>Ga0105247_10002743_pt1 | contig 11799 bp, 10 predicted proteins | sample KBSS24metaG_FD_81519 | JGI IMG/M metagenome (GOLD analysis project Ga0105247, IMG submission 81519) | Switchgrass rhizosphere microbial communities from Kellogg Biological Station, Michigan, USA - KBS S2-4 metaG | ecosystem: Host-associated > Plants > Roots > Rhizosphere > Soil | place...
ATCGATCGGTGTGTCGAGCAGGCCGAAGATCCGCCGATAGGAGGCACCCGCGTCAGCCAAGTCACCCCGCAGGTCGACAGCGGACGACAGCGGGCCGAACGAGACCAACAGTGCTCCGCCGAGCGCGGCCACCGTACCCATCGTCGTCCGCCCACTGGAGAGCAGCCACGCACCAAGGGCGACGACGACCATCAGCGTCGCCACAATGCCAGCGGTAACACCGAAGCGGACCCGCGCGGTGAGCCGGGCCTGCTCGGCCGCCGCGGCCACGACCTTCTCTCCCAGCGCGTCGAAACGGTCCCGCTCGTAGTCGACCCGGTTGAACAACCGGACATGGAGCGCACCCGACACGGACGTGGTGTCAACGATCTGGCCGAGCTGCTCGCCGTCGAGCTCCTGCTGGCGTCGAGCCAGCACGGCCAGGCGGGTCCGGCCGCCCCGGATGACCACCAGCGTCGCCGGGCCGAAAAACATGACGGCCAGGCTCAGACGCCAGTCCAGCACGAACACGACGATCAGTCCGACGGTGATGTCGGAGACCCGGCAGATCACAGCCTGAACGCTGGCGGCGGTGGCGTGGGTGGCGTTCTGGGTGTCGGAGGAAAGTACGGCGAGCACATCACCCTGCTGGCCCCGCGGGAAGAACGAGAACGGCAACGCCTGTAAATGATCGTTGGCCGCCCGGCGGATCCGAGACTTGACCACCGCGCCCAGGCGCGCGATCAATGCCATCCGCCAGGACAGCACAGCTGCTTCGAAGAGCAGGAGCGCCCCCAGGGAAAGCACCGGGACGACCAGGTCCCATGGCCGCCCGCTCGGAAGCGAATCATCAATGAGGTGGCGTAGGACGAACGGTCCGACGGCGACCGCGAGCGAGCCGACCACGGACAGCACGACCAGAGTGGCGATGACCCGGCCTTGGTCGGCGATGAAAGCCGCCGCCCGGCGGGCCGATGGCTCACCGCTCAGACGGGCCAGCGCCGCTGTGTAGCGGCCCGGCACCCCGGCCAGCCCTCGGCTCGCACGCTCTCGCCGCGGCGGCACCGCCGGCGTCTCGTCCATCCAGTCCATCCCGCCTGCCGTGTCCGGCCGCCGCCCGTCCCCAAACCCTGACGTCACGTTACAGTCCACCCTCGTGAGGCCCGCCGCCGGCGGCGCATGACCGGACGGCGACCGACGGCGGACCGGTAGCCGGCCAAATATCGGATACGCCGGCCGGGGCCGGGGCGAGCCCGGGGGGACGAATTTATCCGGCAAGGCCAGACGAGGCCCGGCGAACAGTTGACAGGACACGTCGACTGCTGATCAACGATTCCGCCGACCAAATCTCTCTGCGCTCACATGCGGCATTGTCACCTTTTGCTCACTTTGCCATGTCTACTGGTTCTGTTCCGGTTCTTGTGGTTTTTTTTCCTGTGGCGGTCGTTCTTCGTGGTGAGTCGGGTTGGCGAGTTGATGGGGTTCTGGGGCAGTCCCGCGGGCTGCGGGCGAACGGGCTGGTCGGGGGCGGGCGCGTTGGGTGCCGGCGTGGGCGGGGCCGGGTTCGGGGTGGAAAGGCGGGCCGGAGGTGGGCTGCCAGGGGTGCGTGCTTCGCTGGCGACGTGGTCCGGGTGGGCGGGGAGTCGTTGAGCGACTGGTGAGGTGAGGAGCAGGTTGGTGAGGGCGTCTGCCCGGCGTTGGCCGGGTTCGCGGGGGTCCTCTGGGCTGGTGGCGCTCTCGGCGAGTGTTTCGATGGCGGCGAAGGCGGCTTGGGCGGTATCGGCGGGTAGCAGTGCCCAGAGCTGGCTCAGGCCCTGAGTGCGAGGGGTGAGTCCGACATCGGGTTCCCTGCGGCGAGGTTGTTTGCGTTGCGCGGCTCCAGCTGGGTCGATGCTGGCGGCCTTTCGACGGAGGGCGGCGGCGAAGCTGGTGTGGCTGGGGCGGGCGCCGTCGGTGAGGGTCTCTTCCTCCACCATCCGCCCGAGGGCGGAATTGAGGGGACGGGTCACGCGGAGCACGGCCTGGGCTCGGTCACTGTCGATGAGGCCTCGGTCAAGGGCGTCGAGAGTGGCGGGTAGGTCCTGGCTCAGTCGCCAACCGGTCCGAAACAGCTCCGTTGCGGGCGAGGAGGCCATCCGCAGCTCCCGGCGGATCTCCGCGATCGCCGCCTCCTCCGCCGGGTCAGGTTCTGGCGCCGGCTCGGGTTCTGGCGGCGGGTCGAGGATCGCCGACGGGTCGGCGGCCGCGGCCGGGTGGGGGCTGGTCGGCGGATGAGGGCTGGTCGTGGGCCTGACCCCGTGAGCACGGCCCAGCACCCCGACCGCGACCGCGCGCAGCGCCTCCAGCCGGGCAGTCTCCCGCGCGAGGCGGCGCAACACGGCCAGCGCGTCGTCCGCTGACCATTTGGCCGACAGTTCGACCGCGGCCACCTCGGGCGGGAAGACCTCGGTGAACGGGCACCCTGCGTCCGCGAACCTGGCGGTCAGCGGCGGGTTCGGGGAGTTCCCGGACGGGGATCCGGTCGTGGCCGGCGGAACATCAGTCATCGTATAGCGCATGCGTTCGACGGTACGGCGACGATCGGACATCGGTCTTCCATCCGACCAGAGCCTGTGGATAACTTGGCCCGACCCCGCCGACGGCCACCAATACCTGAATCATCAGCCTCGCGGCTGAAAGCACTTTTCGTGCGTTTTTTCCCAGTTCGACCTCGGTGAGGACGCGCCACCCTCGTGCGCCGGGTGCCATCCGCCGCCCCGCCGCGACCAGCCGGCGAAGCCGGACCGGACTGTGGCCCGCCCGTCCCGCCACCCCCAGCCGGGACAGGCGGGCCGTACCTCTCTCCGACGGAGCCAAGCCATTCCGGGCGGAGGAAGGCCGGCCCGTGATCCCGGCATCACATCGGGGCGCGCCTCGCCCGAGCGACGGCCAGGGTAGCGTCTTCGGTGTGCACCGCGTCCTTCTCTCGCCGTCATGGTGGTGGCGCCACCTGCTCGCTGTCGGCCTGGTGGCGCTGTTCCTGCGTCTGGGCTGGTGGCAGTTCACCAAGGGTGAGTCGAACGGAACCCTGCAGAACCTCTTCTACGGCGTCGAGTGGCCCGTGTTCGCGGCCATGGTGATCTGGTTCTGGGTCCAGATGATTCTCGATGAGATCAACCCCGGCCGACGCGAGAGCCGGCGGGACGACGATAAGGACATTCCCACCGAGGAGGTCCGCGACACCGCCGCGGCCAGAGCCGGGACCGCGACCAGCGGCGACTCCCTGGGTGTGACGCCGGCGATCCCCACCATCGGGACCGCGACCAGCGTGTCCGGCTCGGCACCCGCGGTGCCGGAGGGGGCACCCGCGCTACCGGTCGACGAGGACGAGGACGAAGAGTTGGCTGCCTACAACCGCTATCTCGCAGCGCTTTACGAACGCGACCATGTCGCCTCATCGCGACGGCGGGCGGTCCGGTGACGGGCACTGAAACCGGCAGCCGGCCCCGGCCGGCCTCGGCATCGCCCCTTGCCCGCTCCCGTTCGCCCCACGCCGTCCGGTCGTCCCTGCTGCGTTACCGAGTGATCGCCTACACGGTGGGCGTGGGGTTGATCGTGCTCGTACTGATCGGCATGCCACTCCAGTTCGCCGCCGACAACAAGAGCGTGGTCGAGGTCGTCGGGCCGCTGCACGGCGCGCTGTTCATCGTCTATCTGCTCTTCACGGCGGACCTCGGCCTACGGACCCGGATGAACCCGGTCAAGCTGGTCCTCGTCATGGCGGCGGGCACGATCCCGTTCCTGTCGTTCGTCGCGGAACGCAAGGTGAGCCATGACGTCCGGGCCGACCTGGACCGGCGCGCGGGGCGCTGAGACGTCCCAATCCGGGCCCCGGCGAAGCGTCAGGCACGCCGTTGGGGGCCGTCAAGCTCGCCCTGCAACGATCGCATCCGCGGGGCTGGTTTCATATACGAGCGGTCCGGACAGGGGGACCCGCGACGACGGCGTCGTTCATCCGCGCTCGGACAGCGGCTTCACTCGGAGCCGCCTGGGGAGACTACTGGTGTCAACCAACCTGGACGGGTCTGCTACCTCGTATGACGTGGCACCCCTTCGCCTGTCGGTCGTGGGGACCGGCTACCTCGGGGCCACGCACGCCGTCTGCATGGCGGAGCTCGGGTTCGACGTCGTCGGCGTCGACGTGGACGCCGACAAGGTGGCCCGGCTTGCCGCTGGAGTGGTCCCCTTCTTCGAACCAGGCCTGGAGGAGCTGCTCCGCAAGAACCTCGAGGCGGGACGGCTGACCTTCTCGACGTCGTTCGCGGACGCGGCGGATGCCGACGTTCACTTTGTCTGTGTGGGAACCCCCCAGCTCCCGGGCGGTCACGCGGCGGACATGCGGTACGTCGACGCGGCCGTGAGCAACCTGATCGCCGTCGGGCTGAAGGCGGGATCGGTCGTGGTGGGCAAGTCGACGGTTCCGGCTGGCACCGCGGCCAGGCTGGCCGAATGGCTGGCGCGGGATGCGCCCCAGACCCACCTGGCCTGGAACCCCGAGTTCCTGCGGGAGGGCTTCGCGGTTGACGACACGCTGCGCCCCGACCGGCTGGTGTTCGGCTTCGCCGACGACATCACCCCCGACAGCCCGGCCGTCGTCGCGATGGAGGCGGTCTACGGGCCGCTGCTGGCGGCCGGCGTTCCGGTCGTGCGGACCGACTTCGCCACCGCCGAGCTGGTCAAGGTGGCCGCGAACGCCTTCCTGGCCACCAAGATCTCATTTATCAACGCAATGGCCGAGGTGTGCGAGGCGACTGGCGGCGACGTACTCGGCCTGGCCAGGGCTCTGTCGTACGACCCCCGCATCGGCGGGCGCTTCCTGGCGCCGGGACTCGGCTTCGGGGGTGGATGCCTACCCAAGGACATCCGAGCGTTCCAGGCCCGAGCCGACGAGCTCGGTGTCGGGGCCGCGCTGGGCTTCCTCGCCGACGTCGACGCGGTGAACCTGCGTCGTCGCGACCGAGTGGTCACGCTGGTTACGGAGCTTCTCGGCGGCGACGTGACCGGCAAAAAGGTCGCGATCCTCGGGGCCGCGTTCAAGCCGAACAGCGACGACATCCGCGACTCGCCAGCCCTGGCGGTGGCCGAACGGCTGCGCCGGGCCGGAGCGACGGTCACCGTCTACGACCCGGCCGCGCTGGCCAACGCCCGTCGGGCCTACCCGGAGCTGAACTACACCGATGAGGGCGCTACCGGCGCTGCCCGAGGCGCCCACGTCGTCGCGCACCTCACCGAGTGGATGGAGTTCCGGGAGCTCGATCCGGCCGTCCTACGGCCAGTAGTGGCCACGCCGCTGCTCATCGACGGGCGCAATGCCCTGGATGCGCGGCTGTGGCGAGAGGCTGGCTGGACGTACCACGCCTTGGGCCGGCCCCGGGCCTGAATCGGCGTCTAGCCCTGCCGGCGTCAGGTATCCCGCCGGGCGCGGCTCAGCCGCGCAGGCGGATGGTGAGCCGCTCGCCGGCGCGCAGAACACGGATCGTCGACAGGCGCCGGCCCGGCGCCTGTCGCGGGCCGATGGCCCGGTCGACCCCGGGCGGGCGGCGGCTGGGGTGCGTCGGCGCGGGCATGCCCGCCGCCACAAGCTGCGCGACGTGAGTCCCGAACACAAGCGTTCGCCCGTCAGTCCAGGTCAGAAGATCACTGGCCAGACCGCTGGCCCGGGCGCACACCAGTCGGCGCGAGACTGGCTCCCAGACCAGGGCCAACCAGTCTCCGTCGAGCAGCTCGAGGCGACCAGCAGGGTCGTCCCGGTAGGCCGCCAGGAACACGCAGGCGTCTGTCCCGTCCGCGCCAGCCAGAGCCCGGGGCTCGCGCTCCCGCCCGAGGCCCCGACGCGTCGCTGAGCCGGCGGGGTGCCCACCCGCGCGGGGCAGCCGGGGCAGCGGACGGGCCGAGCACAGCCGGCCGCCCAGTACGACGGTCAGCCCACTCGCGTCGACGGCGATCGGTGGCACCGCGGCCGCGGTCTCCGCCGCGGCGGCCACGCCGAACGGTCCGTCCAGGTGCACGCCGCGGGCCGACGGCAGGCCAGCCGGCGCCGCCGCCAGCATCCTGGTCAAAACCGAACGTCGCGCTGGCTCACCGTCCATCCGTAGAAGTCCACACAGGGTCATTCGACACTCCCAGTTCGGACGCGAGATGGCGCGCCTCGCCGAGGGCCGATCGTCAACGATGACGGTCGCCGAAAGCAAGAGAGGGGCCGCCCTGGGCCTGCCTGGGCCGGCTCCGGCGCGCCGGGCGTACGCGACCGGGCCCGGACAAGGGCCGGGACAATCCGCGGCCCCGACCGGGACCACGTGCGGCGGACGAGGCCAGCTCAGTGCTCCACGTTACCCTCAAGTGGTCTAATCGCTACACAAAGTAGTAAAAGGGAACGACTCCTGATAGGACGGATCGCGACAACGTCGTCACAAATCGGGGGCACCATGATGTCTGTCGTTGCCGTACTGTCCACCTACCAGCCACCGTCCAGCCCGCCGTCGCCCGGCCTGGCCCCGGTTTCCTTCAACCCATCGTTCGACCCGGCCTTTGTGCTGGCGTCGCTACTCCTGGCATTCCTGGGCGCACTGGCCACCTTGACCAGCTTCGAGCGGATCAGGGTGGTGGTTGGGCGGCGCCGCTGGGTGTGGCTGGCCATGACTGGTATCGCTCTGGGAGGCGGGGGCATCTGGTCGGCGCACGTCGTCGCGATCCTCGGAATCCACGTGCCGCCTGGCGTCTCCCTTGCCTGGCCCGAGAGCGTGGTGGCCCTTGTCCTCTCGATCGGTGGTTCGACGGCGGGCGTCGCAGCGGCGTCAGGGCCGGCCGGCGAGCCGGTCCGGACCACCGCCGCTGGACTCGGCGTCGGCATCGGGCTCGGTGTGACTCACTACATCGGCATGACAGCGCTGCGCACCGGCGGGACGGTCGGTTACAACCCGCTGGTCGTGGTGTGCGCGGTCGTCCTGGCCGAACTGGCCGGTGTGCTCACCGTGGAGCTCGCGCGGCGGGTCCGGGGCCCACGAGAGGTGCTCACGGCCAGCGCGGCGATCGCGACCGTGACCACCATCGTGATCTACACCGCGCTCCTGGGAACGCGAGTACGGGCCGTCGCCGGTATGCATCCCGCGGTCGGTTCCGACGCCTTCGCCATAGCCGGGCTGACCTCACTCGTTTCCTCGATCGTCATGATCTTCATCCTGTTCGCGGCGGCCAGCGCGGCGAGCGATCAGGCCTTTCGCTCCGATGGTCCGCTTCCGGCCCGCGCAAGCAGGCCTCGCCGCGCTCGAACAACCGCCCGAGCCACCGCCGGTCCAGGCACCACCAGTCCGGACACCACCGGTCCGGGCACCGCAAGGCCGGACACCGCGTCGGCACGCCGTGTAGTCCCAGGCCCCGTTAGCTGGTCGGCCTCCGTCCGAAACTCGTGGCAGGAGATCATCAATACTGATCACCTGGACGCGGCGGAACCCGCCTTCCAGCGCGCCCGGCGCGGCCGAAGCCGGCGCCGGGCGAGCGTGCCGCGGGCCAGTATGTGGCGGGTAGGTACCGGACGGCCCGGCGGCGGACGGGGCGTCACTGGACGGGCGCGCCCGGCGCGCCGGGCGACACCGTTCGGCATGGACTGACCAGCGGCTGAGTCAACTGATCCGACAGCCTTCCCGCAGGTGCTGGTCGAACGGGGCGACACCGGGCCAGGTGTGGTGACAGACCGGGCAGTGGGCAGCGTCCGGCTCGCCCCAGCGCTCGTCGCAACCGCCGCAGGAGGCGACAACCGAATCTTCTCGGCGGCTGGGACGGCGGGTCTGGCTCGGTACGGACGCGACGGGGGGCAGGGGCAACATCGGCGACGGCTCCCCGGTCATGGGGGCCTCGCCCGCGGCGACTGATCGCCGTAACCTCGGCTGGCGACGGGTGGGCACCGCCTCATCCTGGCCTGACGGTCAAAGCGGCCGTCATTCGCCCACCCGTTCCCTGTCGAAAGGCCCGGTTATGACGGTGACTGGACCGTTGACGGGCGGGCGAGGCAGAACGGCCGACGGTTATCCAGCCAGTCGTACAGCGCCGGGCCGAGGCCGGCCGGTTCAGTCGTCACAGTGAGCAGATCGCGGATGTCCACGGTGAACTGATGGGTGTCCGGATCGAGGCTCCCGAACACGCCTGTGCTCGGCGTCGATGCGGCGAACACCAGGTCCATCGTGTAGATCCGTGCGCCGTGCGCGCGGCGGCCCGACTCGACGCAGCCGACGAAGTCGAGGGCGCCTGCGACAATCCCGGTCTGCGCGGCGACGGTTCGCCGTACGGCCGCCTCGACCCGCTCGCCATGGCGGACCGGTCCACCGGGCAACCGGAACACGTCATCGCCACGCGACTGGACCAGGAGGACCCGGTCGGGTCGGTGCAGCAGCATCCGGGCGTTGACCTCCACCGGGGAAACGGACACGGAGCCTCCTCGTCTTCGATGGACTGGCGATCGTTCCTCTGAGCTGACGGCCGGCTCAGGTGGGCTGGAGACCGGGCGGTCAGCGATGCGGCGCGGCCACCGTGGCCTGGATCGGGAACTCCTCCGGCGGCAGGCCCAGCACATCGAACGCGGCCCGGATGACCTCCCGTTCCTCTTGGGAGAAGAAGCCGTCCGCGTGGGCAATGAGAATCCCGGCCTGGATCACGTCGTAGGCCCGGTCGTAGTAGCCCCGGTCGTCCCGGATCCGCGCGATCTCGGCCAGCGCCGCCGCCCGGCCCTCGGCGTAGTCACGCTGCATCCGACCGAGATGATCGGCGATGCTGCGGCGCAGGTCGTCCCGGTCGAACACCGCCAGGATCTCGTCGGTCATGACGAGTTCGGAGATCGTCTCGCGCTCGGCCGGATGGATATAGCCGTCGGCCGCCGCGACCAGCGCGCACATCGCCACCGTCGCATCCCGGAAAGCACCGTCGCGGGACTCCGCCCGTCGGGCCACGATCTGGGCCCGCAAGTTGCGGGCCGAGCGGCGCAGGTCGTACCAGCGGGGGGTGGTGACCGGCGCCGGCAGCGGGGTCCAGACCGGGAAGCGCTCGGCCAGCCAGCGGGTGACGGCGCTGCCCACCTGGGCCGGGCGCACCGTCGCCGCCGTGAAGTCCTCGATCGGGACGAACCTGGTCCCCGACAGGCCGGTCCCGTCGAAGCCGGCCGCGACCGCCTGTGCCTGCGCCGCGTCCTGGGCCGAGATCTCCCGCGCGAACAGCACAGTCACGGAATGGCGGATGTCCTCCAGCTCAAGGTCGGGCAGCGGCGGCTCGTCAGCGTCCGCGTCGTAGCTGTCCAGGTCGGCTTCGCCCAGCGCGGCGCCGTCCGCCCCGCCGGGAGTGGACAGCCCGGAGACGATTCCGTGTTCCACGCAGCCCACGAACTCCAGACCGGCGCCGGACGGCAGAATGCCCGGCGGCAGCACCGCGCGGGCTGTTGCCTCCACCCCAGCACCGGTGTCGACTGGCGCGCCGGGCAGCCGCGGCCCGCCCGCTCCTGGGTAGGAGGCAACCAGCACTCCGTCGTCCTCGGTGACGACGATCACGACAACTCCGACGGCCATGTTGCCGCCGGTGTCCCCTCCGGAACCGGCGCCATCGGGCGGCACGTACGACATGACCCTCCCCGTCCGAGGTTGTGACCATGAGCGAGTACTCCGCCCGTATCATCCACGACGACGGCCGATCGGCGTGCATCCCGCGCGGATCTGTCCGCCTCCGTGAGGCCTACTAGCCGACAGGCGGCCGTAAAGCCAACCTTTGGGGGGTTACCATGACGGGTCCGACCAGATAGGTCGTCATTCGCCATAACCGCCTCGGCGGTCCCCGGGGGGAGATTCGGGGCGTGACCAGCCCGTCGTCAGGCATTACCGGTACGGTGGCGGCTCCGCTGCGCCCGGACGATCCTCGCGAACTCGGCTCCTACCGTCTCGTGGGACGGCTCGGCCAGGGCGGAATGGGCGCGGTCTACCTGGCCACAGCGCCCGACGGCACCTGGGTCGCCATCAAGGTCATTCGACCGGATCTGGCGGAGAACACCGAGTTCCGCTCCCGGTTCCGTCGGGAGACGGAGAGCGCGCGGAAGGTCCGGCGGTTCGCCACCGCGGCCGTCCTCGACGCCGACCCGGACGGTGAGCGGCCCTACCTGGTCACCGAATACGTCGAGGGCCCGACCGTAGCGAGGCTGGTCGCCGGCCGCGGCCCCCTGAGGCCAGCCGATCTCGAGCACCTGGCCATCTCGGTGGCGACCGCGCTGACCGCCATCCACGGCGCCGGCATCATCCACCGCGACCTCACCCCGTCGAACGTCCTGCTGTCCCCGGTCGGACCCAAGGTCATCGACTTCGGCCTCTCGCGCGCGGCCGAGGTGATGAGTGACGTCAGCCACCAGCACGGCGCGATCGGCACGCCCGGCTACATGGCTCCCGAGCAGATCATGGGGGCGGACATCAGCTCGGCCGTCGACGTGTTCGCCTGGGGCGGTGTGATCGTCTATGCCGGGACGGGACGGGCGCCTTTCGGCGGTGGCCCGACCGACGCCGTGCTTTACCGGGTCGTCCACGACGCGCCTCGCCTCGACGGGCTCGGCGAACTGCAGGGCCTGGTCGAGCGGGCAATGGCCAAGGACCCGGCCGACCGCCCGACTGCCGAGCAGCTACGGCTCGAGCTGGTGGGCGGGGCGCCGGCGGCCGCTGTCCCGGGGCCGGCACCTGCCCCAGGACCCGCGCCCGACGAGATCCGGGGTCGACGGCGCCTGTTCGGTGGCGGCCGCCGGGCAGCGGAGACGCCCGTCACGGCACCAGCGCCCCAGACCGTGCAGACGCCGACGTCGACAGCGACAGGGGCGCCAGGAGGGACAGCGGCGCCGGGAGGGACAGCGGCGACGGCCCAGACCGCGGCGGCGCCCAGCCCGAGCATCCCGGCAAGCCCGAGTCCGAGCCCCTCGCCGGCGCCAGCGTCTCCCCCACCCGCCTCAGCGCCTTTCGCCGGTCCCCCGCCGGCGTCGTCCTTCCAGCCGAGAGGGGCACCGCGGTCCCAGACGCCACCAACGGTCATCTCACGTCCGCCGGTCTCCGCCTCGCCGCCCCCGATCCCACCACCGGAATGGTCGACGAGCGCACCGGACGCCATGGCGCAACCGCCCGAGCCGTCTAGGCGGGTCGGATCGTCGCCGGCGCGCAGCAAGGTCGTGATCGCGCTGGTCGCCGTATGTGTCCTGATCGCGGCGGCCGTGATCGGGATCGGGCTGGCCGTTCGTTCCCACGAGAACACACCGAGCCGGCCGGACGCTTCCCGCCAGCTGGCCCAGCGGGCGCTCGCTATACGCGCGACCAATCCCGATCTGGCCGCCAGCCTGGCCCTGGCCGCCTACCACCTCGACCATGGCGACACGGCCCGCAAGGCCGTACTGGACACGGTCGCGGCCCGGAGCGGGATCAGCCTGCCCGGCCCGGCCGGCGCGGTCCGCCAGATCAGCCTGGACAGGGCCGGGCAGATCCTGCTCGCCGTGGACCAGAACGGCGGGCTAAGGGCCTACTCGATCGCCGATCCGGCGCACCCGCAAGCACTCGGGACGGCTCCAGGCGCCGACGCGCTCGGGGCGGCGGTCAGTCCCGACGGGACGGTCGTGGCCAGCGGCGGCGCGGATCAGGTCCTACGGCTGTGGCGGCTGGGGGAGGGGCAGCTTCGCCCGGCGGGCACGGTCACCGGCAACACCAGCCCCATCAACCGGGTCGTGTTCGCGCCCAACGGGAAGACGGTCGCCGCCGTCGGGGACGACTCGACCGTCCGACTGTG
>Ga0105247_10002744_pt1 | contig 11796 bp, 16 predicted proteins | sample KBSS24metaG_FD_81519 | JGI IMG/M metagenome (GOLD analysis project Ga0105247, IMG submission 81519) | Switchgrass rhizosphere microbial communities from Kellogg Biological Station, Michigan, USA - KBS S2-4 metaG | ecosystem: Host-associated > Plants > Roots > Rhizosphere > Soil | place...
GCGGTGGTGGAAAACTGAAAGTCGTCGGTGCTGATGAAGACGGTCAGGCCGAGAGCGTGCCGGTTGAATTCAACGACGGCGACCTTTTCCCACCGGAAACACCTACCTACACGCGCGCCATTCCTTCACGTACGGCGGAAGAGCGACAGGGCTTGAAACAAATCGCGTCAGAGCTGCGCGAGCTGCTTTCGCTGCTCGAGCAGGAGACGAGCCGGAATAGCAAATCCTGAATTGTTGTAGTAGAGTGCAGAGCAAACGGGACGTGGCGCAGCCTGGTAGCGCGCACGCTTGGGGTGCGTGAGGTCGCTGGTTCGAATCCAGTCGTCCCGACCATTTCTATCAACTACTAACGGCTGCCACTTTTGGGCAGCCGTTCTGCTGTTGTGGGCAGATTGGCCCGAAAGATAGACCAGCGCAGGGTTCTACGATTGGTATGAGAGCCGAGGGCTTGCACAAAGAGTCTCTTAGCCCGCGATAGCGGGCATAAGCATAAAGCCTGGGGCGCAAGCCCCAGGATCGCAATTCCCAATAGTCAGTGAGCCCGCGAAGCGGGCGACAGCGCCAGATAGATCAAGCTGTCGCCCGCTTCACGGGCTCCAAATATTTTTTTATTTCTTGATCCTGGGGCTCGCGCCCCAGGCTTTATGCTTACGCCCGCTATCGCGGGCTAAGAGACTTTTTGTGCAAAGCAAGAGCGCCAACTCTTCGTTAAATCTCTGGAATAAACCACCTCTAATCCGAGTTATTTCTACGGTATGAGAAAAACTCGACAAAAACTCTCAACACTTCTCCAACGAAAGTTTCGAAACCTCGTCACAGCGCCTGGCATCTGATCGAGTATGACCGGTATTCAACGTTACATCATTTGCGCGTTTGCGATTGGTCTCTTGTTATTTGCAACCTCATGTGATGACGGCGGCCCGACCGACGAGTCACCGGCGGCAGACAGTGCATCTGCGGCGGAGGAGATCACGCAAGCTGATCAGCTCTACGGTCAACGAGGTGATCTGATGCAACTACGCCGGGGCATAGTCGCATTGCGACAGGCGCTAACCAACGATCCAGGCAACTACGATGCGGCCTGGAAGCTGTCGAAGTTCAACTACTATCTCGCCACACACACTGATGATACGAAAGAGCGCGACCAGGCATTTAAAGACGGTATTGATGCCGGCAAGACTGCGGTCCAATTGCAGAATGGGAAGCCTGATGGCCATTTCTGGCTCGGCGCGAACTACGGGGGCGCGGCCGAGCATTCCACCATCCAGGGACTCGCAACCGTGGATGATATTCGGAACGAAATGGAAACGGTGCTGCGTCTGGACCAGGGATATCAGAATGGTAGTGCCTACATGGTGCTTGGCCTGGTCTATCTGAACGCCCCAGCGATAGTTGGTGGAGATCCCAAAAAGGCGGTCGAGGAGATGGAGAAGGGTTTACCTTTTGGAGAACCAAACGCGTTTCTTCATCTACACCTGGCTGAAGCTTACAAGAAGGTGGGTCGCAATAACGACGCTCGCCGGGAACTCAAAAAGATTTTGGACATGACTCCCGATCCAAACTATCAGCCCGAATACAAAGAAGCCTCCACTGACGCTCAGAAGCTTTTAGACCAAATCGACCACGCTGGTTGATCGAAACTTTGCCCATCTGTTCCTGATTGACGTAAAGTCAGGGCGGGAGCAGTCATGGATTTCGCTACGGTCAAAGATAAGCTACAAGAAGCCGGCGTCCGGTGTGATCGCGGTTTGACCGAGGCGGAAGTTTGTTTAGCAGAAGACTTATTCAGTTTTCGATTCCCGCCTGATTTGAAAGCGTTGCTGATGTTTGTATTGCCAACCGGAAGGGGTTGGCCCAACTGGCGGGATGTTGAGGATCCGGAAATAGCGCGGAGGCTGATCTGGCCCTATGAGGGTATGTGCTTCGACATTGAGAACAACGTGTTCTGGCCGGATAGTTGGGGAGCTAAGCCGGCATCATTGACGGAGGCTTTTGAAATTGCGAAACAGGAGATTGAAGCAGCGCCTAAATTGATTCCTGTTTTTGGCCATCGTTATCTGCCGGATCGCCCATCGCTGGAAGAGAATCCAGTTTTCTCTGTTTATCAAACGGATATCATTTACTACGGCTCGAACCTTTGGAATTATTTTGAGAATGAGTTCTCAGATTATTTTGGAACTGCCCGTTATCACATTAGTGATCCACTTCGACCGATAGAGTTTTGGTCAGATTATGTTGACGGCGGCGGCTAACCCCCAACGATCGGAGCGATGCGAAACTGATGGACCAAACTTTCAGAACGCAACCGAAACGAATAGTGCTGATTGTTGCTGGTGTGTTTTCGGTGATACTCGGTCTTTTTGTCGTTGTGCTCCAGCCCGGTAATCATCGCATCATCAGACTCATCTCTCTCACTTGTATCAGCCTCCTGGTCCTGGCGTGGTGTCATTTTGATAGTCTGGAACGACGTCAACCGCTTTATCCCTGGCTACGAGGCGTCATTCTCTTCCTCGGCCTGTTCGCGCTTTTCATCTATCTCTTCAAATCACGTGGTCTCAAACAGGGTTTGCTTTCTTCGGGATTGGCGCTGTTATCGTTATTCGGACTGTTCGTTATTACGCTGTCGTCGAATTTTCTGTTTACAGTGCTTCTGATCGGTATCGAGTGATGCCACGTATCAAAATACTTAGGCAATTTTGTACTCGCCGGTGAGTTACTCCTCGTTCAAAGACATCGGCAAGTATTCTAAATAGCTAGTACCGGTTCAGTTTTGAAATACGCCTAAGGTGTATGTTGGAATTCATACCCAGGGTTGTCGCTGACGCTCCAACCTCTGGGCTGGAATTAGCCAACGCCTTCGGCGTATTTCAAAACTGACTCAGTACCAAATAACTCAATCAATCGGGAGCTGCTTCAGTTCACAAATGGACTTACCCTCGTTAAGTAGGCCACCTAATTTTCTCGAGTGGATCGAGGGTTGGATCGATCGCTGCAAGTTGGATTTTTCGATAGTGTGAGGGAGTACGAATGGACCAGGATAAACGCGACCAGCTAGTTGCACGTCTCTCGGCAGAGCCGGAGCCACAGATCGTCGATTGTGAGGTTTTCTTTGACGGTAATGACGACCTGGGATCGATTGGCTGCAATTTGATTCCGCATCCGGGGATCGAAGCGTTTCGCGACGCCCTCGCTCGTCTTGCGCGGCGGCCTGATGTTAAGGGCGTGTACGCCCAGATCTACGAACTCGATCCCGGCGAAGACTGCTGGCCATTTACGGACACGATTCTTGTGGTTGGTTCCATATCTGTCGCGGATGTTGCTACGGAGTTATCTCCGCTTGAGCCTGATGAAGTCTGTTCGGGAACGGAGTTTGGTTTGGCTGATGTTGCCAGTCGATTTGCGGAACCTATTGTCGTGGCATGGTGGGATTGATGAAAGGAACTGACATGCGAATCACGAACCTCTTGTACCTTGCGGTCGTTTTTATCCTCACGACACTATTGTTTCAACCCGCATCATTCGCGCAAGAACAAGCTCAACCCGTTCCGCTCAAAATTTCTGTCGCTATTGAATCGGACCAACTGTCGCGTCCGAACCCTGCGCTCGTCACCATCACGATTGAAAATCTCTCCAGCCAGGCACTTGATATCAAATCAATCGCTTCATTTAGATTGTCCAGCACGCGGAAAGAAGCGATGGCGCGCAGGCACGAGGTCTTTGGAGACTCCTATTGGTCTCCCGTGAATCTCTCTGCCGGCACGCCCAAGCAACTGGATATCATGGATCCGGAACTGGAAAAGAAGGGTGTTATCGTAGGTCGCGTTCCCGAGGAGACTCTCCACTTTGAAAGCAGAGAAGTCAAAAAGTTTTCAATCGATCCAACTAAAACGCTTTGGAACGCTGAGATGGGCAATGATTGGCCACGTTGGAATCTATACGAAGCTGTGCCCAAGGGCGTGTACTTACTCGAATTCAAGCTCAGCGGCCCCACCTCAATCAGATCAAACACCATCACCGTAACCATCAAGTGACGATCGAAATCATTGAGAATTACGGCGATTGGGCGCCGCCGGGCTACGTACGCGGAACAGTCGAAGCTTTGGTAAAGAGTGTCCCGGAAAAGCACCTCGCGGGTTTGGAGTCGATAGTTCTTACTACCACAACAGATTCAAATCGTGCCTTCCGGAGAAAGAAGGTGAAGCATCGCGGCCTGATGAGGAGTAAGGTCGAAGCGAATGGAAGCTACCAACCTGCCTCGCCTGGACACGCGGCCTTCATTCGACTCTATGTGAATAACATTCTGGCCCCATACCCACCTTCTGCTGCGCGACCTTCCCTCATTACTAAATTACTATTGGCCGAGACTCTGTTTCATGAAATAGGTCATCACATTCATCTAACTAAAGCCCTGGAGTTTCGGCATCGAGAAGATGTTGCAGATGAGTGGGCACACCGGCTGATGCGTCAGTATTTCGGTAGAAAGTATTGGTTGGTTGTGCGGTTAACCAGGTTGATAGTTCGTCTATATAAGCCTGAGTATCCACAACTGGAACTCCATTTAGAAAGCGTCATCAAGCAGAAGTGAGCAGATGACTGTATTAGTCGCCATCTTATTCTTTGCACTCGCCGGTGGTCCAGGTCGAGGAATACCTAATTTCAACCGCGCCGTTGCCCTTGACTACAAGGCAGACATCACCGCCAACGCGAGCCTCGGCGATCTCAACGGTGATGGTTATCCTGACATCGTTTTAGCGAAAGGGCGCCACTGGCCGCTGATTGATCTCGTGCTCTTGAACGACGGGCAGGGTCATTTCGATCGACGGTACATTATCAGCGACCGCGCCGATCGCAGCTACACCGCGGCACTCGGCGATCTAAACGGCGACGGCACTCTTGATCTCGTTGTCGGCAACGACGCCCCGGACGAGAAGGTCATTTACTTTAACAACGGGAAGGGTAGCTTCACGTTCGCGGGGACGTTCGGTGATCCTCGCTGGCCCACGCGTAACGTCACGGTTATTGATCTCAACGGTGACCGACGACCAGACATCGTAGTTGCTAATAGAAGTGAAGATCAGCGCGGCGCCAACTACGTCTGTCTCAACGACGGGCGGGGAAATTTTGCCACTACGTGCCGCGCGTTCTCGACCGAGTCGGCTACGACTATCGCCGCCGGAGATATCAACGGCGACGGCTTTCCGGATCTGGTGGTGCCACATCGCGAGGGCGGCCAGAGTTACATCTACATCAACGACGGCCACGGCGCGTTCGCTGAGAAACATCCATTCGGTCCTGCCAATTGCGAGACGCGGGCCATCGCCCTCGGCGATCTGAACGGCGATCGGAAACTCGACATCATCCTCGGCGACCAGGCTCGCGGCGGCGCTTTCATCTACTTCAATCAGGGACGTATGGAGTTTCCCAGCGCCGTGCAAATTGTTGGCAAGGAAGATACCGTCTATTCGATAGCAGTCTCTGATATAAACAACGATGGACGTGCCGACATCGTACTGGGAAACAGCGAAGCGCCCGGAGTGGTCCTCATCAACGACGGAACTGGCCGCAACTTCACGCGTGTTCGTTTCGGAGATGCGCAGGGCACTGTCTACGGTCTCGCGCTGGGCGACGTCAACGGCGACGGCTCGCCCGACATCATCGCCGCCCGTTCTGACGCGCCGAGCATGCTCTACCTCAATTCCTTAGTCGTAAAGAAGTCTCGCGTACGGCATTAGAAATCCAGCGATGGCTAACTACGGCAGTATCATTTATTGACCATGAGTTTATTATTCACAGTCGAAGAAACGTTTGCGTCACCTGCAGGTGTCATCGTCGCGGGCTCTGCCCCAGACCCGGAAACACGGCTTCCGAAAAGAGGTGAGTTGGTGGAGGTGCATAATCCGGACGGGAGCACGTTCCGCGTAGAAGTTGCGGGCGTGGACGTGACGCTTTCCACGCGGGCTTGCTTTACTGAAAAAACGGTGAACCGGGCTATGCTTATCGGTCGTAATGAGACTGTCGAGGTACTGGCCGGCGCTGAAATTCGGAGCTTTTCCGAGTCCTATTCAATAAAGTGCTATGAACCCTCGAAAATGGATTCGAATAGGTAGCCTGCGCTTTCAAGTTCTAATAAGGCTATGGAAATTAAAGAATCTGATTGGAAAGTTTTCCGCCGTCTTCATACCGTCGCCTTAGAGCGATACTCCCAGCGCGTGATTGAAGACGTACGAGTGGCTGCGGAGTGCACCAGCGACTACCACGATTGTTATCTAAGGTTGCACCGGTTAATTCGAGAGCGCGACAAAACAATGGCGGTTACTTTCGATGATCCCAGCCGCTCAAACGCCTTTCTTTTGCTCGCTAATATGATCGCTGAGGAGTTGCTGACCCCGGAAGAGATCAAGCAATTCAGTCCCGAAATTCAAAAGCGCCTCGAAGTGATCAACGAGTTGCGCCGATCATAAGGCGCAGGAGAGACCATGAGGAAAATCTCGATACTGATTGCAGCCGCGTTTCTCGTCCTGTTATTCGTCCGTCTGATTCATCCGGCTCAGACTTCACCAATATCCCAACGACGAACGGAATGGATTGCAGCCAGTCTGAGAGAAATAGAGCAAATAAAAGTCGGCATGACACGTGCCGACTTGCTTAAGGTCTTTACTACAGAAGGTGGTTTGTCCACTGGTCTCCAGCGCAAGTTCGTCTATCGTGATTGCCCGTACATTAAAGTTGATGTGGAGTTTGAGCCGGTTGGAAGACCTGCGAGAGATCGTAATGGGAGAGTGACACTCGAAGAGGATCGTAGAGACATAATCACGAAGATATCCCAGCCGTATTTGGAATGGAGCATCATGGATTGAAGTACGAATCCGAAAGAAATCTTGCCAAACGCCGGACCGTCATCTTCCCGTAGGCTCGGATGACCGAGATGATTGAAAGCCCGTCAGAAAGTGTCCCGGGCCGAGAAGTTTTCCTGCTATTCTTCACCGGGTGTGTGGAACGACACATCAAACGCCATGAAACGAAATCAGATTGCCTGGTATTTGTGGGCCATTGGAACGGTGCTCGTAGTGATGAGTTGGACGGGAGGCGTCCCCGTCTCTGTCGGCTGGTTCGGTTTCGCTCTCGGGCTTGTCGGCAGTGCTATCTCATGGGGACTTCGCCCGCCTTCGGATGATTGAAATCGCACCGCAGCACAACCCTCAGGTACCCTCCACATGAACTTCCCATATGAACTGCTTCGCGTTCCCGGATCCGAAGCTGTTAAGTGGGACTGATGATCGGTCCAAAGATCGGCCGACGCTCGCGGCGTTCAGAAAGTGATTCACAGGTTAACCATGAGTTTATTTGACATACCAGAAGAAGTTCTTAACGCCCGTCCGCCGGGGGCGAAAGATTTTGACTTCCTTCAGGGACGTTGGCTCATCCATCACAAGAAACTAGCAGAGCGTTTGGTTGGTTGTCAGACATGGGAGGAGTTTGAAACACCTGCGGCTAACCAGCTCATCCTTGGCGGACTCGGAAACATCGATCACTTGAGAATTGAGTCAGACGAATTTTATGAAGGCGCTTCTCTGCGCTTGTTTGATAAGGCTGCCGGACTCTGGCGGATTTATTGGATGGATACGAATGGCGCAACTCTCTTTCCACCGCTTGAAGGTTCTTTCACCGGTACAATCGGATTGTTTCGCGGACGCGATCAGCATAATGGCATTCCTGTCTTAGTAGAATTTCGCTGGGACAAGACAAATCCCGAGTCTCCAACTTGGCAGCAGTCTTTCTCTGCTGATGAGGGAAATACCTGGGAAGTGAATTGGTACATGAGCTTCTCGAGAGTTGCGTGAAATGAGTCGAAGTGTTTCCGCCTTAATGAAGCTGTTTCTGATGGTGCTCATGCTGGTGGGCATGTGGCTAGCCAGTTCCAGCGACACCACTCTTCTTATAGGCTTGCTACTGACCTTCGGTGCTGCCGCCGGCCTTATAGTGCTTGCTCGCCGGGAGAATTCTCAGCCTTTGGCGCAGGATGAAAGAGCAGCATGGGCCATCATCCGAGCGAAAGGTAAGCGTCGTTTCATTCTCAGATCAGTTATGAATGGCTTTTTACTGGGCCTGGGCTTTCTCTTGTATCAAGTGATTCGCTCACTCTGGAAGGGCGAGCCTTTTACCGCCTTTTATATTTTCCTGTTGATTGTCCTCTTCATTGTTCTCTATATCGTCAGCTCTTATTTGACAGCAATCAAGACGTGGTCTTTATATGAAGAACGGTATAAGGAATCTCTCGCGCAAGCTTCGCCCAATAACAATCCGACACCCCGGTAGCATTTGAAAGGAAAACTCGCCGATGCAAATGTTTCTCCCGCTAACTCTGATCGCCGTATCGTCTGCTTTAACGCTACTGCAAGGATTCCCATTCGAAATCTTCAAACCCCGAACGCTAAAAGATGTCATTGCCATTACGACCAAGTCGATCCGGCCGGACGACTCCATGTTCCTCGCGCACAATCAACTCGAGTCGAAAGTGGAAGTGGTTTTTACGGGCCAATCACGACCGATCAGCGAGCGTCGTAAAACTTTCATCAAGACGTGGGTGGGAATGCTCCGCTCCAACCAGCAGGGATATGCTGAGCTTTACGAACGTGAATATCTCTACAAAGAAGGTTCAGATGAACACTGGCTGGCGACTTCGAAGCCAATCACAAAGTACTTCGATAAGGAGTTAAAGCCAGGAGATAAAATGGACCTTTACCTGATCTCGATTGGAGCCTATCGCACTAAGGACGAGATCGAGTGCGTGTTATTAGTCGAAGAATTTCAAAAGCGCGCGGGCCAGTAAACGCTTTTGGGCAATGACTGTACTTCCAAAATCGATTACTGCGTCTCCTCGAGTGGGTAGATGTTGTTGCGGACCATCTCGGTGTGCAGCGAAATGAGGCCATGCCATGGCGCCCGAACCGACTTGGGGCAGGGAATTGATCAACCCATGAACAAAGAGTGCATTCTGGTGGAACCGTCTCGAAAACGGCGCGAAGAATTTCTGGCCGCCGTGAGACGAAGCAGAAAATTGCACGGACGCTGGGCATCGCCACCAACAACGATAGAAAAGTTTGATGAGTATCTAAAGTGTTTGCGCAAGGAAAACCATCTCAGCTACTGGGTGTGCACCGAGCGTGGCGAGCTTGCTGGAGTTATCAACCTCAACGAGATTGTACGTGGTCTATTCTGCTCCGCTTACCTGGGCTACTACGCATTCGCACCTTTCGATGGACGTGGCTACATGAAGAAAGGTCTCCGCGCGGTTTTGTCGGAGGCCTTCGGGCGTCAACGACTTCACCGGTTAGAAGCAAACATTCAACCCGACAACGAACCCTCACGCCGCCTGGTACAAAACATAGGTTTCCGATTAGAAGGATTCTCTCCGCGTTATTTAAAGATTGCTGGTCGCTGGCGCGATCACGAGCGATGGGCCATCACTGCTGAAGAATGGCGGCGATATCAGGCTGGCGGAGGCAAGCGGACTAACTTGACCTGATTGAATCTCCTCTGCGATCTCTGCGTTTCTCTGCGTTAAAGTAGGCCGTCGGACATATTTAACGCAGAGGACGCAGAGAAACGCAGAGATCGCAGAGAAGATTGAAGTAGACTCATAGAACCGCGACTGAGGGGAGCCACATTCCGGCGGCTGTACCAACCAACGTTAAATAGTGGTTGCCCGAGTGTATCCGTGATAGCATCCGCGTGTTGCGCAAGCCATCCCAGACCTAATCTAGCCTGGCAATGCTACGACCCCCGCAAATGCGCGCCCATTTAAAACGCTGGTTGGCATTAGCAGGCATCGTTATTGCTTCCACCACCGCTCTGGCCTGGAGTTATTCACGCCTTCATCACACTAACAAAATCGACCGGAATACCGCCCCGTTAAAGCGGGAATCCAGCTCGAGCAATCGGACTGAACTGATCGATTCTGATAACGACGGAATACCCGATGTTATTGAACTGCGCACCTTCCAGGATCGCGACAGCTTTCGCCGCTGGTTCACCGCGATTGCCGAAATGCAGTTCTATCAGCTCAGCGATGCATGGTCGACGGAACAGCGCGACTGTGCCGGCCTCGCGCGATTCGCAATGCGCGAGGCGCTGCGGCATCACGATCGTCTCTGGTTTCAGAAGATGGGACCCGCGTACCAAACCGTCGCTTCAGACGTTAAGAGCTTTGACCTGGACCACAACTCGTTCGGCGAAAAGATCTTTCGCACCGACTTCGGATCATTTGCCGAAACCGACATTCGCAACGGCCGGTTTTCAGAATTCGCCGATGCTCGCACGCTGAAGAATTTCAACGTCGTGTTCGTGAGCCGCGATCGTCGCGAAGCTCAGCCCGGCGATTTGCTCTTCTATTACCAACCCTGGGTCCAGAAGTTTCCGTATCACGTGATGATCTTTTTGGGCCAGGCGCATGTTGCAACCAACGGCGCGCAGGACTGGGTTGTTTATCACACCGGCTCATCACCCGTCGACAAAGGAACAGTAAAGAAGGTCGAGCTTTCCGTGCTCGATCAGCATCCTGATCCGCGCTGGCGGCCGGTCGAGCGTAACCGGAATTTTCTCGGGTTCTATCGTTTGAAAATTTTGCAGTGAGTAGTACGACGACGCCTTTCTTCTCTTGTTGGGAGGATCATCAACGTGTCTGGCACTAAAATCCGACGCTATCTTGCGACCCTTATTATCTACCTTGCGATCGCCGCTTCGGTCCTGGGCTTCAACATTATCCGCGCGCGCACCGCACGGCCGGCAACGCAGCCCGAACCGGAGAAGCCCCAAACCGTCTCAGACAGCAAGCCGTACTTTTCGCTGACGACGAATCGTTCTTACTCGCCAAACGAATCGGCACGGTTGTGGGCCAACTACCAAAACATCGACTATCTCGATTTCCGCGTCTATCGCATAAACGATCCGACCAGGTTCTTCAAACAACTCGACAATCCGCACGAGATGGGCGAGAAAGAGAAGGTCGAGATCGCGCAAGGTTACGGTGCGAGTCTATCTCTCCTCGAGCGCACCCACCGCTTCAAGACTTCGCTCTTCGGAACAGTCAAGGACTATGTCCGGAATCACCTGCAGAAAGATCATCGCGAAACTTTCAATCAAAAGTTTCGCCCGGAGCCGCCGGCTGAACGCACGCCGCTGAACGTGGCTGACTACGCGCGGGTGCCTTTATTGAATCCGGATCAGAAGGTGAAAGACTGGCGCGAGAAATTGCCCGCGCTGGAAAACGATTACGACAGTCGCATGATTCCGCTGGGCAAGATGGATCCAGGCGTGTACCTGATCGAAGGCGTCAACGAGGGTATGCGCGCTTACTCGCTTGCCATCGTGACCAGCCTCACGATGATCGAAAAAACAAACCGTCACGGTCAGGTCATGGTCTACATCGTGGACCGTAAGACAGGCGCGCCACACGAAGGCGTCTCAGTCGAAGTCACAAACGCCAAGAACACCCTCGCCACCGGTAAGACTGACAAATTCGGTATCTTCAAAACAGAAGTGAAGGCCCCGGAAGCACCGGAGACTCCGGCGGAAGACGTAAATCCCGACGAACCGCAGCGCAACGCATTTCTGATCATGGCTCGCGAACGCGACAACTTCGTCATCTCCGACGTCGACTCGTTTTACTTCGGTGGTTACGGCGGCGAAGACGACGTGCTCACCGGCGAAGACGTGACCAGCTACATCTACACCGACCGTCCCATCTATCGCCCGGCGCAATCAGTCTTCTTTAAAGGAATACTGCGCCAATGGACC
>Ga0105247_10002749_pt1 | contig 11780 bp, 9 predicted proteins | sample KBSS24metaG_FD_81519 | JGI IMG/M metagenome (GOLD analysis project Ga0105247, IMG submission 81519) | Switchgrass rhizosphere microbial communities from Kellogg Biological Station, Michigan, USA - KBS S2-4 metaG | ecosystem: Host-associated > Plants > Roots > Rhizosphere > Soil | place...
AGGTGCTCCGACGACCCGTTGCAGGTGGCCGACCAGGCGACCCAGTACTCCTGGGTGCTCGCCAGCGCGCGCTCCGGATCGACGTCGCCGGGCGGCGGCAGGTGCGACGGCGACCACGTGAGGGCGAACGGGACGCGCTCTCCCGCGCGGACGGTGAACTCGGCGACGGTCTTCAGGTTCTCGCCGTGCGTCCGGACCGGCGTCACCAGGCGCAGCATGTCGGGCCCGCCGATCGCCTGGATCCCGTGCGGGATCGCGCGAACCCATGGGACGACGCTCCCGTACATCCCGCGGATGACGAGCTCCATGCGCATCGGGACCGCGCCGCGCTCGCCGACGACGATCCGGACGACGTGGGGCGCCTGGTCGCGCATCGGCATGAAGTCGACGAGCCGCACCACCCCCTCCTCGGTCTCGAACCAGGTCTCGAGCACGAGCGTGCCGTCGACGTACGCGCGGCGGGCGCCCACGTTCGCCGCGGCGGGAGCGATGATCCACCTGCCGTGCTCGGGATCGCCGAGCAGCGCGGCGAACGACGCGGCGGAGTCGAACCGCGGGAGACAGAGCCAGTCGATCGACCCGTCCAGGCCGACGAGCGCGCAACTATGGCAGTCGCTGATAATCGCGTAGTCCTCGATCGGTCGCGCCATGGGCCTTATGGATGAACCGCGCGGCGCTATCGTTGCTCCGGACGCGGGTTCCGGCTGGCCGCGCCGCGCGGCGTTATCGTTGCTCCCCGACGCGAATCCCGGCTCGTCGCGTCGCGCGGTGAGCGCTATATGTGTGGCCGCTTTGAACTTCGACGCTCGCCTCCGCGCTCTTCGATTGGCTCGTTCGCCGCGCCCCTCCGGCGCCCTTCGCGGCCTGCTCGCCCTCCGCGGCCGCCTGGGGATAGGCGCGGTCGCGTGGGGGTTGCTCGCGTGCAGCGGCAGCGGCTCGGGCGACCCCCAGGAGGGGGGCGACGCCTCGGCGTGCCCGCAGGATCTGCCCGCCTCGTGCCCGTCCAAGGTGCCGAGCTACAAGGCCGACGTCGAGCCGATCGTGCAGAGGCGCTGCGCGCCGTGCCACCTCAATGGCGGCGTCGAGGCGGCGACGCACAACTTCGGCACGTACGACGGGATCTACCGCGATCGGAGCGACGTGCTCTCGCAGGTCTACTCGTGCCGCATGCCGCAAGCGCCCGCGCCCGCCCTCTCGACCGCGGAGCGCGCGCTCGTCCTCGATTGGCTCGTATGCCATGCGCCGAACAACTGAGCGCCCGGCGTCGTTCGTCACGGGCCGCGTCGCGAGCGGCGCCGCGGCGCTGTGGATCGTCGCCGCCGTCGCGGGCTCGGGGTGCACGAGCGCGGGGCCGGGGGCGGCCGATCCGCCGTGCGTCGTCGGGCTCACGAAGGCGTGCAGCGCGACGTACGACCCGCCCGTCTACGACACGATCTTCGCCAAGATCCTCCGCCCGACGTGCGCGACCGGCGGCTCGTCGTGCCACGCCGCGGCGGGGCACCAGAACGGGCTCGTGCTCGAGGACGCGGACGCGTCGTACGCGCTCCTCTTGGGGCAGGGCGGCGCGCGCGCGCGCGTCACGCCGGGCGACCCGTCGTGCAGCCTGATCATGAAGCGCCTGACGTCGACCGACCCGAGCTACCACATGCCGCCGGGGACGACGTCGCTCTCCGCCGGCGACCAGTGCACCATCGTCCAATGGATCTCCGCGGGGGCGAAGCGATGAGGCGCGCGAGGCTCGCCGTGCTCCCGGCGGTGATCGCCGCGGCGACGATCGCCGCCGTCGCGGCGGGGTGCACGAGCTCGAGCGGCGGCGCCGAGCTCGCGACCCGCGACGCGCTGCTCGATCCGAAGACGTGCACGCAGTGCCACGCCGATCACTACCGCGAGTGGTCGGGGAGCATGCACGCCTACGCGTCCGACGATCCGGTGTTCCGCGCGATGAACAAGCGCGGGCAGCGCGAGACGGGCGGCGCGCTCGGGACGTTCTGCGTGAAGTGCCACGCGCCGATGGCGGTGCGCGACGGCAAGACCAAGGACGGCCTCGACCTCGACGCGCTCGACCCGAAGTACAAGGGCGTCACCTGCTTCTTCTGCCACTCCGTCGACGGCGTCGACGGCGCGCACGACGCGGCGCTCCACCTGTCCGACGATCTCGCGCTCCGCGGCGAATACAAAGATCCGGTGGCGAACACGGCGCACCGCGCGACCTACTCGGCGCTCCACGATCGCGATCAGGGCGACTCGGCGAAGATGTGCGGCGCGTGCCACGACATCACGACCGATCACGGCGCGGACATCGAGCGGACGTTCGCCGAGTGGCAGGCGTCGGTCTTCTCCCACCTCGGCGGCGGCACGACGTGCTCGCAGTGCCACATGAGCCAGAGCACGGCCCCGCGGCCGATCGCCGAGGCGCCGAACGTCTTCTCGCGGAACTTCCACAGCCACACCTTCGCGGCGATCGACACGGCGCTCGCGCCGTTCCCCGAGGCCGACGCGCAGAAGCAGGCGGTCCTCGACCTCCTCGGGACGACGCTCCTCGGCGCGGTGTGCGTCGAGACGTTCAGCGCCGACGCGTCGGTCGTCAAGGTGATCCTCGACAACGCCGGATCGGGCCACGCCTTCCCGAGCGGATCGGCGCAGGACCGGCGCGTCTGGGCCGAGGTGATCGCGTACCGCGCGGGCGCGCCGCTTTACCAGAGCGGCGCGGTCGCGGACGGCGCGTCGGTGACCGCCGCGACGAACGATCCGGACCTGTGGCTCCTGCGCGACTGCCTGTTCGACGACCAGTCGAAGGAGGTCCGGATGTTCTGGCAGGCGTCGAGCTACGAGGGGAACGCGCTCCCCGCGCAGGCGACGTTCGACCCGAGCGACGACGCGTTCTACCGGTCTCACGTCTTGCAGACGTACCCGCGCGACACGACCAAGGTGATCCCCGGCGCGCCGGACCGCGTCACGGTGCGCGTGCGCGTCCTGCCGATGGGCTACGACGTCATCGACGATCTGATCGCGAGCGGCGACCTCGATCCGTCGGTCCGGGGCGCGCTCACCGTCCGCGACGCGCTCACGCTCGAGTGGACCCCCGGCGCGGTGACCGAGACGTTCAACGACAACGGCGCCGCGGCGCGCTGCGTGTCGAGCACGCCGCAGTTCGCCGCCGCGGCCAAGACCGTGCCCGCGATCCATCACACGAAGTGTGGTCCTTAGTACCGTTCGAGGGGCGCGCAGCCGTTCCCCTCGAGTCCATACCGTTCGAGGGGCGCGCGGCCGCTCCCCTCGAGCTCCCCAGCCGCACGGGGGTTTACGGGGTTGCGGACGGGACGTCGTATGCCAGCCGCTCCCCTCGAGGGCCATACCGTTCGAGGGGCGCGCAGCCGCTCCCCTCGAGCTCCCCAGCCGACTACACCCCTACTATCCCTGGATGCAGAACGAGTAGACGACGTCGTCGGCGGAGGGGCCGTCGGTCGATAGCGTGACTTGCCAGAGGCCCGGCATGAACAGGTTGATCGCGGCGATGTCGTAGGTGCCGTCGCCCTTGGACGTGACGACGGGCTGCGTCGAGCTCGGGTGCCCGTGGTCGGGCATGTACGGCTTCACCGTCAGGGCGCCGGTGACCGGCGCGCCCGTCGCGTCGGTGAGCCTCACCGTCCAGTGGTTCAGGCCGCGCGCGGGGGGCGCCGGATCGTCCGCCGTCAACGTCGCGTTCACCTTCTGCGCCTTCCCCGCCTTCGCGAGGTTCGCCGTGTACGTGTCGGCGCGCTTGTCGTTCACGCAACCGACCGCGTCCGCGTCGCTCGGGCCGGCATCGGGGGCCGCGGCGTCGGGCGTGTCGTTCGAGCTCGAGCACGCGGCCGCCGGCGCGGCGAGCGACGCCACGCAGAGTAGCCGAACGGCGACGAGCCTCGCGCGCGAGGTGGGAGCTTGGTGGCGCATCCTTCGAGTCTCCTCAAGCCATGGAAGCCACGGGGCCGTGGACGCGCGCAGTATGTCGTGTTTTGCGCGGGCGTGCTCGTCGTCTCGACCACCCCCGACGCCAGCCCGTCTCGCGACGGATGCGCGCGCCAACCGCCCGTCGCACGGCCGCGCGGCGAGGCGCGGCGAGGACGGTGACGACGGTACGCGCGAGGCGGGGCGGAGGTTTCGCGGCCGCGCCGAGATTCGCTCATTGAAAAGCGAGGCGCGAAACGGGACGATCCGGCGATGCGCCACCGCACCCGCGCCCCGCTGTTCGCCGCGCTCGCGGCGGCTGCGGCGTTCGCCCTCGCGCGCCCCGCGCTCGCGCTCGGCTTCGACGCGCTCGGGGACGCGTCGTTCGATCCGCTCGCGGTGGTCGTCGAAGGGTTCGAAGGCTCGTCCCCCTGGCCCGCCGGGGTGACGCCGCGCGACGCCGGCGACGCGCTCGAGGGGAAGCGGTACGTGGTCGTGCAGACGCCGGCCGGCTCGGGCGCGACGCTCCCGCTGCGCCTCCTCGAAGGCGATCACGCGTACCGCGCGCGGATGTTCGCGCGCACGAACCGCGTCGTCGCCCAGGTCGCGATCACGAACCCGGCGGACGGCGGCTTCCCTTCGTTCGAGGCGATCTTCTTCCCCACCGGGCGCGTGACCAGCGACGGGTGGTACGAGGTCGCGACCGCGCCGTTCACGTTCGAAGCGTCGCGCGGCGGCTCGGCGGCGCTGTCGATCGTCGCGAGCGGGGCCGACGTGGACGCGCTCGAGATCGTCGAGGAGGGATCGCCCCGCGCGACGAAGACGTGCAGCGTGGCGGGCGACGCCGCGTGCGGCGCGGGCGAGTTCTGCTCCGCGGGCTTCTGCCACGACGGCGCGGTGAGCGTACCGCCGCTCCCCGACGCGGCGCACGCGGCCGACGTCGCGGCGTACCTCGGCGAGCGGATCGATCAGTTCTTCGGCGGCCGCGCGTCGCGCGCGGCGCACCTCGCGGCGTCGCTCGCGACGATCGGATCTTTGCGCGACGCGAAGGACCCCTGGACGTTCTGGAACGGCTTCGTGACGGCGCTCCACCAGCTCCACGACTGGCACACGACGGTGACCGCGCCGTTCGCGATCGACGGCAGGGGGGCGCTCCCGGTCTGCTTCGTCGAAGGCGACGCCGACATCTCGCGCGCCCTCGCGCCGAGCGACCCGGTGCTCGCCGACGTGCTCGTGTCGCACGTCGGCCCGGAGGGCGCCTCGGGGCTGAAGCCCGGCGACCGCCTCGTCGCGGTGAACGGGGTGCACCCGATCGCGTTCGCCGAGAGCCTCGACGCGATCGACTGGGACGCGTGGCACGCCGACGACCCCGCGGTGCACGCCGAGGCGATCGAGCGGATGCGCGTCGTCATCCGGAGGTGGGCGAAGACGCTCACCTTCATCCGGTGCGACGCCGCGAAGGGGACGTGCGCGCCGCCCGTGACGACGTCGATCGCCGATCTGCCGGCGGCGGAGCCGGCGATCTACCCGTCGTGCGATCACCGGCCGCTCTACCACCTCGCGAGCGACTTCCCCGACCCGGTCACCCACGACGTCGAGGGCGTCTACGAGGACGTGCTCGCCGGCACCGACGGCGAGGCGCTCTACGGGATGATCTGGAACGACGAGGCGCTCGACGGCGGGGGGAACCCGTTCGACGGGCCGTTCGCCTCGCTCCGCGCCGGCGCGCGCGGCGTGATCCTCGATCACCGCACCGGGAACGGCGGGACGGAGTACGGCGCGGAGGTGCTCACGTCGCTCTTCCGCGCAAAGGCGACGTTCGCCGCGATGACCGGGTTCGACCTGACGCTCCGGATCTTCGACGCGCCGTTCACCGTGGCCGACGGGCTGTCGCTGTTCCAGCTCCACGATCACCCGCCGGACACGTACGACGTCGGGAGCGAAGGCGCGCGGACCGACCTGAAGACCGCGCTCCTGCTCGCGCGCGACGGCAGCGCGAGCGACTGGTTCCCGTACGGCGTCTCGGGCGCGCCGAACGTCCGCCTCTTCGGCCGGCGCACCGCCGGAGCGTTCTCGTCCTTCCTCCAGTTCGACTACTACGCGGGCTTCGCGTGGCGGCTCGCGTCGGGCGATCTCGTGCGGCAGGACGGGACGACCCACCTCGGCGAGGGCGTCGTGCCGGACGAGGAGATCGTCCCCAGACAGAGCGACCTGGTGGCGGGGAAGGACACCGTCTACGAGCGCGCGCTCGCCTGGCTGAGGGCGAAATGAGGCGCCGCCTCGTCGCGCGGGCGCTCCTCCCCCTGGCGATCGCGGCGTGCGACGGCGGCGACGCGTCGAGCCCCTCGCCCGCGCCGGTGAAGAGCGCGCCGGCGTCGACCGCCGCGGGCCCGAAGCGGACGATCGAGGTGCGCAGCCCGTTCGGCGACACGGCGGCGCGCGGCAACGTGATGGTCGACGGCGACTTCGAGCTCACCGGGCGCACGGGGCAGATGGGGTGGCTCGCGCTCGACGCGAACGGCGGGCAGCGCGTCCTCGACTACGCGACGGGCGGACGGTGCCGGTCGGGGATCCGCTGCGCGCGCGTCGCGCCGGGGGACGAGCTCCTCGGGTACCTCGCCTCCCCGAAGGACGGCGACATCCACGTCGTGATCCGGGTGAAGCCGCACGCGGTCTGCGCGGAGGCGGCGGCGGTGGTGGTCGACGTGGACGATCCGACGCACGCGGCGCCGATCGGCGCCGCCGCGCCGCTCCCCGACGCGAGCGGGTGGTGCCGCTTCGAGGGCGAGACGCCGAATTTCGCGCGGCTCGCGCCGGCGCTCTTCATCCAGGTGGACCCGAAGGCGGGCGGCGACGTGCTGATCGACGACGTGGTGGCGACGGCCGTGCCCTCGCCGTCGCCGGTCGACGGCGGCGCGCGGGACGGCGGGGCGACGACGCGCGCGTTCTCCACGCTCCCCGCCGGCACCGCGGCGCGGGTCCGGGCCATCGGCGCGTGGCTGAAGGCGCGGCGGCGGCTCGATCACGCCGCCGGGGCGTCGCGATGAGCGGAGCCTCCGGCGCCGCTTCGCTCCGCGCCGAGGACCTGGCGCTCCTCGAGCGGCTCGAGGACGACGAGATCCTCGCGCGGCTCTGGGCGTGGCACGCGCGCGCGCCCGGGCGCCCGCCGCCGCACCGGCGCGCCGCGGGGATGATCGCCCTCCTGCGCGCGCTGCCCGCCGCGGCCCGCGGGGCCGGCGCGCCGGCGTCGAACGAGCGGGCCCGGGGCGCGGGCGACGCCGCGGCGCGCGCGCGCGCCGGCGACGTGGGCGCGTTCGCGGCGCTCCTCGAGCCGCCGTCGGTCGCCGGCTGGCCGCCCGCCCTCCTCCACCACGCCGCGCTCTACTGCGGCGAGGTCGCCGACGCGCTCGACGAGTCGGCGCCGGACGCGAGCGCCCCGCCGCGGATCCGGTCGCTCGCGGCGTGGCTCGCGCTCGCCCAGGAGGAGCGGTACCTCGCGGGGCTCGCGCGCGCGGTCGTGGGCGACGCGATCGCGGGCGACGAGTCGGCGCGGCTCGCCGGGGAGGCGCCGCTCCAGGCGATCGACGCGCTCGGCGCCCGCGCCGCGCTCGGGGCGCGCGCGCAGTCGGCGGCGGGGCGCGCGGCGCTCCGGGCGCTCTCGCGGGTGCGCGACGCGTGCGCGATCGCCGGGTGCGGCGAGGCGCTCCGCGCGCGGGCGATCGCGCGCGCCGACGCGAGGCGGGCCGAGGCCGTGGAGGCGGCGCTCGCGCCGATCGGCGAGGCGCTCGACGAGGCGTCGGCGCGCGGCGAGGCGACCGCGCGGGCCGGCGAGATCCTCGGGCGCGCGGTGCCCCTCTGGCACTGGGCGGAGTACGACGAGGCGGTGGAGCGCTTCGTCGTCGACCGGATCATCCCGATCGCGTGGGAGATCTACCGCGAGCACGCGTGGGCGCGGCTCCGCGCGCTCATCGCGCCGTTCGAGCCGCTCGTCGAGAGCCTCGCCGCGCGGATCCGCGAGGACCCGGAGAAGATCGCGTACGCCGGGCCGTGCGCGCAGATGCTCGTCTTCCGCTCCGAGCTCGAGAGCACGCTGGTCCGGCAGATCGCGGTCGGCGAGCGGGCGATCGCCCTGTGCCCGACGCACCGCAACGGGCGGCTCGTGATGGCGAGCTACCTGTGCGACTCGGCGACGCGCGCCCTCCAGCAGATGCCGATCATCGTGCGCAGGAAGGACCTCGCGCACGCCGAGGCGCAGATCGCGCGCGCCGAGCAGCTCTACCCCGCGTCGCCGAAGCTCGCGCCCGCGAAGCGGCTCCTCGACGACGCGCGACGGCGGCCCGCGCTATGAGCGACAACCCGTTCGAGCGCTACGACATCGATCCGCGCGAGGGGGTGCGCGCGATCACCGAGCGCCTCCGCGAGCTCGCCGAGGACGCGAAGGACGACGACGAGCGCCGATCGATCCGCGCGGCGTGGGAGGAGCTGACGATGCACCCGGCGCGCCGCCTCAAGGCGGCGCTCTTCGCGCACCCGGAGACGCGGGCGCCGCTCGGGGCCGCCCCGCCGCGCGCCGCGCGCCCCCGCGCGATCGATCCGGGCGACCTGTCGTGGCGCGAGCTCGTCGTCCTGCCGCCCGTCGAGGGCGCGCTCACGCCGCGCGCCTCGGCGCCGAGGCCGCGAAACCCCCTCGACGACGACCCCATCTTCGGATCGCAGGCGCAGCCCGCCACCAAGGAGACACGCACCGATGTTCGTTGACCGGCCCGTGGGGATCGATCTCGGCACCACCAACAGCGAGATCGCGCTGCTCCACCCCTCGGAGAAGGACGTCTTCATCTACGCCGACAAGTTCGGGCGCAAGACGATCCCCTCCGCGGTCGCGTGGGATCCGAAGGCGGAGCGCGTCCTCGTCGGCCACGCGGCCCGCGCGCGGCGCGGGCGGTCGCCCTCGCCGGTCGAGTCGATCAAGCGGAAGATGGGGCAGACCGCGGCGGTGGACGTCGGCCCCCACGCGCTCCTCCCCGAGGCGGTGTCGGCGAAGATCCTGGAGGAGCTCCGCGATCGGATGCGCGAGCACCTCGCCAAGCAGGCCGAGGAGGGGATCGAGGTGCGCGTCGCGCGCGCCGTGATCACGGTGCCGGCGTACTTCGACGCGCCGCAGGTGGAGGCGACGCGGAGGGCCGGCGAGCTCGCGGGCCTCGAGGTCCTCGGCGTCCTCCAGGAGCCGACGGCCGCGGCGATCTACCACACGTGGAAGAACCGCCTCGGCGACGGCAACTTCCTCGTCTACGACCTGGGCGGCGGGACGTTCGACGTCTCGATCCTCCGCTGCGTCGGCGGCGAGTACCAGGTGCTCGCGATCGACGGCGACAACTACCTCGGCGGCGACGACTTCGATCGGAGGTACGCCGAGCACCTGCGAAAGGAGCTCGTGGCGCGCGGCTACGCGCTCGACCTCGACGTCCGCGGCGACGACGACGACCGCGCGCGCTTCGGGCGGCTCGTGCACCTCGCCCAGGAGATCAAGGAGTCGCTCTCCACCGCCGAGGTGGTGCACGTGTCGAAGCAGGACCTCCTCGAGGACAAGAGCGGCGAGCCGGTGTCGTTCGACGGCGACGTCGGGCGGGCCGACTACGAGGAGGTGATCGGCGACCTGGTCGACACCACGCTCGCGTGCTGCGAGCGGGCGCTCGCGCGGAGCCTCGAGGTGGCGAGCGTCGGGATCGAGCAGATCGATCACGTCGTCCTGGTCGGCGGGTCGACGCGCGTCCCGCTCGTGGTGAAGCGCGTCGCGGGCGCCCTCGTGGCGAAGAGCAAGGGCGACGAGCCGCTCACGGACGAGGTCGACACCTGCGTCGCGCTCGGCGCGGCGATCCACGCGGCGCAGATCGGCGGGCTGCGCGTCGGCGACGCCGACACCGGCGCGTCGGTGTCGTTCCTCACGCCGCTCGTCGCGCAGGGAGCCAAGGTCCGCGTCGCGCTCAAGGTGGAGGCGGCGCCGGCGTCGACCGAGGAGATCGCGGTGCAGGACCTCCTCGACGGCGGCCGGACGGTCGCCGAGGCCGCGATCTCCGAGATCCCGTCCGGCGTCGTGAAGATCGAGATCCCGCTGGGCTCGTCCCCCGAGGGGCGGTTCTCGCTCGCGCTGCTCGACGGGCCCGGCGGCGAGCCGGTCACGAGCCTCCCGTTCGCCATCTACCGGGGCAACCTGCGGCCGCGCGCGAGCGCGCTCTCGCGCCCGTCGGTCATCGCCAAGGACATCGCGCTCGAGGTGGTCCGCGGCGGACGCCGCGAGCGCAAGGTGCTCCTCGCGCGCGGCGCGGGGCTGCCGAGCTCGGCCAGCGAGCGGCTCTTCACGGTGGATCAGAGCGGCGCGGTGGTGCTGCGCCTCCTGCAGAACCGGCTCCCGATCAAGACGCTCGTCCTCGACGTGCCGCGCGAGCTGCCCGTGGGGACCGCCGTCGAGCTCACGATCCGCTGCGACGAGGCGATGCGCCTCGAGGCGCGGGCGACCGTCTCGGGGCGCGAGCTGTGGGCGCAGATCGAGGCGCCGGAGCCGCCGCGCGGCGGGGACGCGGCGCCGGTCGAGGACCTGCTCGAGGACGCCGAGCGCGCGGCGCGCGCCCTGTGGGGGAGCCAGGCGCACGCGTTCCGGCGCGAGGCCGACGGGCTGGTCCACGGGATCCGCGAGGTGGTCGCGACCGATCCGGACAAGCTCGAGGCGCTCTGCCACCGCCTGCGCCTCTTGATCGAGGAGTACCGCGGCGGGCCCGAGGACACGATGGTGCCGCCGTGGGCGCGGTTCGAGGACACGCTCGACGCGCTCCGGCGCGTCGTCTACCGCGCCAAGGGCGGCAACGTGGCGGGGATGACCCGCGCCGACTGGGACGCGCGCCTCGTGAGCATCGAGGAGCGGGCGCGCAAGGCGTACGACGGGTCCGACGCGCCGTCGTGGCGGCGCGTCGTCAACGAGGTGCAGGCGCTCCTCGAGACCGCGCACCAGGAGGAGTTCGCCGCGATGCGCCTCGACGATCCGGCGTACCTCTCGCGGCGGATCGCCAACGTGGGCGCGTGGGCGAGCCGCGTCGCGGAGGCGCTCGACGACCACGTGCCGTCCGCCGCCGACGAGGTGCGGGCGCTCCAGGTCGCCGAGAGGGACCGCCTCGCCTCGTGGCTGCGCGAGCGGGTCAAGGCCCCGCTCGCCGCGATCGACGTGGAGCGCGACGACGCGGCCGAGGTGCGGCGCAAGGTCGACACCATCGCGTCCGAGCTCGAACGGATCGAAGCGGCGATCGATCGGATCCCGTCGATCGGCCTCGTCACCGACCGGGGCGGCGGCTCGCCGTGAGCTCCGGCTCGTCGCCGCCGCCGTCGTCGACCGCGGGGCTGCCGCGCGTCGACGCCCTGGCGCTCCGGAGCGCCGAGGTGCTGGAGAAGAGCGCGGGGCCGCGGGCCGGGCTCGCGACGTTCAAGGCGCTGGCGCTGAACCTCGCGCACGACGGGGCGCGCGCGCGGGCGATCCTGGGCGCGCTCCGCTGCGCGATCGCCGCCGGGGACGACCCGGCGATCGCCGGCGTGAGCGCGTGGTGGCGGTCGATCGGCCCGGGCCCGTTCGCGGCCGGCGTGCACGAGCTGGTGCGGACCCTCCTGGGCACCGGGCGCAGCGCCGCGGCGGCGTTCCTCGCCGAGGCCGAGGCGGGGCGCGAGGCGAGCGCGCGATCGCTCTATCTCCTCGCGCGGTGCCTCGAGCGCGACGGCGACGACGTGCGCGCGCAGTCGACGTTCGGCCAGGCGGCGGAGCGCGCGGAGCGGGAGGGCGACCACGACGTCGCGCGCGCCGCGCGGATCGCGCG
>Ga0105247_10002751_pt1 | contig 11772 bp, 10 predicted proteins | sample KBSS24metaG_FD_81519 | JGI IMG/M metagenome (GOLD analysis project Ga0105247, IMG submission 81519) | Switchgrass rhizosphere microbial communities from Kellogg Biological Station, Michigan, USA - KBS S2-4 metaG | ecosystem: Host-associated > Plants > Roots > Rhizosphere > Soil | place...
AAATTGAAATTGTATATAAGAATGGTATATAAAAAACCTACAGATGCCCAAACAGGAATACAAAAATTATATACAGATGGGGCTACTTTCTTAAGTACTGATGCTGCTCTTACAGGATTTACCAACGTTACAAATAAGGATAATCCTATGTATGAGCAAAATATTCGTTCTTTAAATACGCCTGATAATATCAGGGCGAGTAAAACCCTTACTACTTTTTTAATCAGTAAAAATGATCCGAGAATTGTATATTTTTTTAATACTGGTGCTCCTATTGCTATTCACCAGGGAGATTATACAGGAACTGATCCAACTTATAAAAACGCAACTGTATTAACACAAAGGCCGACGGATCCGGTAGTCTTTATTTCTTTAGCAGAATCTTATTTTCTTCAGGCTGAAGCCCGTGAACGGTATTATGCAGGCGCAGGCGCAAAGGCATTATATGACGCTGGAGTATTAGCATCGTTTACTGCAATGGGCAGTAATGGGGCCAGCTTTATTGCGCCGGGAGGTGTGTATGAATATCCTACAGGAACGCTTGAACAAAAAATTGAAGCAATAATTGTTCAAAAATGGATATCGTGTGGTTATGGAGTTCATTATTTGGAGGGCTTTTTTGAAAAAAACAGAACAGGTTATCCCAAGACAAGTCCTGTATATTCAACAAATGGGGCCTATGTGCCTGGTCAATTTGTGATTTCCAAAAACTCAGTACTTGCTCCTGGCCTATTACCCAAACGATTAGTTTTTCCAGAGGCTGAAAAGCAGGCAAATCCAAACACACCTGCACAGGTACCACTTAGTACGCCTGTTTGGTGGGCCCAGTAAGAAATTAATTATAACCTTTTTAATTATATAAAAATGAAAATAAAAATATTAATAATAGCATTAACTGTGATGAGCATGCTCTCATGCAACAAAGATCCGGATTTTAATTATCCTGAAGGAACAGTTGGAATATCCAGAATCACTTATTTTCCGATAATGACATTAAAAGGATCAAGTATAGTTCTGGTACAAAAAGGTGGTACATACACGGAAGCAGGCGTTACTGCAAAGGTTGGCTCTGCTGACGTTCAATATACTACTTCAGGAGCAGTAAATGTTAATACACCGGGGGTTTACACATTGACTTATACTGCTAAAAACGCTGATGGATTTTCAGCTTCAGCAAGAAGAACTGTAGTTGTTTATGACACTGATGCTGGAGCAGCCGCAAATGATTTATCCGGTTCTTACTTAAGAGCATCTACAGGCCAATTAGCTAAATGGACAAAGCTTGGCCCAGGTGTGTATCAAATTGATAACCCAGGCGGAGCGGTTGGAGTAAATCTTCAGGTTATTGCTGTGAATCCTACCGGCTTTACAGTATCTATACCTTCTCAGATTTCGAGTGATGGAAATACTTCAAGCTCGTCAAATTTTACGTATGTTAATGGAACTCCTCCCTCTTATACATTAATATTTCTTAATCCAGGCTATGGGACGGGTGTAAGATCTTTTGTTAAACAATAAAAATATTTAAAATGGTAAAGAAATTATTCACAATATTAACTATAACCATTGTTCTTTTTTCTTCCTGTAAAAAAGAACTTCCGGATGTCGGTGGAACAGTAGCAGAAAGAATGGCTAATGAATGGTGGGCTCAGTTAAAACTAAATGGGACTGATGTATATGGAGGTTATTATGCAAAAATCTGGACATACAATACTGCAGCGAATGCTAACGAAATATGGGTAGATGATGCTAAGACAGCCTCTACCGGCAACTATTTGTGGGATTTCAAAGTCAAGGCTACCGCCGATTTTAATAATTTAACCTTTACCGCAAATAATGTTGCATCAGTAGTTCCGGGCTATGGTATAAAAGTGAAAATTACTGATGGAAAAGTATTGCCGGGGCTAGGTCACTCGAAAACTGGCAATAAGACGGATAGCATTTATATGAAAGTAGAGTTTGAAGATGACCCCGGAACAATTTATACAATTGAGGGTCATGGAAGAACTATGTTTATTGAGGATGAGTATTAAAATTTAAAAAGTACGAAATTAAGGCCACCTTTGGGTGGCTTTTTTATTATATGAATTAATGAAAATGGTTTTATATTTTTAAATTATCAAATAGCTTTTATGGATCAACAAAACCCTCAACCACCCAATCAACTCAACATAGAAATTTCTGAAGAAGTAGCAGAAGGATCGTATGCAAATCTTGCAATCATTACTCACTCACATGCTGAGTTCGTAATTGATTTTGTAAATGTGATGCCGGGCACTCCCAAGAGCAAGGTAAAATCGAGAATAATATTTACACCTCAACATGCCAAGCGCTTCATGAAAGCACTTACTGAAAACATTGGCAAATATGAAGCTATTAATGGCATTATTAAAGATCTTGAAGAAATACAATTGCCAATGAACTTTGGAGGACCTACGGCGCAGGCATAAAATTTTGATTTTAGGAGTCTTTAATGAAATCGGAATATGGCTTTGACCCATTTGATTACTGACCTATATTATGCCTTCATCCGCAAAACTGTAAAAACCACTTTCACTCACTATTAAATGGTCAAGTACTTTAATGTCGAAATATTGAGCAGCTTCTTTTATTTTATTAGTTAATTCTGTATCAGCCCGGCTTGGCTTTATACTACCTGAAGGATGATTATGGCATAATATGATGCTTACTGCATCCTCTTCTAATGCTTTTCGTAATATGATTCTCGGGTCAGCAATCGTTCCGGTAATCCCTCCTTCACTTACTATTTCAAAATGATTAACCCTATTGGCCCGGTTTAAAAATACTACAGCAAATACTTCATGCCGGTAATCCTTTAGTTTTGATTTAAGATATTCTGCCATCTCATAGCTGCTTCCTGCAACCGATTTTTCTAAAGCTATTGAGCTTTGCCTTCTTCGGCCCAACTCCAGTGCTGCCGCAATAGTAATCGCTTTTGCTTCACCAATACCTTTTATTTTCATCAATTCCTTTATTGATAATTTACCCAGCTCGTTGAGATTATCCTTTCCAAGCTTCAATATTTCCTTTGCCAGGTCAACTGCTGTTTTCTGTTTTGTACCATTATGTATAAGAATGGCTAATAACTCAGAATTACTTAAACTCTCAGATCCCTTGTATAGTAGTTTTTCTCTTGGTCTATCGTCTTTTGCCCATTCCTTAATTGAGTACTTGTTCTCTTGCATACAACCAATTTAGCCAATATTTTTATCCTCATCAATACCACATTAGTGGTAAGGATAATCCAGCAGAATCCGTCTTTTGAAAACTAAATTCAATGCGTATGAAAACCAAGACCTTTACAACAATGGGTGCACTGCATCCCGTACTTTTCTTTGTTGGCGTTTATGTTGTAGCACTTTTTTTCTCAATCTTTATTTGTTCTTCCCTATTTTATAGTTGCAAAAGCAAAGGAACTAAAGTTGCCAAAGAGCAAAAAATGCCGATGCAGAAATCTTCAGCTAACTCAGTTGCTGCAAGCGTTGTATTGCGTTAAATCAACGTAACATTTTTTGCCGAAGAGGAGGCTGAATCATTATCTTCGCCGCACCAAAGGAATTTCCTTTTGGTAATACTCTTCAGCCATGCAGTCTGCCAAAATTTTCTCCGGAACCGGCTCACAATTACTGGCCGAACAGATCTGTAAAAGATATAGAACCCAACTGGGTAAAGTCAATCTTCAGCGTTTCAGCGACGGAGAAATGTCACCCAATTTTCTTGAAAGTGTAAGAGGTGATTATGTTTTCCTGGTTCAAAGTACCTATGCTCCCGCCGATAATCTCATGGAACTATTATTAATGGTCGATGCAGCGAAGCGGGCTTCTGCTTATAAAGTTATTGCTGTAATTCCTTATTATGGATATGCCAGGCAGGACCGGAAAGACAGGCCCAGGGTAGCCATCGGCAGTAAGTTAGTAGCGAACATGTTAGTAGCTGCCGGCACAGATAGAGTTATTACCATGGACCTGCATGCACCACAGATCCAGGGCTATTTTGACATACCTGTTGATCATCTCGATAGTCACGCAGTTTTTATACCTTATATAGAAAATCTAAGGCTTGAAAACCTTACCTTTGCCGCCCCCGATGTAGGAGCTACCAATCGCATTAGGGAAATTGCCAGTTATTTCAATGCCGACATGGTGATTTGTGATAAACACCGTAAAAGGGCTAATGAGATTGCAAGCATGGTAGTAATTGGTGATGTTGCGGATAGGGATGTCGTAATCATTGATGATATATGTGATACTGGCGGAACATTAGCTAAAAGCGCAGCTCTTTTAAAAGAAAAAGGTGCCAGGAGTATCAGGGCTTTAATAACTCATCCTGTATTAAGCGGGAAGGCATATGAAAATATTGAAAACAGTGTGTTAGAAGAATTAATAGTATGCGATACTATACCAATGAAGAAAGAAAGCTCGAAAATAAAAATAATATCTGTTGCAGAACTTTTTGCAGTAGCAATAAGAAATGCATTTGAGAATAAAAGCATAACAAGTCTCTTCGTGCATTCACAACGAAGAAATAAATAGTAACTAAACAAACAATATAAAAAATGAAAACAATTACAATCGAAGGACAACTGAGGACCGAATTTGGCAAAACAGCTACCCGCCACATTCGCTCTCAGGAATTAGTGCCCGGTGTAATTTATGGGGGTGCTCAGGAGATCAATTTCAAAGCTCCTGTTGCGGCTTTTAAATCACTGGTGTACACACCTAATTTTCAGCAGGCAGAAGTAAAGCTTGATGGTAAAAGTTATCAATGCATCTTAAAGGATCTTCAATTTGATAAAGTGAATGATTCGCTGATTCATGTTGACCTTCTTGAACTTGTAGAAGGCAAAAAGGTTGTAGCAACTATTCCTCTCAAATTTACAGGTGTTGCAAAAGGTGTAAAAGATGGAGGTAAGCTGAACATTAAAATGAAATCGTTGAAAGTAAAAACTTATCCCAAATATTTGCGGGAACAAATTGAAGTGAATGTTGACAATCTTGAATTAAATGGGAACATAAGAGTAGAAGATGTAAAGATTGATAATTACGAAATACTAAATTCTCCCCGTATTCCTATTGCATCTGTTACATTAACAAGGCAATTGAAACAAGAAGAAGCCGCTGCGCCTGCAACGGGGGCTGCACCTGCCGCCGGAACTGCACCAGCTGCACCAGTTGCCGGAGCTGCACCAGCAGCAGCGCCTGCAGAAAAGGGGAAAGGGAAAAAATAAATATTTTAAACCAATAATATTACTACCCGTATCTCTGCAAATAAAGATGCGGGTTTTTTATTGACAGTATTTAATGATATTAAGGCGTAATTAGTGATATGAAATTCCTGGTAGTTGGTTTGGGAAATATCGGTGATGAATATGCACATACCCGTCATAATATTGGGTTTGACGTTGTAAATGCCTTTGTCCATAAACACAAGAGTCAGTTCCGGGTAGATCGTTTGGCATACGTAGCAGAAATAAAATGGAAAGGAAAACATTTCATTTGTATTTGCCCAAGTACTTATGTCAATCTGAGTGGAAAGGCTGTAAAATACTGGCTGGATAAAGAAAAAATAGCCATTACAAATTTGTTAGTAGTAGTGGATGATATAGCCCTTCCTTTAAATAAATTAAGACTTCGACCCGGGGGTAGCGATGCAGGGCATAATGGCTTAAAAAGTTTACAAGAGGTTTTAGGAACAAAAGATTACCCTAAACTGCGTTTCGGAATAGGCAATGATTATCCTAAGGGTTATCAAAGCGATTTTGTATTGGGCAAATGGAAAAAGGAAGAAGAAGCCCTTGTCAAACTTAAAATAGAAAAGGCGGTTGAAGGGATTGAAATCTTTGCCACACAAGGCATTACAACAGCTATGAACTTGCTAAATAATCAGCAATTTTAGTTATGATTAATCAGATTGATTACTTACTTTAGCAGCCCTGACCCCTCTAACACACAAAATCCAATAGTCATATTGATTGCCTGAATATATGGGATTAACAGCCGAAGGTGTATCCGATGTATTTATAAAAACTCTGTTATGAAAATTTTTTGCGTAGGCCGTAATTATGCTGCACATGCGGAAGAACTGGGTAATGAGATTCCTGAAGATCCCGTGATCTTTATGAAACCCAAAAGCGCCATGTTGCAACCACATACTCCTTTTTATTACCCCGAATTCACTAATGAACTGCATTATGAATGCGAATTGGTTTTACGTATCAGTAAAAATGGAAAATATATACAGGAAAAATTTGCATCAAAATATTACGATGCTATAACAACAGGCATAGACTTTACAGCAAGGGATATACAAAATGAATTAAAGGCAAAGGGATTACCCTGGGAAAAAGCAAAAGCCTGGGATAACTCAGCTGTTATAGGTAAATGGATCCCTCTTGCTAATATCAAAAACAAAAAAGACATCAATTTTTGTTTATATAAAAATAAAGAACTGGTACAGCAGGCCAATTCTTCCAGTATGATCCACAACTTTGATAAAATTGTGACTTATATCTCCAATTTCTTTTCAGTCAATATAGGAGATGTAATTTTTACAGGAACACCCGCAGGCGTTGGCGAAGTAGTAGTGGGAGATGAACTGGAAGCCTTTATTGAAGATGACAGTATGTTTACGCTTGAAGTAAAATAGATTTTTATTCTTTATTCCAACCTTTCCTGATACAATTAATACCAACTGCACCACAATTGCCATTTATGTATTTGATAGCTCAATACAGGAATGGCTTTTGTTTTTATAATAACTGCGACTCCTTTCCTTTAAATTTGTTTTTCCTTTGCCTTGCTATAAATGATCGAAACAGATATTTTACGAAAGGCCTATCGCTTAATGAGCCAGGCGAAGATAATGGCTGAAACCTATGAGGCCAATCGTTCTGTTTGCAAATATGTTCATTCTACATCACGGGGCCATGAAGCCATTCAGTTAGCAGCAGCATTTCACTTACAGCCAAATGATTTTATCAGTCCTTATTATCGTGATGAAAGTATTCTTTTAGGATTGGGATTTACACCCTATCAACTCATGCTTCAACTGCTTGCTAAAAGAGATGATATTTTTACTGGGGGCAGGGAATATTATGCACATCCTAATTATAAGGAGAAAGATAAACCAAGTATTATTCATCAAAGCAGCGCTACAGGTATGAAAGCTATTCCTACAACAGGTATAGCCCAGGGAATAAGGTATATAGAAGAAATGAAAAAACGAGGAAGGACGCTTAATGTTAAAGAAATAATAGGTAATGAAATAGTGGTTTGTTCATTGGGGGATGCAAGTATTACTGAAGGAGAAGTAAGCGAGGCGTTTCAATTTGCTGTATTGAAACAATTGCCTGTTATTTATTTGATACAGGATAATAATTGGGGCATCAGTGTTACCGCAGAAGAAGCAAGGGCCATGAATGCCTATGAGTTTGCTTCCGGCTTTAAAGGAATGAACCGTGTACAGGTTGATGGAAGTGACTTCGAAGCTTCTTATCATATAATAAAGAATGTATATGAATTTGTTCGTCGTGAACGAAAACCTTATCTCGTACATGCCCAGGTACCTTTATTAAGTCATCATACCAGCGGAGTAAGAAAAGAATTTTATAGAAGTGATGAAGATTGGGCAAAGCATCTTAGCCATGATCCCAATGTAAAGCTGAGAAAAAAACTCTTAGAAAGAGGAGTTGATGAAAATGAAATTGCAAGTATAGAAAAAGAAGCAGCTGCGCTTATTGCTACTGATTTTGCAAAAGCAGTAGCCGCTGGCGAACCTGATCCCTCAACTGTAGAAGATCATGTATTTGTTCCAACGCCTGTTATTGAAGAAAAAGGAGAACGATCTCCGGCAGGAGCTGCAAATGTTATAATGGTAGATGCGGCTTTATTTGCTATTCGTGAAATAATGAAAGATCATCCTGAAGCTGTTTTATACGGGCAGGATGTAGGACAAAAATTAGGAGGCGTATTCAGGGAAACAGCTACCCTGGCGCAGCTTTTTGGTGATCACCGGGTTTTTAATACTGCTATACAAGAAGCGTATATAATCGGGTCGGCTATCGGCATGTCTGCACTTGGATTGAAGCCGATAGTTGAAGTGCAGTTTGGAGATTATTTATATCCTGGCTTTAATCAATTAGTAACAGAGGTTTCAAAAAGCTGTTATTTAAGTTGTGGGAAATTTCCCGTATCCATGATACTTCGTGTACCGGTTGGCGCTTACGGTGGTGGTGGCCCTTATCATAGTGGTTGTGTAGAAACAACGGTATTATCAATAAAAGGAATTAAAGTAGCTTATCCATCCAATGCGGCGGATATGAAAGGGCTTATGAAAGCAGCTTATTATGATCCCAACCCGGTGGTGATGCTGGAACATAAAGGTCTATACTGGAGTAAAGTGCCGGGAACGGAGGATGCAAAATCCATAGAGCCATCTGCAGATTATATTCTTCCTTTCGGTAAAGCTAATATTATTTTGCAGGCCGATAAAAATAATATGGATAAAGGGGAAAGTTGTGTCATCATTACTTACGGTATGGGAGTTTATTGGGCAAAAGCTGCAGCTAAAAGTTTTAATAAACAAATAGAAATTGTCGATCTCAGAACTCTTTTTCCTTTGGATGAAGAATTAGTTTATGAAAGGGTAAAACTTCACGGCAAATGTTTAGTGCTTACTGAAGAACAACAGAATAATTCTTTTGCCGAAGCATTGACCGGAAGAATTGCTAAAAATTGTTTTCAATTCCTTGATGCACCTGTTGAAGTTCTGGGTGCTTTAAATCTTCCCGCAGTTCCAATGAATATAGAGCTGGAAAAAGCAATGTTGCCCGATGCAGATAAAGTAACTTCAATATTAAAACGGTTATTGAGTTTTTAAACTTTAATCAGGTTTATAAAATAACTACTGCTGTTTTCAAGATTAGATAAACCCTAACTGATGCAATTAGCGGTAAGCTGTGGCAATTATACTGTTTATTTCTCCTTTTGTATTCTCAAAAAATAACGACCATTATTGTGTGACGGACATTTTAATGTGACAGAATTTCAATATCCTTAATACTCGCAGGAAACCAAACGGTCATTTCACCTTTACCGCGGTTAGCCCATGCATAATAAGGTATGGCGACAAATGGCTGCTTAACCGTATTTACCTTGTTTTCTTTCTCATTAACAGTTACAGCAATAGCATCTGCTTTTAATACTTCAATTCCGTTTAATAGGGCTGGTTTATATTCTGAAGAAAAACTGGTGTTGAGAGGCAATACAAGATTGGTAGCTCTGCCATTGTTATCAGCCCATTCTGCACAATAAATAATAGGACCACGCTGCAAAGCGATCTTACCCGCATCTTCTTGTAATTTATCAGTAGAAATAACCCTATGCACTTCCATAGGAAGATTAACTTCAACTATATCATTCTTCTTCCATACTCTGTCAAGCACAGCATATCCATTTTCTATTTTATAGTCAATCGGGCTGCCATTAATTTTTATTGTTACCTTTTTATCTGTTGAATTTTGAAATGCATACAGATCTGATGGCATTGCTATGTTTTGAGCCCAACCGGGAATACGAACCATTAATGAGAATGAAATAGAAAAGGATACTGGTTCAATAGTGAATTTAAGATCGCCATCCCAGGGATAATTATTTTGTTGAATGATCTCAACTGGCTTGTCCTGTACAATCAATGAAGCATTACTGCTTGCAAAAAGATTTACAAACACTTTATTATCTTTTTGTGCATACATATAGCCCGGCACAGAAGGAAGCAAGCGGCAAATATTGGTTGGGCAACAGGAACATTCAAACCAACCAGATCGTTCCCCCTCCATATCCTTGTGTTTAAAACTATTTCTTATCTGCATTGCATTGGTATAAAAGAAAGATTTGCCATCCATACCAACGCCGGATATTAAACCATTGTACAGTATCTTTTCTAATACATCAATATATTTTGAATCGCCATGCAATTGAAACATTCTTTGATTCCAGTAAACATTTGCAATGGCAGCGCAGGTTTCATTATAAGCAGTTGCATTCGGCAATTCATAATTATCTCCATACCTTTCGCCACTGCCGATAGCTCCTGCACCTCCCTGTACATATATTTTCTTCGACACCATATTTGTCCATATAGTATCTATCGCATTTAATAATTTTTTATCACCGGTCAGTGCGGCAACATCTGCCATAGCAGAATATAAATAGCCTGCTCTTACCGCATGGCCAATTGCTTCTTTTTGATCAATAACCGGAATATGGTCCTGCCAGTAAGCGCCATTTTTCCATGGATCATTGCTTGTAGAATCATAGCCGTCAAAATGTCCCCGTTCTTCAATAAAATACTTTGCAGTTTCCAGGTATTCTTTTTTACCAGTGATCCGGTAGAGTTTTACCAAACCCATTTCCACTACTTCATGGCCGGGAGCTGTATGTCTTTTAGCAGGACCGAAAACAGAGCAAACAAGATCCGCATTCTTCAATGCGATATTCAACAAATTTTTTTTACCGGTTGCCAAAAAATGAGCAGAAGCTGCTTCATATAAATGGCCTGCATTGTACAATTCATGACTAAGCTCTCTTTCTTTCTCCCACCGGTTTGGGCCTGCCCACTTATGAGGATGAAGATGATCAATCGTTCTTGCAGTGTATAAATAACCATCGGGCTCCTGTGCTTTTCCAACTATTATGATCAATGAGTCAATATATGTTTCAAGCTTCTTATCAGGAAAAAGACTAAGTGAAAATGAGGCGCCTTCAATAGTTTTATAAATATCGGTATCATCAAATGGGTAGGTAGTGCAAAATGCTCCGCTGTGAGCAGCGGCCATAATGAAATTTTTTACCCTGCCGGTTTTATCACAACGCTCAAATGAGGCAGGTATGGTAATAGTATGGTTGGTCCTGATCCTTGGCAGCCAAAAATTATCTGTCAGTTTTATATTGGTAAAGGCAACAGCCGGAAAAGCATAATCGTTTTTTTGAGCCGTTAAAAATTGTAATAAACAAAAATTTATTATGGCAAATACAAATAGTCTTTTCATGTTTACTGAATAAAAGACTAAGTTAAGCTTAAATTAATTTTTTTCATTGTCATTGTTTCCGTTCACATTAAGCATAATTCTTCAATAAACCTCTACGCTAGCAATCGAATTTAAAATACTCATACCATACTACTAAGTGGGTATTGCCGGGTATATAGTATTCCTTTAATATTGTACTGGTTTTTCATAGGATATTGGATTTTAAACGGGGTCGAATTTCTATTCTGGCCCCTTTTTTATTAAGTAGTATCTGAGAAGCAGTAAATGGTAAAAACAAAAAGGCTCCTTGTAAAAGGAGCTTCTTTGGGCAAAAAAACTAATAAAATAAAAATTGTTTACGATGGTAAATTATCCTGCGCATTTCTTTTTTTGAAATTTAATTCTCTGAAATAAAGGAATGCACTTAGATTATTTCTGCACTTGAACCAATTTTTGCTATCCAATATTATTGAGGAAGATTTTCATCAATAATTCATTTTAAAAAATAAATAAAGACTATTTGTATTAGCCGCTATAAATTTTTGTTTATTGCAATTTTTAACGGCACAAAAAAACGATTACGCCTTTCCGGCTGTAGCTTTTACCAATATAAAACTGACAGATAATTTTTGGCTGCCGAGGATCAGGACCAACCATACTATTACCATACCTGCCTCATTTGAGCGTTGTGATAAAACCGGCAGGGTAAAAAATTTCATTATGGC
>Ga0105247_10002752_pt1 | contig 11772 bp, 6 predicted proteins | sample KBSS24metaG_FD_81519 | JGI IMG/M metagenome (GOLD analysis project Ga0105247, IMG submission 81519) | Switchgrass rhizosphere microbial communities from Kellogg Biological Station, Michigan, USA - KBS S2-4 metaG | ecosystem: Host-associated > Plants > Roots > Rhizosphere > Soil | place...
GTTTCGCCCGTGTTGATTTTGAGATCGAGATCGAGCACGAAGTGGATGTAGTGAGACAGCATCTCTTCGCGCGTCGGCTTCTCGCGCACGGGCCGCAGCGTGCCGGCGTGCATCTCGACTTCGTTTGGGGTGGAGAACATCGCGCGGCCGACGGGATACTGCCGAATCGTGTTGGCAATCGTACCTTTCTCGATCACGATGTAACTGAGACCCGCCTGCGCCGCCGCCTCCGCCGCAGACAGTCCAGCCGGACCAGCACCGATGATCATTAGATCGAGCATGTTCAGACGATCACCTCGCCGCGCGCGACGAGCACGGCCGATCCACCAACCTTAACTTCCTCAATGTTTCCTGTTTGCCCTTTCACGTCGAGATTGATGCGGCTGGGCCGGTTGATGAAATCGCCCTGTTCGATCACGAACTTGTACCTGCCATCCTCGGGCTCGAGACTCAACGCACCGTGATGAATGAGATAGCCGCCCAACGCGCCGCACGCGCTGCCCGTTGCTGGATCTTCCGGAATATTGTCAGCGGGAGCAAAGAACCGCGCGCAAGCACGAGACGCGCCGACTTCGAGCGTCTCGCGCGTGAATGCGTGACAGCCTGTGCCGCCGTGACGAGTGTAAATGTCTGTAAGCAGCGCCGCATCGACGCGAATGTCACGCAAGTCTGCGAGTGAGCGAATGGGAACCGCCAGACACGACAGGCCGGTAGTGATCACTTGTATCGGCAAACTCTCGTCGAGATCTTCGCGAGCGAGGCCCAGAGAGCGCGCGACTTCGGCTTGCTCGTGTGGATCGTCAATCTCGCTGATGACTTCAAACTGGCCCTGCGTCATGACTACTTGCACGGGATGTCCGTCTTTGAACTCGATATCGACCGGCAGGATTCCGATGCCGACTTCGTGCAAGATCCGTTGCCAGCCGTTGCCGCCGTCGGGGAGCGGGACCACGCCCTGGCCCGCGAGCGCCGACCACGTGCCGACAATCGGATGGCCCGCAAACGGGATCTCACGCATGGGTGTGAAGATGCGCAGTCGTCGGAGTGCTTCTTCTGCTTCAGATTTGAGCACGAAGACGGTTTCAGAGAGATTCATCTCACGCGCGATCTTCCCCATCTGCTCGTCGGGTATTCCCTCGGCGTTGGGGAAGACGGCCAGCGGGTTACCGCAGAAAGATTGATCGGTGAATACGTCGAATTGGACAAAGCGATAGTCAGGCATGCGGATAGGAAAGAACAAACGCGCAAAAAGAGCAAGCCTCGAGGGATGAATGGGAATGCCGGGTGGAGCGGGGGCAAGCCCCTCTTCCTGACTTGTTCTTACCCGAGGCGCTTCAAAAAAGAACAAGTCAGGAAGAGGGGCTTGCCCCCGCTTCATCTTGCATTAGAAAAGCTTTGCTAAGATGTTTCGCACAGGACGCAGCCACTCCTTCACCGCGTGCGCGGCATTGTTCACCGGCTGGAACCAGCCGATGATCCTCTGAGACAAACCAAAGCCGAGCAGATCCGCGGCCCCAATCAACGCCAGCAACACAACCAACCCGACGCCCGCGTACAAAAGTCCCTTGAGCCAGCCGTGTTTGCCGCGCATCTTGTCGCGCAATAACAGCACGGCCAGATTGATCACCACCGTAACCGCAAAAACCTTCAACGCAAACGTCTGCATCGCCGCCGGCGCCGAAAACAGGAAACAAAGCACTAGCAACACCACTTCTAAAACGTATAGCACCTTCAGCCAGTGCATCATTAACAGGTTCAGAATGCTGCCCGGCACAGCGACTTCAACCAAACCCCAGAACATCTGTCCGAGCCGCGCAATCCACGCCAGGCTCTTCCCGTCGAGCGAATTCTGGTTCGCAATGTTTTCAAAGACGTGCCCAATCACCTGCGTCGAGCGCGACATCGCGCGCAACATCATCTTCGCGTCGAGCTGTCGATTCACTTCGTAACCATCCGTGATGAACCGCAGCAGCTCTTCTTCCTTCAAACTGTTGCACAGCACCGTCTCGAGTCGCTTGCGCACAGACGATCCGGCATCGAGGTTGCCGATCACTTTCGCGATCGCCGTCTCCATCGGTTCGCCCGCACTCGCACGCAACAATGCATCACTCATCAGATTCCCGAGCTCGCGGTGATTCTTCGGAGCCATCTCCTCCTTCAGAATGCCAACGTGCGCTTGCCTGATCATCTCTTCGCGAAGAAGTTTGTCCGCCGGATCGGGCAGCAGCGACGTGATCAGTCGCTCAGCGCCATCCAGCCGTCCCCACATGATGTCGTTCTGTCGCCACGTGCGATCGAGAAAGGCTCCGAAGTGATGTAGCGCAGTGCCCGCCAGCTTGCGACGGCCCACACCGTCAGCGCTATTCTTCCGCTCTCGTCGCTCGTTGATCAGCGTGGTCGCATCTTCAGGACTGATGCGGATCACTTCGACCATGTCCGATTCACCCTCTTCGACTCCATACATAATCGGAAATCCGATCTGATCGAAATCATCAAACTGGCTAAAGTAGCGCCACAGATATTTCTGAATGACTTTCCAGTTTCGATCAGTCTCACTAACCGGCGGCGGCGGTGGTCCACCGGGAACAACTTCCGGATCAGGCGCAGGCTGAAACAGCGCTTTGCCTTTTAAATAAGTTGGATTGACAATCTTTGCCTGCATTTCTTTTCGCAAAGCCCGCGCTGCCGCTATGAAGGGCTGCTGAAACTCCGGTTTCTTAAACAACTCGCGCGCTCGCACCAAACATTCCTCTTCGTTGAGTTTCGAGTAATCCGGTTCGTTGTCGGTCGGCTTGGCCGGCAATCCCAGCAACCAGCGAAGCTGCTCTTTCCCGAGTGGTATTGCTTTGATCTTCGCGGCGAGCGTGTCCGTATCGCCTGGTTTGTAGCGCGCCTGAATCTGCCGGCCTTCGATTCGCAGCGTTTTATAACTGTCCCTGAGCTCATTTCTTAGATAGACGAGTCGCTGGTGGAGCACGGTTTTTTGTTCGTCTGAAAGCGAAAGGTAATCAAACTCGTTGTTGCTGATCTTTTTCAGTTGAGAAATCGCTCTCGCTTCGTCACTCAGAACTGGCGGATCGCTCGGGTGGAAGTCTTTGAGCTTGTAGAGCACGTCGACTTTGCGGCCGATGAAGTTCAAACGACGAAGCCAGTAAGCAAAGTCGTAATGCAGGAGTAACTGGTTAGACGTGTACGTGGACTCTTCTAACTCTTGCGGCGTTTTTTCCGCCGTGGTTTCTGCAGCCGCACGGTGGTAATCGGGATACATCTGCTCGCGCCACACTCGCACAAGCACGCGCACCGCGAAGAAGCCGGCCGAGTCTTCTTCGATATCGAGTACGCGCGTCACGAGATAGGCGAGCGCGTCTGTTACGGCTGCGATCCGCAGGCGACGGTAAGGCAAGTAGTACACGCCAAACTTATTGACCATTCCGGCGAGATCGAGTGTTTCCCACTCACCGGACCTCAACTTCGGCCTTTGATGACCTGCCTGATCGAGATCCTGATCGACTGCCGCGGTGATGCGGTTGATGCGATTGATTAAATTGTTACGTTGGATGAGTCGCTGTAAGTCTTCACGGATCGTTTCGTAAGCCGGAAGATCGAGGAGAGCTGCTTTAACATTGGTCAGCGCGTCTGGCTTTTTAGCATCGATGCGCTCATCTTCAGGATGTTCGGGCGAGGGCTCGATGTAGATGAGTTTGCGATCGACTGGCAGCGGCGAGTAGCGACGCGCGAGTGTTTCAGTAGCGTAAGTGAACGGCTTGTTGTCGAGATAACCGCCGTCGCCGAATGAACGCTCACTGAACTCGACGCTGGCAACAGTTTTGCTCTCGACCCTTTCCTTGAAGAAGCGCGCCCACTTCTTCTTCATGTCTTTCCTGTCAACGGAACGGTAATCGTTGAACGTGTCGAGTACTTCGTCGATGTCCGAAAGCTTCATCGGCTCGAACGCAAACGGAAACGACGAAGTGCAACGGGCTGCGAACGCCAGAAACGGATTGTTGGTACGGTCGAAATCGTTTCGTACCTCGTCGCCGGCTACTTCCTGCGATGCATACTTGAAATGGAAAACGTTTCGATGACGGCGTTCAAAGACCACCGTGTCTGAAAGCCGGATTGGCACCGGCGTGCCCGCGATGTCTGTAGTCGTAATGAACAGATCGATCTCGTCGACGTGAGGCGAGTCTTCTTTGACCGGATTGGGGCTCTCCATATCGTCGAACGACTTCAACAACTTCAAATACATGCGACGGCTGTTGAGGAGTGATTGCGGCGGGTCCTGGTTCTCGAGCTTCAGGCCGTTAACGGATCTTCGATCGTTGATGAGCACGCCGATGTCGCCTTCGTTGATCCAGAGTTGTTTGAGTTGGTCGATGCTTTGATCGTTAGCGAGAGCTTTGGCGAGATAGATTGCGTTGATGCCGCCGGCGGAAGTTCCGGAGAGAATATCGACCACGAAACGGAGGGTGATTGGGCGATTATCGTCCGCGGCGAGCTGCTCCAACTTTGCGGTCAACTTGTTTGGAGCCGGCACGTTTGCTTCTGATTGCGCCAGTTGTCGACATTCCTCACGCAGGCTCTGGTTAGCAAGCAGGTAGCTCAATTGCCTGTAGACGCGTTCGGTTGGTTTCAGCGCGAGTGGATCGTTTGTATCGGGTATTGAGCCACTCAGAGAGACGCGCGTACCGTCTTTGTCGCGGCCTGCTTTTGAAGTTGAGCGGACGAGGCTCAACAGTTCCTGGGCGATGCCGTTGATATAGATGGCCAGCGACACGCCGCCGTACATCACCACAGCGAAACGAACTTCCTGGGTGTATTCAGTCTTGGGGGAAACTGACATTTAAACCTCCAATTAAGGTGAAGCGCTACGGAAGAGAAGCTTCTTGAATATATGAGCAGGAGTGCTGAACCGTTTCAGTTTGCCACAAAGCGACGTGAAACGGAGAAGTTTTCTCTGCGGCTCTCTGCGTATCTCTGCGTTCTCTGCGTTAAAGGGCAACTCAAACGCAGAGGACGCAGAGATACGCAGAGGATCGCAGAGAATCATATTGATTGTTTAGGCTGTTTTGTGCTCTTTTGTGGCCTGTGAAGTAAAACCCTACCCCCAAAGGAGTGTTTATGGATCTCGGTATCCTCAACACGATAATCGCCCTCGTTATCATTCTGCTGGTCCTTAGTCTTCTCGTGCAGGCGATTCAAACGCTGCTCAAGAAAATTTTGAAACTGAAGTCACGCCAGATCGAAGGCTCGCTGAAAGATCTTTACGAGCAGGTCGTGGGTGTGCCAAGCACGGAGCCGCAACCGGAGCTCCCGCGCGTAACCCTCATTCTGACAACTGTCAAAAGAGTCCTCGGGATGAAGATCAACCTGCCGGAGACAGCCGCCGACGTCTTCAAAAACAAAGTCCTCGATCAGTTCAAAAACATCGGCCGCAAGACGCTCTGGGGAAACGCAGTGCTCGACTCGCTCTCGAAAGACGATCTTTTCAAAGTGATGGGCAAGCTGGAGTCGGAAGATTTTTTCCCTGACTACATCAAGAAGTTTCAGTTGCTTTGCGATCGCATCGAGGATCTGCGTCAAGCGGTCGACGCGATCACCAATGATCCGAATTTGCGTGGCTCAGCGAGCACAAAGATCGCCGAAATCCGAACGATCCTCGCACCGATTTTCACCAACGTCAGCGCCATCCTCGATGGAACTCAGGTCAAACCGAAAGTTCTATTCGCTGACCTGTTACGGCTCGGCCAACTCGACTTTCACGGACTTCTCGATGTGCTCAATGACGCCCAGACTGCCATTGCAAAAGAAATTGAGGTCGCGAGCGCGGCCAGCAACACAGGTGAAGTCGCCGCGCTACAAAAGTTATCAGGCCAATTTGCCGACGTAGCAAAACTCCTCGGTGACCTCAGTCAGAAGTTTGTTGATGCTACGACACCAATACGCAACAAGATCGATCAGGTCGAAGTCTGGTTCGACACGGTCACGCAGAGCTTTGACGAGCGTTACGCACGTCACATGAAAACAGCCGCGATCGTAATCAGCGTCTTCGTGGTGATCGTGCTGAACGCAAATTTCTTCAGCGTGTACAAGAGCCTTTCGAGCAACGAGGTGCAACGCAGTCTGATCGTCGACAAAGGACCGGAGATCCTCGAGCAATCGAAACGCGCATTAGTCCAGGCCTCGCCCACACCGACGCCCGCCAACGTACAGGAAGCACTCCAACAGTCACGCGAGGAGATCGAGTCTCTCTCCAGCACCTACCAGGGATTCGGGTTTAGCCCGCTCAGCATGCAACAGTTGCAATCCTTCTTCTGGAGTCTCGGTTTTATTACGGCCGTCGCGCCCGACGACTCGGGCCACCGTAGCGCGTGGGGCATGGCGCTGGTCGAAGGCCCGGAAAACGTGTATACGTGGCACAACCAAACCCCCGGACAATGGTGGCAGAGCCGCAAGAGCGACGTAACGACCGTAGTTGGTTGGGCCATCATGGTCATGTTATTAAGTGTCGGCGCGCCCTTCTGGCAAGACGCACTGGAATCACTCTTCGGCATCAAAAACCTGCTGCGGCAAAAGAGCGGCACACAGAATATCGAGCAACAAAGCGGGACCGGCCAGCCGAAAGAGTGATGTTTCGTAAAAACAATTCACTTGTTTTTAGACATAGAAGTAAGGGCGTACTTTTGCTGAAGACAAGGAGCAGATAATGTCGACTAAGGCAACCGTCATCAAGATTAAAGTTAATTTCACGCTAAACACTCCTAACGGACTGCGCCGAGTTATCTTTGGGCTCGAGAAAGATACACAGGGCGACGTCGTTTCCTGGACCATCAATTTTCAGCTATTTGAGCGAGCCAAAAAGAGCGATCCCTTTGGCGACGCAATCGTAGACCTCGATGTGGAAGTCGATAAGGCCCTGAATTCGAAGGCCGAGAAGGCGTCCAAGGGTCTCACCGCGCCCCAGGCTGCATTTGCGCTTGGACCAGCAGCGGATGACGCCAAGGCTGCCGAGAACGGCGACATCGACCCGGAAGACGCTCAGAACACCGTTCAAAAGACGCTGAAGAAGTAACTGACCTAATTGATTTCTCTGCGGCTCTCTGCGTATCTCTGCGCCCTCTGCGTTGAAATAGCCCTTTAACGCAGAGATACGCAGAGGCCGCAGAGAAGTCGAAAAAGCGCAAAAACTATGAACGCACAAGGTAATTGGCGCCATAGCGCCTTTGCGGGTGCAGTCTTTCTTCTATCCGTAATTCTCTATGGCGCCCAAACATGTTTGGGTCAGACCGGTCAGGCCGCCGCGAAGGTTATTGAAAGCGACCAGTCAGTCGGTTCATGCGACGGCATCAACCTGGAAACAGCAAACTTCAAGGTTCGAAAACTTCGCATCGACGATCCGTTTCTGTTTCTCCCCTGGGTTAAGGCGCGCCAAAAGCGCGCCACTGCCCAGATCACAGAGCTGATACAAGGCAAGCCGTTCACCTATAACGACGTTTCTGACAAGGCGCTCAAAATCATCGAGGATGAAAACTTCCTGCCTGACACAAGCGATGCTCGCGTCAGGCTCAGGCTCGAGTTCGTCAGCGTCGAGAATTGCACTGAGGGGCAGGTCGACGTCATTTACAGGATCTACTCGACGCAGATCCTGCCCGTGTTGAGCGCTCGTCCCGAAGAGCGCGTGAAGGAACGCGAGACGCCGCAAACTCCTGCCGGACAGAATACCGTTCTGGCGAAAGACTCCTCTCCGTTTCATTTCGTACCCACCGGCGGTTACGACTCCACTGATCTGCTTTTCGGCGGCGGACGCTTCGAGTACAAGCCGAACAGGATCGGGAAGCTGCCATTCCAATCAGCGCTCATCAAGGGCGAAGCCTCGTCACGAATGCACAACGTTTCCGCCGCGCTGGAAGGCACATACGACTCGGAAGTCGAGACGCCGGGCTGGTTGGCCCATGCAGACTGGCTCGTCAACTTCTCACACTATTCCCTACCGACCGGCGCCGGCGATATCAAAGGCGGTCACGTGATGCTTCATTTCGCGGGCGTGACCAAGCCATTAGCCGGAGGTAATTTGAGTTTTCGCTTTGGCGCGGCGCTGGATGGCGGTAACCGCCAGACTGAGCCAGGTAATTTGATACTCGCGCCCAAAACAGTCTCGAATGCAGGCTTTGGAAGTTTGAAACTTTATGGCGGGATGGATTCGCGGTTTGCACGCAACATCTTTTCTGCGTCGTATGGTCTCGAGCTGGGTTCAGTTGGACCAGCCGCGCGCGTCGACTGGCGCAAGCATATCTTCGACGCACGGCATCAATTCTGGTATTCGCTCGGCAACCATCATCTGCTCGACCTGGAACAGCGCTTCACGATGGGGAAACTCGAGGTCCCGGGAAAGGTTCCGCTGCCCGACCGTTTTTTTGGCGGCAACAATGAAGAGTTTTTGATCGCGAGTGATGATTGGCAGATTCGCGCTAACCCTGTGATTCGCGCGATTCCCGGCAGTCGTTTCTTCGAAACTGCGGAAGGCGCAGGCGCGCGGAGTTTCTTTAGTTACAACCTCACGGCCGCTTACGGAATCTGGCGCCAGACGCTGGTTCCTGAAGAGCTCACGAGTGATGATGAATTTAACTCTCAGCTCGAAGGCTCGATCACGAGTGTGACCAGCACGCTCGAAGTCTTTTACTACTCAAAAGATCCTCATTATGCGACCGTCGTCTCACAACTACCCGCCGCGCAAACCGCTCTCCAGGATTTACAAACTACAGTCACTACAGCGCAGGGAACACATGCCGGCGCGGATCCGGAGCTGTTCAAGGCATGCACAAATGCCATCAGACGCGTGTCGAGACGAATCACGAATGCGATTTCGACGTCGCGTGTTCCGTACGGCTCGATTGCAGAGGTGCTTTCCGAAGATCCTGACGATGACCAGTTACTGAACGTGCGGCAGGCATGTGAAACGGATCTGAATGGCGCATTGAAGGATGCTGCGCTTACATCTGCCACGAGCCGCGTCGAGACGCTGCGGACACAATTAACTGCGGAGTTTAACCAGATCGATACGAAAAAAGCCGGGAAGAAAGCCAAGGATGACATGGCTTTCACGCGCCGCACTTTGAACACGCTGTTCAATGATGTAAACATCTACTCGATCAGTCCGGTGTTCGTGTTCGACGTGGCGCGGATCGGCCCGCGTAATGGAGTCTTTGGTGGCACGCGTTACGGTCCCGGCGCGGGCATTCGCTTCGAGCTGGCGACGACGGCGCATTTCACTTTCGGTTACGCATGGAACGTCAACCAGGGTCCGGGTGAAGGCCGCGGGAATATATTCTTCGGCATCGGAGTTAGAGATCTGTTTCACTAATTAATCTTGTTAATTCTGTAAATCCTGTCATCCTGTCTATATGCTCGCGTTAAAAGGAATTCTTCTCCCTACAACAACACCATTCGATCACAGCGGCCAGATCTCGACGCCTGACATCACCTCAAATATCAAGGAGTGGAGCGCACGCGGCGTGATCGGTTTCGTTGTACTGGGTTCGACCGGCGAGCGCGTTCATCTCGACGAGCGTGAGTATCTCGAAGTGATCGAAGTCTCGCGTGCTGCGACTGACTCGGTTCTGATCGTTGGCGCCGGACAACAGAGCACTGTCAACACCATCAAAGAGATCAAGAGCGCCGCGCGGGCCGGCGCGGAAGCAGTGCTCGTCATCACGCCATATTTTTATCGTCCGGCAATCACGCAGGAGACACTTATCAACTACTACACGGCTGTTGCTGATGCGTCGCCCGTGCCGGTGATGCTTTACAGCATGCCGCCGCTGACTGGCATCAAGATCGAACCCGAAACTGTGGCGCGTCTGAGTGAACATCCAAACATAATCGGCGTGAAAGACAGCTCGAACGATGTGGCAGGCCTTCGTCGTACAGTTGAGCTTTGCCCAAAAGACTTCGCGGTGATGACGGGCAATGGGACCGTTTTGCTCGACGCGTTGCGCGCGGGTGCGACGGGTGGAATTCTGGCCGTGGGATGTGTCGTGCCGGCGGTTTGTGTCGAGATATTTCGCTCATTCGCTGCCGGAGAAGATGCGGAAAAGTTGCAGGAAGAGCTTACGCCGCTCGCCTCGGCGGTGACGACGAAGTATGGAATCGGCGGTTTGAAAGCGGCGCTCGATTTGGCCGGGTATCGTGGTGGGGCGGTGCGTGCGCCGTTGCGCATGGCCGAAGAGGCGGCTCGCGCGGAGATTAAGTCAGTGTTGGACAGGATTACAGGATTTGCATGATTTACCTGTAAACTACCCGCGCAGGAGCACTAACAATCTTGAGTACAGCCGAAGCCGCTTGTTATAGCACCCCGGAAGAATCAGGACTGCGCGTCGAGTCGCTGCCCTTCGATCGCGTTCCGCACCAGTCGCGCCTCTTTCTCGACTACCTGAAAGATCCGGTTTCGCTGCGCAACTTTTATCCTTCCGCCGTTCGCTTTCATCACGAATTACAACAACGCGTGCCCGACGTCTTGAGTGCCTACCGAGTAGATAGAACTCGCGTGTGCGACGCGCTCGCGGCGATGAACAGGGGCTGGGGCGCAGGAGAAGAGACGCTCAAGAATATCGAGTTGCTTCGTGATTCAGATTGTATCGCGGTCGTCTCGGGGCAGCAGGCTGGTTTGTTCACCGGACCGCTTTACACGGTCTACAAAGCCCTCTCGGCAGTGAAACTCGCCGGTTGCCTGCAACAGAGAAACACGAAAGCCGTGCCCGTGTTTTGGATCGCTGCGGAGGATCACGATTTTGCCGAAGTCGCGAAAGCGGAACTCATCGGTCGTGATTGCCAGCTCAAGAGTGTTGCCGTTTCTGAAGAACTGCACCGCGAAGGTCAACCCGTCGGGCAGGTAAAGCTTGGTGAGTCGATCAGCACAGTCGTCGATGAGCTGTTTGAATTGTTGCCGGCGTCGGAATTTGCTGCTGACATGAAAGCGCTCGTGAAGAGTGCGTGGCAGCCGGGTCGCGGCTACGTCGACAGTTTCGCGACGATGATGACTGCGCTGCTCGGTCGCTACGGTCTAATCTTTCTCGATCCACTCGATCCCGAGTTGAAGAAACTCGCCGCGCCGCTCTATTCCGAAGCCGCGCGTCGCGCGCCTGAGATCGCCTCGGCCCTCGAACAACGCAGCGCTGAGCTGGAGCGCGCGGGATACCACGCGCAGGTGCTCGCGACTGCGAATTCGTTTCCGCTGTTTCTGCACGATGAGGAAGGCCGGCGACACGCTGTTGTGCGAGTTGAGAATGGAAAGTACAAAACGAAAGCCAGCGAGCAGGAATACAGTGCCGATGATCTCGCGAAGCTCGCGCAGGAAAAACCGGAGCGGTTCAGTCCAAACGTGACCTTGCGCGCGGTGGTCCAGGATTACCTGCTGCCGACGATTGCTTACTACGGTGGCGCGGCTGAGATTGCTTACTTTGCCCAAACCGCCGAGGTCTATCGCGTGCTCGAACGACCGGCGACACCGATCCTGCCGCGTTCGAGTCTGACGATGATCGAGCGTCACACCGGACGCGTGCTCGAACGATATGACCTTACGCTCGCGGATTTCTTTGAAGGACTCGAGCCCGTAATCAAGCGCGTCGTCGAAGAGCATCTGGCGGCTGACAGTGCGAAGCTCTTCGCTGATGCGGAGCAGAACATGAACCATGAGCTCGATCGTTTGCGCCAGGAGTTGCAGTCGATCGACCCGACGCTTGCGAGTGCGCTCGAGACCGGGCGCAAGAAGATCAA
>Ga0105247_10002755_pt1 | contig 11769 bp, 9 predicted proteins | sample KBSS24metaG_FD_81519 | JGI IMG/M metagenome (GOLD analysis project Ga0105247, IMG submission 81519) | Switchgrass rhizosphere microbial communities from Kellogg Biological Station, Michigan, USA - KBS S2-4 metaG | ecosystem: Host-associated > Plants > Roots > Rhizosphere > Soil | place...
GAAATTTCCCCCACCAAAGGCAAGGTTGAATAAACCACAAACCACAACTGCGTTAGGTTATTTAAATTCAATACCGAAAAACTTGTAATGAAAATATGAGCTTTTATTTTTACTTCCTTATCAAAAGGCGGGGGTAATACGTTTTTTAAGCTTTGCGCATTTATCAATAATCCGTTTTTACGTCCCGGTTTGTATAACGAAACGCCTTTTACCGAATCACTAACCCCATAAGTAAATATATCAGGGTTTTTATGTACTTCTCTCAATTTAGGTACCACCGATCCTCCTGTATTACTTGCAAGGGACATGACAGAGAAAAGCACCGCTGATTTTGCTTTATCGATACGGCTGGTAATGGCATCTAATATTTCAGTTGTTCTTGCTTCTTCGTGAGGTGCATAATTGATTATGGATAATGGTGTATCGGGAGGAGAAAACTTAAACGCTTTTTGTGACAATGTTGTTCCTCTGAAAGCTTTCATCTTCGCCGTTCCCCACGAAGCTTCAAATACTTCATGATATTTTTGAGCTACTTTAGGGCTATCAAAAATGATAACATGATTTGCATTTACGCAAAAACCTGTTATAGAAAAATTAGTAGCCCCTGTAAGCACTTTTACAGGAACATTATCTTTTTTTACGATTATCACTTTATGATGCTGTAATCTTGAAAATTTTCCTCTTACTATAGCTGCTCCATTAACCTTTACATTTTTAAACTGATTAAAGAATTTTGTCTCAGTAGATGAAGGAGCGCCATGTCCTATTGTTTCTCCTTCTTTGGTACTCGTTGAGTTGTCGAGGATCATTTTTATCCTTCCTTTGGCAGCTAATTTTAATAACCTATCCATTACCGCTGGTTCATTAAAATCATAGGCAAATATTTCTACGCTTAGCTTATTATCAGCTATTACTTCGTCTAAAAGTGTTAGCGTCTTTTCTCTCGCTTTAAAGCCCATCCATTCGTATTGATCTTTGAAAGTATAAGTATGCCCTTTAGGATCTGTACCTGAAACAACATTAATGTCAGGAATCAAGGCGCTTCCCGGCGGAATAATATTTGAATTATCACCAAATCTGCCAACATAAGCCTGCGATGTAGTAAAGCCTCTTGTAAAAGAAACCTGGATATCTTCTTCATCAAAAGTGTCGACCTTAATATCGAGGCTTACCGTTAAGCTATTATCAATAGGCTTAAGCTTATCATTAGTTGTATCCCAGTACCGCGGAGAAATATGATAGGTATAGATTCCATATTTTGTTTCATTAAGCGGTTGAAATCTGCTACCGGGTACATGCAGCCATCTGAATTTTTGAAAGGGAGCTTGCGTACTCGGCCTTGCTTCATCTATGCCATCAAAGTTCAGCATATTAGTCTGCGAAAATTTTTTTGTTCCTCCTGGCACTACAAACTCAATTGTAAAACCGACGAAGTCGGGAGTGTTTTTTTGTTCATCAAGATTAAAGGCAAGCAATGTCATGGCATCACCACGATAAGCTCTTACAGTAAGACCATTTTTTGTTTTTTCTTTAAACATATATAAGGATTTGTAAAATATCCGTGGATAAAACAGCTTTATTAAGGCACGAAGATCATAGGATAACTCTCACGTAAACGATCTCCTGCTATATAAGTTTGTCGAAGAGAGAATCTATTAAATAAAAATAGGTTGTTATTAAGCAAAAGACAATTACCCAAAAGTGGTATTTTATATTAATTTATCGTTAATGCTTTTTTTAAAAAATTACAGCCTTGCCTTCAGCCTTTCTATCATTTCATTTTTCCAACTCATAAGATCACCGGCAATTATATGTTGCCTTGCCTGTGTAATAAGCCATATATAAAAAGCCAGGTTATGAACACTGGCAATGGTCAGTCCCAATATTTCTTTTGATTTAATTAAATGACGCAGGTAAGCTTTACTATAATATTGGCTGAGTTCACAATCAATTCCATCATCAATAGGTGAAAAATCTTTTTCCCATTTTTTATTATCAATATTAATGACGCCTTTGCTCGTAAATAACATGGCGTTTCTTCCATTGCGGGTAGGCATTACACAATCAAACATATCAATGCCGAGAGCAATACATTCCAAAATATTCCAGGGTGTACCGACACCCATTAAATAGCGGGGTTTATCTTTTGGCAAAAGATCGCAGCACCAACTGCATACTTCGTACATGGTTTCTTCCGGCTCGCCAACACTTAAACCTCCGATAGCATTACCTGTGGCCTGTTTCGAAGAAATGTATTCGCATGACTTTTTGCGAAGATTATGATGCGTACCTCCCTGTACAATCGGAAAAAGGTTTTGCGTATATCCATACTTTGATTGTGTTTCATCCATTCTTTTAAAACAGCGATCCAGCCAGCGATGCGTAAGCTCTAACGACGTTTTTGCATAATCATGTTCGCATCCTCCCGGCGGGCATTCATCAAATGCCATGATAATGTCGGCGCCAATGCTTCTTTGGATATCTATTACATTTTCGGGAGTAAATAAATGTTTCGATCCGTCAATATGACTTTGAAAGGTCACTCCCTCTTCATTTATTTTTCTTGTACCTGCTAATGAAAAAACCTGGTATCCGCCACTATCAGTAAGTATTGGCTTTTCCCAATTCATAAAACGATGCAATCCGCCGGATGTTTCCAATACTTCTAATCCAGGTCGCAGGTATAAATGATAAGTGTTGCCAAGTATGATCTGTGCTTTTACATCAATTAAAAGTTGTTGCTGAGTTAATGCTTTTACACTTCCCGCGGTACCCACCGGCATAAAGATGGGAGTAAGTATTTCACCATGATCTGTGGTAATCTTACCGGCTCTGGCCTTTGAATGTGAATCGGTATGTTGTAACTGAAAGGATAATGCTGGCATAAAATGCAGCAAAGATAGGTATGAGAAGGAGAGTCATTAGTCAAATGAATCACGATGTCAATTGAGAGTGTGATTCTCATTAGTCTTTAAGTATCTTAAACTCCACTCTCCTGTTCAACTGCCTTCCTTCGGGATTATCAGAGCCATCGGGATTGGTATTACTGGCCATAGGTACAGTTTCTCCATAACCATGTGATGTAATTCTGTTGGTAGCTATTCCTTTTGAAAGAATATATTCCATACATGATTTTGCACGATTGTCGCTTAATGTCATATTGTATTCATCTGCACCTTTGCTATCAGTATGAGCACTCATTTCAATTTCAATCGTTGGATTTTCTTTTAATAGCTTCACCACCCTATCCAGTTCTACAAACGATTCCGGTCGCAGGTTCCATTTATCAAAATCAAAGAATACATTATTCAACCGGACAACCTGCCCAATCTCGATAGGAACCATATAGAGATCTTTATGTATTTCTTTATAACCGGCTTTAACTAATGAATCCAAATTGAGATTTTCGGAGATCGCAAAAAATTTATCAGCTGATGCTCTTATAAGATAATTTTTATCATAAGGCAAAACGATCTTAAATGAACCGTCTGCCGGATCAGAGATCCCGTTACCGGCTTCTGTTCCCTCGGGCAATGTTTCATAAATTAGTGAGGCGCTGAGTGGTTCATTGGTTTTTTTATTATACACATTACCATCCACTAATACGACAGGGTTTGGTTTTTCTTTTTCCAATAGTTTTACTCTTACAATATCACTTTCACCATACCCATTTTCGCTGCTGGTTAAATAGGCATATTCACCACCAGCATCGAGTGTAAAAAATGCATCCCAATCTTTTGTATTGATAGGGGCTCCGAGATTTACCGGATCGCTCCATTTTTGCCAGGTACTATCCAAACGTTTGGTCATCCAAATATCATTATCACCTACTCCACCTGGCCTATCACTACTAAAATATAAAGTAATGCCATCTGCGGCTAAATAGGGTGTCATTTCATTATATTGTGGCAGGTTGATCTTCTTACCTAAACTTTTCGGTTCAGACCATGTACTATCTTTTTGTAAAAAACAAACATAGAGATCATTGTTGTAGCTGTTTTTTTGTTCAGACATGTAAAGTAAAAGAGTTTGGCCATCGTGAGCCATCGTAGCACCATATTGACGGCCTTTATCATATTTCTGATAATTTCTTATTCTTAATGCGTTGGGTTTACTCCATCTGCCATTTGCTTTTTTAAAGGTCATGCTTACTCCATTACCAACATAATCACCATCTATAAATGCATTTCTTATTAGTATTCTATTATTATCAGGTGAGATCCAAAATACAGCATTATAGAAATAAGTATTTAACGGATAGCTCATGTGCATTGCGGGACTCCAGTTTCCGGAACTATCTCTTTCCGCATACCATATATCCTGTGAATTGGCTATTGAATTGTATTTGGTATTCATTGGATCATTCTCAACAATAAAAAATAAAAGGTTACCGTCGGCCGATACAGTAGGTCGTAATTCTGCTAAAGATGTATTGATATTGGGTCCTAAATTCTCGGTCTTAATTATCGTGGAGGCTGTAATGATATTTTCTTTTTGAGGTATCAATGCTCCTGTATCTATCGCAAGCTGCGCTTTTGAGGTGCAGATATATAATGATAACAGGAAAAAGAAAACTGGCTTTTTCACGACATGAATTTGATTCCAAAATAATATAAAATAGTGTAAGCTAATAGCGCAGTTTTGTTTCGGAGATTTACGTTTGCTCTTTGCTTATTGCCTATTGCGTATTGCTTATTAACTTCGCCACCATGCCATCCACTAACTGGGGAGAGATCCTATTCTATTTTTTTGTCATTGTTGCTGCTGTTCAAATATTTTACTACTCCTGTTTTTTTAGCCGCATAGCTTTTTATAAAAAAAAATCAAAAGATCAATCACAACAACATCCGGTATCAGTAGTTATTTGCGCCAGGGACGAAGATGAAAACCTTGCCCGTAATCTTCCGGGAGTTTTAGTTCAGCATTATCCCAGCTCCAGCGAAGTGGTTGTTGTGAATGATAATTCAGTAGATGACTCAAAATATATTTTACAGGAACTCAAAAAAACTTTCAAATCGCTGAATGTTGTTGAGCTGACGCAGGAAGCTAAATTAATTGCCGGGAAAAAATATCCTTTATCGGTTGGCATTCGTGAGGCTAAACATGAAGTATTGTTGCTAACCGATGCGGATTGTGTTCCAGCCAGTGAATATTGGATACAAAAAATGCAGGATGGATATGATAATGGTATTGAAATAGTGCTTGGTTATGGTGCCTATCACAAACGCAAAGGCCTATTGAATAAGCTTATTCGTTTCGAAACTTTTCATACGGCCCTTCAGTATCTTTCTTATGCATTGGCAGGACTTCCTTATATGGGCGTTGGCAGAAATCTTTCTTATAAAAAAGATCTTTTTATTCGTAATAAAGGCTTTTCTTCTATTAATCATATTCCCAGCGGCGATGATGATCTTTTCATAAATAAAGTGGCCAATAGCCAAAATACGACCGTCATAATAGATCCAGATGCCATTACCCGGTCCATTCCAAAAACTACATGGGCGGGCTGGCTGAAACAAAAATCAAGACATTATACTACTGCAAAATATTACAAACCGAAACACAAGCTGTTGCTTGGTTTATATTTTATCACTCAATTTATTTATTATCCTTTATTTGTTGCCACTATCTTATTTTATGACTGGCGTTTTGTTTTATCCGTATTTGGTTTGCGTCTTTTGATCCAGGCATTTATTTTATATAGAGCCATGAAGAAAATGGGTGAAGCTGATATGTGGCCCTGGTTTATTATTCTTGATATGTGGATGTTCTTTTACTACATCATCTTTGCACCAGCATTATGGAAAAGGCCGGGAAGAAACTGGTAATTCATGGAAATCATTCTGAAATATTTTTCTGATTTTACTGAAAAACAAATCGAACAATTCAAACTTCTCGAAAGTTTATATAAAGATTGGAATGAAAAGATCAACGTCATTTCCCGAAAAGATATTGATACCTTGTACGAAAAACATGTATTGCACTCATTGAGTATCGCTGCTGTTTTTGATTTCGAACCCGGTACTGAAATAATTGACATAGGAACAGGCGGCGGGTTTCCAGGAATTCCTTTGGCTATCTTTTTTCCTGAGGTAAGATTTCATTTAGTTGATAGCATTGCCAAAAAATTAAAAGTAGCGGCAGCAATTACAGAAGGTATTGGATTAAAGAATGTAATAGTTCAGCACACAAGAGCCGAAGAAATAAAAAATAGAAAATTTGATTTTTCGATCTCGAGAGCAGTAGCTCCTTTAAAGGATCTTTGGAAATGGAGCAAGCCATTATTAAAAAGTTCAAAATTCAGAGTTCAGAGTTCAGAGTCAATGACTGACAATCCAGGGCTCATTTGCCTGAAAGGTGGTGATCTTGCAAAAGAAATATATGAAAGCGGCACAAAACCTTATGTTGTTGAAATTTCCACCTTGTTTTCAGAAGAATTTTTCAGAGAGAAATTTTTATTATTTGTCAGGCGATAACGTAAAATACCACTAAGCGGTATTGTTGAAATTAACTGGAAGCCTGACATTTGCAGCATGAAAGAGATTTCAGTTTGTATTGTAGATGATAACAAGGAATTGCGGAATGCGCTGGAAGAAATTATCAGTATGGCTGATGGCTACAAATGCATTGGCACTATAGGGACTCCTGAAGAGGCTTTATGGCAATTACCTTTATTAAAACCGGATGTGGTTTTGATGGATATTAATCTTGACAGCAGCGAAAATGGAATTGATTGTGTAAGAAGTTTGAAACCGAGAATGCCAGGCACCAATTTTATGATGTGCACCGTATATGAAGAAAATGAAAAAATATTTGAAGCATTGAGCGCAGGAGCCAGTGGGTATATTTTGAAAAAAACTGATCCGGCAAGAATGTTAGATGCCATAAGAGAGCTGTATGAAGGAGGTGCACCCATGAGCAGCCAGATAGCCCGTAAAGTAATTGCTGCCTTTCAATCAAAAAATGTTGTTGCCAATAATGAAGAGTTGGATGAATTATCGAATAGGGAAAAAGAAATACTTGAATTCCTTTCCCGTGGACTGATGTATAAAGAAATTGCAGCTCAATTAAACTTAAGCCCGGAAACAGTTAGAAAGCATACCTATCATATATACGAGAAGCTGCATGTGAATAACCGTGTTGCTGCGATCAATAAATTCTACGGCCGTACATAAATTTATTTCCTTCCAATCACTGTTTTGAATAAAAAATACCACTAACTGGTAATTGACTCGCATGTCTTAGCTGTCTAAATTTGGAAAAGCATTAAGGTAAACCCTGACCATTAATCATTAACCTTACTTCGGCAAGCAATCTAAAGGGGCCTTGATCAAAAGAGCCTTCGTGATAAACGAAGGCTTTTGAATTTAAAGGCTACCATTTTAATTCAAGTCTATTGTTTTTTCTCTCTACATCAGCCATGCGTTTTGAAGGGTCAATTTCAACAGTTACAATATCGACCAGCTTTCGGTTGGATTCAACTACATAAGTATCATTTGTCCAGGGCCAGGGAGTGTATGTTTTTCGGGAAATGGCCGGATCTTCAATTGGTTTTTCACCATACATCAGGTTAAGAGGAACATAATGTAATTCTTTAGTGCTGTCTTTAAATGTTAGTTGCAGATCAACGGGCATAGGCATTGATCCTGTTTTAAGCAAACGTATTTTGGTTTTACCTCCCTCCTCCCATAAACTATCGATGCTATAATCAATTGTCCGGGTCGTATTTATCCAATATTCTTTATACCAATCCAGTTTCATATCACTTACTTTTTCAGCAATACGCATAAAGTCATCGGCATCGGGATGCTTGAATCTCCATTGACGATAATATTCTAATAATATTTTATCCCTTACTTCAGCACCCGTTATATAACCTAACTGCTCTAAGAATACTGCGCCTTTTATATAGGATGCCAGCTTATAAGCATAGTTTGTGTTAAAATGATCCGCATGTGTAGTGAGCGGTTCTTCCTTTCCGCTTTTTACCAATTGATAATATGATTTGTATGTGTCAGCATGAATAAACGATGTGTCAATCAACAGGCCAAGCCATTTATATACTCTCGATTCTGCATAGGTGGCAAAACCTTCATCCATCCATGCATATAATGATTCATTAGTTGCCAGCATCCCCTGGTACCAACTATGCATCCACTCATGTATCACCACATCCGGTCCTGCTCCTTTCACCAATGTTGCCATGGGATACTCCATACCTCCATCACCTCCTTGTATAAAAGAATATTGTTTGTAGTTATACTTACCAAATGTTTTTTCCATAAATGGTAAAGCTTCCGAAACCATGTCAAGCAGTTGCTCCCACTGTGATTTGTAAAAATTCACATAGTTATCCGGATTATTCTGAAACTGTAATTTTCTTGCAGCTGAAAGATTTTCATATTGCTTTTTTATAGAATCAGGAACAACCTTATAAAATGCATGTAATGTCAATCCATCCCTTACTTTTTTTGTAAGATGTATATAATCGGGATCAGCTGTCCATACAAAATCATGAATATTAGACGCATTGAAATGCCAGAAAAGTTTATTGCCTGCAGGCCGGATAACAGTTGTTCCTGAAGATTCATAACCATAGCCCACCTGGTTGGGATTTTGTAGATAGCCCGTTGCTGCAACAATATAATTTTTGTCAATAGAAATATTTACATCATAATCTCCCCATACTCCATAAAACTCTCTGCCGATATAGGGAGTTGGATGCCATCCATACTTATCATACTCACAAAGCTTGGGATACCATTGGCTCATGCTATATCGAACTCCTTCTGCATTGTCTCTTCCGCTACGACGGATCTGTACTGGCACCTGTGCTTCAAAGTCCATGTCGAATATTACACTGGATTTAGGCAAAATAGGTTTGTCTAATATTACTTCTAAGACTGTTTCTAATGCTTTGAACTTTTGCGAACGGCCATTCATTTTCAACGAAAGAATCTTTTGATACCCAATCTGATCAGGTTTCAAATTAAAAATCCGGTCAGTTACCCTGGAATCCCAATCAAGTCTTCCACCAGCCTCAATCGTTCCCTGTCGCCGGCTTCGAACATCCATCATACTGTTTGGCTGAAAGGCATTCCAGTATAAATGATAAAAGACCTTTGTTAATGTATCAGGAGAATTATTCCAGTATTGGAGTTTTTCTTTTCCTGAAAAACGATTCGTTTCGACATTTACGTCAACATCAATAACATATTTTACTTTCTGCTGCCAATAAGAAGATGTGGAAGTTTTTGCGATTTGCGACAAACCGATCAAAGGCGCTGCCATAATTAAACCTGCTATTATTTTTTTCATGTAAATTCTTATCCGCTATTTTTATTTACCCATTAATTTATCGTTGAATTTTATCAACAATTTGAAAAGATGTTCATGTTCATTCAGTGGTAAGGTCTCCGCCTTATCAAATACATCATGATAAGCTTTTATGCCACCCAGCGTATAAAAAAAGAAGGAAGGAACTCCTTTTTCAGTAAAAAAATAATGATCGCTATTGGCCGCTTTACCCCGAGGATTAATTTTCACCAGCAATTTATTTTCATCATTTACAGCATTCATCATCGCAAATTCTTTGGGAAATTCAGTAGCATTCACGACAGTGATACCTTCTTCTCCTGTGCCGGCCAGATCCGTATTGATGAGAAACCGGATATTTTTTAACGGCACCAATGGATGATCCGTAAAATATTTTGATCCAATCAAACCCGCCTCTTCACCCGCAAAGCAAATAAAAGCTATTGTGTATGGTTGGGGATGTTTTGCATAATAATGGGCCAGGTTAAGCAACAGGGAAACACCACTGGCATTATCATTAGCACCCGGAAAATAAGTATCCTTCCCTATTCCACCGAGGTGATCATAATGAGCTGTGATAAAAATCATCGAATCCGTTTTTACTGTTCCCTTTACTATACCGCAAACATTATCGGCTTTAAAATTTTTTAAAAATTTGTTTTCAATATTTACCTTAAAAGTTGCAGGTATTCCGGTAATAGATTTCTTGTCAACATTGATCATGCTATATGTTGCCACTTCAGGCGCAAGGTCCATGGTAAGTTTATCATCAAGATGAACAATGAATTTTTCTTCCATGTTAAGAAACGTAACGCTATCTTTTTGTGTTAGACTTCCCTCTGCTTTTATGCCTTTTGTTTCAGGGGCAACAATAAAATCTTTACCTGGTACAAGTTCTTTACCATTGACGGTAACCTTTAGTTCACCCGGAAAAGTATTTACAGGATATGAAAAATGTTGAAAAAAAGATTTTCCATCCATCGGTTCCAGCCCATAAGATTTAAATTCTGATTCAAGAAGATCAGCAGCCTTTTTCATGCCGTCATTAGTGTATCCCCGCCCCCAAAAGACAGGCGAGGTAAGCGTATCAACTATTCTTTTAGCAAAAGCCAAATCCTGAGAATAACTATTGTATCCGAGGAATAAAACTAACAAGCTGGTAATTTTTTTCATAGCCAGGCTATTTAGAATAATAAGAATGAGGTCGCAAATGTCGCAAATCGATTGTTACGCAAAACAAAAATGTGATAATCGTCGTTTCATTCAGCTTTTTTATTTCCGGCTATTATTATTACAATCTCCCCTTTCACGTTTTTATTTTTGAAATGATCGCTTACCTCTTTTAATGTACCTCTCTTATTCTCTTCAAACATCTTTGTTAATTCCCTGCTTACACTGCATTGACGATCTGGTCCAAAATGATGGATAAATTCCTCTAATGTTTTCAACAATCGAACAGGCGATTCATAAAAGATCATTGTTCTTTCTTCAGAAGCTAATCTTTGCAAAACGGTTTGTCTTCCTTTTTTTAAAGGTAAAAAACCTTCAAAACAAAAACGATTGGACGGGATACCGCTATTGATCAGGGCGGGTACAAAAGCGGTTGCCCCCGGAAGACATTCCACATTCACCCCGATCTTTATACACTCTCTCACTAATAAAAAAGCAGGATCTGAAATACCGGGTGTACCTGCATCTGTTACTAATGCGATCTTTTTCCCCTCCAATAATTGATTTACCAAATGCTGTAATACCTTATGCTCATTATGCTGATGATAAGGCGAAAGCGGCTTTGTTATTTGATAATGATTAAGCAGGTTAGAAGATGTTCGGGTGTCTTCGGCAATAATGAGATCAACATCTTTCAATACTTCAAGAGCCCGGAGTGTAATATCTTTTAAATTGCCAATTGGTGTAGGAACAAGATAGAGCATAATGACGAAGTATGATGTTCGATGTACGATGTCTGATCCGTACTTCTGACTTCGTACTCCGCTTTCTAATTTATATTGACCTCAAAATATTCCATTACAGGATTTGCCAACAACTTTTTGCTGGCTTCTTCAGCTATTTTTTTTGCTTGTTCAACTGAAGCTGCATCAATTTGAAGAGTAACATTTTTTCCGACTCTTACATCCTCAACTCCATTTAAGCCAAGGTTTTTTAACCCTCCCATTACAGCTTTGCCTTGAGGGTCAAGTAGCTCTTTCAAAGGCATCACTTTTACCTGGACCGTATACATCATGCAATTTTATTTTTAAAAAGTAAAGATACAAGAACATAAGCAAGCATTATTACAGGAATCGCTATCCATTTAAAAACAATAATGCTTACGATAGCAATACCAATAAGAATATATTGCGGCAAATTATTTTTTGGTTTAAAATCTTTGAATTTTAAGCTAAGCATAGGTACGCTGGAGACCATTAAAAATGAAACCAATAAAACTAATGC
>Ga0105247_10002756_pt1 | contig 11763 bp, 11 predicted proteins | sample KBSS24metaG_FD_81519 | JGI IMG/M metagenome (GOLD analysis project Ga0105247, IMG submission 81519) | Switchgrass rhizosphere microbial communities from Kellogg Biological Station, Michigan, USA - KBS S2-4 metaG | ecosystem: Host-associated > Plants > Roots > Rhizosphere > Soil | place...
ACGAAGCTTGCGCGGCGAGGAAGCGGTGCGGCGCAAGGTCCGGTGCGGTCAGCGCGGCTTTGCGGGTGCCTCGGGAGAAGCTAGAGTGCGCCCCGGAATCAAGGAGACAACGCGATGGCGAAGCGCAAGGCAGCGCCCGAAGATGATGCAGCCGCCACGAGCCCCAGCCGCGCCGGGGCCAAGCCGCCTGACGGCAGCGTCTATATCGGGCAGAGCATAAAGCCAGAATCCATCCCCGAATTCATCTGGCTCAGGCTCGCCAACCGCCACGGACTGATCACCGGCGCCACCGGCACCGGCAAGACCGTTACGCTGCAAGGCCTGGCCGAGGGCTTCTCCGATGCGGGCGTTCCGGTGTTCTGCGCCGACGTGAAAGGCGACCTTTCCGGCGTGGCGGAGGCCGGCGAGCCCAAACCCTGGATCGAGGCGCGCGATAAGGAGATCGGTTACACGCAGGACTATCGCGCCTATCCCGTGATTTTCTGGGACCTGTTCGGCGAGCTAGGCCTGCCCATCCGCACGACCGTTTCCGAGATGGGCCCGCTGCTGCTGTCTCGCCTCATGGATCTGAGCGACGCGCAAGAAGGCGTGCTCAATATCGCCTTCAAAATCGCCGACGACGAAAAGCTTCCGCTCTCGACGCTGGCAAACTTGCAGACCCTGCTCGAGGGGCTTGCCGCGCGCGCCGACACGCTCACCACGAAATACGGCAACGTCACCAAAGCCTCGGTCGGCTCGATCCAACGTTCGCTGCTCGTGCTCGACCGGCAAGGCGGGGCGCATTTCTTCGGCAAGCCCGTTGTCAACATCAAGGACCTCATGCTGAAGGACGGCGGCCGCGGATATATCAGCGTGCTGGCGGCGGAAAAACTCATGGAGTCGCCGCGGCTCTACGCGACGTTTCTGCTGTTTCTCCTCTCGGAGTTGTTCGAGGTGATGCCGGAGGTCGGCGATCCGGAGAAGCCCAATCTCGTCTTCTTCTTCGATGAGGCGCATCTCCTGTTCAAGGACGCGCCGAAGGCGCTGCTGGAGAAGGTCGAGCAGGTCGTGCGCTTGATCCGGTCGAAAGGCGTCGGCGTCTATTTCGTGACGCAGAACCCGCTCGACATTCCCGACACCGTCTCACGCCAGCTCGGCAATCGCGTCCAGCACGCATTGCGCGCCTTCTCGCCGCTGGAACAGAAGGCGGTGAAGGCGGCGGCGACGACCTTCCGCGCCAATCCCGCCTTCGATACCGAAAAGGCGATCATGGAGCTCGGTACCGGCGAGGCTTTGGTCTCGACGCTCGATGAGAAGGGCCAGCCGAGCATCGTCCAGCGCACGCTGGTGCGTCCGCCGAATTCGCGCGTTGGTCCGATTACCGACTCCGAGCGCAACAAGGTCATCGCCGCGAGCCCGGTCAAATATCCGGAGAAACCGGCTGACAGCGACTCCGAACAGGCACGCCTGCAGCAATGGGCCGACGGGCCCGCGGACGCCAAAGCCGCCAGTGCCGACGAGAAGGCGACCACGAAGACGAGCTCGGGAGGTGCCTCGCGCAGCGACAGTTTCTGGACGACGCTCGGCAAGACCATCATCAGGACCGGTGTGCCATTGGCGACGAAAGTGCTGACGGATGCGCTCAAGGGCAAGGGCCGACGCGGCGGGGGCGGCTTTACCGGCTTCGGTGCGCTCGATACCGGCGGCGGCTCGAAAAGTGCCGATCAGTCGAAGACCGGGACATCGGCTGAGGAAGAGTATGTCCCGTTCAAGAGCATTCCCGACGAGCGCGGAATCCTTGGCGGTCGCAAGCGGTCGTAGTGCAGCTTCACCGACTCCGACCGATCCGCCCCTGATCACCCATGCTCACGCTCGACGGCATCACGCTGCGCCTTGGGGGCCAGCTTATTCTCGACAAGGCCTCGGCGTCGTTGCCGCCGAAGGCGCATGTCGGCCTGGTCGGCCGTAACGGCGCGGGCAAGTCGACGCTGCTCAAGATCGTCGCCGGGGTCTGTGAGCCCGACGAGGGAAGCGTCGAGACCCCGTCGGGCACGCGGATCGGCTATGTCGCGCAGGAGGCGCCTGGCGGCAAAGCCACCCCTTACGAAACCGTGCTGGCCGCGGCCGAGGAGCGGGCGGAACTGCTCGCCGAGGCCGAGCGCGCACACGATCCGCACCGTATCGGCGAGATCCACGAGCGGCTCAACGCCATCGACGCGCATGGGGCTCCCGCGCGCGCGTCGCGCATTCTCGCCGGTCTCGGTTTTCCGGAGGAGGCGCAACATCAGCCGCTCGACAGCTTCTCCGGCGGCTGGCGCATGCGGGTCGCGCTGGCGGCGCTGCTGTTCTCCGAGCCCGATCTCTTGCTGCTCGACGAGCCGTCGAACCACCTCGACCTCGAGGCTGCCGTGTGGCTGGAGTCCTTCCTCAAAGCCTATCGCGGCAGCCTCATCGTGGTGAGCCATGAGCGCGATCTTCTGAACAATGTCGCCGACTACATCCTGCATGTCGAACGCGGTGGACTGACGCTGTACCGCGGCAACTACGACTCCTTTGCGCGGCAGCGGACCGAGCGCGCGGCGCAAACCGAGGCGATGCGCAGCAAGCAGGAGGCCAAGGCCAAGAAGCTGCAAGCCTATGTCGATCGCTGGCGCTACAAGGCGCACACCGCGCGCCAGGCGCAAAGCCGGCTCAAGGCGCTCGCCGCGATGCAGCCGGTCGCCGAGTCGGTGCGAGATGCCTCGGTGGTGTTCGATTTTCCCAGCCCGAAGGAGCTGAAGCCGCCGCTCGTCGTGCTCGACGACGTCGCCGTCGGCTATGTGTCGGGTGCGCCCGTGCTGTCGCACTTGAACCTGCGTATCGACCCCGACGACCGCGTGGCGCTGGTCGGCCGCAATGGCAACGGCAAGACGACGTTGGCGCGGCTGCTCGCGGGTCAATTGGCACCCGAGACCGGCGGCATTGTTGCCTCCGGCAAGTTGCGGGTCGGCTATTTCGCCCAGCATCAGATCGAGGAGCTGATTGCCGACGAGACGCCGCTTCAGCATATGCAGAGCCTGTTGCTCAGCGCGTCTCCGGGCGAAGTGCGCGGGCAGCTCGGCCGCTTCGGCTTTTCCGGCGAAAAGGTCAATGTTCCCGTGCGCCAGCTATCGGGCGGCGAGCGTGCGCGGCTGTCCCTCGCGCTGATCACGCGCGAGGCGCCGCATATTCTCATTCTCGACGAGCCGACCAACCATCTCGACGTCGAGGCGCGCGACGCGCTGGTCGAGGCGCTGGCCGAATTCGGCGGCGCGGTGGTGGTGGTCAGTCACGACCGGCATCTGCTCGGGCTGATCGCCGACCGGCTGCTGCTGGTAGATGGCGGCACGGTGGCGGCGTTCGACGGCACGCTCGACGATTATCGCGACACGATTCTTGGCGTGGGCGGCGACCGAGCGGAGGAAGGCGAGAGACCCGCCAAGCGCGACAAACGAAAGGCGGAGCGGCGCCTGTCAGCCGAGCTGCGCGAGCGCAATCAGGCTCTGCGCAAGCAGGCCTCACAGGCCGAGGCCGAGGTCACCCGGCTTTCGAAGCGGCGCGCCGAGATCGACGTCCAACTCGCCGCGCCAAAAGCCAATGGCGGGCCGTCGGTCAGCGAGCTGATGAAGACCCGCGCCGAGGTCGAGCGCAACCTCGCCGCGGCCGAGCATCGCTGGCTCGAAGCAAGCGAGGCGGTGGAGCGGGCGAGTGCTGCCGGGGCGAGCCGGGGATAAGGGTGTGGATAGACCGCGTGGTCGCGCATACGGCTCACCGCAATTCGCCGCTAAGCGCGGCAATTTTCGGCGTCGATTCCGCAATCAACCGGAAATAATCCACGCTATTGCGGCGCGAGATCGAACATCTCCTCGACATGCGCCCAGTTGATGAGATGGTCGAACCAGGCTTCGAGATATTTCGGCCGCTCGTTGCGATAGTCGATGTAATAAGAGTGCTCCCACACGTCGACGCCAAGCAACGGCCAGCCGCCGGTCACCAGGGGATTCTCGCCGTTCGGCGTCTTGGTGATGCTGAGTTTGCCGTCCTTGATGGCTACCCAGGCCCAGCCCGAGCCGAATTGAGTCTTGCCGGCCTCGATGAAGTCGTTGCGGAATTTGTCGAAGCCGCCTAGGTCCCGATCAATCAGGGCAAGCACCGAGCCCGGCACTTTCTTGCCGCCGCCGCCCTTCTTCATCCATGGCCAGAAGTGGATGTGATTGAAGTCCTGAGCGGCATTGTTGAACACGCCGGCATTCTTGCCGTAGCTCGCCTTGACGATGTCCTCGAGGCTTTTGCCTTCGAAGCCCGAGCCCGGCAGCAGCTTGTTCAAATTGTCGACATAAGCCTTGTGGTGTTTGTCGTGATGATATTGCAGCGTTTCTGCCGACATATAGGGCTGAAGCGCTTCATAGGCGTAAGGCAGGGGTGGAAGTTCGAAGGCCACGGCTTTGCTCCGGCAGGTTGTGAGAGGTGGGAGAATTCCGCCGAAAGCTAAAGGTTCCGTTGCAGCGAGGCAAGCCAAGCTATTGATTTGACATTTGGGCCGGTGGGCGCGGAGCCCCTGAACTTCGCGCCCGGTGCCGAGGAAGGTTCGCTATATCAGTGCAGGGATCTGACACTTTCGACTTTGCGCCATCTCTGCTGAACCCTGGATGAACCGGCAATACAGGATCGGTTCAGGCTCGCAGCCGGTCGGTTACTTGATGAGCGCCTGGAGTTCCTTGAATTCGGGCGTGCCGGCGCGCTCCAGCCATTCGAACATCACCATCTCGCTGTCGACGATGTCGGCGCCAGCCTTCATCAGGCGGGCCATGGCGAGCTTGCGGCTTATCTTCGAGCGCGAGCCAATGGCGTCGGCGACGATGAAGGCCTCGAAGCCTTGCGCCTCGAGGTCGATGGCGGTTTGCAACACGCAGACATGCGCCTCGATTCCGCCGATCACGACCTGTGGCCGCCCCTGGCGGCGAAGCTCATGCAGCCTTTCGCGCAATGCCTCATTGCGGAGACAGGAGAATTCTACCTTGTCGACGACGAAGCCGGCATTGGCGGCGGCTTCACGGATTGGATCGACGGTCGGTCCCAGGCCTTGCGGATATTGCTCCGACAGGGTGATCGGGACATGCAGCATTCTTGCCGCGCGCACCAGTCGCACGCATCGCTCTACGACGCGGTCCTTGCCGGCAATCGCGTTCAACAGCTTATCCTGGACGTCGACGATGAGGAGCTGGGACTTGTCGCGGTGGAGCAGCATGGAGAAGCAAGAATGATGGGATTCGCAACTCTGGCATAGTCGGAAGCCCGTCATCGCAGCGCAAGCTAAAATCTGCGGAATTCCAGCCTATCCCTTGAAAGCATGAGACCTTTCAACTTGCTTCTGCCAGAAAACAAATAGCGGCGCTCCGATGATCTCCAGGGCCGTGAAGCCTATGAAGGGCACCGGCGGAAGGCCAACAAACGCGACGACAAGGCCTGGCCGATGCCGCCGAGGAACACGGCGCCCCAAAGGGCCTGAAACAGCACGGTCTGTCGCTCGATGGACGGCACGAGGTAGAGCATCGCGAGACCAAGGCCCAGCCAAACGCCGCCAAAGAATCGAAGGTTGCTATCGAGCAGCGGCGACCGAGGCAAATCAAGCGCAGCGTAAAGCGGGTCGTCGACGCCTGTCATCGTAATGATGCCGGTGGCGATTGGAATCAGACTGAGAATGGCCGTCGCCACCTGAAGAAGCCTTCGGCTCATGCATCCCTCCGGGTCGCTCTCCGCGCAAGCGACTCGCTCTTGAACTCAGTCACCAATTTGAGCGCGAAGGCGTAGGCGAGGGCCACTTCTTTCAGCCGCTCGAAGCGACCGCTCGCGCCGGCATGGCCTGCCTCCATATTGGTGCGCAACAGAATGAGCGGGTCGCCGGTGCCGAGCGCGCGCAGCTTCGCCACCCATTTGGCCGGTTCCCAATAAGTGACGCGTGGATCGGCGAGGCCGGCCAGCGCCAGAATGTGCGGGCAGGTCTCGGCGCGCACATTGTCGTAAGGCGAGTAAGCGGCGATGGTGCGATAGTCGGTCTCGCTCTCGATCGGGTTGCCCCATTCCGGCCATTCGGGCGGCGTGAGCGGCAGGCTCGCATCGAGCATGGTAGTCAGCACGTCGACGAACGGCACCTCGGCGATGATGCCGAGGAACAGGTCGGGCGCCAAGTTGGCGACCGCACCCATCAGCAAGCCGCCGGCGCTGCCGCCATGCGCGACGATCCGCCCGCGCGAGGTATAGCCTTGTTCGGCGAGGAACTCGCCCGCAGCGATGAAGTCGGTGAAACTGTTCGTCTTCTTCTCGCGCTTGCCATCCTTGTACCAGCGATAGCCCTTGTCCTTGCCGCCGCGCACATGGGCGATGGCGTAGACGAAGCCGCGATCGACCAAGCTCAGCGCATTGGTGGAGAAGCCGGCCGGAATGCTCATGCCGTAGGCGCCGTAGCCGTAGAGGAGCAGGGGCGCCGAGCCGTCGAGCTCGGTCGACTTGCGATAGAGCAGCGACACCGGCACCGTCTCGCCGTCCTTCGCCGGCGCCATGACGCGGCGCGTGAGGTAGAGCGACGGGTCGTGGCCGCTCGGAATTTCCTGAGTCTTGCGAAGCTCTCGCGCCCGCGTATTCATGGAGTAATCGAACACCTGTGCCGGCGTCGTCATCGACGAATAGGTGAAGCGCAAGGTCGGCGTGTCGTATTCGTAGCCGTCAGAGACGCCGAGCGAATAAGCTCCCTCGGCGAAAGCGACGGCGTGCTCTTCGCCGTCGGCGAAGCGACGTACGACGATGCGCGGCAGGCCGTCCTCGCGCTCGAGCCGAACGAGAAAGTCCTTGTAGGCGACGACGTCGAGTATCAGCCGCCCGGGCTTGTGCGGCTCGATCTCCCGCCAATGCTCGCGGCCAGGCGTTTCGACCGGCGCCTCGACGATTCGATAATCCTCGGCGCCGCTGGAATTGGTCAGGATGATCAACCGTCCCTCGTGATGATCGACCGAGTAATCGTGCTCGGGCTCGCGCGGCGCGATGAGACGTGGCGGCGCGGAGGGATCGGCGGCGTCGATCAGGCTGATCTCGGCCGTCTCGTGATCGTGCACGCTGAGCAGAAGGAAGCGGCGGTCCTGGGTCGCGCCGAGGCCGAGGAAATAGCCCGGATCGGGCTGTTCGTGGATCAGGGTGTCGGCGGTATCGGCGCCGATCGCATGACGCAGCACACGGCGAGGGCGATGCTCGTCATCCAGCCATATGTACAGTAGCGTACGGTTGTCGGCCGCCCATTCCAGCGACCCGTTGGAATCGGCGATGCGGGACTCGAGGAGAGCACCGGTGGCGGCCTCGATTACGTTGACGGTGTAGAACTCGGAGCCCTTGGTATCGACGGCATAGGCAATTAGCTTGTGGTCTGGGCTGTGAGTGACGCCGGTGATGCGGAAATAAGCGTACGGCTTGGCAAGCGCGTTGCCATCAAGCAGGATCTGCTCGTCGCCGCCTTCGCGAGGCATGCGGCAGTAAAGCGGATGCTGCCCGCCAACGACGAAGCGGCTGTAATAGGCGAAAGCCCCGTCGGGAGCCGGAACCCCGGTGTCATCCTCTTTGATACGGCCCTTCATCTCGGCGAACAGCGTCGCTTGGAGCTGTTCGGTGTCGGCCAAGGCGGCCTTCGAATAGGCATTCTCGGCGTCAAGATAGGCCCTGATCTCGGGATCGAGCAAAGCGGGATCGCGCATCACCGCCTGCCAGTTGTCGGCGCGAAGCCATGCGTATTCGTCAACCCGCTCGATGCCGTGATAGCGGGAGGTTGACGGACGGCGAAGCGCGCGCGGCCGACTTAGCGCCGACCACGCCGCTTGAACCGATTTTGCATCCATGCTGGCGATTACGTGCCGCTTTTGCTTTCGGTGTCGAGGTCCAGCGCGCACCCATTGATGCAGTAACGCATCCCTGTCGGACCCGGCCCGTCGGGAAAGACGTGGCCAAGATGTGCATCGCAGTTGGCGCAGCGCACCTCGATTCTCCGCATGCCGTAGGAATGATCCTCGTGCGTGATCACCGTGCCCTCGGCCGCTGCCGCGGTGAAGCTCGGCCAGCCGGTGCCGGAGTCGAACTTGGTGTCGGAGCTGAACAGGGGGGCTCCGCAACAGACGCAACGATACATGCCGTCGCGCTTGTCGTTGTAGTAAGCATGACTGAAAGCCCGTTCCGTTCCATGCTGGCGGGTAACATGGAATTGCTCCGGCGTAAGCTTTTCGCGCCACTCAGACTCGGATACCGCAAGTTTGGCGACGTCAGTGTTGGTTATTTTGTCGGCTTTGCTCATAGATGGAACACTTTTCCCGGTCGTTCGTATTTATCCCACCACAATATAAGCATCAGAACCGACCCGCCGAAGATCTTAGGCTCCATGCTCACGCAGTCTTGATTTCGCGACCCGTCGTGGCTTCCACCTCAAGGCTGAGTTGGGCAAGTTGGCGAAATGTCATAAACGCCCCGCTAGTTAAAGTTAAGCAGCGGTGCGAACCAGCTTGGGTAAACAGAAGTCGTCGCTCCGTTTATCATGATCGTCCTAGGATCAGTCTTCATTAGAAGAACGCATTGCGGTTTCATGGAGGAGTGGTTATAGAGTGCAGATCAGCTTCGGTCGTTAGATTGCATAAGGTTCTCTAGTTGCGAAACATTGTAACTACATGCCACAAAAACGGCGTAATCTGATGACTCAACAATCTTGTGGGCCCGGAAGATGCACTTGCGCTCGTAAAACGCGGGATGCTTGGGAGGACCGGGGGTTTAGGCGGATCAAGGAGCCACTTCATGGAAGCGAATCTGGAGAAGAACGAACTCGTTGAACTCACCGCTGAGATCGTCTCAGCTTATGTCAGCAACAACACGGTCGTCGCTACAGACCTTCCTGGTGTCATCCACAATGTGTTCGACGCGCTGAGCAAAGCCTCGAGCGCGACGGGCCTGCCCGCCAGGGAAGAGTTGAAGCCCGCGGTTCCGGTCAAGAAGTCCGTCACGCCCGAGTACATTATCTGTCTCGAGGACGGAAAGAAGTTCAAGTCGCTGAAGCGGCATTTGCGCACGCACTACGATCTGTCGCCCGAAGAGTATCGTGAGAAGTGGGGCCTCCCTCACGACTATCCCATGGTGGCGCCGAACTATGCGGCGGCCCGTTCCGACCTTGCAAAGCGCATGGGTCTCGGCCAACGGCGGCGCTAAGACTCTAGAATCGCTAGACATTATTGGATGCTCCTCCGCAATCGGCGAGCCGCACTTCAGCCCGTTGCCGTTACCCAAGATCGGGTAGTTGGCCCGAGGGCTACCACAAGCCATTGTGATTCCTGATGAATCCGGGCTTCCCCGCTTGCAAGTCGCCCGAGTTATCCACATAGTCGCAGAAACACAAGCGATTCGCTGGCCGTTCAAGGCTTGCCGCAGGGGGAATGCCATGCTGTCCGGACGTGCCTTTCGGGCCCAGCTCGTAGTGAAAGGACAGCGCGAACTCTTCGACTATTGGCTTCTGTCCGCGGGCATCCGCCGCATGCCCGCGAGATCCGATTTCGATCCGTTCAAGGTCCCGCATCTTCTTCCGCATATCGGGCTGATCGATGTCAGGGATGGCGTGGATGGCGCCGCTTTCAAACTGGCCGGGACGCGGCTGCACGATATTTACGGTCAGGAAATCACCGGCAAGCGGGCCGGCGAAGTGTTTACGGGCGACCAGGCAGATTATTGGCATCGGATTCATGCCAGGCTGGTGGCAAAGGGCTTGCCGCTGAGCGGTGCTGTGAGGGGACCGGCCAAGGGCCGCGACCATATCCTATTGTTTTGGTTGAGGTTACCGCTGTCCGATGATGGCGGACTGGTCGATCGCATCCTCTGTTACGACGTGGCGGCTCCATCGACGAGCGAGCCCGCTCTGCGCGAGCGTACGCTGTTCTGCTATCCCCGCATTCAGCCGAGGGCCTTGCCGCGGCGGGTGCAATTCGGCTGAGCCTCGATCCGGCTTAGGCCAGCCAGTTCTCCTCTGTAGGCGCTCATCAGGCCGAGATGCCGATTGAGGTCATAGCTCCAGTGACCCGATAGAGCGCGCCTTCGCTCGGCCCTAAGCGCCTTGCGGAGCTTCGCCAGCAGGTGGCGGCAGCCTTCAGGGCTGCGGCTTGAGCCTCACCGAGGTTGGAGCACTGTTCGCCCGCGACCGGACGACGGCGGCGCATGCGTGCAGGCTGATCGAGGATCGCCGCGGCGATCCCGAACTCGATGGACGACTCGAGCATCTCGAGCGCGCCGTTGCCTGCCTGTTCGATGCACTGATGGCGCGGCGGGGCTAGGCGATGAAAGCCAAAGTCCCCGCCGAGCGAGAGCACGACGGCGATGATTCCGGCAGCGGCACCAGCTGCCCGCAGTCGCGGAAAGGGAGGTCGAGGGCGTTCGCCGGGCCGTCCTCGTGAACGACGCGGAAAGCCCGCTCGGCTAGCTGAAGAGCCGGAAGATCGGAACGGCAGGGCGTTGATAAGCGACGACCAATACGCCGCCGGGGAACGCTTGCGCGCCGATTAATGGTTCGTCCATCTCAGTCCGCGCGTGACCTCAAACTGGTCGGCACTCGCACCCGCGGAGCGGACCGAGGGGCGCCCTCCAACGCCGCGGCGCTTCGCGACGAGGTGCTCGCGGCAAAGGAGCGGGTGATGCGCGCTCTGATGGCTGTCGGTCCGGAGGTCTCTGGCGTGCTGGTTGATATGTGTTGCGAGCTTAAAGGCCTGGAAGACGCGGAGAAGGAGAATGGCTGGCCGCATCGGGCCGGCAAAGTCGTTCTTCAGATTGCCTTGACACGACTGGCCAGGCACTACGATCGGTAGCGAGACGCAAAAGCCGGCGCGGCGAGGTTTGCGCCATTGGGGAAGTGAGGACTATCGGCCTACGCTCGATGCATGGCGGTCGAGCGGGAGGGCTGAGGGGAAGTCGTGACCAGCCCTTCGCGTCCGGTCATTGCGGCCTGCGCTCGCCGAGAGCGAACTCGGCGTCGGTCCTGATCCGCCTCACCATGGCCATGAGACCGTTCGACCGCTGCGGCGTGAGATGCTCGTTCAAGTGCAACAAGCCGAGCTTCTCGCCGGCATCGATGCGTTCGATCTCTTCAGCCGTCTTGCCCGAGTAGAGAGAAAACAGAATTGCGATCAGGCCCCGCACGATATGAGCGTCGCTGTCGCCGACAAAATTCAGGCGAGGGTGGTTGCCGCTCCGATCCACGTGGGTGGAGAGCCAAACTTGACTGACACAGCCCTGCACCTTGTTGGCAGGAGTACGCTCCCGCTCCGACAGCGGCTCGAGTCTGCGGCCAAGCTCGATCACGTAGCGGTAGCGGTCTTCCCAATCGTCGAGGAGTTCGAAATCGATAAGGATTTCCTCGAAGCTCGAGGCCGTCTCGTTTGCCGCGTCCATAACCTGAATATAGGTAGGAACCGCGCCGGTCGCGACCGGCTTAAGCGACAAAAACTAGGGGCGCGCAAATTGGGAGGGAAAGGGCTCAGACCTTCCCAATTGCGCGCCCTTGGCAGGCGGGGGGTGCCAAACTTGCAAGATCTTGCAGGCGGGCGGCGGTCCGTCGTCGCTTAGGTGCCGGCTGAGTCGGGTCCCGACCAAGCCTCTTCGCGATCTTCCGGATTGAGCGTGTCCTGCGAAGCGTTCATGTCGAAGCGGATGGGCTTGGCGAACGCGGCCGCATCGGGGCTCTGCATCTCCGGCAGCGGCGACTCG
>Ga0105247_10002757_pt1 | contig 11762 bp, 13 predicted proteins | sample KBSS24metaG_FD_81519 | JGI IMG/M metagenome (GOLD analysis project Ga0105247, IMG submission 81519) | Switchgrass rhizosphere microbial communities from Kellogg Biological Station, Michigan, USA - KBS S2-4 metaG | ecosystem: Host-associated > Plants > Roots > Rhizosphere > Soil | place...
AGCACGGGAGGTCCCGATCCCGCCGCGCGCACGAAGACCGTAGTTTCGCCCACGTCGATGATCTGATTGGAGAAGTCGTCCAGCGTCACAGGACCACAGCGTAGACACAATGCTCATGTTCGTCCAGCACGGCCCACCAATAGCTGCCGATTCCGCACTGCCTTGTCAAGGAGTAGCGCCCGCAGTCAAGTCGTGGCAGTGAAAGGCGGACAGCGGCGGCCTTGGCCGGTCCCCCGCTTACAGTCCGGATTTGAACCCAATCAAGCAGGTGTTTTCCAAGTTGAAGGCTTTACTGAGAAAAGCGGAAGCGCGTTCACGCGATTTACCATGGAGCACGATCGGTCAGGTTATTGGCAAATTTACTGCCCAAGAGTGTCGCAATTACATCGCTAATTCTGGCTATGGGTTCGGGTAAAATGAAAATGCTCTAAGCTTCCCGACCGCCGAAGGTCAGGCGGGATATGCTCACGTCTTTCTCCCTCCAGTTGCCAAGACGGCGGTGGCTCGCTTCCCGATCAAAGGGCGTTCGCCGGTGGCCGGCCGCGGTATTCGTGGCCGGATGACGCCTAGCTCCGCAGCGGGGCTGTGCCCCATCCAGGCCTGGCTTGGTCATGCGCAGGTCGCGACCACGCATCGCTACGCGACGGTGGACGTCGAGTTGATGCGTCGCGGACTGGACAAAGCGGGGTTCGCCGGCAAAGGCCCGGCTCGTTTCCAGCCAAAAGAAGCCGTGCTCCAACTGCTCGATGCCATCTGAATTATGTGGCGGCCAAGCCCGGCAGCGGAGCCGAATCAAGCGCTGCGACGAAGCGCCGCCATATTCCCGCTCGACGCATGTAAATGGATCATCGCCAGACTCTCCTGCACCAGACCCGCCATGCCCCTCCTGGAGGCGACCGGCTGCGTCGCCACCAGCACCTTCACCGCGCCCGCCGGGACCATCCATCGTCAAGGCCAGGCCATCAGTCCGGGAAACCGCGCCGCCAAATGTCTCCGCCCTTTCCACTATCGTCTCGCCTCCGTCAGTCCAACGCGTGGATTACGACGGACCAACGCGGGGGGAGAAATGGGGGGGAACCGCCTACGCCATAGCTGGCTGGCGCGGCGGATGACCGCAAGGCATCGGCATCACTGCCGCCGACAACGCGTTTGTGCGCATCGACGACTGGCTGCGCGCACAGGTGCTGACTGAATCAGGTTCGACTCCGCAGGCAACGCTCAAAAACTCACAGCCTCGGAGCGAGTAAAGGCCTCAGGCGGGCACTTTCTTATCAAGGTTCCGCGCAAGGAAATCTTTAACGGCCTGGGTCTTTTCTCCCCCACGGCTGGTCTTTTCCAAAAGTTCGTTCCAGCGCTTCACATCAAGCGAACGTAGTTCGCGGATGAGGTCGGCACGGTTCAACTCATTAGTCCCATCCGACACAATCTCAACTAGCGCTAAAAATATTGGCGCGCCGTTATAGAGAACTTGATCGGGAAAGGCGTCGGCGAGTATTGCCAGCGCCTGAGTGCAAACCTCAAGGCTATGCTTGCGTAACATCCGCTTTATCGAGGCCGTGAAGGCGACTTCCCCCGGCTGCCAAGACTGAGAGCCTGTCATGCGAGAAATCTTAAGACCTGCCATAGTCACAACGTTATGAACGTCATTTGCAACCTTGTCACCCGCGATGATCGCAGCATGTAGCTCATCCAGCCGATTGATGGCTCGCCGAACGCGATTCGCGCCGACGAACATCGAAGCTTCATGTGCCGGGCTTTCATATTCGCCCACACAGCAAGGGAGAAAGTGAATATCGCCGCGAAGTTTCGCCGCAGTGAGCCGGTGCTGCCCATCGATGACATAAAGCCCATCGCGTCTCCGTGAGACGACCAGCGGCATGCACAAGCGCCAATCCCAATTTGCCGCTATCGACGCAACCAGGCGCTGAGATGGTTTGGTATGGATCGACCGCTGGTAGCTGTCGTCAATCATCAACTCATCCGGATGCCGCATCTCTATCGATGGAGGCATGCCCTTGGCCGGCGCGAAATGGATCGGGTTCAAGGGTGCGAGCTTTCGAGCCTTGCCTGGCGTTTTGACCAAGCGAGGCTGCCGCAAAACTCCGCGGGGTATTTCGCCGTCATTTGCTGCATGGGCCTGCAGGCTCTCCGCGTACGCAACCGCCATTTTCTTGCGGGCCATTCCACCCTCCATACCTTAACCGGGCAAGCGACTAGCAGCATTTTTTGGGACAATCCAGAAGCGATTCTAAATGCGATTGATTCGCATTCTGCGTTGAGATCTGCGTTGAGGGATGTGAGTCCGAGATGCAACAGTCGGTGCCAAATCGTCGATGGCGGGTTAATTCAGTCGGGAAGAGGGGTATCGTGCTGACGCGTCTTCCGATTCAAGATCGCGATGCGCGTTCTCGATCAGCTTCTGGACGACCTCAGGGAGGCGTGCGCGGCGTTTCCTGACAAGCGCAAGAGCGGGCGCCGATACGCGAGCCCGTCGCCACCAAGGCCGGGGCCGCCAACGCCCTCAACGTCAGGGACGAATGGCGACGGGCAGGCGGTGAAGTCGACGCTGCAATGCAAATATCTGGGCAAGCCGGGCGCCAACCTCACGCTCGCGAATCTCAAGGTCGAGCTCCCCAAAGCCGCCAACTCGTCCAGGACGGGCTTGCCGAGGACTATGTGATCCTCACTAACGCCGGCGTCTCGGGCGAGGCCGACAAGGCGATCTGCGCTGCCTTCGAGGCGGTCGGCGTCAAGCACTGCCAGGTCTTCGGCGGATCATGGATCGAGCAGCAACTCGACGAAAGCGTGCGCCTGCGCATGCTGGTGCCACGCATCTACGCCAGAGGAGGGCGCGCCGCTGAAGAAGCTGCTGGCCAGGCGGCGAGTTCAATCAATCATCGCCAATACGGTCCCGACAGCATAAACCCCTCCGGGCGGCACAATGATCGTCAGTACCCCTGAAGCGGGGCTTTCTACTTCATTGGTCGACTTATCGCTCTCCAGCGCGAACAGCGGCTGCCCTTTGACGACGGGGCTGCCATTCTCAGCCAGCCACTCGGTAAGCGTGCCTTCGTTCATCGAAAAGCCCAGCTTGGGCAGGAGGACTTCAGTTGCCATCGATTGAGTGTTCCTTTGTTGCGAGTGCGATCGCCGCATCGGCGATGCGCCGTGAGTCCGGTGCGTAGGCACTTTCCAGCGGTTTCGAGAATGGCACAGGCGCATATGGAGCGCCCAGACGACCCACGGGCGCCTTGAGTTTGCCAAAGAACCGGGACTGCAGCGTTGCGGCGATCTCCGCACCGACACCGAAGGCGGTGACCGCCTCGTGTACGATCAAGCACCTACCTGTCTTGGCGACTGAGGCGTAGACCGTTTCCTTGTCCCATGGGGAAATGGTCCGCAGGTCGATAATCTCTGCGGATACCCCGGCAGCGTCCATCTGCTCGACGGCGCCCAGTGCCTCAATCAGGGTGCGGGAATAACTGACTATAGTGACATCCGCACCTTCTTTGGCCACGAGCGCCTTTCCGAGCGGAACCGTGAATCCTTTTTCGGCCGGGGGACCGGGGATCCAATAGGCCGGCAGGTTCTCGATGTAGAGGACCGGGTCTGGATCATCGATCGCCGCTCGCATCAGTCCGTACGCATCCATCGGATTCGATGGCGCCACGACCTTCATTCCAGGGGTATGGGCGAACCAGGCTTCGAGATAATCGCTGTGTTGTCCTCCGGAGCCGAATCCTGTGCCCGTCATCGTACGGATTACGATCGGCACGTTTGTCTGTCCTCCGGACATGAAGCGCAGTTTGGCCGCGTGGTTCACGATCATGTCCATCGCCACAGTCGTGAAGTTCATCAACATGATCTCGGCGACCGGCTTATACCCGACGAGGCTTGCGCCAATCGCAGCTCCGACGATGGCCTGCTCGGCGATCGGCGTGGAGCGAACCCGGTCGTCGCCGAAGCGCGAAGACAAACCTTTCGTCACCCCGAGGACTCCACCCTCTTCTGGATCCGCAACGTCCTCGCCGAGTACGATGATCGCTTCGTCGAATTCCATCGCGTCGTTCAGCGCGGCGTTAATGGCTTGTAGAATGGTGACGGGCGCGGCGTCCGACTGGTCGCTCATGCGTTCTCTCCGTTTGCGTAGACGTCTCTAGTTAGCTCACCGAGATCGGGGAAGGGCGATGCGAGCGCGAAGTCGACGGCCTCATCGAGCTGGGCCTCGATATCGGCTTCAATTGCCGCGAGTTCGCTCTCTGATGCGATTCCTTCAGCGATCAGGCGTGAGCGGAAGATCGGCACGGGATCGGCCTCCACGGCCGCCTGCTTCTGGGCCTTGTCCATGTAGGCGTCGGCATCGCCGAAAACATGGCCGTGGAAGCGGAAAGTCATCGCTTCGATCAGGGTTGGCCCGTCGCCCGCACGGGCTCGTTCCACTGCTTCGCGCGCCGCGGCGTACATTTCGACCGGATCATTGCCGTTCACCCGCACGCCAGGCATGTTGTAGGCCACGGCGCGATCAGCGATGCGCGGGGCCGAAGTGGCTTTCTCATAGGTCGTGTGTTCGCCGTACAGATTGTTCTGGCAAAGGAAAATCACGGGTAACTTCCACACAGACGCCAGATTGAGGCTTTCGTGGAAAGCACCGATATTCGAGGCTCCGTCACCGAAAGTTGCAACCGTGACGCGCCCATTTCCCGAAAGCTGCGAGCCCCAGGCAATGCCATTGGCGATCGGCATTGACGATCCCACGATTCCGGTCGTGACCATTATGCCCTTCGCGGGATAAGTCAGGTGCATCGGGCCGCCCTTGCCCTTGCAGGTTCCATCCACGCGCCCAGCGATCTCAGCCCATAGATCCTTCAGCGGCATGCCCTTGGCCAGCATGTCATGGATGCCGCGGTATATCGTCACCCAATAGTCTTGGTCAGACAAGGCTGCGGACATGGCAGCCGGGATCACTTCCTGTCCGCGATAGCTGTAATAGGGCATGACCAGGCGTCCGGTCATGATGACCTTGCGACTGCGCTCGTCATTCGCCTTGAGCAGCGCCACCCGTTTGTAGATCTCCAACTGTGTGGGAAGATCAGGCGCGAATTCGCTCGTCATGCCAGTGCTCTCCTTAAAAGAGGGTTCTTGTCTCGTCTCGACGGTTGCGCTTCGCAGTCGAGGCCTCTGCCATATCTCATCTCCTTCACCTGACCGCGGGCTGTGCGCGTTGCTGTTGCGGAGCGACGATCGCCGCTCCCACTCCAGCGGCAGATGATCGATCCCCCAGGGCGCCCCTTCGGTACGCCAGGTGACTTTTGCACCATCGGGAATGCGAATATTTCGGAAACGGGTAAGAAAGCTCTCCAGAACAACGCGGACCTCGCGCATCGCCAAATGGATCCCCGGGCAGCATCTCAAGGTCTCTCAAACGCAATTCGTCATTTCGGATTCTGCACTGAGTGTAACCCGAATCTCCAAACTACTTGGCGATTCTTGCGTGCATCCGTCGTATTTGACGTTGACATACCGGTTGCATGTTAAAGGACTGGAGTCAATGGCCGCAGGAGTTGGCCCGCGTCCCCATATCCCTGCGCGCGATAGGAGAGTTGGCGATCGACCGCCGAACTTTCGCCGGGCCTTAAGCCTCGATCGCCTGCAAGTGCATTCGCGGATGGAGAGGCTTCGGGCTTCGGGAATCGAGGCATCACAGCCTCAACCGCATGGACAATGCGGGCGCTCCCCCGCTTGGTCCTGGTCGGCGACATCGTAAACGCTGTATTTGGTGGCGATGGCCGCAATGGTCTACAAGCAGCGCGTGGGAGTTGACCTCAACAACCAGCCGGTTTCGTTTCTGGTCGATCCGATCCAGTACTCGCTATTCCCCAACTTCGCCCCGTGGTCCTCGCTCGGTGCGCCGATCGTCTACCGTTTCCTCCCCGGTGACGACGCCGATCATTGCATTTTCGAAACGCAGGCGTTCCTGCCTTTCGCCGGCGAGCGGCCACCTTCGGGGCGGACAGTGGTCGTCAATCCGGAAGAATCACTCGAAAGCGTGCCGGAACTTGGCGGACTGGGACAAATCCTGCAGCAGGACATCGACAATCTGGAATCGATCCAGCGCGGCCTCAAAGCCAATATCACTAACAAGGTGACTTTGGCCGAATATCAGGAAGTCCGTATCCGTCACTATCATCAGACGCTTGATGGATATCTTTATGGTTCGTGATGGGGTGGGTTGAGGAGAATTCGGGAATGAATGACTTCCTGGTCCAATCAAGTCGTGCGACTTCAATCGATCTCGCGGGCCCGCACGATCGTCCTGACTGGGGGCGGTGCGGGGATAGGACGGTCTGCCGCCCTCGCGCAGGGGGGCCACGGAGCCCGAATTGCAATCCTCGATCGGGTGCCCGAACGCATTGATGCCGTCACGGCCGACGTCGAGTCCGCCGGGGGATCAGCGCTTGGAATTGCCGCTGATATCACCGATGAAAAAGCTGTCGACGCGGCGATCCGTCAGGTAGCGAACCGGTGGGAAGGCATCGATGTCCTCGTAAATTGCGCCGGCATCTTCGATGATCTGCGCCCAGCGGACCGAACCTCGAACGAGTTGTGGAACCGGGTCATGGCCGTCAATCTGATTGCCGCGTTCTGCTGACGCGCGCGGTCATTCCTCTGATGGCCGCGGTCGGGAGGGGGTCGATCATCAACATCGCCTCTGTTGCAGGCACCCGCGGGGGTGTGGGAGGCGCCGCGTATACCGCTTCGAAGCACGGCCTGATCGGCCTTACCAGGTCCGTAGCCTGGGGCTACCGTAAGGACGGAATCCGCCGCAACGCGGTGTGCCCCGGCGCAATCGGCGAAACAGCAATTCTCGATAACAATGCGATCGACCAGGACTATGCGCAGCGCTGTTTCCCCACTATGTCCCTCGCAGGCGAACCAGGCGTTCCACATTGCGGATGCGATACTGTTCCTGTCCTCCGATCAATCGGCGTTTGTGAGCGGCGTGGTGCTCCCTGTAGACGGAGGGTGGTGCGCAGGTTAAGGGCAACGGACATGATCGGATGGTCGCGCCGGGTACGTCCCGGCGATTACGCAAAGAGGTGCGGGTTGGCCAAGGGCAGGGGAATCAGGGCCGCCCAGTCAGAGGCGACGAGGGACGCTCTTATTGGCGCGGCAATGCGCTTGTTCGGGCAGAAGGGCTTTCACGCCACCGCCACGACCGAGATCGTGCAGGCAGCGGGGGTGACCCGCGGCGCGCTTCAGCACTATTTCCCGCGGAAAGAAGACCTGTTCAGGGCGGTATTTGAGCAGGCCGGTCGCGGACTTGTGGATGCGACGGCGGAACGGGTTGCGGCGGAGGGTTGGTACGGGTTTACTCTGGATCTCAGGGATTTCCTTAGCAGCGTCGTGAACCTCGATGTCCAGAGGATAGCCTTTGTTGATGGACCGGCCGTGCTCGGTTGGATGGAGTGGCGCAGGCTGCAGATCGGATACGGCCTGCGGATGATGGAGGCGGCCATTGCGGACGGAATTGCAAAGGGGCTCGTCCAGCCCCAGCCCCCCCGGGCACTGGCACACCTGATCCTGTCGATCGTCGAGGAAGCGGCGCTGATGGTGCTCAATGCCAAAGAGATGGCGGTCGAGCCCGAGGAGGTCGAGCTGGCGATGATGTCCTTGCTGGGATCGCTCAATCCGAAGGCGTCGAAAATGCCGGATTGCGAAACAGGAAGTGGGATTGAGCGGCGCATATCCGGTTGAGGTTGCCGGCCTGACTATCCGCTCAAGGAAGCGATTTCGGCCTGAACGGGCGAACCTGAAAATCCGGGTGCGCTCCTCGAGAAGAATACGAGTCGTCCACGGCGGTACAGGCAATATCGGTGCGGACGGATTCCTGACGGTCGATTGATTGGTGACAGGGACCTGGACGGGACACAATGCCCCAAGTGCACGGCGATCGTGCAAGTGTGGTGAATGGCAGCGTTATCCGGTTCTAACGCGCGCTTCCGGAGAAAAAACCCTGCGCGCGCGTTGTCCAGCGCCCGATCTGCTCGGGGTGGATGGAAGACCCGCGAGTCAAGCAGGCAGCGGTTTGACGCCCTTTCGGGGTGCAGGCCGAATCCTCAAGTGTGCATGCCCTCGAACAGCAACCGAGAAAAGATGCCTCCGATTTCCTGCGTCGTGCTGCGCTTCTCGTCGAACCATTCGGCGACAAAGGTCATCGCCCCGACAATCACCATCGAGGCGACCGCGTCAGGCACATCCTTGCGAATTTCGCCCGTGCGCTTGCCTTCTTCGATGAGGTCTCGCCAGAACTGATTATAGGCTTGGCGATGCCTCACTTGTTCCGAAAATTCGGGTTCCTGTAGGTAGGAGAGGGTCTGGGCCGACGCCACGGCCATGTCTCCAGCCTCAGCAATAATCCTGACGGATTCCTCGACCGCCCTATCGAACTTCTGGCGGACCGTCGCATCCTTCGGCAGGGCATCGACCGCCTGTTTTATTTTGGCAATGTGAGCGTCGATGTTGTCATTCAGGATCGCTGCGAGCAGCGCTTCCTTTGAATCATAGTAATAGTATAAGCTCCCGGACTTCATGCCCACGGCCGCAGCGATGTCGCGCATGGAGGTGGCCTGGTACCCGTTCCTGCGAAATAGTTCGGACGTCATCTCCAGCACACGCTGGCGCGTCGCGTCGCTCTTCTTCAGCACGGCCTTGGTCGCAGCCGGCTTCTTCTTCTTCGCATCGATTGCAGGGTTTGCGAGGGCTGTCGTCATATCATTTTTCCTAGGAATTGCACCGCGTTGCCCGCCGCGTCGGATACCAAGAAGCTTTGAGCAATACCTTCGGGCAAATATTCAGTTTCAGTTCGGATACCAAAAAACGGGAGCTTTAATGTCCTTCTTTCTCCCGAGCAATCTGTGATCGCGGATTGCGCGATCTTCGGGAGTGGTTGTTCCATCCGCTGGCTCACCCCTCCTCAAGCAGCCTGCGGAGGGCCGCGCGGTCGATCTTGTAAGCGCTATTGAGCGGCATCGTTTCGACAAAGCGCCACCGAGCCGGCACGTGAGGCGATGGGAGATGTTCCCGCATGTGGCGATCGAGATCAGCGACGCTGGGTGCCTTCAATCCAGGTCGAAGTTGCAGAACCGCACCCGGTACCTGGTGCAGGACCGGGTGACTGATCCCAACAACGCCGGCAGACGCCACAGCTGGGTGCATTCGGAGCACCTGCTCGACCGATTCAGGCAGGACCTTGAAACCGCCCCTCATGATCGCCCCGTCGGCGCGGCCGATGCAAAACAGAAATCCGTCCTCGTCGATCCGGACAATGTCCGAAGTGTGGATCCATTCCTGCTCCATCCGCGGCGAAATAACGTCGAGCAGACCTTCAGCTCCAGGAGGGAGGATCGCGCCGGTCTCGGGATCTCGGACTCGCAATTGGGCGCCGGGCAGCGCGCGGCCCGAACTGCCCAGCTTGGTGTCACCCCACTCCGAATCGAGTGCCGGTGTCATCGCGGCCACCGGCCCGCCAAACTCGGTCGCTCCGTAGATCAGCAGGATGCGAATGCCGTAGGTGTCCTGGAAGCGCTTCTGGATCGATGGATCGAGGGGTGCCGCACCGGTCGTGATGTACCGGATGGAAGCCAGATCCTCGCGCGGGATCTGCGCCTCGAGGATCATCGGGATCGCCGCGGAAGGCAAACCGCCGGTCGTCGGCCGGTACTTGACGACGAACGCCCGCCAGGCCTCGAGCGAGAACTTGTCGAGCAGCACCGTGCGCTGGCCCTGCAGAAAGGTGCCGACCAACGACGACAAGCCTGCGATGTTCCCGAACGGGAACGCCATCAGGAATGGAGGCACCGTCGGGTCTTCCAGCACCGGCGCGCCCTGATTCAGCATCATGTGCGCAAACACATGGTGGGCAATCGGAAACTGCTTCGGCGGACCGGTGGTGCCGCTGGTCAGGATGTCGATGGTCGGGTTTGGTTCAGGCGCGGCCGGCTCCCGCCGGCGTCCGGGCACCGCAAGGCGCGCACCGTTTTCCCCCAAGCTGATGCAGCTGATGCCGAGCCGTTGGACCATCGCCAGGACTTCGGGCGTCAGATCCTTTTCCATCAGCAGAAGACCAGGCGACCCGAGCTTCTCGATCGAAGCCGCAATCGCCGCCGGGGACTGGAATGCGTAGATCATCCGGATCGTGCGCGGCTGCGTCACCAGTCCGACCAGTGCCGCCAGCGCTTCCGGAGTATTTCTCGCAAGGAAGCTGACGGCAGCGTAGCCGATCCCGGACTCTTTAAGGAGTTGCTGAACCTGGCTCGCGAGGTTCTGAACCCAGCCCCAGCTGCGCCACGCCCCTTCGAACTGAACCGCGTCGCCATCGGGATCAATGTCGAACAGCCTGCCACAAAGGTCTGAGAATTGAGGGTTATTCATCCGTTGGCCACCTACAATTTAACGATTTCGGAACGGGGGCAGGTGCCGCGCCTTCTGGCACACCGCGCGCGCAGTGGAGCATACGCCAATTGTCCCAAAGGACCATGCCACCCTCCTGCCAATCGTGATCGTATGCGCGGGCTTCGTCGGTAATGTGGTTCGCCAGCCACCTCAGTAGACCGTCGCCTTCGGCGCGATTCATCCCAAGCATCGAGTCGGCGAACAGCGGCGAGAGGTTGAGCACCTTGCGTCCCGTTTCGCGCTGAGTGAAAACCTAGTGGATGCACCACCGGCGGATAGGCGCCGCCTTCGATCTTCTTGTCGAGACCTTCCTGGAAGGAGTTTCTCCTGACATCGCGGATATTCTGGCGCGGCAGGAACCGGAAGTTGGGAACTGTACAAGGCTTCATCACGTACACGACTTCGAGGTGATCTAAGCGTGTCTTTACCACTTCGAGCGGCGAGTCGTAGGCCTCGATCATGCCGGGCATGCTGACATCGGCGCCTGCGCAGAACGCATCGCCCACTCCAGTAAGGATCACCACCCGCACCCCGGGGTCCTGGGCTGCATCGCGCAATTCGCGCTTCAGTACCTCGCCCATCGGCTGGCTCATCGCGTTGCGGACTTCAGGATTGTTCAGCTGGAGTGTGAGGATGCCATCTTCGAGACTGGATAGAACGGGGAAGGTCATCGCAGCTTCAGGCTCCCTGTTATGCGGGTCGATTCATCCGACCCTACAACGTCGAAGCGACAATCGCACGAAGCAGGACCATAAACCAGCCGGCTGGGATTAAATCGGTCGAGCGATAGCTAGGCAGCATTTGCGGTTTCGTACACCTGACTCACATTGTTACCGCAAGGAGGAAGGGCGATGTCAAGCAAGGCCATCATTACGGGCGCCGCCGGTGGCATAGGACGGGCCTGCGCCCCCCTCTTTGGAAATTCGCACGAGCTGGTCCTGACTGATCTTGCGTCCGAAGGGTTCGATCGCTTCGCAGAGGAACTGCGCGCCGATGGTTACTCAGTGCAGGCCATCAGCGGCGATCTTGCCGACGAGTCGGTCCTGTCGCGCCTTGCCGCCTCGCTTGACGGGCGGGAGCGCTTCGCTCTTGTCCACACCGCGGGTATCGGGCCCTCGCAGGGAAATTGGCGCACGATCATCGACGTTAATCTGATCGCCTCGGAACGACTGCTGAGGGCGATCGAGCTCCGACTCGCGCCGGGGTCGGTGGGCATCCTGGTCGCATCGATGGCGGCGCATATGATGCGCTGAGCGAAGAGATCACCAACTTGCTCGACGACCCGCTCGCCCCTGATTTTCTCGACAAGC
>Ga0105247_10002758_pt1 | contig 11759 bp, 10 predicted proteins | sample KBSS24metaG_FD_81519 | JGI IMG/M metagenome (GOLD analysis project Ga0105247, IMG submission 81519) | Switchgrass rhizosphere microbial communities from Kellogg Biological Station, Michigan, USA - KBS S2-4 metaG | ecosystem: Host-associated > Plants > Roots > Rhizosphere > Soil | place...
CAACACCAGTGGCAAGATATTACGCAACGCGTTGAGTGAGCTGTTCGATGCTTGACCGCGCAACCCGTTCGGGCGCTTTTGAATGCTACGAGCATATCGGCAGCACTGAGCTCGCCGGCAAGCCCTGGCTCGTCACCCCGCAGCGGACCATCACCTTCGCGCAACTGCGCGCCCGGATCGAGACCTTCTGCGCGCTGCTTGCCTCCCTCGGTATCGAGTCCGGCGAGCGCGTGGTGGTGGCCACCAGCGACGATGCGGAGGCTGCGCTGCTGTTCGTGACCTCGATCTGCTGCGGCGTGACCGTGGTCAATCTCGACCCCGAGATGGGGCCCGAGCGCGCGAGGACACTGGTCGCAGCCGCCTCACCTCGCCTGGTTCTGATGGATCGGGCGCTCGTGACGAAATGGGCGTTGACCGGATCGCAGATCCGAATCGTCGAGATCGCAGCTGCGGCGCCCAAGGGGCTGTTCGGCGCTTTGCGGCGCGGTCAGGGGGCTGGTGGCGATCTGCACGGACTGCTTAAGGCGCAGCAGCCGAAAGCGCCGCCACAACGGCTCGATCCCGAGACGCTCGCTTACGTGATGTTCACATCGGGAACGACGGATCAGCCCAAAGGCGTCAGCATCAGTCATCGCGCTTTGTTCGCACACCTGCGAACCCTGACGCGGCGCTTCAAATACAGTCCGTCGAGCCGGGTCCTCAATACGCTGATGCTGGCGCACGCCGATGGCATGATCCAGGGTCCCGTGATCGGTTTCTACAACGCGATCCCCGTGTTTCGTCCACTGCGTTTCGAGGTCACGAGTATCGACCGGCTGCTGGACGCCGTATTCCAGCTGCGCATCACGCACCTCGTCGCCGTGCCGACCATGCTGGCATTGATCCAGCGTCTCGGTCTCGATCAGCGCGATGCATTCCAGGGCGGCGATTTCGAGCTTCTCATCTCCTGCGGGGCGCAACTCGAGTCCGCGCTGTGCGAGAGCTTCGAGACGACTTTCGGCGTGCCGCTGGTCAATGTATACGGATTGACGGAGACCGTCGTCGGCGGAGTTTTCGCAGGTCCCGACGCGCAAAGCCGCATGCCGGGAAGTATCGGCATGCCGGTGGATTGCGAGTTGCGGATCGTCCGTCCGGACGGCACGGAGGCAGCGGACCAGGAGTCCGGCGAGCTATGGATGCGCGGTGAGTTGCTGATGTCCGGCTATTTCGGCGCGCCGGCGCTCACGGCGGAAGTCATGCGCGACGGATGGTTTCGCACCGGCGATGCGGCCTACCGGGATGACAGCGGACGTTATTGGATCTGCGGGCGATACAAGAATCTGATCATCCGTGGCGGGTACAATATTCATCCAGAAGAGATCACCGAAGTGCTGCAGCGTCATCCGGGCGTGCGGGAAGCCGTCACCGTCGGCATGCCCGACGCCGTATGGGGCGAGACGGTCGCTTGTGCGGTGTGCGCGGATCCGGCCGTCAGCAACGAGGAGCTGTTGGCCCATTGCACAAGAGAGCTCGAACCGCGCAAGGTGCCGAGTCGCATCGAGCGTGTCGACAGCCTGCCGCGGGGATTGTCCGGAAAAGTCAGGATCGAGGCCGTTCGGGACTTGCTCAAGGAGGTGCGCGAGTTCGTTGCTCCAACGGCGGATGGCTCAGCCGAACGCACGCAGCGGCTGCTCAAAGTGGCCGCCGCTTGCTTCAAGACACGAGCCGATTCGCTATCACTGGCCACCACGCCGGGTGACATCGCCGGCTGGGACTCGCTGTCGCATCTGGAGCTGGTGCATGGTCTGGAGATCGAGTTCAAGGTGCGGTTCAGCCCACGACAGATCATGGCGCTGGATCGTTTGGGCAAAGCTCTCGAGCTCATCGAGTCCGCGTGACGACTGCATCCGATCATCCTCCACTGCGAGTCTGGGGATATACCGCGGCCATCCTCGTCGTCCTGATGGCCTTGCTCGCGGGCGAGGCGCACATGCCGGCGTTTGCCAGGCCGGCGAGCGGTGTTTCGGCCGAGACTTTGAATCTTGGGCGGCTGAGCGAGGCGGCACCGCATCCATTGGAGATCGTCGCGCTCGGCTCATCGAAGACACTCTACGCTATCGACTACGACGATCGCTTCACGAAACGTCTCGCGGCACTGCCGCACCCTGTCGCTTTTCACCGGGTGACCTTCGAAGGCGCGAACTTTTGGGACCTGGAGCCTGCCTTGCGCGCGCTCGCCAGCCATCCGCCCGATATGCTGCTGCTGGAGAGCGACCTGCTGCTCTTCGATCGTGGCTCACGCTTTCCGATCCGGCACGACCTTTTGCCGCTCGAGAAACGGCTCGACGCCTACCTGAGTGGGCGCAAGCACAGCGACGACAACTATGGCCAGAATCGCGGTGCCGAGCGCTTTCCCTCGGCGCAGGAATGTGCTGTAAGGCAATCCGAGCCCGAGAGGCTGCTCTACGCCACGCGTCTGTCGACGGCCCGCCTGAGCACGCCCGAGAGCCGCCAAAGATATCTCGAGCTGCTGCGCGCTCTGCGCAGCTCCGGAACTCAGATCGTCTTGCTGCGTCTGCCGCGCGCCGCCTGGGCGGAAGCGCTGCTGCCCCCCTGGGCCGCGCAGAGCAACGCGGTGACGCTGCCTGAGTTCGCCGCCAGGAACGGCTTTGACCTGTGGACTGCGGACCCGCTCCCCGCCGGCGCGTTTTGCGATGAAGGCCACATGACCGCTCTCGGCCGCGATCTGTACAGCCGCTGGCTCTCCACCCGATTGCTCGCAATGCGCAGTGCACGACATGGGTGAGCAGGGCCTGCTCGAGATGGTGCTGCTGTGGTCGGCTATCGCCGTTGCCGTGTCCTGGCTCCTCCCTCAACGCTTCCAACCTCTGCTCGTGGCGGCCTGCGGCGTAGGCCTGTTGGCGGTGGTCTCACCCGGATCCCTCGCGTTGCTCGCCCTGGCAAGCGTCGGCACGTTTGCGCTGCACCGGTACGCGCTCCTGACCCGGACCGTATTGCTCGCCAGCATCACGGCGATTGCCGGCACCTACCTCATGCTTCTCGGCATGAGCGAGCACAGTGTCAGCTCGCTCGATCTGCGGGTGGTGCTGCCGCTGGGGATGGCCTTCTACGCCCTGCGCCTGATTCATTACCTCTTCGAATCGTACCAGGGCAATCTGCGGCCGCATCGCCTCGATGAGTATCTGTGCTATCAATTCCTGCCCGGCACTCTTGCGGCGGGGCCCATTCACCGCTGCGACGAATTCCTGCGCGATTTGCGCCGCCGGCGCTGGGACCCGCCGCAATTCGCCCGCGGTGCGCAGCGTGTGCTCTATGGTCTGGTCAAGCTGGTCGTCCTGGGCAATTATCTGATCGGCGAGGAGCTGTGGCCGTTGCTTGCGCAATGGGCCGGGCACCCGTTGGCCGGCGGCTACCTTTCGGTGCTGCTCTTCTGGGCCAAGCTCTATCTGCTCTTCAGCGGCTACAGCGATGTGGCGATCGGCTTCGGCGCCCTGATGGGCTTCAACATCCGCGAGAATTTCCACTGGCCGCTGCTCGCACGCAACATCGCCGACTTCTGGCAGCGCTGGCATATCTCGCTCTCCTCCTGGTGCCGGGACTACATTTTCACCCCGGTTCTGTCCGTCACCCGCAAACCCTATGTCGCGGTGCTGGCCGCCATGATCGTTCTGGGGCTCTGGCACGATCTGTCGCTGCGTTACCTGCTATGGGGCGCTTATCACGGAACGGGCATCGCGGCATTCCGCTGGTTCGACGCGAAAGCCGGCCAGCGTATCGAGGCGCTCCCGGCGGCGCCCGCCGCGGTTTGGCGGGTGTTCGCCATCGCGATCACCGTGCACTTCGTGCTGTTCAGCTTCTGGATCACACGCGCGCTCGAGCGCATATTGGCGAGCGTGTAGCATGTATCGCTTTCTCGTCAAAAGACTGCCGCAACCCGTCGTCGACGTTCTGTATGCCCTGTGGTACGCCGTTCTGCTGGTGCTCGTTTACTACTTCTTCGATCGCGACGCGATCGATTTCTACTACCTGCATCGCTAAGCAGCCATGCAGCGCTCGACACTGTCTGTCCTTGCCTGCCCGTGCTGCCGGGAAGCTTACGAGGCGATCGACCAGGTCGGCTCCGATGAGCAGATCGAGCAGGGGTTTCTGCGCTGCTCCTGTCGCACGACGGTCATTCCCATCGTCGCCGGCTTTGCGATGTTCGCGGAATCCCTGCTGCACGAAAGTCAGGCGCATCCTGAGGCTCTGGCGCAGATGGCGCACCGGCTGTTTGGGACGGCGCAGGAGTACGATGACTATGTCAGGGACAAGCAAGCCCGCAATGTCATCGAGTCCTATGCGGCATTCCAACCCTTCAATGAGTCGGGCCGCGCCGTCGAGCCCTTGCTCCCTCACGTCCGCCCGGTCCTGAGAGCGGACGGATTCATCCTGGATGCATGGTGTCGTACGGGTTGGAGTGGGGAGTGGCTCGCGGGTCAATTTCCCTCGCAGCGGGTCGTGAGCCTGTGGGAAGGGGATTCGAGCGTGCTGGGCTATCGGGGGTTCCGCCATTTGCTCGGCAGCGGCCGGCGCGCCGCCAACCTGGATATCGTGTTCTGTCACCCGCAGCAGCCGCTGCCGTTTCGCAGCGAGGCGTTCGATCTATTGCACGCGCATGATGCCTTGCATCGCTTTGCGGGCTACCCGTTTGCGAACGAGTGCTTGCGCATCGTGCGCGCCGATGGCGCGCTCCTTTTCCCGCATGTGCATCTGGCCAATAGCGAGCCTGAGCCGTTCTTCGAGCGCGGCGGCACCAAGCTCCACGGCCGGGAGTATCGAGCGTGGCTGGATGACATCACCGCTGGCAGTTCCCGGCGAGGTTTTGTGTTCAGTGAGACCGTGCTGTTCGACGGTCCACGCACCGCGGAGCTCAGGGATGACTGTCTCACGCCACACTACAATGGATTGATTGCGATCCTCCCGGCCGCCCGACCTGTTTCCGCGCCGCCGCTCACCGACTGTCGTTTCATCGTCAATCCGATGTTTCGACTCAGCATGACACGCTCGGCGGCAAAGCCTTCATCGGGACTCTATGACGGCGCGGTGGAACACTATCTGGTGCGGCATCCGGCCTATCAGGCGCGGCTGCCGCAAGCGCCTGTGGCGCTGGATGAGATCTCGCTGCTGGCCTTACACCTGGCCGCCGGCGGTGCAGATCGGTCACAACTCCTGGCGGCCGCGGATGAGCCGCGAATGAGCGTTGTGCTCGATCGTCTGAGCGCCGCGGAACTACTCCTGCCGGTGAGGGTGGGTGCGGCCGCTCACTATCTGCAGCGTGTTCATGCGAATCAGAACGCAGCTGAGAGCGAGGCCATGCGCACGCGCTGTCTCTCAGCGCTGAACGGTTCCGACGCCGTGATTGTCACTCTGAGCGATGGCACGCCACTTAACGGCAAGGACATCGCTGGTTTTGCGCGGCGCCTGCGAGGATATCTGGCGAACGTAGGCATTGCCGAAAGCGACTGGATCGTGGTCTGCCCCGCAGCTCACCCGCTGCTATGGCTTGCGGCGATTGCCGCCGCGGATGCCGGGATCCATGTTGAAATCGCCGATCGGATGGCGAGCTCGCGTTCCGTCAATCTGCGGCTGTGTGCCGATGGCGAGCGCGTGCCCCAAGGCTGGACCGCGCTCGGATTGAATGGCGATTCCGGGACTTTACTGTCCGCCTTGAACGAGCTATCGGATGCGGGCGATGGGGCCGGCGCAGGTCCGGGCCTGATAGAGATGGCCGCTGCGCCGGGCAGGATTCGCTGCCCGCTGGGGCTTACGGCGGCAGGCTGTGCAGCGCTGCGCAGTCACCGCGAGCCGCAGCTTCTGCTGTTGGGCGGCAGCAGCCCTCTCAGGGATTTTCTGACCGTGTTGACGGCTCTCGTGGATCGTCAGCCATTGCACAGCGTATGAAGCCGCCGTGAGAGTCCGCCTCATCCTTCCACAAATCCCGCCGCATCGACATGGTTGTCGACGCTATTGATATAGTGTGCGTTCCGGACGGCGCCATGCACCGTAATCAGGGTGAGGAAAACCGCTTTGCGCGTGCCTGTCTTTTCCAGGAATCGGGCTTTCTTGCGCTGCAGCTCGCCGGCATCTTTCTCCGTCATGGCGTACTGCGCTCCATGGAATTTGATCTCGCATAAATTAATGCACTGATCGTCCCGATCGATCACGAGATCGATTTGCGTGTGCTCGTCCCGCCATTGCGATACCCGGGCCGTGACGCCGGCAATACCCAGCTGTTGTTTGATGCCCGCAATGTTCTTGATGCAAATCGTCTCGAAGGCATAGCCAGCCCAACTGCGAAAGGCGGGCGTATTGGACTGGCGCTGCCAGTGGCCGCTCAAGTCCGCGATACCGGTTTCCCACTCCCGCACCCACTTCAGATAAAAAAGCGTGAATTCATCGGCCAGGACATACTTACCCGCTTTCTTTTTATTGCCAAACTGCGGCAGGAAGAGGATGAACCCCGCTTCGAGGAGCTCGGTCAGCACTAAAGTGAAGCTGCCGCCGCTCGGGAGGCCTGTTTTGGCCAGCAATTCATCGACGCTCAGGCCATAGTGGCTGCCTGCCAGGGCTTCGATGACCGCAAGATGGTGCGTATAGTCGTCGAACAGGGAAGCGAAGAGCGGATGAAATTCGGCGCGCAGCGGCGCGGCTTTCTCGAAATAGCGCGACTGGATGAGCTGACTCACCGACTGACCGGGCGTAAGGCCTGTCAGGTATTGGGCAACGCCACCCACTCCCATGTATAGCTCGATGAGCTGCCGAGGCGGGAATTGAATGCGTTGTGCTTCGAGGAACGTCCGGGTCTCCTTAAGCGTGAAGGGCATCATATGGAGCTTGCCGGTCAGCCGCCCATGCAGTCCACCTTTGTTCTGGAGTACTTTTTTGATCATCCACGAGGCCGCCGAGCCGCAGATGACGACGATGAGGTTTTTGATTCTTGAGAAATACCGGTTCCAGGTGTGATCGAGCGCGGCGAGAAAATGGGAGCGTGGCGATGCGAGCCAAGGAAGCTCGTCGAAGAAAAGAATGATCTTTCCCTCGCCGTTTCTTTTCTGGACTTCCTTGCGCAGCAGCTCGAAGGCTTTAAACCACGTCGTAGGCGGCGGTATGGGTTTACCGAAGTTGAAAACGTCGGCGTATTCGCCCGCGAAATTGACGAGTTGGGTCTTCACTGGCACATCCTTGATACCGGTGAGCTCGAAATACAGCCCTTTATCGCGGAAAAATTCGTTGATCAGGAAAGTCTTCCCAATCCGGCGCCTCCCGTAGACCGCCAGAAGCTGTGCCCGCTCGGCTTGATAGAACTTCCCGAGGAGCTCGAGTTCCGGGCTTCGGTCGATGATGCTGATCATGATTTCGCCAAATATAGATTATATCTGGCGAAATGTATATAAAAAAACAAGATTTCGCTATTTATGGGTTATATGTGGCGGAATCATGATTACGAGGTAGGATTTCGCCAAGTATGACCAGTAAGCGGGGCCGGATAGTTACTTGGCCCTCAAGCTATAAATCCGCCCACCCGCAATCGTGTATTCCGCCTTCACCTTGAGGATGTCGGCCTCCGGCACCCGCATGATGTCCTGCGACAGGATGACGAGATCGGCGTTCTTGCCCACCTCAATGGAACCGGACTCGCGCTCCGTGAAGGTCGCGTACGCCCCTTCAATCGTGTACGAGCGCAGCGCCTCCTCGCGCGTCATCCGCTCCTCGGGGTCGAAGCCGCCGGGCGGCTGACCTTTCTCGTCCATGCGCGTCACGGCCGCGTAGAAATTGCGGATGGGATCGATGCTCTCCACTGGGGCATCCGTGCCATTGGCGATGATGGCGCCGCTCTCGAGCAGCTTGCGCCAGGCATAGGCGCTTTCCTTCACCCGCTCGATACCAATGCGGTCCGCCGCCCACGGCCGGTCCGAGGTCGCGTGCACGGTCTGCATGGAGGCGATGACGCCGAGTTTTGCGAAGCGCGGGATATCGGCGTCATCGAGCACCTGCGCCCGCTCGATCCGCCAGCGCAGGTCGCCATGACTGAGATCGTGCGACAGCGCATGCTCGTACAGATCCAGCACCAAACGATTGCTCCGGGCGTCGATGGCGTCCGTGGCGACCTGAAAGCCGTGATCGAGCGCGTAGCGGGTGGCCGTGCGCAGTTCCCCGGCCGGTCCATCGGCATGCAGGTCCACCGCACGAACCGTCAAATGGCCCTCGCCGAGCCCGATCTCGGGTTTCTCGTAGCGCTTGAGCACCGGCCAGCCGCTCAGCATCACATAGAGCCGGATGGGTATCAGGCCCTGCGCGGCTATCTGCTTGATGAGCTCCACATCGTCGTAGCTCAGTCCCGCCTCATCCACTGCCGTGATGCCCGCCCGCAGGCAATCCACGAAGGCGAGACTCCAGGCCCGGCGTTTCACATCAGGTGTCGGATCGCCGGTGTATTCCCCGTTGAGGTGCGACAGCCCCAGTCTCAGGAGGTGCGCGTGGCTGTCCTTGAAGCCCGGATACACCGGGTGCCCCTTGAGCTGCATCACCGTGGTGGCCTTGGCGATCCAGTGTTTGAGCTCCTCCGTGGTGCCCACATCGATGATCTTGCCGTCGCGGATGGCGACGGCTTCCACCACCGGCTCTTTCGCGTTGACGGTGTAGACTCGCCCGTCCTGGAGCACGATGTCCGCCGGCTTCGGCTTGCCGAAGGCGCTGGCCGCAACACAAACGAAGGTGCAGCCGGCGGCCAGCAGCGCCGCGCGGACGGGAGGTCTCAACCCAGCAATTCCTTGACGCCGTCCCGTTCCTCGAGCAGCTCCTGGTGAGTGGCGTCCATCCGCTTGCGGCTGAACTCATCCACCGACAGGCCCGGTACCACCTGGTACTCGCCGTTCTTGCAGGTGACCGGGAAACCATAGATCACCCCGGCCGGAATGCCGTAGCTGCCATCCGAGGGCACGCCCATGCTGACCCAGTCGCCGTCGGCGGTGCCGCGGGCCCAGTCGCGCACATGGTCGATGGCCGCGGATGCGGCGGATGCGGCGGAGGAGGCGCCGCGCGCCTTGATGATGGCGGCGCCGCGCTGCTGCACCGTGGGAATGAAGGTCTGCTCGACCCAGTCGCGGGCCACTAAAGAGGGCGCCGGCTTGCCGTTCACCAGCGCATGCGTGATGTCCGGATACTGGGTGGAGGAGTGATTGCCCCAGATGGTCATGCGGCGGATGGCCGATACATGCGTGCCGGTCTTGTCCGCCAGCTGCGCGATGGCGCGGTTGTGATCCAGCCGCATCATGGCCGTGAAATTGCGCGGGTTCAGGTCCTTGGCATTGGCCTGCGCGATCAGCGCATTGGTGTTGGCGGGATTGCCGACCACCAGGATGCGCGCCTTGCGGTCGGCGGCCTCGTTGAGCGCCTTGCCCTGCGCGGAGAAAATCTGCGCGTTGGCGAGCAGCAGGTCCTTGCGCTCCATGCCCGGGCCGCGCGGCCGCGCGCCCACCAGCAAGGCCGCATGGCAATCGCGGAATGCCACCTTCGCATCGTCCGTGGCTGCCACCTGGGTGAGCGTGGGGAAAGCGCAATCGTTGAGTTCCATGACCACACCCTGCAGCGCCGGCAGTGCCGGTGTGATCTCGAGCAGGTGTAGTTTCACCGGCTGGTCGGGCCCGAAAATCTGGCCCGAGGCGACACGGAAGGCGAGGGCGTAACCGATCTGCCCGGCCGCGCCGGTGATTGCCACGTTGAGGGCTGGTTTCATGGAAAGCTCCGCGGGAGAAAACGCCTTATTCTAGTGGGGGTGGGGCGCAATGTGCGAGTATTCGCCGATGAGCGCCGATCCCAGCCAGTTCGATGAGCGAGAGCTCGAGGAGCCCGTCGAGGCGCTTGGTCGGCATGTGGTGAATCGGCTGCGCGCGACGCGCGCGGGACTGGCCTTTTTAGGGCAGGTCGTGGTGAGCACCGGACGCGCCTTCACCAGCCGCAAGCACCTGCGGCCGACCTCCATCACCCGGCATGTCTACGACACCGGCATCACCGCCATCCCCATCGTGGCGCTGATCGCGTTTTTGATCAGCGTGATCATCGCCTACATGAGCGCCCAGCAGCTGCAGAAGTTCGGCGCCGAGATCTTCGTGGTCGACCTGGTGACCATCGGGGTGCTGCGCGAGCTTGGGGTGCTGCTCACCGCCATCATCATCGCCGGCCGCTCGGGCAGCGCCTTCGCCGCGGAGATCGGCGCCATGCAGCTCAACGAGGAGGTGGACGCGCTCAAGGCCACCGGTGTCGACCCCTTCGAGGTGCTGGTGGTGCCGCGCCTGCTGGGCCTTACGATAGCGCTGCCGCTGCTCACCATGATCTCCGATCTCATCGGTCTCACCGGCGGTGCGCTCCTGTGCCGGGTGCTGCTCGACATGCCCATCTCCCAGTATCTCGGCCGGGTGAACGAGTCGATTGCGGCCACCACTTTCTGGGTGGGTATCGCCAAGGCGCCGGTGTTCGCCATGCTGATCGCCCTGGCGGGCACGTACCGGGGCCTGCAGGTGCAGGGATCTTCGCGTGAGCTCGGCCGTTTGACCACGGTGGCGGTGGTGCAGTCCATTTTCATGGTGATCGCGGCGGATGCGCTGTTCGCGGTGGTGTTCATGGAGCTTGATATTTGAGCGCGCGAAAGGTCATCGTCGAGGTCCGCGGCCTGGTCAACCGCTTCGGCGCCCAGACCGTGCACGATGGGCTGGACATGGAGGTCTGTGAGGAGGAGGTTTTCGGCATTGTCGGCGGCTCGGGAACGGGCAAGTCCGTGCTGCTGCGGAGCATTCTCGGCCTCAACCGCCCCCAGGCGGGCTGCATTAGGCTCGAGGGGCGTGATATCACCCAGCTTTCCGAATCGCAGCTGCGCGCCATCAAGGCCAGCTATGGTGTCACCTTCCAGCAGGGGGCGCTGTTCTCCGCGCTAAATGTGCTGCAGAACGTGCAGCTGCCCATGATCGAGCACCTGGATCTCTCCGATGAGCAGCTCGACGAGCGCGGCATGCGCAAGATCGAGATGGTGGGCCTGCCCGCCGAAGCGGCGAAAAAATATCCCGCGCAGCTCTCGGGCGGCATGATCAAGCGCGCCGCGCTGGCGCGCGCCCTGGCGCTCGATCCCAAACTCCTGTTCCTGGATGAGCCCACCTCGGGCCTCGATCCCATCAGCGCCGCCGCCTTCGATGAGCTCATCATGCGCCTGCGCAGCGAGCTCAAACTCACCGTGGTCATGATCACCCACGATCTGGACAGCATCTTCCGAACCTGCAATCGTGTCGGGGTGATCGTCGACAAGAAGATGGAAACCGATACGCTCGAGGGCATCGTGAGCCACACCCATCCCTGGATCCAGGCTTATTTCCACGGTGTGCGCGCTCGCGCGCATGTCGCGGCTCTCGGGGGCGCCCATGGAGCGTGAGGCCAATTACGCCGCCGTCGGCGCCTTCGTCGTGCTGATCGTGGTGCTGGGCACGCTGTTCGTCTACTGGTATTCGGACAGCCGCGAGCACAAGGACTACACGCGCTATGAGATCTACTTCGAGGGCAGCGTCAGCGGGCTGGCGCGCGGCTCGGCGGTGCGCTACTTGGGCGTGGATGTGGGCCGAGTGGTGAGCATGCGGGTGGACCCGCGCGATGCCGCCCGGGTGCAGGTGATCGCGGACATCGACTCTTCCGCGCCCATCTCCGCCAAGACCGCGGCGGAACTGTCCCTGCAGGGG
>Ga0105247_10002759_pt1 | contig 11758 bp, 13 predicted proteins | sample KBSS24metaG_FD_81519 | JGI IMG/M metagenome (GOLD analysis project Ga0105247, IMG submission 81519) | Switchgrass rhizosphere microbial communities from Kellogg Biological Station, Michigan, USA - KBS S2-4 metaG | ecosystem: Host-associated > Plants > Roots > Rhizosphere > Soil | place...
AGGACAAGCAGGTCAGCCGCATCATCCTGACCCGTCCCGCGGTCGAGGCCGGCGAGCGCCTCGGCTTCCTGCCGGGCACCCTGATCGACAAGATCGACCCGTACCTGCGCCCGCTCTACGACGCGCTGCACGACATGCTCGAACCCGAGACGCTGCCCAAGCTGATGGCCGCGGGCACCATCGAGATCGCTCCGCTGGGTTACATGCGCGGACGGACGCTGTCGAACGCGTTCATCATCCTGGACGAGGCGCAGAACACGACGCCCGAACAGATGAAGATGTTCCTGACCCGACTGGGATTCGACAGCAAGATCGTCGTCACCGGCGACGTCACCCAGATCGACCTGCCGGGCGATCAGCGCAGCGGCCTGAAGGTCGTCAGCGAGATCCTCGGACAGGTGGATGACATCGCCTTCTGCCGGCTGACCTCGTCCGACGTCGTCCGGCACCGCCTGGTCGCTGAGATCGTCGACGCCTACGAGCGGTTCGACGCCGCCGGCGAGGGCGCCGGCCCCCGCCCCGCACCCCACCGCGCGAAGCCGAGGCGCTAGTGACGATCGAGGTCAACAACGAGTCGGGCGTCGAGGTCGACGAGGTCGTCCTGTCCGAACTCGGCCGATTCGTGCTGGACGCGATGAGCATCAACCCACTTGCCGAGCTGAGCCTCGTCCTGCTGGACCCGGACGCCATGGCCGCACTGCACGTGCAGTGGATGGACCTGCCCGGGCCGACAGACGTGATGGCATTCCCGATGGACGGCGACGAGATCCCCGGCGAGCGGTTCGACCCGACATCCCCGCACGGCGGGCAGGAAGGCCCCGGCGAGGCCATGCTCGGCGACGTCGTCCTCTGCCCGGTCGTCGCCGAGGAGCAGGCGAAGGCCGCCGGCCACAGCACCGAGGCCGAGCTGCACCTGCTCTGCACGCACGGCATCCTGCACCTGCTCGGCTACGACCACGGTGACCCGGAGCAGGAGAAGGAGATGTTCGATCTGCAGGCCGAACTCGTCCGGGCCTGGTCGGCGCACAGCAGGCGCGGCCCGATCCACCCGCCCCTGCCGGGCACGGCAGGGGAGAAGCGGGACACCCGATGACGAGCCCATGTCAGTGAGGCCCCGATCTAGTCGCGGCGGCGGCCGGCCATGACCGCTGCCGATGTCGTTGCGCTCATCATCGCGATCGGGCTCATCCCGCTCGGCGGCGTCTTCGCCTGCGTCGACGCGGCCCTGGCGCGCGTCTCCTCCGCGCGGGCGGACGAACTGCTGCGCGAGGAGCGCTCCGGCGCGCAGTCGCTGCGCATCGTCGTCGCCGACCGCGCGCGGTTCACCAACCTGCTGCTGCTGCTGCGGGTCACCTGCGAGCTGGCGGCGACTGTCCTGGTCACGATCGTCGCCCGCTCCCAGTGGGGCGGGCGGTGGCCCGTCGTCGTCCTGACCGTGTTCGTCATGGTCGTGATCTCGTACGCGGTCGTCGGGGTCGGCCCGCGCACGCTCGGCCGCCAGCACCCCTACCGCGTCGCACTCGCGAGCGCCGGCGCCGTCCGTGTCCTGGGTAGCCTGTTCGGCCCGCTGGCCTCGACGCTCACGGTCTTCGGCAACGCCATCACGCCCGGCCGCGGCTTCAGGGACGGCCCGTTCTCCTCCGAGGTCGAACTGCGCGAACTGGTCGACCTGGCCGAGCAGCGCGGCGTCGTGGAGGCCGAGGAACGGGAGATGATCCAGTCCGTCTTCGAACTCGGCGACACCATCGCCCGCGAGGTCATGGTGCCGCGCACCGAGGTCGTCTGGATCGAGCGCAACAAGACCGTCCCGCAGTCCCTGGCGCTCGCCCTGCGCAGCGGCTTCTCGCGTATCCCCGTCGTCGGCGAGAACGCCGACGACGTCGTCGGCATCGTGTACCTCAAGGACCTCGCCCGCCGCGCGCAGGACGCCGCCGCGGCCGCCCGCACGAAGGTCGGCGACATCGCTCGTCCCGCCGAGTTCGTCCCGGAGTCCAAGCCGGTGGACGAACTGCTGCGCGAGATGCAGGCCATGCGCACGCACATCGCGATCGTCGTGGACGAGTACGGCGGGACGGCCGGTCTGGTCACCATCGAGGACATCCTCGAGGAGATCGTCGGCGAGATCACCGACGAGTACGACGTCGAGCGGCCGCCGGTCGAGCGGCTGGACGGGGACACCGTCCGTGTCACGGCCCGACTGGCCGTCGAAGACCTCGCCGAACTCTTCGACGTCGAGTTCCCCGACCGCGACGACGTCGAGACCGTCGGCGGCCTGCTCGCCGAGGCCCTCGGTCGCGTCCCGATCCCCGGCGCGCACGCCACCGCCTACGGCCTCGAACTCACCGCCGAGTCGACCAGCGGACGCCGCAACCGCATCGATACTGTGCTCGTGCGCCGGGTGCCCGAACCGGCGGAGAAGCCCGACAAGCCCGACAGGCCCGAGCGGAACGGCAGGGCCCGTTCCGAGAACACCGAGGAAGTCGTCGTCCATGACTGATCCCGTTCATTCGGCTCCGCAAGCGTCGCCGAATGGCGGGCATGGGCCAACCGTCCCCGGGGGGCCCCCGCTTGCGGGGAAGGGTCGGCGCGCAGACCTGCAGCCCGAAGACGCCAAGCTGGTGACGCTGGCCAAGTCCGCCCGCGCACGTACGCGTGCCGCCCAGGGCGCGGCGGTGCGGGACACGGACGGGCGCACCTACGTCGCCGCCACCGTCGCCCTGCCGTCGCTGCAGTTGAGCGCGCTGCAGGTCGCGGTCGCCATGGCCGTCTCGTCCGGCGCGCTCGGCCTGGAGGCCGCCGTCGTGCTCGGCGAGGACCCCACCGACGCGGCCGGAATCGCCGCCGTCGCCGACGTGGCGCCCGACGCCGTGGTCCATCTCGCGGACGCAAGCGGCGTGGTCATCCCGGCCGGAGCAGGCCCGGTCGACTAGAAATACCGTGTGACGGCGATCGATTCTCAGACGGCAGGCGGCTGGCTCTCCCGCGAGGAACTCGACTCTGCGCGCGAACGGCTGCCGATCGTCTACATCGACGCCATCCCGATCCGTGTCGACGAGAAGGGCGCCGTCGTCTCGGTCGGTCTGCTGCTGCGCGCCACCGGCGCCGGGACGATCAGCCGCTCACTCGTCTCCGGTCGTGTGCTCTACCACGAGCGGATCCGCTCGGCCCTGCTCCGGCACCTGGAGAAGGACCTCGGCCCGCTGGCCCTGCCGGCCGTCCCGCCCTCGCCACAGCCGTTCACCGTCGCCGAGTACTTCCCGACCCCCGGCGTCACACCGTTCCACGACCCGCGCCAGCACGCCGTCTCGCTCGCCTACGTCGTGCCGGTCTCCGGTGAGTGCGCCCCGCAGAACGACGCGCTGGAGCTGAGCTGGTACACCCCGGACGAGGCCCGGACCGAGACCGTCCTGGCCGAGATGACCGGCGGACAGGGCACCCTGCTGCAGCAGGGTCTGGCATATCTCGGCGTCTGAACGCGTTAGGACCGTCATGCCACAAGAACTCACCGCGCAGACGTTTCCCGAGGCCGTGAACAAGGACGGCATCGTGTTCGTCGACTTCTGGGCCGCGTGGTGCGGCCCGTGCCGCTCGTTCGCGCCCACCTTCGAGGCCGCGGCGACCGACAACCCCGACATCACGTTCGGCAAGGTCGACACCGAGGCTGAGCAGGAACTGGCCGCCGCGGCCGGCATCCGCTCCATCCCCACCCTGATGGCGTTCCGCGACGGCGTCCTGGTCTTCAACCAGGCCGGTGCCCTGCCCCGTCCCGCGCTGGACGAGCTGATCGGCGCTGTCCGCGGGCTGGACATGGACAAGGTCCGTCAGCAGCTCGCGAGCCAGCAGGCCTGATCCCTCCGCACGTCACGCGGTCAAAGCCGTGCGACCGGTGGGGGAGAATGGGTCGGTGACGTACAGATCCGGGTTCGCGTGTTTCGTCGGCCGCCCCAACGCGGGCAAGTCGACGCTGACAAACGCCCTGGTCGGCAGCAAGATCGTCATCACCAGCAGCAAGCCGCAGACCACGCGGCACGCGGTGCGCGGGATCGTGACCCGTGGCGATGCCCAGCTGATCCTCGTCGACACCCCAGGCCTGCACCGCCCGCGCACCCTGCTGGGTCAGCGCCTCAACGACGTCGTCCGGGACACGCTGGCGGACGTGGACGTCGTCGGGTTCTGCGTCCCGGCCAACGAGAAGATCGGCCCCGGCGACCGGTTCATCGCCGCCGAGCTCGCTGCCTTGAAGGCACCGGTCGTCGCCATCATCACCAAGACCGACCTGGCCAGCCGGAAGCAGGTCGCCGAGCAGCTGCTCGCGATCAGCCAGCTGGGCGACTTCGCCGACATCGTGCCCGTCTCCTCGGTCAGCGGTCCGGACGAGGTCGAGGCCCTGTGGGACGTCCTCACCGGGCACCTGCCCGACGGGCCTCAGCTGTACGGCGACGACGTCACCACCGACAACGACACCGAGACCCGCATCGCCGAGCTGATTCGCGAGGCGGCTCTGGAGGACGTGCAGGACGAACTGCCGCACTCCATCGCCGTCACCGTCGAAGAGATGCGCCCCCGAGAGGGACGCCCCGACCTCACCGAGATCTTCGCGACGATCCACCTGGAACGCAGCAGCCAGAAGGGGATCATCATCGGGCACAAGGGCTCACGCCTGAAGCTCATCGGGACGACCGCCCGCAAGGGCATCCAGGAACTGCTCGGCGGCCCCGTCCACCTCGACCTGCACGTCGCGGTCGAGTCCGACTGGCAGCGCGACCCCAAGAAACTGGACCGGCTGGGCTTCTGATGTTCGACACGTACCGGGCGGCCTTCACGGCGCCGGGCTCGGTGGCGTTCTCCGCCGCCGGGCTGGTGATGCGCCTGCCCGCCGCTGTCTATCCGCTCGCCCTCGTCCTGCTGGTCTCGGCGCAGTCCGGGCACTACTCGTTCGCGGGTGTCCTCGCCGGCGTCTACGTGGTCGCGAACGGCATCGGCAACCCCGTCCTGGCCCGCTTCGTCGACCGCCTCGGCCAGGGCCGCATGCTCGTCCCGGCCTCGGCCGTCCACCTCGCCGCCGTGGTCGTGCTCGGTGCGCTGGCCCAAGCCGGCGCACCGGACTGGACCCTCGTCACCCCCGCCGCGGTCGCCGGCTTCACCTACCTGCCGGTCGGGTCGCTCGTCCGGGCCCGCTGGTCCTACGTGCTGGCCGGACGACCCGAACTCTCGACGGCCTACTCGCTCGAGTCGGCCTTCGACGAGTTGATCTTCACCCTCGGCCCGCTGATCGCGACGGTCTGCGCCACCCTCGTCCACCCGCTGCTGGGACTGGGGGTCGGAGCGGGCCTGACCGGCATCGGCGCCGTCCTGCTGCGGGCCGAACGCGACACCGAACCCCCGGTCCACCACAGCACCGAGAAGCACCCCTCGCCAATGCGCTCGCGCGGAATGGCGCTGCTCTGCCTGGCCGCCTTCGGCATGGGCGCGATGTTCTCCAGCGCCGAGGTCACGATGGTCGCCTTCGCCGACCAGCACGGCCACAAGGCCCTCGGCGGGGTGGCCCTGGCCGCCCTCGCGTGCGGCAGCGCGATCTCCGGCTTCAGCTACGGCGCGCGCCACTGGGCGGCCCCGGTGCTGGACCGGTTCCGGATGCAGGCGCTGGTGTTCGCGGTGCTGCCGGCGCTGTTCCTCGCCGCGTCCAACGTTCCCGTCCTGCTCGTGTGCGCGCTGGTGGTCGGGCTGACGATCGCTCCCACCCTGATCACGGCGTTCGGGCTCATCGAGCGGGTCGTCCCGCCGTCGGCCCTCACCGAGGGCCTGTCGTGGCTGGTGACCGGGCTCTCGGTCGGCTGGGGTGCCGGCTCGTCCCTCGTCGGCGGTATCGCGGACGCGCACGGCGCGCGCTGGGCCTTCCTCGTCCCGGTGGCGGCCGGTCTGTTCGTCGGTGCGCTGGGCCTGCTCGTCCATCAGCGGCTGTCCGTCACCGCCGGGGCGGACGGCGCGCCGGAACCGGCCGTTGTCGGTTAGGGCTGGCACCCTGGACGGATGCCCACCTACCGCGACGAGGCGGTCGTCCTCCGGGTGCACAAACTCGGTGAGGCCGACCGGATCGTGACCATGCTGACGCGCCGCCACGGCCGCGTCCGCGCGGTCGGCAAGGGCGTGCGGCGCACCACGTCCCGCTTCGGCGCCCGTCTCGAACCGGGCAGCCACATCGACGTGCAGATCCACTCGCGGCTGCCCGAGGGGCAGACCGGCCCGAACGGCCGCCGCGGCCTCGACCTGGTCACCGAAACGACCTCGCTGGGCGCATACGGCGCGCAGCTGGCCACCGACTACTCGGCGTGGACGGCGGTCTCGGCGATCTGCGAGACCACCGAGCGGCTCACCGACGAGGGGGAGCCGTCGCTGCGGCTCTACCTGCTGCTGGTCGGCGCGTTGAAGGCCCTGGTGTCCCGCGAGCACGACCCGTCGCTCGTCCTGGACGCGTTCCTGATCCGGGCGATGGCCAACGAGGGCTGGGAGCCGGCGCTGCGCGAGTGCGCCAAGTGCTCCGATCCCGGCCCGCATGCCGCGTTCAACGTCGCCGCCGGCGGCGCGGTCTGCGACGGCTGCCGGCCGGCCGGGTCGGCCAGCCCCGCCCCCGCCACCGTCGACCTGATGTGGTCGCTGCTCGGCGGCGACTGGCCGGTCGCCGACGCCAACGAGCCCGCACCACGGCGCGAGACCAGCGGGCTGATCGCCGCGCACCTGCAATGGCACCTGGAGCGCGGCCTGCGCTCGCTGCCACTGGTCGACCGCACCGGCTAAGCATCCAAGACCGTCCGGCCGATGCAATGGAGGATGGGGCCAGTTCGACTACACGGGATCGGTGACCGGCTCGGTACGGTGGCCGTCATGACCAGCTGGCCGGACCCGCCGCCGCACCCGTCGGGGGCCCGACCGCCGGCCATCCCCGCGAACCTCGTCCCGAAGCACGTCGCCGTCGTCATGGACGGCAACGGACGGTGGGCGCAGGCCCAGGGACTGTCGCGGATCGAGGGGCACAAGGCCGGCGAGGCCTCGCTGATGGACGTGCTGCACGGGGCCATCGAGCTGGGCGTCTCCACGGTGTCGGCATACGCGTTCTCCACGGAGAACTGGCGCCGCTCGCCGGAGGAGGTGCGCTTCCTGATGGGTTTCAACAAGGACGTGATCCGTCGCCGGCGGGACGAGCTGTCGGCGCTCGGCGTGCGCATCCGCTGGGCCGGTCGGCGGCCCCGGCTCTGGCGTTCGGTCATCGACCAGTTGGAGGACGCGGAGCGATACACGGTCGGCAACGACAGGCTGACGCTGCAGTTCTGCGTCAACTACGGGGGACGGGCCGAACTGGTCGACGCGATGCGCGCCATAGCGCGCGAGGTGTCGAACGGACGGATCAAGCCGGAGAAGATCGACGAGCGGACGGTCGAGGCCTATCTGGATGAGCCCGGGCTCGGTGACGTCGACCTGTTCATCCGCACGTCAGGGGAGCAGCGCACGTCCAACTTCCTGCTCTGGCAGTCGGCGTACGCCGAGCTGGTCTTCGAGGACACGCCGTGGCCGGCGTTCGATCGCCGCCACCTCTGGGCCGCGTGCCTGGCGTACGCCCAGCGCGACCGGCGCTTCGGCGCGGCAGGCCCCATCGAAGCCCCGGCCCTGCCATGATCTCGATCGCGCAGTTCGACTCTGCCGAGCCGACCTTCGAGGAGCGGGCCCGCACCGCACTGGCGGCGCTGGCCGCCCGTCCCGGCTATGTGCGCGGCTCCCTGGCCCGATCGATGGACTCGGCCGCCCACTGGGTGATCCTCACCGAGTGGGAGTCGGTCGGCGCGTACCGCCGGGCGCTGGGCGCCTACGAGGTGAAGCTTCATGCCGCCCCGTTGCTGGGAGAGGCGCTCGACGGGTCGTCCGGCTTCGAGATGCTGGCGTCCGCGGCCCCGGACGGGACCGTGACGGTCCACGACAGCGATCTCGCCTGAGGAGGACGCCGTGCGGGCATCGTTGAACGGCAGGCTCGTGGAGGCCAACGGCGCCAAGCTCATCGCCGCCGTCGCAGCCGTCTTCGCCCTGGCACTGCTGCTCGTCGGCGGGCTGATGTTCGGGATCTCGACGTCGCACGCGAACGGCCCGAAGGTGAAGGTCACCGTCGAGTCGTGCTCCGCCGAGACCCAGACCCGCCATGACAGCGATGGCAGCCACACCACGACCGCCTGGGAGTGCACCGGGAGTTGGGTCCTGAACGGCGAGACGCACCGCGGGCCGGTCGACGGGGCGGCCTCGAACGTGAGCGGGCGGACCAAGACCGCGCACGTCTCCGGCGGGGTGGCGTACCTCAACACCGGCGTCGTCCGGTGGGTCGGGTTCGTGCTGCTCTGTGTCGGTGCGGTGGCTGCGGTCATCGCGGTGGTCGCCTTCATGAAAGGCCGCGGCCGCCCGTTCGTCCGCAGAGCGCCGACCCAGGAGAGGGGCGACGTCGTCATCTCGGACTTCGGCGGCTGGGAGCAGACGTAAAGCTGCTGTTCCACGGCCGATAGGCTGGGTGAGCAGATCCCCGCCAGCACCTGATGGAGTACCCGCATGGCCGAAAACGCCATATCTGCGGCTGCCGCCGCGAGCCGCAACGATGCCGTCGTCAATCTGAGCAAGCGACGGGGTTTCGTCTTCCCGTCCAGCGACATCTACGGCGGTTCCCGCTCGGCGTGGGACTACGGGCCGCTGGGCGTCGAGCTGAAGGAGAACGTCCGCCGCCAGTGGTGGAAGGCGATGGTCACCTCGCGTGACGACATCGCCGGCCTGGACTCGGCGGTCATCCTCGCACCGCAGATCTGGGAGGCGTCCGGCCACGTCGCGACGTTCTCCGACCCGCTGACCGAGTGCCAGTCCTGCCACAGGCGCTTCCGGGCCGACCACCTCGAGGAGGACTTCGAGGCGCGCAAGGGCCGTCCCGCCGCGGGTGGCCTGGCCGGTATCCCGTGCCCCAACTGCGGCACCAAGGGCCAGTGGACCGAGCCGAAGCAGTTCAGCGGCATGCTCAAGACCTACCTCGGCCCAGTCGAGGACGAGTCCGGCCTGCACTACCTGCGCCCGGAGACCGCGCAGGGCATCTTCGTGAACTTCGCCAACGTCATGACCACCGCGCGGATGAAGCCGCCGTTCGGCATCGCCCAGACCGGCAAGAGCTTCCGCAACGAGATCACCCCCGGCAACTTCATCTTCCGCACGCGCGAGTTCGAGCAGATGGAGATGGAGTTCTTCGTCGTCCCGGGCACCGACGCCGAGTGGCACGAGTACTGGCTCAAGACCCGCTGGGACTGGTACGTCGACCTCGGCATCAACCCGGAGAACCTGCGCTTCTACGAGCACCCCAAGGAGAAGCTGTCGCACTACTCGACCCGCACCGTCGACATCGAGTACAGGTTCCGGTTCGGCGGCAGCGACTTCGCCGAACTCGAGGGCATCGCGAACCGCACCGACTTCGACCTCAAGACGCACAGTGAGCACTCGGGCAAGGACCTGTCGTACTTCGACCAGGAGAAGAACGAGCGCTGGACGCCGTACGTCATCGAGCCCGCCGCCGGCCTCACCCGGGCCGTTCTGGCGTTCCTGCTCGACGCGTACACCGAGGACGAGGCGCCCAACGCCAAGGGCGTGCTGGAGAAGCGCACCGTCTTGCGCCTGGACAAGCGCCTGTCGCCGGTGAAGGCGGCTGTGCTGCCGCTGTCGCGCAACGCGGACCTGTCGCCGGTCGCGCGGGATCTGGCCACCGCGCTGCGCCGCAACTGGAACGTCGACTTCGACGACGCTCAGGCGATCGGGCGCCGCTACCGCCGCCAGGACGAGATCGGCACGCCGTTCTGCGTCACGGTCGACTTCGACACCCTCGAGGACCGCGCCGTCACCGTCCGCGAGCGTGACACCATGACCCAGGAACGCGTCAGCCTCGACCAGGTCGAGTCCTACCTCGCCGCCCGCCTCCCCGGCTGCTGACCCCTGCCGGCTCCGCCTCTGGAGACTTTGTCCCCGTGGCCCGTGTTCCCCCGGCCGTTCAGCCGGCTGAGGGGGACAGGGTCGAGACCGGTTGCGACTCTGTCCCCGTGAACCTTCCCCGCGGGGAGGTTCAGTCGGGTGGCGGGGGCAAGGTCGAGAGGAACTGACGGACGTCGGCGCGGGATCTGAGCCGGACGGGCCGCAGATGTGCATTCGCGGGATCGGCGAGCAGCGCCTCGTTGCGTGCGCGGATGATCGGGTGCCGGGTCCACGCCCAGCGCAGCATGTTCCGCTCCGGGTCCCAGCTGAACAGGTTGCGGAAGCTCTCGGTGTTGCCGTTCCAGAGCGGTCGCTTGGTGACCATGCGGACGAGCGTGCGGCGGGTGATCCGCGCCATGGCAAGCAGGCGAGGCAGGTCGAGCCAGACGAACGTATCCGCACGGGCGAGCACCAGGTCTGCCACGGTGGAGTGATTGCCGTCGACCACCCACGCCTCGGCGGCGACCAAATCGGTGACGCGGGTACGGAACGCGTCGCGGATTAGCGGGGTCCAGTTCGGCTGCCAGTAGATGCCGTCCAATTCGACGGCGCCGCAGCCGAGGCGGGCGGCGAGCACCCGGGCCAGGGTCGACTTGCCGGAGCCGGAGTTCCCGACCACCACCACCCGCCTCACGCAGCGACGGTGCTGATCCGGCTTTGCCCAGGCAATTGCTCGCTAGGGACGGTCTCGTCGGCGCCGACATCGTTCTGGCGCGACCAATTGTGCGCTGCCGATCCACACCTCGCGTGCCACCGGTATCAACACTGCCGCCGGCCACGTCCTGCCGCGTGTAGGGAGGGCCGGCCCGCGACCGGCGGGCTGGACGACACACGGGGGTGGATATCTCATGCCGATCGAGAACATCGGTGAATTGCGCGAGCTGATCGTGCGCGAAGGACTCAACTGGCAGGTGCGCGAGCTGCCTGCGGACTACCGGCCGTTCGGGCTGGGCTGGGAACCGGCCGATCCGGACGACGATGCCAGGGCTGTCGAGATCGGCTCGCAATTGCTGGCCAAGGCCCGGCTCGAACCCGAGGCCATCATCCGGAACACGCGGCTGTCGCTGGACCACATCAGAGACATCCTCCGACTGCTGCCCGCCAAGGAGTTCGACTGGCGCGACCACGGAGTGATCGGTCCGGTACGGGACCAGGGGCAATGCGGCTCGTGCGTGTCGTTCGCGTGTACCGGGCTGGTGGGGGCGCAGGCCGAGATCGAGCTGGGCGTCGACGACCTGCACCTTTCCGAGGCCGACTCGCACTTCTGCTCCAGCCACGGCGCCTCGTGCGGCGGATGGAACAACCCGAGCTGCCTCGACCAGATCCGGACCCGCGGCGTGTTGACCGACGCGTCATTCCCGTACGCCAACGCGTTCGACAGCCCGCCGGTGTTCGACGCGAACGGACTGTGGATGCCGCACTGCCACTCGTCCCGGCTGCGCTGGTGGCACACCTACAGCATCACGAACTACACCGCGCACACGGGCGACGACCGCAAGACCTATCTGTCCAGCATCGGTCCGCTCGTCTGCTCGTTCGAGGTCTTCGAGGACTTCGACAACTACGGCGGCGGGGTGTTCCAGCACGTGACGGGCAACTCGCGGGGCTGGCACGCAGTGCTGGTGGTCGGCTACTCCGACGTGGACCAGGCCTGGATCTGCCGCAACTCCTGGGACCCGAACCAGTGGGGTCCGTCGACCGCGCTGGCCGACGGCACCGGCGCGGG
>Ga0105247_10002765_pt1 | contig 11750 bp, 6 predicted proteins | sample KBSS24metaG_FD_81519 | JGI IMG/M metagenome (GOLD analysis project Ga0105247, IMG submission 81519) | Switchgrass rhizosphere microbial communities from Kellogg Biological Station, Michigan, USA - KBS S2-4 metaG | ecosystem: Host-associated > Plants > Roots > Rhizosphere > Soil | place...
TTCGACTTTACGGAGAACTCGATGCTAGCCAAGGAGCGTCGTGGTGAACTTTGCATCCTGCGCAAGTAGGTGACATTTCTACTTTGCGCATTTGGGTGACATTTCAACTTTGGGTTTACAGTGTCAAATAGGATTGTTGACTTTTTTGTTTAAGAGGACTATCGTCACGACGTTCTTATATCGCAGACCACTTTTCGAGCCTCTGTGTTTGTCGCTTCCTCGCTGAATTGTCTGTCAGAGTCTCGATTGTAATTGAAACCAAATGCAGTCAAGGTCTTCTCTAAAGACCTTTACCGCCATGAAATCTCAATCTTAATAATCACATCTTCTCCGCCCGAAGGTAGTGAGCTTTCAGGCAATGTCGCCCCATCGCTAGCCGCACTTAATACTGAACCGCTGAAAGGGGTTGAGTCTCCTCATGGGTCGACTCTTTCAATATGCCGTCGGTCTTTCCGACCAGGAGGCTACGTTTAGTCGACGTGGCTTTCACAACGGAGATCCCGTGCTACGCAGTCGACTCGAGAGCGCTGGTCGGACCTTCATTAGCGGTTACAACGCAGCGCTTTCGGTAAGCAAGATTGCGGCATTGGAACGACGGTTGGAGCATATTGAAGAAGAACTTCGAGGCTTTGCCTTTGAAGGTGCGGCAACTGCATTAGCCATATTGGATCACCTCACCCCCTGGAATCGAACTCGACTACGAAGTTTCATTGCCGGGCCTGCGGCCATTCATATCTATATGGTCCATATAGGAGCGGGCTGGGCAATTGCGCGTCTTCCCTGGCTTCAGCGCAGTGTTGAAAAATGTCTGAGCCAGTTTGATCCGCTATTGCGCTGGCTCCTCATAGATGGGTTTGGATTCGAGCAGGGTTTTTTCCAGTGGCGCAAGACCATAAGCGAGCAGAAATATCCGGCGCCGCTAACTGGCTATGCCAGACGAGTCTTTGATCAGGGACTAGGCCGGAGTCTGTGGTTTGTAGATGGCGCCGACGTTTTTCGGATTTCAAATACGATTGCTTGCTTTCCAGCGAATCGACATCGAGATCTATGGAGCGGCGTAGGCCTCGCGTGTGCATACGCAGGAGGTGCAGACGCAGCTGCTCTTGAGATTTTACGCACCGCCGCCGGAAATTTTGTTCCTCATATGGCCCAGGGCGCCGCATTCGCTGCAAAGGCCCGGCAAAGAGCAGGCAATCCGGCAGTGCACACGGAGATGGCCTGCCGTTTTCTTTGCGGCCTTTCGGCCGAAGCCGCTGCCAGAGTTACCGACGAGGCTCTGAAATATCTTCCTGGTGACGAGATCAAAGAACCGGCTTACGAGACGTGGCGTCGAACGATTCAAGCGCAGTTAACCGCAGAGAAATTGCTATGACCACTCCCACAAAATTTCTTCGCCAACACGCTGCTCAATTTATAGCTCTTGTGCTGATGATGGGTGCATATACCCTAGCGCGCCAGCCTGTTATATCCTCCACTGAGAGAGCAAAGTTGGCAGCGCGTTTTCACTTCTCACGCGACCCGTTACCGGAACTATCGCCAGAGTGGCCTGCACACTCGTCACAGCAAATTCGTAATGTTCACCCGAACCTCAAACGGATCCGTTCATGGATCTCTTCAGTAGGTGCGGCGGCCACAGTCGGCGACCTCGATGCAAACGGACTGCCTGATGATGTCTGTTATGTCGATACACGCACTGACATGATCGTGGTTGCACCAATACCAACAACGGGAACTCGCTATAAGCCATTCGCGCTGAGTCCGGCGCCGCTTCCCTATGATCAAGCAACCATGGCGCCCATGGGTTCACTCTTTGGAGACCTCAATGAAGACGGCCGCTTAGACATAATTGTTTACTATTGGGGACGCACGCCGATCCTGTTTCTCCGCCATGGAGAACACTACTTGCCTCGCGAAATCGCCTCGACCGGCGAACGGTGGTTCACGAACGCCGCCACTCTTGCAGATCTGGATGGCGACGGACATCTTGATCTTGCGATCGCAAACTATTTTCCGGATGGCGCCAGAATACTAGACGCGAATGCGACTGGCGACGAGAGCATGCAGGAGTCGATGTCGAGAGCGCTGAACGGCGGCCGTAAACATTTGCTTCTGTGGACTGGGACAACCGCCGGAGTTGAGCCAACAGTAAGTTTTAAAGAAGCTCAAAACATCCTCGTCGACGACGTGAGTCGTGGCTGGACACTGGCGATCGGAGCAGTTGATCTCGACGGAGACCTCCTCCCCGAATTGTATTTTGCCAATGACTTTGGACCAGATCGTCTCCTGCACAATCGTTCCAAACCGGGACAACTTCATTTTGATATTTTGACCGGGACGGAGACTTTTTTCACGCCGCATTCCAATACACTCGGTCGCGATTCTTTCAAGGGTATGGGAGTAGATTTTGCAGATCTCAATGGCGATGGACTACCGGATATTTATGTCAGCAACATCACCACCCAGTACGGACTATTGGAAAGCAATCACCTTTTCATGAGCACAGGAAGGCTTAATGAAATTGAGAAAGGGATCGCGCCCTATATCAATCGCAGCGAACAACTGGGTCTATCGAGAAGCGGTTGGGCTTGGGATGCGAAGCTGGCTGACTTTGACAACGATGGTGTGATGGAAGCAATCCAGGCCGTAGGGTTCTTACGTGGAGAAGTCAACCGTTGGCCGGAGCTTCAGGAATTGGCGATGAGCAATGATCGCCTTCTGAGCCATCCACAGAGTTGGCCACGTTTTGAAACCGGAGATGATCTCAGTGGCGCTCAGCACAATCCCTTCTTCGTTCAGGCTGCGGATGGCAGATATTACGACATAGCAAGTGATCTTGGTCTTGACGAGCCTCAGGTCAGTCGCGGCGTTGCCATCGCGGATGTGGATGGCGACGGCGGGCTCGATTTCATAGTCGCAAACCAGTGGCGCCCAAGCTATTTCTTTTACAACGACAGCCGCAGCCGAGGCAGTTTTCTGGGGCTTCATCTCATATTGCCGCTCCAGGTCAACAATCCTGCAAAGTCGTGGGCGCGTCCTGGCCATCCGCGAAAGGACACTTTAGGACGCGCAGCCATCGGCGCAACCGTTACTGCTTATCTGCCTGACGCACGGCGCATGGTTTCTCAGGTTGACGGAGGAAACGGGCACTCCGGTAAGCGCAGCACCGATATTCATTTTGGTCTGGACCACGTCTCAGTAACGGATTCCATTCGCGTTGAAATCCGCTGGCGTGATCCGAATGGGCAGATCAAAGTCGAGCAGTTTTCATTAACACCTGGATGGCACACAGTGATTTTGGGCTGGCAATCAAGTGGAGCTAACCGATGAAAAAAGATCTTCGTCTTGCCGCCTTACGTCGTTTTGCGATTGCCATCTCAGTGTTGAATGTGGCGGGCCACGCCTATCTCGGATTTGAGCAATCACTGGCGCAACTCTTTGCCTCACTGATCACGGCGTACAGTCTGGAGTTGGGATTAGAGATGATTGATGCGAGAGCGAATCAGAGACGCCCGAGATTCGTCGGTGGTCCCATGACGTTAATCGATTTTTTGTTGCCGAGTCATATTACGGGTCTTGCTGTGGCGATGCTTCTTTATGCCAACGATCGCATCTTTCCGGTCATTTTTGCTGCCACCGTTGCGATTGGATCGAAAGCAATACTGCAAGCCCCGATTGGAAAAAGTAAACGACACTTCTTCAACCCTTCTAACCTGGGCATCGCTACCACTTTGTTTCTCTTTCCCTGGGTCAGCATCGCGCCGCCATATCAGTTCACTGAAAATCTTGGCGGGATCGCACACTGGATTTTACCGTGCATCTTTATTTTCACTGGGACGTTTCTGAATGCGCGCTTCACCCGCAGGATCCCGCTCATCGTGGCATGGGTTAGCGGGTTTGCCCTGCAAGCGTTGATTCGAAACCTGATTTTGGAAACGTCCTGGACTTCCGGATTAACGCCCATTACCGGCGTGGCTTTTTTGCTGTTCACTTTTTACATGATCACCGATCCCGGGACGACGCCAGTGAAGCGCTCGAGTCAAATCATATTTGGATTCGGCACCGCCCTGGCCTATTCGATCCTGATGGTATTCCACGTAGCCTTTGGACTCTTCTTTGCGCTAGTGATTGTGTGCGCTCTGCGAGGCGCTGGACTTTACTTCCTCGCCACAGTCAGAGCGCCTAAACCACTTGGAGGTTCTGTGCTGGAATCCGCACCCGGCACACTCAGATAAGCAGATTTCGGGCTCGACAATTGGACGTGAAGGTGACAGTTGGTTAAGTAAGGACCTACGAGGATGTCCTCAATTGCGATTGTCGGAATGGCTTGTGTTTATCCGGACGCTCACACTCCGATTGAGTTATGGGAGAACGTGCTGGCGCAACGGCGTGCGTTCCGGCGCATGCCTGACAAACGATTACGTCTCGCGGATTATCTGGGTCCGGATCTGAAGACGCCCGATTCTCTGTACTCAACTAATGTCGCAGTTATTGAAGGATACAAATTCGATCGTTTGCACTTCAAAGTTGCCGGCAGCACTTTTCGTGCGGCTGATTTGGCCCACTGGCTGGCACTCGACGTTGCCGGGCGAACACTTAGCGACGCTGGTTTCGACGACGGCGAAGGATTGCCACGAGAAGTTACCGGAGTCTTTCTTGGCAATACATTGACAGGCGAGTTCTCGAGAGCAAACGCGTTGCGTTTGCGCTGGCCATACGTTCGAAGAATTATTGAGGCAACACTTGCGAACGAGCAGTGGCCAATCCAGCGTCGGCACGATTTTCTTGAACAACTTGAGGTTGCCTTTAAGGAGCCATTTCCACCCGTCGGTGATGAGACGCTTGCCGGTGGACTCTCGAACACCATTGCCGGACGGATTTGCAATCACTTCGATCTCAAGGGTGGCGGCTACACGCTCGATGGCGCTTGTGCTTCATCGTTATTGGCTGTGGCCAATGCCTGCTCGGCCCTCACTGCCGGTGATGTCGATGCAGCACTGGCCGGCGGTGTCGACCTGAGTCTTGATCCATTTGAGCTGGTCGGCTTCGCCAAAGTCGGAGCTTTGGCCAAAACTGAGATGAGAGTCTACGACTCGAAGTCAAACGGCTTTTGGCCCGGTGAAGGTTGTGGCTTTGTTCTGTTAATGCGATTAGCAGATGCGTTAACTCAGCACTGCAGAATCTACTCGATTATCAAAGGCTGGGGCATATCGTCAGATGGCAATGGTGGCATAACACGCCCTGAAATCGAGGGCCAGCTTTTGGCGTTAAGACGCGCATATGAGCGGGCTGGTTTCGGCATCGAGACCGTCGCTTACTTTGAAGGACATGGAACAGGTACGAGCGTCGGCGATGCGGTTGAACTGAAAGCTCTTTCGCGTGCACGCCGCGAAGCAAAGAATCAGGGTTTGCCTGCCGCGGTCAGTTCCATCAAAGCAATTATCGGACATACGAAAGCGGCCGCCGGAGTAGCCGGCCTAATTAAGAGCGTCCTGGCTATTGATGCCGGAATCATTCCGCCAACCACCGGGTGTGAACAACCTCATCCTATCTTCTATCAAACAACACCTGCTCTCAGGACTCTCCGAGCTGCAGAGAACTGGCCGAAAGATCAGCCGTTGCGGGCTGGTGTCAGTGCGATGGGTTTCGGCGGCATCAATGCTCATGTTGTTTTGGAAGCAACTCAGCCTGACGCTCGACGCACGCTTAGCGTAACCGCTCGCGCTCTCATCTCGTCGTCGCAAGACACCGAACTCCTTCTGCTTGGAGCCCAAACTATCGGCGGCCTTATTCAAACAATAGATCGTCTCCTGGTGTTCGCCGCCGAACTTAGCCGGGCCGAACTTTCAGATCTTGCGGCGCAACTATCGATGAATCGGGATCAGTACGATGTGCGTGCCGCAATCGTCGCCGCAACACCCGCAGATTTGGCTGTCTCTCTGGAAAACCTAAAAGCAATCGCCGGCACTGAAAAGACCGTGATCGACGATCATGCCGGCGTTTTCTTCAGCGTCAATGAAACTTTGCCGCGAATCGGATTTCTCTTTCCGGGCCAGGGCTCGCCTTCCCATCTGAGTGGAGGTGCGCTGCGTCACCGTTTTGCTTCAGTGCAAGACATCTACGCCCTGGCAGAACTGAATGAGACTGCCGATGAAATCGCCACTGCCATCGCGCAACCCGCCATCGTAACGGCTTCATTGGGAGCGTTACGAATCCTGAATAGTCTCGAGATTTCCGCTCAGATTGCCGTGGGCCACAGTCTGGGTGAGTTAACCGCGGTTCATTGGAGTGGCGCCATCGATGAAACAGGTCTTTTGCGAATTGCCCGAGCTCGTGGTCGGGTCATGACGGAATCAAGTAATTTCAAAGGAGCTATGGCGAGCATCGGGGCCGAGGGACAAAAGGTCCTGAGCTTATTGAATGGGGAGTGCATATCCATTGCCTGCTTAAACTCACCAACGCAAACGGTGATTTCCGGTGAAGCCAGTGCAGTGGAACAAGTCATGGCTCGTGCGCGCGCGAACAATCTTACTGCGATCAAGCTTCCTGTTTCGCATGCGTTTCATTCTTCACTGGTGGCTCCTGCCGCTCCCGTGCTGACGAAACATCTTTCAAGCGAAAAGTTCAACCCCTTGCGTCGGTCGATTGTCTCCACCGTAACCGGTAAGCATCTGGAGGCAACGACAGATCTCCCGGACCTGCTTGTCAGACAGATAACTTCACCGGTTGTTTTTCTGAAGGCCGTAACCGAAGCCGAGACTGAACCAGTAGACCTTTGGTTGGAAGTTGGGCCAGGACAAGTGTTGTGCGGAATTATGAGCGAGGTAACCGAGACACCGGTTATCTCGATCGATGCCGGCAGTGAGTCACTGCGTGGTTTGCTATGTTCCGCTGGGGCGATTTTCGTGCTGGGCCAGCCAATGAATTACCGGGCGCTATTCACCGGAAGGTTTACGCGACCTTTCGATCTCGATTGGCATCCTGAGTTTTTTGTCAATCCTTGCGAGTTGGCCCCGGTTTCGGAGATGCGCGCGCCTGCTGAAGTGCGGGAACGTGTCAAACAATCGACAGACCAGGCGACAGATCCGGAGAACGACAAAAGGGAGATCTCGGCCTTGCCTGACAGTTCGATTCTTGAGTTAGTCAGGCAACGCGTGGCGGAGCGAGCAGAACTACCAGCCTCGGCAATCGAGCCAGAGAGCCGTCTACTGAGTGATCTTCATTTGAACTCAATCACAGTTAGCCAACTGGTTGCCGAAACAGCGCGTCATCTGCTTTTACCGCCGCCAATTTCTCCAACAGACTTTGCGGATGCCAAAGTTTCTGAGCTCGTTCTTGCTCTCGAGGAACAGCAAGCGTTAGGCGGTGTGTCGCCAGCAGGAGAAACTGATCCATTGCCATCCGGCATCAATTCGTGGATTAGACCTTTTCGTGTTGAATTAGTTGAACGAGCCTTGCCGCACCGTCAATCGACGGAGAATGGTCACTGGCAAGTTCTTGCTGCTTTGGATGATCAGTTTGCTGAATCTCTCCACCAAAAGTTTCGCGATTGCGAAGTTGGGAATGGAGTCGTCGTCTGTCTTCCGCCTGAAGCTAACGAGACGATTGTCGACCAATTGTTGGCAGCGGCGCGCTTTGTTTTGGAAGAGAAAGAGAATACGCGATTCGTGATCGTGCAACGTGGCGTCAGCGCTGCATCATTCGCTCGCACACTTCACCTCGAAGAACCGCACGTAACGACTTGCGTCGTCAGTGTGCCTCAGTTTCACAATCAGGCCGCGGATTGGGTGCTTGCTGAAGCTCTGGCAGCGGAAGGTCATGCCGAGGCTCATTACGATATTTCCGGTAAGCGTTACGAATCTCTTCTCCGTCCGCTTCCATTCTGCGAAGGCTCAGGTCAATTGCACCTGTCCGGTGACGATGTGCTGGTGGTGACCGGTGGCGGAAAAGGGATTACCGCGGAATGCGTTCTCGCCCTCGCTAAAGGGAGCAACGCGCGCCTGGTGCTCGTCGGCCGGGCGCTGCCTGACGCTGATGCAGAGCTCTCTTCGAATCTGAGTCGCATGAGGGCTGCGGGCATTGACTTCACCTACATGGCCGTTGATGTGACCGATGTTGTCCAGGTTCGTCAAATGGTGGAAACAGTTGAAACTGACATCGGACCGATTACCGGCATTATTCATGGGGCCGCGATAAATGAGCCGCAACCAATTCGGAGCCTTGGCGAAGAAGCCTTTCGGCGAACACTTGCGGTCAAAGTTGATGGAGCGCGCAATCTACTCGCTGCTGTAAATCCTAAAACACTAAAGCTTCTCATCACATTTGGTTCGGTTGTTGCTCGCACAGGACTGCCCGGCGAGGCGGATTATGGTTTGGCAAACGAATGGTTAACCAGTTTGACGGAAGACTGGAAGCGCGCACACCCCTCGTGTCGCTGTCTGGCCGTCGAGTGGTCCATCTGGTTCGGAAAAGGCATGGGAGAACGACTGGGTCGAGTGGAAAGATTAATGCGACAAGGCATCACGCCAATTCCGCCCGACGAGGGAGTAACGATGTTACGCCAACTGCTGGGCCGGAAACTTCCATCAGCTTCAATAATCGTAATGAGCCGCTTTAGAGATTTGCCAACCTTTACAGTTGAAAGGGTGGATCTTCCGTTTCTCAGATTTCTTGAAGAGACGAGGGTTTATTATCCGCAAATCGAACTGGTCGTCGACTCTGAATTATCGACCAGCACAGATCCATACCTGGACGATCATGTGTTTCAGAGAGAGCGGTTACTACCAGCGGTTATCGGACTTGAGGCGATGGCCCAGGCAGCAATCGCACTCATTGGCGCTCAACACGCACCGATTTTTGAGAACGTTAGATTCACTCGCGCTGTCGCAGTACCTGCCGCAAAGCCACTGAAGATACGGTTGGCGGCATTACGAGTTGGACCTAATGTCGTAGATGTCGTGTTGAGAAGTGCCGAGACGGATTTTAAAGTCGACCATTTTCAAACCCGGTGCCGTTTCGAGGGCGCTGCCTCTGTTGAAGAATCGAATACGACGATCCCTTCGCATCAGATCTCGCTCGACCCCAAAACTGCACTGTACGGAAAGATCCTTTTTCAGAATGGGCGTTTTCAACGGCTTCGCAACTATCGTCTTTTGCGAGCCACCGAGTGTATTGTCGAAATAACCGCTAATAAAAACGGTGATTGGTTCAACCGCTATCTTCCGCAGGAATTGTTACTCGGCGATCCTGGCGCGCGCGACGCGTGTCTTCATGCTATTCAGGCCTGTATACCGCACGCAACGATTTTGCCTGTCGGAGTGGGACGAGTGGTAATAAAACACGCGGCTCCAGCCGGTTCACTCTTCATGCATGCAATCGAGTTGTCGCGCGAGGGCAATACTTTTACTTACAACCTCACCGTAAGTAATGCCGATGGACACGTGTATGAACGCTGGGAGAGACTACAACTGGTGGCGATTCCTACCCGGTCGATGCAAAGTTGCTGGGATGAGTCGTTGGTTGGACCATACCTTGAGCGGCAGATTCAAGAGTTGATACCCGGTGCTTCCATATCCGCCGCCTTAGTTCGCAGCACGGAAACGGATCGGCACGCTCGGAGCGATTGCGCAATTCGTCTGGCGCTCAATGAAGATGCTCAAATCCTTAGAAGAGCAGACGGCAGGCCTGAGGTCGACGGACGTTTCGTCTCAACTTCCCATTCAGACCAATTAACACTTGCGGCGGCTGGAGAAGAAGCCGTTGCTTGCGATATCGAGGCAGTGATCGAACGACAAACCTCAACGTGGCTTGATCTACTTGGCAGTGATAGCTATGGGCTGGCCAAGCTTATCTCGCGAACCGTGCATGAAGATGTGATGATCTCGGCAACGAGAGTATGGACGGCGAAGGAGTGCCTGAAGAAAGTTGGCGTCGCGAGCGATGCTGGTTTGTGCTGGCTTCCGTCGCATCGCAAACAATGGGTGTTGTTATCAGCGGGCACTTATGTTGTAGCCACTTATGAAACTCAGATTCACGATCATGTAAAGCGACGGGTACTCTCGATTCTAGTACGAGGATCGTCATCTTTCGAATCGACTCTGAAGTGACTTAGTGATTTGCAGGCCGAACTGGCGGCCAGTTTAACTGATGCGAGCTTACGAATACCGGCATATCGTTGGCTTTGAAGAGACGAATCTGGTGGGAAATGTTTACTACGCCAACCATGTTTGCTGGCAAGGACGTTGCCGCGAAATGTTCCTGCGTGAGCACGCGCCCGAAATCCTGATCGCGTTGGCTGAAGGTTTTGCTTTAGTAACCACACGCGTGTCATGTGAGTACCTGGCGGAACTGTTTGCATTTGATGAGATTGTTATCCGAATGCGTCTGGGAGCGTTAAAGCAGCATCGCATCGTCATGCTTTTTGAATATTGGCGCCTAAAGAAAGGACGGGAAGAGTTAGTGGCGCGCGGTGAGCAGGAGGTGGCTTGTATGCAGCGAGAAGGTGACCGCGCTATTCCCGCGGCTGTGCCATCTGCCTTACGTGACGCGCTGGAATCTTATCGGACGGTTGTCAATCTGCGATGAAGTCGCTTGTTGAGGCCGATCGTTAATCGTTCAACGTCGCTTTTGTTGTTAACTGCGAAAGCCAACCATGGCAATGGAGTTCAACTCACGCATTTGCCGCGATAGCACACTTCGATCTCACCGTGAAGCAGTTGAGCGCGTGATTCTCAACATGCGTGCGCGATTTGGTGAGCCGATATCGTTGCATGACATGGCTGACGTAGCCTGCCTTAGCCCGTTTCACTTTGATCGTGTGTTTCATGAAACGACGGGCATTGCTCCGTCTCAGTTTCTCGCTGCGTTGCGTCTTGAGGCTGCCAAGCGTCTGCTGCTAACTACATCTTTAAGCGTTACCGATGTTTGTTTTGAGGTTGGCTATAACAGTCTCGGAACTTTCACTCGCCGCTTTACGCAACTAGTGGGATTGTCGCCACGTAGCCTGCGGCGGGTGGCGGAATGCCTTAGTTTGGCACCATTGACCGCGATACTCGAAGCGAAGACAGGGACAACTTGCAATGATCCACCGCTTCGTTGCGCGACTGGGAACATTGACGGGCCAACTCCTTTCATCGGACTTATTTTCATTGGCTTGTTTGATATGAGAATTCCGCAGGGAAGTCCTATTGGCGGCACGATTCTATCAAGACCGGGACGCTATGAAGTTGGCCCATTGCCTGACGGGGATTTCTACGTGCTCGCAGCGGCTATGGAGAATTCCAGCAGCGCCATAAAGTATTGGTTGCCGGACGGCATGTCATTACTGGTTGATTCCAGTGTGGTCCATGTTAACAACGGCAAGGTCGAAGGGCAGTTGGACCTGAAGTTAAGGCTAGCGACGCTCACCGATCCACCTGTTCTTGTAGCTCTGCCCTCATTAGTCGCCGCTTATCTTAAACACTTATTTGCCCGCCGCTACTTGAGAGATTTCGACTCATCACTGACGAACACCTATCGCTTGCTCACTCCGATAACATATTAAACTTTTGCGCTGAGCTCAGGTTATTCAAATTAGCAATCTGGGAGAAGAAGAGTTCCTGGCGAAGGTGCTATATCTTACCTTTCTGGTTCTCGGTAGTCCGTGCCTCTTCTAACGCGGCAACAATACTTCGCCGCGCAGTCTGTAATAGGAAGAAGCCTGCCGGCCTGCGGTGTTCTGTGAATCGGAGCATCGCACCACTTGTGAGGAGAAA
>Ga0105247_10002767_pt1 | contig 11745 bp, 10 predicted proteins | sample KBSS24metaG_FD_81519 | JGI IMG/M metagenome (GOLD analysis project Ga0105247, IMG submission 81519) | Switchgrass rhizosphere microbial communities from Kellogg Biological Station, Michigan, USA - KBS S2-4 metaG | ecosystem: Host-associated > Plants > Roots > Rhizosphere > Soil | place...
GATGCCGCGGAACATCTGGCCTGAGGACCACGCCTTGGTCACCACGCCGTTGTCCACCTCCACGTCGATGCGCAGATGGCCTTCGATGCGTGTCACCGGGTCGACCGTAATGTGCGTGCTCATCAGACAGCCTGCCTTTCGGGCAGCGTGTGACCGGACAGAATCGGAAACGTCTTCACGATGATGATGTAGGCGAGCACCTCGAACGCCACGAGGCCGATGGTGACGGCCATCTCGGACACGCTCGGGAAGTAGCGCCAGTTCGCGCCAGGCATGAACGCCACCAGGAACGTGTCGAAGCGGAAGAGCGCCCCGGCGAAGATCATCGCCATCGACGCGCGTACCAGGTTGCCCAGATCGTGACGCTGGGCTGGCGACGCGAGCATCACCACCGGCACGAGGAAGAACACGACTTCGAGCGTTGCCATCACGCTGCGGCCGTCCCCGGCGAATAGCGCGCCAAACTGCCCGCGCCACAGCAGGTCCCCGACGCGGAGCGCGATCACGATCCACAGCGTCGGCACCATCGCCCCGGCGAGGCCGGCGAGCATGTCGATCTCCGGCTTCCGTTTGAACGCCACGCTCGAGAACGCCGACTCGAAGACGACGACGGCGTAGCCCATCGAGATGCAGGAGACGAGGAACATCAGCGGCAGCAGCGGCGTCCGCCACAGGACGTGCAGCCTCGACCCGGCCAGCAGCATCAGCGTCCCAAGCGACGACTGGTGCATCGTCGCCAGCACGAGGCCGAGCGCGATCATCGGCACCGACAGCTTGTCGATGATGCGGGAGAACGTGGTCGCGCGCCGCCGCCACGGCGAGTCAGCGCCGCTCAGGTAGGGCTCGAGCAGCGCCGGCGCCAGCCGAAGCCACAAGATGGCGATGTAGGCCATGATGCAGAGCGCCACTTCGAGCAATGCCGAATTGAAGTTCCAGCGCCAGAAGAACAGCGGCACTCGCCACAGACTCCACCACCGCCCGACGTCGAGCCCCACGCCCACGCCCGCGAGCGTGTAGCCGAGGGCGCTCGTCACCATCGCCGGACGCATCACCGGGTGGTACTTCCCCTTGTTGAGGATGTAGACGAGGATGCCGACCGCGTAGCCGCCGCACGCCAGCGCGGCGCCGGTGACCACGTCGAACGCGATCCAGAGGCCGAGCGGGTAGCCGTCGTTGAGCGCCGTCGCGGAGCCGAGGCCCGCCAGCAACCGCCAGGCAATGGCGATCGCGCCGAGGCCGAAGAGCCCGGCGAACAGCCGCGTGGCCGGCGTGATCAACGGCCCGCCCATCGGTGCGGCGTGGGTTCTCATAGCGTGCCCTCCGCGCCTTTCTCGCCGTCAGCGCCTTCGTGACTCTGGTTGCGGAACGCGATCATCCCCAGCACCCCGAAGAGCGCGAGCGGCGCGACGAAGCCCCTGTAGACGCCGTGCTGGACCGAGCGTGCGAGCTGCGCCGCGGGCTGGTCGCCGAGATCCGGGAACCCGAGCTTGTCGAACGGCACGTGCGACAGATACAGCACCTGCGTGCCGCCGCCGTCGGTTTCGCCGTAGATCTTGTCGACGTAGCGGCCGGGGTTCTCGGCGATGCGCCGCTTCGCTTCCGTGAGCAGGTCGGCGCGCTTCCCGAAGATGACGGCGTGACGCGGACAGACCTCCGTGCAGGCGGGTTCCTGTCCCTTCGCCAGGCGGTGGTTGCACAGCTCGCACTTGACGATGCGCGGCGTGCTCGACGCCCACTGGAATTTCGGCACACCGTACGGGCAGGCGACCTCGCAGTAGCGGCAGCCGACGCAGTAGTCGACGTCGTAGCTGACGATCCCGAACTCGCGTTTCTTGAGGGCGCCGAGCATGCAGGCGGCGACGCACGCCGGGTCGACGCAGTGCATGCACTGCACCTTGACGAACGAGCGCCGGTCACCGTCGTGATAGAGCTTGATGACGTTCTTCGCGCGGTAGTTGAGATCCACCGGCGCGTCGTAGCGCGCGTCGATCCCCGTCGGATCGCGCGGCAGACCGTTGGCGTCCTGACAGGCCACCACGCAGGCCTTACAACCGATACACAGCGTCGTGTCGTACAGGAGCCCGACGGCGTCGGCGGGCGGCGCGGGCAGGGCGGCAGCCGACGAGGGGGTGATGTTGACGGCCGTCGCGCCGGCCGTCAGAAGTCCGCACAGCGCCGCGCGTCGCGTGATACCCACCTCACACCTCCGGCGTCTTCGCTGGTTCGTCGCTCGACACAGGGGTCAGCTTTTTCGATGCGACGTAGCCCGCGCCGGCAAGCCCGCCGAGGACCGCGCCAGCGACGCTGGTCGCGATCGGGCTGATGCCGCCCTGCGCCGCGTGGATCGGCGGATAGGTGTCGGGCGGTGTCGGCCGATCGATGTCGACCGTCGTGTGCAGCGGCACGCGGAACGCGATCTTCTGCTCGGTACAGCCGAAGCATGGATGCCCGAGACCAATCGGCCACGCGTCGACGACCTCGCCGAAATGCTGCACGGAGCAGTTGGCGTGCGTCACCGGGCCTTTGCAGCCGATCTTGTAGAGGCAGTAGCCGAGGCGATGGCCTTCGTCGCCGAACTTCTGCGCGAAGCGGCCGGCATCGAAGTGGGCGCGCCGCGGACAGTGCTCGTGGATGGTGCTGCCATAGGCGAACTTCGGCCGGTTCTCCGCGTCGAGCGCGGGCAGCGTGCCGTAGGTCGCATACTGCAGCACCGTCCCGAGGAGGTTATACGGATTGGCCGGGCACCCGGGGATGTTGACGACCGTCTTGCCTTTCAGCACCTCGTGCGCGCCGACCGCACCGGTGGGATTCGGATCGGCCGACGGTACGCCGCCCCACGAGGCACACGATCCGATCGCGATGATCGCGCCTGCCTTGCCGGCCACGTCCTGGACGATGTCGAGCGCCGTACGGCCGCCGATCATGCAGTAGATCCCGCCGTCTTTGGTCGGGATGGCGCCTTCGATGACGCACACGTACTTGCCGGCGTTTGCCGCCATCGCGTGCTTGAGCGCGTCTTCTGCCTGATGACCGGCGGCCGCAAAAAGGGTCTCGTGGTAGTCGAGGGAGATGAGATCGAAGAGCAGCGTGTCGATCGCCGGATGCGAGGTGCGCAGCAGCGACTCGGTGCAGCCGGTGCACTCCTGGAACTGCAGCCAGATGACCGACGGCCTGGCGCCTCGTTCGGCCGCTTCGACAAATCGCGCGGCGGCGAGTGGGCCGAGTCCGACGGCGGCGGCCGCCATGGTGCAGACGCGGACGAAATCACGGCGCGACACCGACGAGAGACTTTGCGGATCGAGCGTCGGTGGCAACGGGCAGGCTGCAGCCATCATCGTTCCCCTTTTGAACGCTTGTTCAGCAACCGCGATGCCGCAGCGAAAACCGGATGTTTCTCAACGAATGCAGGAGGGAACCTGGAGCGCCGCGCCGGAGTGCCGGAACCCCGGCGCGGGTCGGATGAATAGGGCCGCGAACTACTTCTTCAGCGACAGCATGTAGGCGACGATCGCGTCGAGCTCGTCGGCGGGCAGCGTGTACGACTTCATGTCCGGCTTGCGCGTGGCCTTCGTCTTCGCGGTCATGCCTTTCGCGTCGGTCATCCACGCCTTGATGTCCGCCGCCGACAGTTTCGCGCCGACGCCGTCGAGCGGCCCTTTCTTGTTGCCCTTGTCGCCGATCGAATGGCACATGCCGCATTTCTGCGCGGCATAGACCTCGGCGCCCTTCGCCACCTTCGCATCCTGGGCCGCGGCCGCCGCGGGGATCGCCAGGCCGACCATCAACGCCAATACGGTCGCACGCATCGCATACCTCTCTGTCAGCACTGCTCGTCGAGGGCACTCGCGCCCACCGCCTCGAGCATGCGGCGGTGGTGCGTGTCGCCTGCGAGTCTCCGAAGCACAAGCCGCGCCGCGGGAAGGAACGGCGGTTCCCGCGAGGCGATTCGTATCGCCACCTGAGCGGTGCCGAATTTCCGGCACCTCCCGGCGCACCAGGCTCCGAACTTCCGGGGTTCTTTCGACAAACGGCATGGCGTGCCGCTTGCTGCCGCGCCTGACAGTAGCGACGAACGGCATCCGCGAGGTGTGCAAAATGAGACAGCAGGCCTTTGCGAAACGGCCTACAGTGCCGCATCCCGAGGGTGACTACGGAGGCTTTCTTAGGAGGGCACATGCTTCGAGTTGTGACGTGTCTTGCGATTGTCTGCTTCGTTAGTGCGGCGTCAGCGGCGGCCCAGGCCACCGCCGCTCAAGGTGAAAAAGTGTTTGCCGCCCAGAAGTGCGGGCTATGCCATTCGATCGACGGAAAGGGCAATCCCAAGGGCCCGCTCGACGAGGCCGTCGGCAAGCTGTCGGCCGCCGACCTCCGCTCGTGGATCACCGATGCCAACGCCATGACGGCGAAGACGAAGGCGACGCGCAAGCCTGCAATGAAGCAGTTCGCCTTGCCGAAAGAGGACGTGGACGCGCTGGTCGCGTACCTCTCCTCCATCAAGAAGAAGTAGTTCATCAAGAAGCAGCTGGCCGGACACGCGCACGAGCGCCGGGAGTCATCTCGATGAGGCCTCTTTCGAATCGTCGCATCACGCGGATGCTGATGGCCGCGGCCATGCTGGCATGGGCGGCCGCGTTAACGGCCGCCGCAGGTTCGGGTCAGGCGTCAGCGGCGCGTGCAGGCGTCGCGGTCGCGGTCTCGAACGCGCCGCAGGCGAGTCCGCCCGGCGCGTGGAGCGCGTCGGACTGCAGCGTCTGTCACGACAAAGCGGTCAACGCGAACTTCCAGCACAGCGCGCACGGCAGGAACGATCAGAGCTGCGCGACCTGTCACAAGAACGTGTCCGAGCACTTCAAGAGCAAATCGGCCGGCGAGTCGGGCGGCCCGACACCGTCGCTCAAGGCGCTGACGGTGAAGCAGGTCAACGACACCTGTCTCACATGCCACGAGAAAGGCGCCCGGGCGAACTGGCACGGCGGCATGCACGACCGCCGCGATACCGGCTGCATCTCCTGCCACAGCATTCACAGCTTCAAGTCGCCCAGAGCACAGCTGAAAACCGTGCACGATGCCGAAACGTGCTTCACCTGCCACAAGCAGATTCGCGCGAAGTACCAGCGCACGTCGCATCACCCGGTCCGCGAAGGCAAGATGGAGTGCTCGGCCTGCCACAATCCGCACGACTCGACGCAGTCGAAGATGATCGACGCGGCGACGGTCAACGACAAGTGCTATCAGTGCCACACGGAGAAGCGCGGCCCGTTCCTCTGGGAGCACGCGCCGGTCCGCGAGAACTGCCTGACGTGCCACGATCCGCACGGCTCGAATCACCCCCGGCTGACGGTGGCGATGCAGCCGTACCTGTGCCAGCGCTGTCACGCAAACAGCGGCCACCCCGGGACTCTCTACGACAAGAACAACGCCGTCGGCGGCCCGCTCGTCGCCGGGGCTCCGCCGTCGGGCGTCACCACGACGCAGACCATCGTGAGCGCCCGCATCCTCAGCCGTGGCTGTCCCAACTGCCACAACCAGATTCACGGATCGAATTCGCCGTCGGGCGTCGTGTTCGGAAGGTGACGTCATGAGACCAGCCCTCCGCATCACCGTGATTCTCGTCTTGACCGTCGTCTGGCTCGCCGCGCCGGCGTCCGCCCAGACCGATCCGCCCGCCGCGGCCGCGCCGGCGTCCGCACCGCAGGACAAGGACAAGGAGCAGAGCGCCGCCGCCAGCACGGACTTCGAGACAGGCGAGCTGAACTTCCAGGTCTCTGCGCGGCCCGACGTCGCGTCGTCCAGGTTCCAGGAGTATCGCGACGTCGTCAACGGCGTCAGCCTGCCGGCGTTCCGCCTGTTCGGTAGTGAGAACAATGTCCGCTTCGATCTGCGCGGCCAGAACGTCAAGCAGCTCGACGAGCGCTACACCGGCTTCATCAAGACCGATTTCTTCGCCATCTCGGCCGACTACAACTCGATCGCCCACCGCATCGGCAACGACGGGCGGACGATGCTGGTGCAGCAGTCGCCCGGGGTGTGGCGGATGAGTCCGACGCTGCAGCAGACATTCCAGAACATCTGGGAGTCGACGACGAACGCGAACCGCGTCTTTACGACGTTCGTCGCGCCGCTGTTCACGCCGTCGATCGTCGACGGCAGCAACGTCGACGTCCAGGTGGTGCGGGAGCGCACGGATATCGTGGTGGACCTTGCGCGCGACCAGCCATTCTCGGCAAAGGTGAATTACCGGCGCGAGCAGCGGCATGGCAGCGGCGGCCTGTCGTCCAACTACATCAGCTACGAGAACGAGACGCCATCCGTCACCGAGTACCTGACGCAGGACGTGGGCTTCGACGGGTCGGTCATCCGGCCGTGGGGCAGCGTGCACGCCGGGCTGCACTACAACTGGTTCATCGATCAGGTACCGTCGCTGGTCTTCGACAACCCATTCCGCGCCACCGACGCGCTGTCGGCGACGGTCGGCACGGGCGCGGCGGCGACCGGCGTCGGCGGGCCCGCGGAGGGCCGCATGATCAACCCGCCGAGCAACGAGGCCTATCTCAGCGCGATCGGCACTACGCTGAAGCTGGCGCATCACACCCGCATCACGGCCGACGTGAACCTCGGCCGCCTGTCGCAGAACGAGCCGTTCTTTCCGTACATGACCAACACCGCCGTCGTCACGCCGGTGCTCGCCGCCCAGACGTCGTCCCTGCCTGCGCAGTCCTTGAACGGGAAGATGAACACCACGTCGGTCGTACTGGCGATCACCTCGCGGCCGACCGAGCCGCTGCACCTCGCGCTGCGCTTCCGCCGCTACGATCTGGACAACCAGACGCCACGGATCACGTTCCCTGGATACGCCAGCTGGGATCGGACATGGAACGTCGGCGCGCGAATCAACGTGCCGTACGGCTACACGAACAGCCGGCTGGACGCCAGCGCGGACTACGATGTCGGCAAGCTCGTGACGCTCGAAGGCGCGTATCGACGCACCACGATCGATCGCACGTTCAGGGAGACCGAGCAGACCGTGGAGAACTCCGTGAACGCGGCGTTGATCATGCACGTGGCGGACATGGCCAACCTCCGCGCGATGTACGAGCGCGGCAGCCGCGACTACAGCGGGCTCGATCTCGGACGCAGCGAGGACGCGTCGTTCGGGGTGCCGCCGACCGGGCTGTCGGCCAACGCGCTCGGAAGGGACGGGAGCCTGCGTTTCGACCAGTCCAGGCGCGACTCGGACCGCGCCGGGATCATCTTCGACATCTCGCCCGGCAGCATGACGTCGTTCGCGTTCACCTACCTCCACAACAAGGACACGTACAACGACACGGTGTACGGCCTCCAGAACTCGAGCTACGACACCTACACGGGAGAAGTGACGCTCACCCCCGGTGAACAATGGAACGTGTCCGCCTACTACACGCACGAGAAGAACGGCAGCGCGCAGGTCAACAACGGCACGAGCAACTTTCCGGTGATCGACAATTTCACCACGCTGCTGAACGACAGCGTGGACACGGCCGGCGTCACCGGCGTGGTCAGGCTCGCACCGAAAGCTACGCTCAATCTCGGCGGACGGTATCAGAATCTGGTCGGCACGGCTGACTTCACGACGCAGGCGAACAGCACGTACCAGAACGCGCGCGCAAGCATCGCCGGGGTCCAGAACATCCCGAACGCGGACAACGCGAGGATTGTCCGGCTCGACGCGTCGGTGGACTGCGTGCTCAGGCCGAAGGTGACGCTGACGCTGGGCGCGTGGTACGAGGACTACAAATTCAGCGACGTGGATTCGGTCGGGCTCCAGAACATCTACCCGGGAGCCTTTTTTCTCGCACTCAACGACGGCAGCTACACCGCGACCGTTGGGTACGTCCGGCTGACATACCGGTGGTGAACGAAGATCCGATCCCGACGAGGGCCGCCGCCGCGTTCGACCGGCGCCGCTTCCTCGACGCGCTGCTGGCGGTCGGCTTCGTGTCGACGGCGGTCGCGATCGCCTACCCGGTGTCGCAGTTCCTGATTCCGCCGGCCAGCGGAGAGCCGGCGACCGCGAGCGCGTCCGCCGGGAAGGCGGCGGCGCTCAAACCGAACAGCGCGCACATCTTCAAGTTCGGCGGCCGACCGGGCATCGTGGTCCGTACCACCGACGGTGACGTCCGCGCGTTCAGCGCCGTGTGCACGCACCTCGATTGCACCGTGCAGTACAAACCGGACACCACGCAGCTCTGGTGCGCGTGCCACAACGGCACCTACGACCTGGGCGGCAACGTCGTGTCGGGCCCGCCGCCGCGGGCGCTCGAAACCTTCGTCGTGAACCTGCGCGGCGAGCCGGGCGACGAAGAGATTGTCGTCTCGCGCGCCTGACGGGAGCAGATTCGAGATGGTCAAAGGCGTCGTTGACTGGCTGGACGAGCGGCTCGACCTGAGCGACCTCAAGCACTTCATCGCCGAAAAGGGCGTGCCGATCCACACGCAGGAGGTCTGGTACTACCTCGGCGGCATGACGATGTTCCTGTTCGGAGTCCAGGTGTTCACCGGCATTCTCCTGCTGCTCTACTATCGCCCGAGCTCGGCGGAAGCCTACGAGAGCGTCCAGTTCATCGTCACGCAGGTCAAGTTCGGCTGGCTGATTCGCAACGTCCACAGCTGGTCGGCGAACCTGCTCATCGCGCTCGCCTTCGCGCATTTCTTCAGCGTGTTCTTCCTCAAGTCGTACCGCAAGCCGCGCGAGCTGACCTGGCTCACCGGCATCCTGCTGCTGTTTCTCATGCTCGGCTTCGGTTTCAGCGGCTACCTGCTGCCGTGGAACGAGCTCTCGTTCTTCGCGACGAAAGTCGGGACGGGTAGCGCGGGCGCGGTGCCGGTCGTGGGCCACTTCATGCTGCGGCTGCTGCGCAGCGGCGACGATGTCACCGGTGCGACGCTGTCGCGGTTCTACGGGCTGCACGTGGCGATCCTGCCGGCGATCACGACGGCGCTCGTCGCCGGGCACCTGCTGCTCGTCCAGCGGCAGGGGATGAGCGTGCCGCCCGGCATCGAACGGGCGCAGAAGGCAGGCAAGCTCGGTCCGCTGGCGCAAATGAAGTTCTTCCCGAACTACATCCTGCGCGACGTCCTCGCGTGGTACGTCGTCCTGGCGATCGTCGCCGCGCTGGCGGCGTTCTATCCGTGGGAGCTCGGCACCAAAGCGGATCCGTTCGCCGTCGTGCCGCCCGGCATCCGGCCCGAGTGGTATTTCCTCGCGGTGTTCTACACCTTGAAGCTCATCCCGAGCCACATCATGGGGTTCGAGGGCGAGCAGCTGGGCGTGGTCGCGTTCGGCATCGTCGCGATCGTGCTGGTGCTCGTGCCGTTCCTGGATCGGCGCGCGAGCCGGGGCGAGCGCAGCCCGGTGTTCACGGTGCTCGCAGCACTCGGTCTCGTGTACCTGATCGTCTTCACCATCATCGGGCATTACGCCAAGTAGACGCTGTCATGTCCCAGATCGCCCGACGCTGCCTCCCGCTGATCGCCGCGATGGCGCTGTTCGCGCCATCGCAGGCGACCGCGCAACCCGCGCAAGCGGCCAATACGTGCCTCACATGCCATTCGACCCTCGCCGACACCAGGCTGGCAACGCCCGCGAAGCTGTTCTCGGGCACGGACGTCCACCGCGAGCGGGGCTTCGCGTGCGCCGACTGTCACGGCGGCGATCCGGCGGCCGCCGAGAAAGCGCGCGCGCACGACGCGGCGAAGGGCTACAAAGGCGCGCCCAGGGGGCAGGCCCAGATTACGGCGTGCGCGCGCTGCCATAGCGACGCGGATCTGATGCGTCGCTACGCGCCCAAGCAGCGCGTCGATCAGGCCACTGAGTATGCGACCAGCGTGCATGGCAAGCAGCTGGCCGCCGGACACACGAACGTCGCCACCTGCGCGAGCTGCCATGGCCCGCACGGGATCCGGCTCGTCAGCGACGCGAAGTCGCCGGTGTTTCCGACCAACGTCGCGGCGACGTGCGCCGCGTGCCACGCCGATCCGCGGCACATGGCCGAATACAAGCTGGCCGACGGCACGCCGCTCCCGACGACCCAGTTCGCCGACTACAAGAAGAGCGTCCACTACGCCGCCCTCACCAAGGGCAACGATCTCTCGGCGCCGACGTGCAACGACTGCCACGGCAACCATGGCGCAACGCCTCCCGGCGTGGGGGCCGTCAGCAACGTGTGCGGCACGTGCCACGCGGTCTTCGCGACGAAGTTTCAATCGAGCGTGCACGCGCAGATCTTCGACAAGGGATGCGTGGAGTGTCACAGCAATCACGCCGTGCTGAAGCCGTCGGACGCGATGCTGGGGTCGACCGGCCACGCCGTGTGTGCCACCTGCCACAGCGGCGCGGACGACAAGGGCGCGGTGGCCGCCGATACGATGCACGGACAATTCGAGCAGCTCGAGGCGGGCATCCGGCGGTCCGGCGCGCTCATCGGACGCGTCAAGAACGCGGGGATTGAGGTCAGCGATCAGGAGCTGGCGCTGCGCGAGGCGTCGACCAAGCTGACGCTGGCGCGCACCGAGATGCACGGGTTCGTGCCGGCATCGGTTACGCCCATCATCGCGGACGGCGCGAAGATCGTCGAGAGTGTGGACGCGGCCGGAGAAAAGGGCGCCGCCGAGCTCCGGTTCCGGCGGCGCGGCCTCGCCATCTCGCTCGGGGCCATCCTGCTGCTCGTCGTCGCGCTCGGGTTGAAGGTCAGGCAGATCGATCGCCGTTCGCATTCATGATGCTGTGATGGACGACCGCCTCGCGCGCGTCGAATCGGCCCTTGCCGATCTCCAGCAGTCGATCGCCCGCGCCGAACACCGCATCGCCGCCATCGAGCAGTCCATCGCGACGACGGCCGATGCCGATGACGAAGCGGTGACCCACACCGCCACACCACCCCTGCCGTCGCTGGCCCGCGACGACCTCGTCACGCTGCTGTCGTTCACAGGCCGGACGTTCGTGGCGTTGGGCGGCGCCTACCTGCTGCGCGCGCTGACCGACGCCTCGCTGATCCCGCTGCCGCAGGGCACCGCCCTCGGCCTCGCCTACGCCATCGGCTGGCTCGTCATGTCCGACCGCGCCGCCGGTGCGAACCGGCGCACGAGCGCGGGCTTTCACGGCCTGGTCGCGGCGATGATCGCCTTCCCGCTGATCTGGGAGTCGGTCGTCCGCTTTCAGCTGCTCACGCCCAACGGGGCGGCGATCGCGCTGGCGGTGGTCACGACGCTGACGCTGGCGGCCGCTCTCCGTCAGCGTTCGCAGCTGCTGGCGTGGATCGCGGTGCTCGCGGCGCTGGCGACGTCGCTGGCCGCCGTCGCGGCGACCCGCGTCGTGCTGCCCTTCGCCGCCGTGACGATCGCGCTCGGCATCGCGACCCTGTGGATCGGCTACGGCGCGGACTGGGTGCTGCTCCGCTGGCCCGCGGCGCTCATCGCCGATCTGATGGTGCTGGCGCTCACTGTCCGAGTCGCAGGCGGCAGCTGGCCCGACCCGCCCGTGGTGGTGATGGCGCTGCAGCTGCTCCTGGTCACGGGACATCTCGGGAGTGTGGCCGCGCGCACACTGCTGCGCGGCCGCGACGTGAATCTGTTCGAGATCGTGCAGACCGCCGGCGCGCTCGCCGTGGGATTCGGCGGCGCGATGTACGTAGCGCGGATCACCGGCCACGGCGCCGCACCGATCGCCGCGATGAACCTCCTGGTCGGCGCCGGTTGTTACGGCGTGGC
>Ga0105247_10002771_pt1 | contig 11738 bp, 13 predicted proteins | sample KBSS24metaG_FD_81519 | JGI IMG/M metagenome (GOLD analysis project Ga0105247, IMG submission 81519) | Switchgrass rhizosphere microbial communities from Kellogg Biological Station, Michigan, USA - KBS S2-4 metaG | ecosystem: Host-associated > Plants > Roots > Rhizosphere > Soil | place...
ATCTGCGCCTCGATGGTCTCGTTCAGGCCGATGCGGACGAGCGTGTCGCCGATCAGCAGCGTATCGGTGCGCTGATCGGCATCGGCATCGCGCTGCCAGTCGGCGAGGCCGGTCTCGACCGAGACGTGACCCGGTGCGGTCGTGCAGGCGGGCGTACCGAGGCCGGGCCGCGCCGGACAATAATCGCGTTCGTCGGCATGCGCCGTGGCCGGGCTCAGCGACAGGAGAGAAACCGCCAGCAACCATCGCCCCAAGCATTGCATAGACATTCTCCCGCCATCGCGCAGCGCATAACGCCGGCGCGACAAACTCTATCCGTCGCCGGCGCGGACGAAATCGGTGGGCGGCGCGCGGAACCTTCTTTATCCGGGGGACTTGGCACCGCTACGCCCTGTATTGGCGCGGCGACGGGAGTGGCAGGCATGGCGAAGCAGGTCGAGAATGTTGCCGGATACAAGGACGTCCTGACGGGTAGCAGCGAACTCGCGCCAGCCGAACCCGGTGCCGTGACGGTGCGGCCGGTGTCTGCGCCCGAACTCAAGAGCCTGCTGGGTATCGCAGTCGCGGCGCTGTCGGTCGCCACGCTTTATTTCGCGCAGGACGTGCTGATCCCGATCACGCTGGCGGTGATGCTGTCGTTCGTGCTGTCGCCGGTGGTCAATCTGCTGCGGCGGCTGCGGCTGTGGCGCGCGCCGGCGGTGATCCTCACGGTGCTCGCCGCGCTCAGCGTGATGGGATTGATCGGCACGTTGATCGGCAGCCAGGCCGCCGCGCTCTCCGGCAACGCGCCGGAATATGCCAAGACCATCGAAGCCAAGATCGAGGGCGTCCAGGGCTTCGCGGTGACCAGGATCACGATGATCACCGAGCGGCTCGGCGGCGGCAAGCTGCCGACGCCCGCGTCGAGCGCAAAGCCGCTGGCGACCGTGACGCCCGCCCCCGCCGGCATCGTCTCCACCCCCGCCGCCGCCGATGGTCGGCGGCCGGTGCTGGTCGAGGTGGCGCAGGAGCGGGCCTCGCCGTTCACGATCGCGCGGACGATCCTCGAGCCGATCCTGGGACCGCTCGAAACCACCATCCTCGTGCTGATCGTCGCGATCTTCGTGCTGATGCAGAAGGAGGATCTGCGTGACCGCTTCATCCGCGTGTTCGGCTCCAGCGATCTCCACCGCACGACCTTGGCGCTCGACGATGCCGGCCAGCGGCTGAGCCGCTATTTCCTGTCGCAGCTGGCGGTCAACACCAGCTTCGGCATCGTCATCGGCCTGGGGCTGTGGGCGATCGGCGTGCCGTCGCCGGCGATGTGGGGCATATTGGCCGGGCTGCTGCGCTTCGTGCCCTATATCGGCGCCTTCCTCGCCGCGGTGGCACCGATGGCGCTGGCCGCCGCGGTCGATCCCGGCTGGTCGATGACGCTATATGTGCTGTTGCTGTTCGTCATCGTCGAGCCGCTGACGGGCTATGTCGTCGAACCCTTGCTCTATGGTCATTCGACCGGACTCTCGCCGGTCTCGGTGATCGTGTCGGCGGTGTTCTGGACCTGGCTGTGGGGCCCGATCGGGCTGATCATGTCGACGCCGTTGACCCTGTGCCTGGTCGTGTTGGGGCGCCATGTGAAATCGCTGGAATTCTTCGACGTGCTGCTGGGCGACCGGCCGGCCTTGTCGTCGGTCGAAAGCTTCTACCAGCGCATCCTCGCCAACAATCCCGACGAGGCGCTCGAAGAGGCCGAGGCTCAGCTCGCCGGGCGCAGCCTGCTCGATTATTACGACAATGTCGTGCTGCGCGGGCTGAAACTCGCCGCCGAGGACGAAGCGCGCGGTACGATCGACCGTGGCCGATCGATGCAGATGACGCGATCGATGCTGGCGGTGATCGAGGATCTCGACGACCATGTCGACGTGGCCGACACGTCGCCGGCGTCGGCCCTGCCGGAGACGGTTGGCGATGTCGTCTGCATCGCCGGGCGCGGCCCGTTCGACGACACCGTCTCGGCGATGCTGGTGCAGTTGCTTGGGCAGCGTGGCGTCGCCGCGCGGGGGTTGCCCAATGCGGCGGTCTCGCGCGAGGCGATCGGCCAACTCGATCTCACCGGCGTTTCGGTGATCGCTTTGTCATACCTCGAACTGACCGGCGCCCCCTCGCACCTGCGCTATCTGATCAAGCGCCTGCGCCAGCGCGCGCCCGAAGCACGGATCATCGTCGGATTTTGGCCTGCCGGCGAAGCGCTGCTGGCCGATGCCGACATCCAGCACGCGGTGGGTGCGGATCGTTATGTCGTCTCGCTGCGCGCGGCGATCGACGCGGTGTTCATGGATGTCGCCCCGGCTGCCGAAGCGGGAGCGCGGGCGGCATGAGCAGCATTGAATCCCACAGCTGATCGGATTAAATCCTATCGGTAAGGATGGAGACTCAAAATGCGCACGACGCAACAGTTCAGTGTCACGCTGACAAATGAAATGGCGGCGAATGTGCGGGCCAAAGTTGCCTCGGGCGAATATGCCAGCGAAAGCGAAGTGATCCGCGATGGCCTCCGGGCGCTACAGGCACGCGACCGTGCGGTGGAGAACTGGCTGCGCGACGAGATGGTGCCGGCCTATGACGACTATAAGGCGGATCCGACACAAGTGATGTCGCTCGACGAGGTACGCGCCAATCTTGCAGCGTTGCACGAGCGGACGGTTGCGCGCGGCTGACGATGTCCTTTCGGATCGTCTTGACTCCCAAGGCGGGTCGGCATCTCAATTCGATCTACGATTATATCGCGCGCGAGGCGTCGCCCGGCATTGCGCAACGGTTCACCGACACGATCGTCGACCATATCGGCAAGCTTTCCGACTATCCTCGGCGCGGCAGCCCGCGTGACGATTTGCGACCCTGCACGCGAACAATCACCTTCCGACGCAGGGTGACGATCACCTACGTCGTCGAAGACGCTGCCGTCGTCATACTCGGCCTTTACTATGGCGGACAGGACTTCGAAACGCTTGTACGCGAGGACCAATCCGGGTGACCAGACAGGCGTCCGTTCGGTTGGCACGCCGGCCGCGGCGCATCACCCGGCCGCGATATCCGTCAACAGCTTGTGATCGAGGATCATGCTGACTCGATCCTCGGCATCGAGGAAGACCACCGGGCCGTAATTGGTGAACAGCAATTCGGTATATTCGGGAAAGGCGGTGTGATCGTGGATCGCGTCGAGCGGCTCATAGCCATAGGTGCCGGCCGGGGCGCTGCCCATCCGATACTCCATCCGGCCCTTGACGACATAATATTCGCCCGCGCCGAGATGCTTGTGGCGCGCGAAGAAGCTGCCGGCCGCACAGCGCAGCATCACGGTGAAGCGTCCGGTCTCGGCGCTGGCGTAAAAGAGCTGGAAATCGATCCCGTCCACCAGCCCGTGCCATGGCAGCGCATCGGGCGTCATCAGGCGTTCGTCGGTCATCATCGTCACGGCTTCGGTCCTCCGGAGCATGCAATGGCTGATCGGAATGAGGCGCGGTTCGACGCCGCAGATCGATCGATCGCCATAATAGCGCGGCATGAAAGCGAAGCCACGGGTGACGATGGCATCGACGCTATGGGGTCTTGCCCGTCAGGTGCCTCGCCTGGCCAGCCAGCCCGGTTCAGCCGCTACGCCTGCCGCGGCGGCATCGTGTAATTGAGCGCGGTGCGGCCGCCATCGACATAGACCGATTCGCCGGTCATGAAGCTGGCCTCGTCGGACAGCACGAACGCGATCACGGCCGCCTGCTCGTCGGGTGTCGAGAAACGGCCGAGCGGCGTGCGCGATTCGATCACCGCCTTGAGCGCGGGCGTCAGCAGGCTCGGGTCCGATGCCATGCCGGTCGCGGTCGGCCCGGGCGCGACATTGTTGACGCGGATGCCGTGCGGCGCGAGCGCCACCGCCATCACCCGCGTCAGCGAATCCAGCCCGCCCTTGCTCGCGCAATAACCGGCCCGCTGCGGCCCGGCGAGCCGCGTGCTGGTCGAGGTGATGTTGACGATCGATCCCGTCCGCCCGGCCGCCACGAGCCGCTGCGCAACCGCCTGGCCGAGCAGGAACGGACCTTCGAGATTGACCTTGAGCGTGCGCGAGAAGTCCGCGCCCGACATTTCGAGGAAATTGACGTGCGGCGAGATGCCCGCGGCGCAGACCAGTGCATCGACCAGCCCATATTCGGCTTCGGCGCGCTCCAGCGCAGCCGCCACCGTCGAAGCCTCGCCGGCATCGCCAACCACCGCGATCGCCTTGCCGCCCTTGGCGCGGATGTCGGCGGCGACCGCCTCGACATTCTCACCACGGCTGACCGCGACGACGCTGGCGCCCTCGGCCGCCAGCCGCCGCGCCGTCGCCGCGCCGATGCCCTGCCCCGCGCCCGTGACCAGCGCGACCTTGCCCTCGAACCGCATCCCATCCTCCTTCGTAAGCTTGCATATCGTCCGTATGATCACGCTCTCCTAGACCATCGGGATTGCGGAAGGGAACCGGTTTGTTGGTGACAACCGATGCGGATCCGGCAGGCCCGAAATTTCTGCCAAATGCGCCTGCATTTCGGTCATAGGACGGTGAATGGACATCGCGAGGTAATATGGCCGGCACGCGCATCTTCGACTTCGACCGGGCGATCGTCCGGACGCCGGGACGCAGCGTCGTCGATGGCCTGCGCGCGGCAGGCGGCGATGGGCCGGATCCCGACGCCATCCTCGCCGAACACGCAGCCTATGTCGGCGCGCTCGGCGCTGCAGGCCTGACCGTCGACGTCCTGCCGCCGCTCGAGGCGTTTCCGGATGCGATGTTCGTCGAGGATCCGGCGCTGGTGTTCGCCGAGGATGCGATCCTGCTGCGGCCGGGTGCGCCGACACGGCAGGCCGAGGCCGAGGCGATCGCGCCTGCGCTGCGCGAGCGGTTCGATCGCGTGCTCGCGATCGGCGAGGGCACCGCCGATGGCGGCGATGTGCTGGTCACGCGGCAGTCGGTCTATATCGGCCTGTCCGATCGCACCGACCGGATCGGCGCCGCGGCGCTGGCACGGCAGCTCGCCGGAATCGGCCGGACGGCAATGATCGTCGAAACGCCGAAGGACACGCTCCACCTCAAATCGGCATGCTCGCTGATCGACGAGGAGACGTTGCTGGTCACGCCGTCGCTGGCGGCGGCCGGCATCTTCGACGGCTTTCGCCTGCTGATCGTCGATGCGGACGAACTCGGCGGCGCCAACGGCTTGCGGGTCAACGACATCATGCTCGCGGGCCGATCCTATCCGCGGACGATCGACCTGCTCGCCGGACATGGCCTCGATGTCGTGCCGCTGGCGGTCACCGAAATCGGCAAGATCGATGCGGGACTGACCTGCATGTCGCTGCGCTGGGCGACGTCGGGCTGACTCGACGCGCTACAGCGTCCCCTCCCCCGCATGGACCAGCCCCAGAATCTCGGCGACGCACACCGGCGTCTCGGACCCCGCGACGAACAGTTCCACGACATTGGTCAGCAGCCAGCCCTTGCCCTTCGCCTCGACCGCCTTGATCGTCATGAACGCGTGCACCGACTGGCCCGACCGCACCGGTGCGAGGAACCGCACCTTGTTCGACCCATAGTTGAACGCATGCCCGACACCCGTGATCGTCAGCAGCGATTCGGTCAGCGCCGGGATCAGCGACACCGTGAGGTAGCCGTGCGCGATGGTGCCGCCCGCCTCGCGCGTCGCCCGTTCGACGTCGACATGAATCCATTGATGGTCGTTGGTCAGCTCGGCGAAGCGGTCGATCCTGGCCTGGTCGACGAGGATTCCGGCCGATGGCCCCAGCCGCAGGCCGACATGATCGGCGAGGCTGGCGAGCGGGATCTGGCGTTGCATCGACCGGTCTCCTTCGGAAAGTCCGGCGGCTAACCCAGCGCCGCGGTGTCGGCAAGAGCAGTCGCCGACCGTGCGGCGCCCCATGTCATCTGCCGCGCTTCCCGGCACCATCGCTGGCAGGCGGCAGCAATTCCGGTCGATATTCGAAATGCATCGTATCGAAGTGGCTCCATTTGCCGCCCCAGATGAAGCCGTGGCGCTCGAAGATGGCGACGATCTCGAACGGGATGCGATTGCGCCAGGCCGCCTTCTCGCCGCCGGCCCAGCGCCAATAATCCGCCTGCGTCGTCGCGATGTCGATGGCGACGCCATAGCCGTGCATGCTGCGCTGGCTGGCGCCGGCGATCGCCCGGCAAGCATAGGTGCCCGCGCTCGGCACCAGATAGCGCGTCATCGCGGGCGGCAGCGTTTCGAGATCGCGGACGACGCGCTCGAGTTGATCGGCGGCACCGTTGGCGGTGGCGAAGCGAACCGATCCGCCACCGCGCGACGGCATCCATGCAACGCTGCGCAGACGTCCGGCGACCTCGCTGTTGAAACAATTGCCATAAATCCGGTCGAAGAAGGGTTCGTAGCGCGTTCGCCCGGGATCCTCGCCGGGTGCCGGCGGCCGGCGTGGTTTGCCCGCGACATAGGGTTCGGCGAACATGTCGTCGAGGTCGGGCGCGCTCTGTCGTTCGGCCGAGCTCTTGCCCGCTATTCCATCCGAGACGCGCATCGTCGTGCCGTCGCGAAACCTGATCCGCGCGACATCGATCGCGGCGATGTCGTCGGGATAGGCGGCCATCAGCCGCGCGGCCCAGGCCGGCCGTGCGCCGTCTTCACCCTTGGGCAGGGCTGCCTGGTCAGCCGTCGCGCTGCCGCAGCCCGCAAGCGCGAGGATCGCCCCTGTCGCCAGACGTCGGCTAAAGCACGGTGACGACGACATAGCCGGGATAGATGTCGACATGGATCAGCGGTTCGCCATTGACGATCGCACGCGCCACCCCCGGCCCCATCGAGCCGCGCGCGAGCAGCCGTTCGAGCGACGCGCGGTTCTGCGCGACCCCGAAAAAATTGTCGGGCTGGTCCTCGCCGTCGATCAATCCGAAGCGGTGCACATTGGCGCGATCCTGCCGGATGATCGCGGCCACGGTGGTCAGCCGAACGCCACTGCTGTTGAAATGGTCGCGCGCGCTCAACCGCGCGGTATAATGACCGACCGGCCCATGTTCGGCCGCTACCGGCGCGGCGCCCAGCGTGGCGAGGGCAAGCGCCACGACTCTCATCAGCCCATATGTCATATCATCGCTCCCCACATCCTCGATCCTGCCGCGACGGGATAGCGTGAATGCGGGCCTGCTGCTGTTGCACGCGTCACACCGCGCCGACGGCGTGCGGCATGATCCGGGCATGCGGCGATGAGGTCAACGCCGGATCGGTGCGGTCGCGCGCACCGCCACGTGGCGCCTGGCTACCGGTCGCCAGGCGGGGCATGTCATGGTTACAGGCGCGGTGACGGCGTGCCGGTCAGCAGATTGCAATTGCCCGGCAGTCGATCGGGGCATAAACCAAGCATTCGGGTCTGTCCGCCGCGCGACGTGTAGAACATGCACGCGGCCTGGGGGAGCAAGGATATGCCCGACGCATCCGACATCGCCTGGTTCAAGACGCAATTCGCCGCGGACATCCTGCCGAAGCTGGCCGGCACGCCATTCGATCTCGACATGATCGCCGCGATCGCCTGTCAGGAAACCGGCGAAATCTGGCGCGTGCTGCGCAGGAAGACCCTGCCGCTCGACCGCATCCTGGCGTTGTGCGTCGGCGACACGATCGACGCACGGTCGGTCTTCCCGAAGAGCCGGGCCGACCTCGAATCCGCGCCGCACGGCAAGGAGATGTTCCCGATCGCCCGCGCCGCTTTAGTCGCGATGGCCGAACATATTCCGGGCTATGCCGGCGTCGCAAAGAAACCCAACAAATTCTGCCATGGCTATGGCATGTTCCAATACGACATCCAGTTCTTCAAGACCGATGCCGATTACTTCCTCCAGCGCCGGTACGAGACGTTCGAGGGCACGTTCGGCCGCTGCCTGAAGGAATTGAAGAGCTGTCTCGGCAAGCTCGGCTGGACCGCGCGCACCAGCCTGACCGACATGGAGAAAGCGGCGGTCGCGATCACCTATAATCGCGGGTCGTTCAAGCCGTCGCTCGGGCTCAAGCAGGGCCATTTCGACGGCCAGCGCTTCTATGGCGAGAATTTTTTCGCCTTCCTCCGTCTCGCCCATACCGTTCCCAACCCCGACGGCGCACCGGCGGTGCTGCCGACACCCGCGCCTGGCACCGCGATCGTCACGCCGCCCGCGCCGGTCACCGCCACCGGCGCGACCTACGAGGTGATTGTCACCGAAGGCACGCTCAACGTCCGCAGCACGGCGAGCAAGGATCCCAAGGCGCCCAACAAGAACGTCATCGCCCAGCTCCCCGCCGGCTTCCGGGTGACGGCGGTCAGTGCGACCGCGACCAACGGTTTTCTCGAGATCGAGACCAGTCTGCGCGGTGCGCTGGTCCGCGGCTTCGCATCGAAGGATTTCCTCAAGCGCGTCGCGACGCCGGCGCCACCTCCCCCGGCACCAACACCGGCGCCCGCGCCAGCGATGCCGACCACCGGCATCGTCGCCGCCGTGCTGCCGCGCAAGGCATCCAGCGTCACCCGCCGCGCCGATCCGGCCAATGCCCATTCGGTGAAGGAGAGCGGCCAGCCATCGCGCACCGGCCCCACTGCCGCCCAGCTTTGCGCGGACCTGGCGAAGATCATCGACTGGCTCGCGGTCGATAATGTCGCGCACAAGCGCTACCAGCCGACCGCGACCGCTACCTTCTGCAACATCTATTCGCACGATTATTGCCACCTCGCCGGCGTCTACCTGCCGCGCGTCTGGTGGAACGGCCCGGCGCTCGTGCAACTGGCGCAGGGCCACGCGGTCGAACCCCAATATGGCGCGACCGTCGACGAGGTCCGCGCCAACGACCTGTTCCGCTGGCTGCGCGACTTCGGCCAGCGCTTCGGCTGGCGCCAGACCGTGTCGCTGACCGAATTGCAGCAGGAGGTGAATGGCGGCGCGGTCGGCCTGATCGTCGCCCGCCGCAAGCTCGAGGGCCGGTCGGGTCATATCGTGCCGGTCGTCCCCGAAACCACCGATCACCGCGCCCGCCGCAACGCCGCCGGCCAGGTCGTGGCACCGCTGCAGAGCCAAGCCGGCCGCGTCAATTTCCGCTATGGCACCGGCAATACCGACTGGTGGAAGAGCGTAGAGTTCGCCGAGAGCGCGTTCTGGCTGCATGCGTGATCGACGCCACGCGTCCCGTTGTCTTTTGCAGCTTGCTGGGGCACAGACTCTTCCGCCGGTCAGGCTTGGTCCAACCGTCTCGCCCAATAGAAAAGTATGGCCGCAACGGCAAAGGGGATGCCGAAAAACAGCAGATAGATCTCCCAGAATTTGAGTATCATGGTCGGATCCGATATTGCTCCCCACTCCATGGGTAGCATGAATATAGTTGGTGAAATCCAAAGACCATGCGCCAAATCTCTAAGCCTTTGACCACGCCTCCGCGGCCGGGGGAAAAAGATCCACTTCCACAGACGCTGCATAGAATTTTGCGCCGATCCCATGTGGCCAACATAGCATGTGAGGAATGACCTGTAACGTCGCGTGCCCACACGATCGGATATTTCTGATCGACGGCGTAGGCGCGATCGCCCGGAACGCACGCACGAGACCAGCCGCTTAACCGCCCTTGCCAACTCTCGAATGACAGATTACTTTGCCTTATAAAGTGATCTGATCGACAGAGACGATTCGCCATGCATGACGTCGAAACCGCGCTGTCCGATATCGAGCGGATCCGCGACCAGCTCGCGGCCACGACCCGCTTTCGCGGCTTCACGCCGTCGATCGCGGCGACCACCGGCCTCCTCGCTTTGGCGCTGGCCGCCGTGCAATCGGCCCAGCCCGGCCTCACGGGCGATACCCGCCTCTACTTCGTCGCCTGGATCCTGCTCGCGATCATCTCCGGCTGTCTGATCGGCGCCGACGCCGTCATCCGTGCCCGGGCGCTGCATCGCGGGATGGCGGAGAGCATGATCAACACGACATTGCGCCAGTTCATCCCAGCGGGTGCCGCCGGCGCGGTCAGCGCCCTGGTGCTGCTCGGGCGGGCGCCCGAGGCCGCATGGCTGCTGCCCGGCCTGTGGCAATTGCTGATCGCGCTCGGCATCTTCGCAGGGCTGTCGAACCTGCCGCGCCGGATGATCTGGGCCGCGGGCTGCTATTTCCTGTGCGGCAGCATGACGCTGGCGTTGAACAGCGCGATGACGGCGCCGTCGCCCTGGGCGATGGGCATTCCCTTCGGCTTCGGCCAGTTGCTGGTCGCCGCTATCCTGCATGATGCGGGCAAGCGGTGCGGACATGGCTGAAGACCGCAAAAGCGCGCCGTTCGCCTATGACGGCCTCGACCGCATTTTCCACGAAAAGGCGCGGCTGGGCATTCTCACGTCGCTCTCGGGCCAGCCCAAGGGAATCGGCTTCACCGAATTGCGCGAGCTCTGCGGCTTGACCGACGGCAATCTCAGTCGGCACGTGCAGGTGCTTGAGGAGGCGGGATTGATCGCGGTCCACAAGGGCTATGAGGGCAAGCGGCCGCACACTTTGTGCCAGCTGACCGAACAGGGCCGCGCGCGCTTCGCGGACTATCTCGACGTGCTCGAACAGGTCCTGCGCAACGCCGCCCGCGTTACGCGGCCCAAGGGTGCGAACAAACGCGCGCCATTGCCGAAAACCGTCTGAGCGCGCCGTAATCGCTCGCACCCTTTTTTTGTCTGGAGACTTTGTGATGCAAAGTTATTTTCCGATTCCAGAAACTGGCTTCAGCATCCTAGAACTGAACCACAAAAGACTCAACGGCCCGATAACCCGCTCACGCCAGCGACGCACGCTGACGCTGTGGTCGGCGCTATGTTTCACGGCCTTGCTGCTGCGATTGCTGACACGCGATCCCGGCCTTCACGCCTTCGCACTCGGCCTCATGATCCCCGGCGCAGGGTTTCTCCAATGGGTAGTATATGGGAGCGACACGCAGCTCTCGGCGATCCTGCTGGCGATCGCTGGATTCGGCCTGTTCTGTGCCGCCGGTATCGCCTGGTTCGCGACCGGCAATGTCCTGCTGATGCCGTTGATCTGGATGAGCGCCGCGATGCTGTCCTCGCAACCCGCCTGGTTCGGACTCGATCGGGCGACCGGCGCGATCTGGCAGTGGGCCGGCATCTGGGTGCCGCCGACGCTGCCTGCAATCGCCTGGCTGATCCTCGCGCAGTCCCATCGACGAAAGACAGCCGTGGGACAGCCGGCAGCGATCGCTCGACCCGTCGCTGTGGCCGTAGGCATTCGCGACGAGATCGCGCCCGACGATCTATGCCGCCTGCGGCTCCTGCTTGACCGCGCGCTCCAGCCGGTCGAAGCGTTCGAAGGCTTCGAATGGCGCGACCAGTTCCAGACCGCCGCCCTGCGCTACCAGATCAATTTCCTGTCCTACGCGTTGGCCATGGCCCAGCATCAATATCTGCCCGCCGCCACCGCCACGATGGCGCAATCGCAGGAGCGGCTGCTGGCCAAGCAGGGCGACCACCGCATCTGGCGCTATTGGGCGCTGGAAAATGCGTGGGGCAATCTGCGCGCGGAATGCGACCCCGTGTCCCGCGACAATATCATGTATTCCGGCTTCGTCGCCGCGCAGATGGCCTTGTCCGAAGGCACCTCGGCCTTGCGCCTGTTCATCCGCGGCCGCGAATGGAAGCGCTACGAGCTCGGTGAGATCATCGCGCTGCTGACGGCGCAATAC
>Ga0105247_10002774_pt1 | contig 11729 bp, 11 predicted proteins | sample KBSS24metaG_FD_81519 | JGI IMG/M metagenome (GOLD analysis project Ga0105247, IMG submission 81519) | Switchgrass rhizosphere microbial communities from Kellogg Biological Station, Michigan, USA - KBS S2-4 metaG | ecosystem: Host-associated > Plants > Roots > Rhizosphere > Soil | place...
AGCGCGCAAATTGGCGCCCGAATCGACGATGGCGATACACATTTTGGTCTTGAGATTAATGGCTTCCTTGCGCGCGGCAGCGATGGCCTTCTCGGCCGATTCTAAGTCTATATGCATGGATTGGTCTCCGATGGGGCGGACAGGAACTCGGCCCCTAAACACGTATCACGCATCGGCCGTTCCCGGACGAAAAAGGCTGGCATGCCGCGACAACATGCCAGCCAGAGGCAACGCGGCCAGGATGGCGCCTGTCCCTGTCGGCGCAGCAGGTCACGGAAGCGTTCGGCTGGGAGAAGCCACCAAAGTATCTGTTACGTGATCGAGATCAGGTGTACGGCGACGCCTTTATGAGCCGTATCCGAGCGATGGGCATCCGGGATCGGCCGACCGCGGCCCGCTCACCCTGGCAGAACGGATATTGCGAGCGGGCGATCGGTTCAATCCGACAGGACTGTTTGGACCACGTGATTGTCTTGGGAGAGCGCCATCTTTTCCATCTGCTGCGCTGTTATGCGACCTACTACAATCGGAGCCGAACCCACCTGTCCTTGAACAAGGATGCGCCAACGAGGCGACCAGTTCACGTCCTCGGGAGCATCGAAGCGAGGCCCGTCCTCGGCGGCCTGCATCATCACTACGTTCGCATTTGATTTACGACAGGGACAATCCAGCCGAGCACGCGGACGCGTTGGAAAGCGAGCCACGGTAGCATCCGCAACCGGTTTAATGGAGTTGGGCTGAAATATTCAGCCTCCTCGTGAAGGCAGACGACGCTTAGTAGTCGCTGATATAGCCTCAACTCGCTGGTGTGAGTTGCCCGCGAATTTCACCGTCTGGGTACTTAGCAGTGTGCACATTGATGTACATGTTACCGCTCAGTAGGGCCGCGGATTGGTCTTCAGTTAGGATGGCCGCACCTTTCATCGGGCTCGGCAACGGAGAGATTGTGATCATGACACCCGCGTTTTCACCTTCTCTTGCGGGCCCGTGGAAATGGGCAGCGGTTGCGGTTCCGGTTAGACCCCAATAGCTGATCAGACTAACCCGATGGGTGGCGGCGCAGGCACTGGCCAGAACTTTGGGGCCTTGCCGGGTAATCCAGGATCGGCCACTTACAATCCTAATGCCGCGTTGCCACCGCTGAATAATCCTGCCGGCTCTAGCCTTGGACCTTCGACTGGAACATCGGGAATAACTGCGCCGAGCACTAGCTCTGGCACGACCACTAGCCCGTAGGATAGTCCACGGCCTCAATGCGCCGTCCGTCTTGAGCTTGGCCTTGGTCGTGAAGCTCGCGGCCTTAGTGCCCGCCGCCGCCGCGGGGTATGGATCCAGCGCAAGGCGATTGGAGTCGCCAATCGTAGCCCAGTGTTTGGCAAATATAGACTTTGCTCAGAGGGTTAGTGCGGACCGTAGCGGCTTCTCTGTGCCACCCATAGCTATTCGCGACCCGCGCAATCTCCTCGTCCCCGCAGTAAGGGGTGGCGATGAGACCATATTTCGTGACCTGAAATTCACCTTGGCAAAGAGTGCGTACGGCGGCTGGCTGAAGCATTTCTGTGCTCAACAATGGCGGCTAGACCGGTGAAGCCTGCTTGTAGGACTCTGCTCATGAGGGCTTCCTTCCTGACACTACAACGGCACAACGAGAACTAGCCTACGGGAATGCGGACCAGGGAGAGGCGAAGATTACCTGACCAGACCGAAGGGAGAGGCATGACGCGAACTCAGAACCGGGTACAAACGCGACGAGAGTCCGAATCCGGGTCGCAAATCAATGATCGCAAGAGGAACAAAGTGGAACGTGCCGTCCGCACTGGTTGCGGGATCCCGCCGTGCTTCATACATGCACGTGGACGGTGCCCATTGCACCACGCCCGCATGGACGGTCATTTATCTCAACGAAAAGCAATCATCATGAAGAGATCCCGCATCAAAGTTGCAGCCGTCGCCGCGATTCTCGCGCTCAGCGGCGTAGGCCTCGCCCATGACGCACTCGCTTGGGGCCGTTTCCACGGCAGTCATTTTGGCCACGGCAAGCGCTTCGCCAGCAAATTCCATGGCCAAGACGGACGAGTAACCGTCACGTATGACCAAGACCGACGAGAAACCGTCACGTATGACCAAGACCGACGAGTAACCGTCAGGTCCCCTGCCTGGAGCTGTCGGTGCACCGAGCTGGATTGCTGCGACCGGTGAGTTGCTGCCCTGACGCCTTAACGGTTAATTGGCTGACTTCCGGCCTGAGAATTGAGCTGCCGATATGCAATTAGTGCCTCTCCCATTTCAAAACCCGCGCGAAATTTGACGTGTTGATTGAAAATGTGAATTCAGACGCAACGCTCAGGTTACAGACACTTGGCGCCATTGACCTGGCGCCGTTGCTGTGCATGTCCGCTTTGCTCCCAATAATGGACGTGAAGCCGCTCGAGGAACTGTATCGAGCACGAAACCAAAGCTTCCAATTTCAGATCAAGGCCGAACGTGGAAGGCTGACGCCAGAGGTCTTGAAGAGGACACTGGAACTGCGGAAAGGGCAAGTGAAGCGCTTCATCGCTCAACCAACCCGTAAGAAGGGGGAGGACTCCATTCACGCATTAATCAGCCAAATATCCCCGCAGGACGTTGGGGGACTCGGTGAGAAGCTAACCTCTTTGTCGTTCGTGCGTGAGGTAAAATCTAGACGACACGCCGACGGTAGGCTCACGCAATAAACGCCGGCAGACGCTGTTGACTGGGAGTAGCACACCCCGCCCTTACGCAGATCCAATTCCGCGCCGCATAAATGTCCGCTATGGGTCATGAGCGGATTGAAACTGGGGTTAGATATGTCTGCTTTGCCCCCGGACGTGCAGACTGGTGAGCAGAACGTCCGCTAAGTGCCACGAGCCGGGAATGCCGCAAGGCGCCCTTCACAATGTGCGTGGTCGGTGGCGGCTTTATCGCAATGAGGCAACACCTGAACTACGTAGCTAGAGAAACCTTTTTTAGTAAATGCCAGGCCTTCCTTACAACCTCTTCCTGAACGCGACTTTTGCTCAGTCGCTCAGCGGTTTTGTGGGAGAAGATGGCGGTGGTTATCGCCTTGCGCCCATCCGCATCGGGTGCCCGGAACTCAAGATTGGCAAGTTCCGTAGAGGTCATACTCAGCAGCGAGACATGAGGGCGGAAGCTCTAGATCATTCGCGAACGACGGAACCTTCGGCTACGTATCATCGCTTCTACACTTGTGCCGGAGTGAACGAATTGCCAAATTGTTCACTAATACCAATATATGAAGTGCGCTGTCGGGCGGACGATGTAGATGCGATGCCTTTCCTACACTTCGATTGTTAATGAACTGAAGCCCGGCGTCTTGATCTGGGGAAGGACGTCATGACGAAGTTGTTGGTCTTGGTAGCTGCGCTTATTACGTTCGCGTCACCGGCCGAGGCGACAGAGATCTGGACGTGCACGTACACATATCTAACCCGTGCAGTCGTCTCCACCCATAGCGATCCCGAACTTGTTCGCTTTGAAGTCTCCCCGCCTGATCCATCGACACCGCAAACCACGAGCACTATCGCATCCTACAAAACAATGACTATGGTCTGGTTGCTACGATTTCATGGTCAGAGGTGCAGAACGGTATGAAGAGCCCTGTCGTGGGAGCGCGCACCGTGGTGGTTGACAAAGGAACCGGTGAGTTTTGGTGGGCTATGACATCCGTGAGCGGGGCGCAGGTGGCCTTGGCGTACCAGATTAACGGTAAATGTCTGAAAGACTAGCATTCCGTCTCGCCAGGCAGCGCAGCAACCATGTCGATTACCTCGTAGCCGACCAGCTGCATCATCCCCATGGTGATCACTGTGACGATCGACGATCATCGTGCCGTGGAGCTAGCCTAACAGGCGATTGCGCCTAATCGAAGCTCTAGATGGTCCGCAATTGCGGCCAGGGAGAGTTAGGGGCAACAGATCGATTTTTTAATTCGGGCGATCGTCCGTGCTTATGAGGCGCTAACTGGTGCGGCCGCAATCGGACGTGTGCTCATTCCTGCGGCCGCGCCCCTCCCATCATTGAAGTCGCTTAGGAAGACAGAGCAGTGCTGAGCGTATCGATATTGTTGCGGAACATGTCGAGATAGTTCCCGGCTGGTCCGTCGGGTGCGGAGAGCGCATCGGAATATAGCGTACCCCCAATCTTGGCACCGGTCTCCGAGGCGATCTGGTCGAGCAGTCGGCTGTCGGTGACGTTCTCCAGGAAAACCGCCGGGATATGCTCTTTCTTGATCTGGGTGATGATCTTGGCCACGTCCTGCGCCGAGGCCTCGCTTTCCGTGCTAACGCCTTCCGGCGCGATGAACTCCATGCCATAGGCCGAGCCAAAATAGCCAAATGCGTCATGAGTGGTAATGATCTTGCGGCGCTCGGGTGGCATCTTGGCCACAGCCGCCTTGACGTTCGCCTCCATCGCCGTCATCCCGTCGATGAATTTTTTAGCGTTTGCCTCATATGTGGCCTTGCCGGCCGGGTCGGCGGCAATTAGCGCATCGCGAATGTTGGCGGCATAAATTTTCCCGTTGGCGAGGCTCTGCCAGGCATGCGGGTCGGTGATCGTCTTCTCGTCCTCGACCATCTTGCGAGGGTTCACACCTGTGGACGCTGTCACCACCTTGCCCTTGAAGCCCGAAGAGTTCTCGAGCCGGGTCATCCAGCCTTCGAGCCCTAGCCCGTTGATGAACAGGATCTTGGATTCGGAGAGCGCCTTGGCGTCGGCGGGAGTTGGCTCGTAGACATGGGCATCGCCGTTCGGGCCGACGAAGGTCACGACGTCGACGCGGTCGCCGCCGACTTGCTTAACCATGTCGCCGAGAATAGAGAACGAGGCCGCGACCTTCATCTTGTCGTCGGCCGAGGCTCCCTGCGGGACCGCGAGCAGCGCCGCCAGAATAAGTCCTAAAGCAAGCAAGAGACGTCTCGTCATGGCACCAACTCCTTAGTTTAGATTTTACGCTTCCAGATGCTTGCGGGGCATGAGTTGCCACAGCAGCCCGCCCTGCCAGCCCACCAGCATCGAGAGGAGATAGAAGACCCCCGCCATCAGGATGATGGCAGGGCTCGTTGGCACGTTGGTGTAATAAGAGAGCAGCAGACCGATCAGGCTGGCGACAAAGGCGGCGAGCACCGACACCACCACCAGGCCGGAGATGTCTTGCGCCCAAAAGCGCGCGGTGATCGCCGGCAACAGCATGATTCCCACCACCATCAAAGTGCCGAGCGCCTGGAACCCGCCGATCAGGTTCATCACCACGAGCACGAGAAATATAAAATGGGTAGGAGAGCTCCACCTGCTCACCGAGCGGAGGAACTGGGGGTCGAAACATTCGAGCACGAGCGGGCGATAGATGATGGCAAGCGCTGCCGTCGACACGGTAGCAATCGCCCCGATAAGAAGGATTGCGTGGTCGTCGAGCGCGAGCACGGTCCCGAACAGCACATGCAATAGATCGATGCTGTTGCCGCGCACCGAAACGATCAAGACGCCGAGCGCGAGCGAGCAGAGATAGAAAGCGGCGAGGCTCGCGTCCTCACGCAGCACCGTGGAGCGGGCGACGAGACCGGCCAAGAGCGCCACGGCGATGCCGGCGGCAAAGCCGCCCAGACTCATGGCGAATAGTGAAAGGCCGGCCAGCAGATAGCCGATGGCAGCGCCCGGCAGGATGGCATGGCTCATGGCGTCGCCCATCAGGCTCATGCGCCGGAGCATGAGGAACACCCCGATCGGCGGCGCGCTGAGCGATAGCGCAAGGCAGCCGACTAGTGCCCGGCGCATGAAGACGAAGTCCATAAATGGATCGATGAGGTAATGGATCATACCGACTCACGCTCCTGCGGCGGTGTGGCGCGCTCGCAAATCTCCGCCTCGGCATCGAACGCGGCCGAGAGCTGACCGGCGCGCGCAAGGTTCTCGGGCGTCAGCATGGACCGCGTCGGACCCCACGCTACGACCTCACGCGCAAGCAGCAGGGTCTTGGGGAAATGCGCACGCACCTGCTCGATGTCGTGCAGCGCGGCGATGACTGTGCGTCCCTCCTTGTGCCAGCGTTCGATCAGGACGATGAGGTCGGCGATGGTCTTGGTGTCGACGGCTCGGAACGGTTCGTCGAGCAAGATCAGCCGCGCATCCTGCAATAGGAGACGAGCGAACAGCACGCGCTGGAACTGGCCTCCTGATAGCGAGCCGATAACGCGATCGACAAAATCGAGCAGGCCCAGCGCCGACAGTGCACCGGCTACGGCCGGCTTGCGCTGCGCGTCGATCCCACGCCAGATGCCAATCTCGCGCCACAGCCCCATGGAGACGCAGTCGAACACCGTCACGGGGAAGCTGCGGTCGATGTCGATCTGTTGCGGCAGATAGGCAATCTCGTGTCGGTCGAGCCCATCGAGGTCGATCGAGCCATCAAGCGGAGAAAGCTCCCCCATGATGCCCTTGAGCAGAGTCGACTTGCCAGCGCCGTTGGGCCCGACCAGCGCGAGCAGCTCGCCCTCTTCCACCTCGCCGGTGACATGGTGCACGGCAGGATGGCGATCATAGCCTAGTGTGAGATCGTTGAATTTGATTGCTGGGCGCCCGTTCATCCGAGCACCCACAAGATGCTGAGCCAAAGCAAAACTGCTGCAACGCCGCCGATGGCGAGCCTTGCCGGGACGGAGAGGCGTAACAGGGAGAAACCCAAGGAGAGACGCGCCGAAGCGGGAGGATGGGCGCCGTTGCCTCCGGTCCGTGCCTCGCGCCTATGCGGCGGCGTTGGCGGTGGCGGCTGCAGCGGTACAGGCGTGCCAGATCGCGCGATGGTGGCTTCCCCTGTCTGCACCTCGTGATCCTTTGTTTTTAGCTCGTCGCGTGTGGGCGGCAGTCCTCGCAGAGACCTGCGATCTCGAGCGTCACCTGCTCGGCCAAAATCTCCTCGGGCGAGAGCGCGAGCAGCACCGCCTGGTCCTCATCGGAGAGCGGAATCTCGACGACTTTCTCGCATTGCTGGCAGATGGCGAAGGCGAACTTGCCGTCACATGCGCCGTGTCCACAGGCGATGAAGGCCGATCTCGATTGCAGCCGGTGCACCATGCCCTTCTGCATCAGCTCGTTGAGCGCCCGGTAGACCGTAGGCGGGTGGGATATGCCCGCGATCCTCACCTTGTCGAGGATGGCATAGGCACTCAGGGGCTGCTTGGCCTTGCGTAAACACGACAGGATCTGGCTCTGATTGCGCGTGAGCTTGGAATCCTGCTGCGGCTGGGCGGCGATCATGCGAGCAATGGTATAACATAACCCGTTTGCTCGTAACGTGGCAAAATGCCTCGTCGGCAGTTGAACCTGCACGCCATTTCACTTAGTTCCCCGTGGGGTAGCCGCCCGGGCCTAACGGGAGTGCGAGGTATGCGCACCCATAAACAATTTATTCTTTATGGCGCTATCGCGCTTCTTATCGCGCCGCCCTCTGCCTCCGCCCATCCCCATGTCTGAGCGACGGTCCGCTCGGAAATTCTATTAGGGCCCAGTCATCAGATTACCGGAATCCGCCACGCCTGGACGTTCGACGAGTTCTACACTGCGATGGCGATCGAGGGCCTCGATACTAACAAGGACGGCACCTACTCGAAGGAGGAGCTGCAACCGCTCGCCCAGGTCAATGTCGAGTCGCTCAAGGATTTCGACTATTTCACTTTCGTGCATTTCGAGGGCGAGGAGGACAAGACGCTGCCGCTCAAGCCGCCGGTCGACTATTGGATCGATTACGACAAGAACGTGCTCACGCTGCACTTCACGCTACCGCTCGAGAAGCCGGTCGATACGCACGGCAAGCCGGTGCAGGTCGATGTCTATGAGCCCTCTTTCTTCGTGGCCTTCGGCTTCGCCATGGAAAAGCCAGTCACCCTGGCTGGCGCCGATAGCAAAGGTTGCACCGCCGACATCACGCTGCCCGATCCCGTTACCACTGCCGACGCCAAGGCCTTGACCGAATCCTTTTTCAGCCAGCTCGGGCCGAACTCGAATTTCGGATCGCAATTCGCCCAGACCGCGACGGTGAAATGCAAGGATGCACATTCATGAAAGGCGCGGCCCGTCTTACGCGCGCATTGTTGCTTGGGGGCATTTGCCTGTTCCTGGTTAGCCAGACCGTCGATGCCGAGGTCAAGCCAGCCAGTCCTTTCGCGACCACCCAGAATGCTCCCGCGCCGCCTTCAGCCTTCGCCCCGCCCACGGCTGCTCCGTTTCAGGCGCCGGGGCCGTTGGGGCGCCTCTTCGCCTGGATTTTCGATAAGCAGCAAAGCCTGCAACGCTCGCTCGCCACGGGCGTCAAGTCGCTCAAGATCGACAATCCTCTCGATGGCGCCATCACCCTTGCCCTCCTCTCTTTTGTTTATGGTCTGCTGCATGCGGTAGGTCCCGGTCACGGCAAGACCATCATTTCGTCCTACGTTATTGCAAACGAGGAGACCGTCCGCCGCGGCGTGATTATCTCCTTCATCGCCGCCGGGCTTCAGGGGCTGACTGCGGTCGTGCTTGTCGGCGTGTTCCTGATCGCGCTTGGTGCCACCGGTCTCCAGGTCAATGCCTGGTCGAACCAGCTTGAAACCATCAGCTACGCGATGATCGCGCTTGTCGGCCTCTACCTGTTATCGATCCAGCTCAGGAGTGTGTGGCGCCGGTGGCAGGGCGATACGCCCACGCTAGCCAGCGAGAACATTGCCACGCACAGCCACGCCGACCATCATCACCAGGACCACGACGACGGCCACCATCATCATCACCATGACCATCACCATCATGCGCCGGGGGAGGCGTGCGATCACATGGTCGACGCGCGGCAACTTGCCGGCCCGGTCTCCTGGCGCAAGATGATGGCCGTCGTGTTCTCGGTCGGCATCAGGCCGTGCACCGGCGCGATCCTCGTTCTCGTCTTTGCGCTGACGCAGGGGTTGTTCTGGGCGGGCGTGGCCGCCACCTTCGCCATGGCGCTCGGCACGGCCATCACCGTCGCCGCGTTGGCCACACTGGCGCTCGGCTCGCGCGAAACTTGCGCTCAGGCTGGGCGGACCGAACAGCGCCTGGGCCAACATGGTGTGGACCATCTGCGCCATCGGTGGCGCCACCGTCATTTTGCTGTTCGGGCTATTGATGTTCATGGCCTCGTTGGGTCCAGCACGGCCATTTTAGCGTTTGACCGCGTTCCGAGCCAAGATCGCCAATGACAAAGAGAGTCATGGCTTACGTGCTACTGTTTTGCACTGCATCAAGGTTGAATATGACAGGCTTCAGAAGCTTGGTTTCAATTAGCGCCTTGCTCTGTTTATCGAACTGGACGCCCTCTGCAACAGCATCAGTTTCAACGCAAGAATTTCTTGCTCATTGTGACGCGACGCCCGAGCCCTGCAAACGTACGATGTTTGCGTATCTCAAGTTCCTTGTTGATGGCGGGTTTGTCGACTCATGTGTCATGCACATGCCAGCTGAAGGGGTAGCGACCAAGGTGCTTGGGGAGATGCGCAATCATGCAGAGAGAGGTGAGGAGAGTGGATCGACGGGCTCGAAGACGCTCTCAAAGGACACAAACTTTATGGCAAATAAGTGCCATGCTCGGCTAATTGCTGAGTCCCGCAATTGCCTTGACCCTGAACGCTTGCCAAGGTTCAGGGCTAGGATACAACGTGACTTTGATGCCAGGAGGTAGTGATGAGTGTAAGCGAAGAGAAACGCACGAGTGTGACCGTCGACCTAGTGAAGTGCGCGTGCACCGACTGTGTCTGCGTCTTCAACGCCAAACAGGGTCTTGAGCGAGATTGACGGATCTATTGTGGGTCGGCTTGGGCTGACCATCACAAAAGCGGCGCCGGATGCAAGCATGTTGGTTGCGTCTGCCACGGTTGAACAAAGGCTCTCCAGCCCCCGCCGAGGATGAGTGTCTAAGGGCTACGGGACTTGCGGTCTGCGTCCAAGACCGCAGCGACTGACGATATGCTAGTAAAATGCGGATACGTTTCGCGGTTTGCGCGGTTCATGGCCTAGCTCTTGGTTTCGCCACCGCGATGGCGTCAGGTCTGCTCTGGGCCGACGACCAGAATCTTGCCTGGTGCAAGGGACAGGGCGGACCTTCCCCTGACCAGCAAATCACTAGCTGCACCTCGTTGATCGAATCCGGCTCTTATAACGGGCAAGACCTGGCGCGGACGTACTTCAGCCGAGCCATGGGCTATCTCAGGAAGCAGGACCTGGACAGGGCGATTGAGGATTTTGATGCCGGATTAGCGCTCGATCCTGATAACCCTGCGGCCCTCTACAACCGGGCCATCGGATACGAAGCCAAGGGCGATCCCGACCGCGCGCTGAAGGACTATGATGCCGCAATCAAGCTCAAGCCAGACCATCTCAAGGCGTTGACGAATCGGGGCGCGATATATTTCGAGAAGGGCGACTACGACCGAGCCATCGAGGACCAGAACCGCGTCATTGCGCTCAAGCCAACCGACCCCATGGGTCTGATCAATCGAGGCAGGAGCTATGCCGAGAAGGGCGATTACGATAGCGCGATCAAGGATTTCGATCAGGCAGAGAGGCTGAATAAGCTTCGGTTCGCGCCGCCATCAGGCTACGTCCTTTATCAGCGCGGCCTCGCTCTTCTGGCCAAGGGCGAAGATGACCGCGCCATTGGCGACCTCAACCAAGCGATCGTCTGGGCTCCGCGCAACCCTCTCATCTTAGTGGGCCTCGGTCTTGCCTTTCTGCGGCAAGGACAATTCGACCAGGCTATCGGCGACTTCGATCTGGCCTTGAAGCTCCGGCCTACTCTAGCGAGCGCGCTCTATGGGCGCGGTCTCGCCAAGCTCAAGAAAGGCGAAAACGCAAGTGGTGAAGTCGACGTCAGTGCGGCAAAGGCGATTAAGCCCAATGTCGCCGAAGAGTTTGCGCGCTACGGTCTCTAATGAGACCCGGGCAATTCGCTTCGTACAATAGGCTACGGTTGAGCAGGATAGACTTCCATAGCACTGCGTGTTGGCCGCCGGAGTGATGTCCGCTTTGGATCATTAGCCGACATAACGACCCGTTCGCGTCATGTCCGCTGCAACCCGACATCGGATATTCGTCGGTGCAGGTGGGAGGTTTGAAAGGTGCCATTAGCGGACGCTCACGTTGAACCCGCAGGAAACATTATTCACGTCACGCTCTCTCTTAGCTCCTCACAAGGACCTGATGACGCTGATGCTGGACAATGTCCGCTAATGACCGACTGCCAACGCGCGCCCGCGCGGGACGCATGTTATGAAACCCCGTGACGATCGTGCTTGGGTGTGTCGGAGCGAGATTAGGGCCGCTCGACCAAGCGCGAGCCTCTCGCGGCACATAAATCGGATCGCCCATGACGATACCGAGCTTTGAGAACGGGAAGTTGATGGTCATCCGGCTCCACGAATTCGCCGACCAATAGCGGGAGCTCGCGACCGCAAAGGGAACAATTGGCCGCCCCGACCGACTGCTGATCATGACGATGCCGGGGCCGCTTTTGCGCGCCGGACCTGGCGGCACGTCAGCGGACAAAGCGACGCTGAAGCCTTCTCTGAGCGAGGCAATCAACCCGTGAGCCGCCTCGGCCCCTCCCCGATCGCGGCCGCCGCGACGGCCAGCCGCTCCGGCTCCGCGCACGAGCCCGAGACCGAAATGGCGAAGCACGCGGGCAAGCGCTTCCG
>Ga0105247_10002775_pt1 | contig 11728 bp, 15 predicted proteins | sample KBSS24metaG_FD_81519 | JGI IMG/M metagenome (GOLD analysis project Ga0105247, IMG submission 81519) | Switchgrass rhizosphere microbial communities from Kellogg Biological Station, Michigan, USA - KBS S2-4 metaG | ecosystem: Host-associated > Plants > Roots > Rhizosphere > Soil | place...
CTACGGGTTGGTCGTCATCCCCGGCGGCGATCACGGCCTCAAGAAGGACCTGCCCGCCATCGCGCGGGCCGTCCTCGCCTTCCTGAACTGACGATCTCGGGCCTCGAACTCGCGCGCTCGCGGTGCACCCGAGGCCCAAGGTCGGTCAGTGGGAAGCGATCGGGGCCAGGATGGCCCCGGCGACGGACAGCAGATCCGACGGAGCCAGCTCCACCTGCAGGCCGCGCCTGCCGGCCGAGACGAAGATCGTGTCGAAGGAGCACGCCGACGCGTCCAGGACGATCCGCAGCCGCGAGCGCTGTCCGAGCGGCGAGATTCCCCCGACCACGTAACCGGTTGCGCGCTGGGCGGCAGCAGGGTCGGCCATCTCGGCCTTCTTCGCGCCGACCGCGGCGGCGAGCGCCTTCAGGTCCAGCTTGCCCGCGACCGGGACGACGCCGCATACCAGGTTTCCCTCCACCGAGGCGATCAGCGTCTTGAAGATCCGGTCTGCGGAGATGCCCAACGCGGCCGCCGCCTCGTCCCCGTAGGAGCCCGCGGACGCGGAGTGAGAGTACGGATGCAGGGTGAACGCAACCTTCGCCCTGGTCAGTGCCACCGTCGCCGGAGTACCACTCGCCACCGGCGCAGAATAGCGAGCTCGCGGAATGAGATTCCGGGATGCGTGGTTCAAACCGTCATGGTGTGCATGACGCAGGGGCGGTCGGACGTACTGTCCGCGATCAAACCGCTAGGCTCGTCAATCGTGGCAGAGGAAACGGTCGAGGAGCGTCGGGCGCGGTTCGAACGGGACGCGCTGCCCTTCCTGGACCAGCTGTACGCCGCCGCGATGCGGATGACGCGCAATCCCAGTGACGCTGAGGACCTCGTCCAGGAGACGTTCGTGAAGGCGTTCGCGGCGTTCCACCAGTTCCAGGAGGGCACGAACCTCAAGGCCTGGCTGTACCGCATCCTGACGAACACGTTCATCAACAACTACCGCAAGAAGCAGCGGCAGCCGCAGGAGTCCAACGGCGAGAACATCGAGGACTGGCAGCTGGCCCGCGCGGAGTCGCACACGAGCACCGGTCTTCGCAGCGCCGAGATGGAGGCGCTGGACCACCTGCCCGACTCGGACGTGAAGAGCGCGCTGCAGGAACTGCCGGAGGACTTCCGGCTCGCCGTCTACCTCGCCGATGTCGAGGGGTTCGCGTACAAGGAGATCGCCGAGATCATGGGCACGCCGATCGGCACCGTGATGTCGCGACTGCACCGCGGACGCAAGCAACTGCAGGTGCTACTGGCCGACTACGCACGCGACCGCGGGTTGATCAAAGCTGGAGTGAAGCGATGAGCACGGAGCGACGACGTTTGCGGAGAGACCAATGAGCGCACTTGGTTTCGGTCCCGGGAACATCGACTGTTTCGACGTGCTGAAGGACCTCTACCTGTACCTGGACGACGAGTCCGACGACACGCTCAAGAACCGCATCCGCGAGCACCTGGACGGCTGCGCCCCCTGCCTGAAGCAGTACGGCCTCGAGCAGGACGTGCGCGCGCTCGTCCAGCGCTGCTGCGGCAACGACCAGGCACCCACGACGCTGCGCGAGCGCATCGGCGTCCGCATCGCCGAGATCACCGTCGAGACGAACCGCCTGGAGTTCCGCGCCGAGTAGCTCGCGTGCCCGCGCATCGCGGCTCAAGCGTCGTGGGATGCTCACGGCGTGTCCGCGCTGACCGAGCTGCTCACCGCCCGTACCGAGCTCACCGACCCGCAGATCCAGCACGTCCAGCGTCTCGTCGGCGAGTGGCAGCTGCTGTCCGACCTCTCCTTCGCCGACCTGCTGCTCTGGGTCCCCGTCGACCTGCACGAGGGGGAGGCCGGGTCCGTCCCGGGGTTCCTCTGCGTGGCCCAGTGCCGGCCCACTACCGGCCCGACCGCCTACCAGCACGACCAGGTCGGCACCCGGATCCGCGGCGAGCGGGCGGTGCCGATGACGACCGCGCTGCACGAGGGACGGATCTTCCGCGAGGCCGACCCCGACTGGGACGGCGACCTGCCGATCCGCCGCGAGGGCATCCCTGTACGGCATGAGGGAGAGATCGTCGCGATCGTCGGCCGGGACTCCAACCTCGCGTCCGTCCGCACGCCGTCGCAGCTGGAACTGGTCTACCTGCAGAGCGCGGCCGATCTCGCCGCCATGGTCGCGGACGGGACGTTCCCCGGCCCGGGCGACAGCCTGGAGGAGGGATCCGGACCGCGCGTCGGCGACGGCATCCTGCGCGTCCAGACGGACGGGACGATCATCTACGCCAGCCCGAACGCCCTGTCAGCCCTGAGTCGGCTCGGCATCACGGGGACGGTCCTCGGCGAGCCCATCGACACCCTGACCAGCACCGTCGTCGACGACCCGTTCGACGCGCGCGACCTGGCCGATGCGGTGGCGACCGCGATCGACGGCGGCCAGTCGGCCAGCATCGAGGTCGAAGGCGGGGGGGCTGTCGTCAACTTCCGGGCGCTGCCGCTGATGCCGCGTGGTGAGACCCTCGGCGCGCTGTTGCTGCTGCAGGACGTGACGGAGCTTCGGCGCCGCGACCAGCAGATCCTGAGCAAGGACGCGACCATTCGCGAGATCCACCACCGGGTCAAGAACAACCTCCAGACGGTCGCGGCGCTGCTGCGGCTGCAGGCCCGCCGGGTCGAGGCGCCCGAGGCCAAGGCGGCGCTGGAGGAGTCGATGCGCCGGGTCGCCTCGATCGCGCTCGTCCACGAGACCCTGTCGGTCAGCCTGGACGATTCGGTGGCCTTCGACGAGATCGTCGACCGTCTCGTGGTCATGCTGTCGGACGTGATGGGAGTCCGCGGCCGGGTGCGGGTCAAGCGTGACGGCAGCTTCGGCGAGGTGCCCTCCGAGATCGCCACCGGACTGGTGCTCGTCCTGACCGAACTCGTCCAGAATGCCCTCGAACACGGCTTCCCCGAGACCGACGAGGGGACCGTCCTGGTCCGCTCCGAACGGGCGAGGGGGATCTTGACCGTCACCGTCGAGGATGACGGCGTGGGGCTCCCGGCCGACTTCGACGCCGACGCCTCCGAGCGGCTCGGCCTGCAGATCGTCAAGACCCTCGTCTCGGCCGAACTGGACGGGCAGGTGCAGTTCCGCGCCAACGACGGCGCCGGCGCGAGCGCCGTCCTGACCATGCCGGTCGGTCGCGGGCGCGCCCGCGTGGGCGGCTAGCCCGCTCCCAGAGCGTCCCGACCGGCCTCGAGCAGCGTCTGCTCCGGCGTGAACGGGTGGAACTTGATCGCGCGGATGTCGCGATAGCAGCGCTCGATCACCGACCCGCGGAAGAACGCCGAGCCGCCGGCGACCTCCATCGCAGTGTCGCAGACCTCGAGTCCGGCGCGACCGATCTCGAGCTTGGCGGCCATGACCGCGTGCAGCCGCTCGGGCGACGGCGTCGGGTCGTCACCGACGATTCGCAGGGCGCCCTCCAGGGCCCAGCCGGCGACCTGCAGCCGCTGCCGCATCGATCCCACCTGGCGCCGCACCGTCAGATCGTCCCCACGCCCGGCCGCCGCGGCCAGGGCCGTCGCGTAGGCGGCCTCCGCGACGCCGAGGTAGGCGCCGCAGATGATCGGGAAGGCGATGCTCGCGATCACCTGCAGCGGCGGGTCGACCACGCCGTACGGACGGTTGGCGAGAACCCGCTCGTCCGGGACGAACACGTCCGACAACACGATGTCGTTGCTTGCCGTGCCGCGCATGCCGAGGGTGTCCCAGTTGTCGAACACTGTCACTCCCTCGGCACCGACCGGGACGGCGAGGTTCAGCACACGTCGGCCTTCCACCGGGTCGTCGAGGCAGAACATCGTGGACATCACCGTGCCGACCGAGGACTGGCTGGCGAACCGCTTGCGGCCGCTCACCCGGTAGCCCCCCTCGACCTTGACGGCCGTGCCGTTCGGGTGGGTCCAGTCGCCACCTCCGGTCGAGACGAGCAGGATGCCCTCCTCGGCGACCCGCCGCAGCGTGGCCTCCGCACCGGGCAGCCCGCGCCGGTACCGCCACGCGGTGAACGCCACGACGTGCTGGTGCATCGAACTTGCCAGCGCCGTGGACCCGCAGTGATGGGCCAGTTCGCGTTGTAGCTCGGAGAGTTCGGCGACGGATGCGCCGTCCCCGCCGAGTTCGACGGGCACTGCGGCTCTCAGCAGTCCGGACGAGCGCAGTGCGTCGTACGCCTCGCTGACGAAGCTGCCCTCGGTGTCGTGACGGGCAGCGTGTGATGCGAGCGCGGGACCGAGTTCAGCGGCCCGCTCGAGAAGGGTCTTCTTCCCCACGGTTGTTGTCATGCGGCAAGGATGCGGCGGGCCCGCAGTCGAAACCAGTCCACATTCGCGACTTGGTCGGTACTGATTCGCGACTACCCAACCGGTCCGACAGCGCGCACTATTTGCGCATGCCCGACTATGGCAACTTCTGTCCGGTCTCCATGGCCAGCGAGGTGGTCGCCGACCGGTGGACCCCGCTGATCATCCGCGAGCTCGTGCTCGGGAACACCCGTTTCAACGACATCGCCCGCTGCCTGCCCGGGATCTCCCGCTCACTGCTCGTCCAACGGCTGCGACACCTGGAGCGCAAGGGTGTCCTGCAGACCTGGCCGTCCCCGATCGGACGTGGCAGCGAGTACCACCTCACACCCGCCGGCAAGGACCTCGAGCGGGTCATCGACAGCCTGGGGCGGTGGGCGATCGAATGGCTGTTCGAGGACATGCGGCCACACGACGTCGAACCGAACACCCTGATGTGGTGGATGCACCGCCGCATGGACCTCGGACGCATCCCGGCAGGACGGACGGTCCTGGAGTTCCGGCACACCGCCCCGAACCCGGCCACCATCTGGCTCGTCCTCCAGCGCGGCGAGGCATCGGTCTGCATGCAGCACCCCGGCTTCGAGGTCGACGTCACGATCTGCGCCTCGACGCCCGTGCTCGCCGACGTCTTCCAGGGCTACAGCCGCTGGTCCGAGGCGGTCGGGGACGGACGGATCGAGGTGTTCGGCCCGCGCGCGCTGGTCGCTGCGCTACCGGGCTGGTTCGTGTGGAGCCCCTGGGCCGATGTCACGCACGAACGCGCCACCCGGAAGCACGGAGTGCGGGCACCCTGAGAAACGACTCGGCCGGCCGCTGATGCGGCCGGCCGTCGATGTTTCCGGGTGGTGGTCCGTATCTCAGGACATTCGTGCCCGGGCACGGGCATTGCGGCGCTTCAGCGCCCGACGCTCATCCTCCGAAAGACCGCCCCAGACGCCTGCGTCCTGGCCGCTCTCGAGGGCCCAGGCAAGACAGTCCTGGATCACGGGGCACCGTCGGCAGACCGCCTTGGCCTGCTCGATCTGGAGCAACGCGGGCCCGGTGTTGCCGATCGGGAAGAACAGCTCCGGGTCCTCGTCACGGCAGATCGCGCGGTGACGCCAATCCATGTCTCGCACTCCTCAACTAGATTGCCGGTGCACTTCGGGGTGTGGGCGCCAGCTTGTGAAGCCTTTCACGAGCTAGTTGCTGTTTCAAGCATTTGCGCTGGATCTGATAGCCACATCACCAGTCACGTCCGGTCGCGCGCGACGATACGGCCTCCACGGCCCGCGGTCGAGGGGAAAATCGCGGTGAATGCCCGAATTGGTTCCGTCAGACCAGGACGTCGACCGCGTCGGACGCCGAGGTGAACACCAGTTTTTCTCGTTCGCCGATGTAATCACCGTCGATCTGGACGGGCATCGGGATGTCCGACCGCACCACGAGCGTCGGCAGGTCGTAGGCGACGTGCGCACCCCTTCGGCCTACCTTCGCCCGTGATCCGCTGAGTCTGGCGAAGCTGAACAGGATGCCGGGAGTGCCCATCCGGCGCCGCGCGTAGACGGCCAGACCGTCCTCGAAGCCGGTGTCCGGGGTGGGCCGGAGCGGCCGGTTGCCGACGAAGGTCCACGGGTCGGTATTCGTGACGATCGCCATGAAGATGTGTTCGCGCACCGTGCCGTCGGGTAGCTCCACGGTCAGGTGCGGGTGGCGGCGGTCGGTTCTGAGGAACGTGCTGAACCCCACCCTCGCGTAGAGGGTGTGCGTCGACTTCTTGCCCTTGGCACGGGCCTTCTCGACGCCCGCCACGATGGCGCCGTCGAAGCCGATGCCGGCGGCGAACACGAACCAGCGGTCATCGACCTTGCCCATGCTGACCGAGCGCCGGGACCCGGACTGCAGTGCATCCAGCAGGGCGCCCGTGGCCTCGACCGGGTCGTTCGGCAGCCCTACGGCTCGGGCGAACACGTTCGTCGATCCGAGCGGGACGACGCCCAGGGCCGGGACCCCGCCGTGGACCCCGTCGGTGAGCAGGCCGTTGACGACCTCGTTGACCGTTCCGTCGCCGCCGACCGCGATGACGGCGTTGGTGCCACCGGCGCGCATCGCGCGGCAGGCGAGCGCGGCGGCGTGGCCGCGGTTCGCGGTGTGGACGACCTCGACCTCGGCGACGCTGGACAGGGATCCGACCAGCACCTCGCGCTCGCGCGCGGTGGTGGCCGTCGCGCGCGGGTTCATCACGACGAGGACGCGCACGAGTGCCAGGTTACCCATGGGTATCGTGTCGGCCGTGCCAGATGCCGAGAAAGCCGTGGTCCCCGGGACGCTGCGGGCCGCGGTCGTCGTCCTCGGCCTTGAGGTGCTGGGACTGCTCGCCGCGGTCGCGGTCGTGATCTTCAAGATCATCACCGGTGATCCGGACAGCCTGGGTCGCGCGTTGCTGGACGCCGGTTGGGCGGCCGGCGGTGCACTCGTCCTGGGCCTGTGCGGGTGGAACCTGCTGCGGCTCAAGGCGGCCGCCCGCGCCCCGGCGCTTGTTCTGCAGATCCTCTGTGTCCCGGTCGGCTACAGCCTGGCGTTCCAGGCCAGCCGCCCGGAGTACGGCGGCCCGATCCTCATCCTCGCTCTCACCACCATCTACCTGCTTCTCACCCCGCAGACCAGAGAAGCTTTGGGGCGTTAGTTCTCGCCCAAACTTGCCCGGAGCTTCTTCAGGGAGCGGGCGACGAGGCGGGAGACCTGCATCTGGGAGATGCCGATCATCGTCGCGATCTCTGTCTGCGTCCGGTTCTCGATGAAGCGCAGGACGAGGATCTGCTGCTCCTGCTCTGGCAGTTTGGCGATCGCGTCGCGCAGAACCGCGCGCTCCTCGACCTGCTGGAAGCCGGTGTCGACGTGCCCGAGGACGGGATGCTCCTGTGCGGACGCGCCGGGCGGGGTCAGCACGTCCAGCGGTAGGCCGGAGTATGCGCGCGCGGCGTCCAGCGCCTCGACCACGATGTCCTCGCCGACGCCCAGCCGGGTGGAGAGTTCCGGGACGGTCGGCGGGCGGCCGAGTTCCTGGCTCAGCTCGGCGCGGGCGGTGTTCAGGGCGGTCTGCAGTTCCTGTGCCCGGCGTGGGACGTGCAGCAGCCAGCCGGTATCGCGGAAGTGCCGCTTGATCTCGCCCAGGATGGTCGGAGTGGCGAAGGTGGAGAACTCCAGGCCGCGTTCGATGTCGAAACGGTCGATCGCCTTGATCAGGCCGATGGAGCCGACCTGAATCAGGTCGTCCAGCGGTTCGCTGCGGTTGGAGAAGCGCTTGGCCAGGTAGATGACCAGCGGCAGGTGCGCCTCGACCAGCAGGTCGCGGACGGTCCCTCGGCGGGGATCGTCCTCGGCGAGGGAGTGCAGCTCGACGAGCAGGGCGGCCGGATCGACCGGCTCGGCCTGCTCCTCGGGCCCGAGCGGGAGGTTCACGCGCGCGGGGCCTGGCGGCGCTTGCTCAGGCTCAGTTGCAGCCGGGAGCCCTGCGAGGAGATCGAGACGTCCTCGGCGAGCGCGCCCAGCACGGCCCAGGCGAAGCCGCTGCGGTCCAGGTCGGCGCCGACCGCGCCGCTGACGGCCACCTCGACCAGCAGCTTGCCGATGGCGAGCTCGAAGCGGCCGGTGAGCGGGCCGCCGTTCGCGTGGGGTAGCAACAGGGCGCACGCCTCGTCGACGGCCAGGCGCAGGTCCTCGATCTCGTCGACCGTCAGCTCACAGTGCGCTGCGAGGCTGGCGGCGGTGAGGCGGAGGGTGGAGACGTAGCCGCTGTCCGCAGGGACGCTGATCTCGACGATGTCGCTCACGATTCACCCAGTGCTCTTCTAGTGGCCTTCGGCCGGATTCGGCATGTTCCAATGGACGATCGCCGGGGTCTGCTTGTCGGCGCCGAGCAGGGACGGCGCGGCGGTGCCGAGGACGAGGCGGGCGCCGAATTCCGCAGGCTGCTCGATCCAGCGGGCGCCGAGCACCCGGCTGAAGTGCCCGTGCGACACCAGCACGACCGGCCCGTCGCCGCCGTCCTGCCAGTGGCCCAGCACCCGCGCTATCACGCGGTCGGCGCGCCGGCTGACCTGCTCGATCCTCTCGCCGCCGGGGCAGGGATGCGTGAAGACCGTCCAGTCGGGCACGGACTGCCGGATGACGGCGGTGGTGATGCCTTCGTAGTCGCCGTAGTCCCACTCGGCGAGGTCCGGATCGACGTCGTCGATGCGCAGGCCGGCAAGTTCGGCGGTGCGTCGGGCGCGCTGCCGCGGGCTGACGAGCACGAGCGACGGGTCGATGCCGGCCAGCACCTTCTGGACGGCGCGGGCCTGCGCCTCGCCCTCGGGCAGCAGCGGCAGGTCGGTGCGTCCGGTGTGCCGTCCGTCCCGGCTCCATTCCGTCTCACCGTGCCGGACGATCCAGAGCTGCGCGTCCTCGGGAAGGGCGAAGGCCGGCCCCCCGAACTCGTCGGTGGGACCGGCCCTCGATGCGTGCTTCGCCACTGGCAGACCGTAACTCAGGCGGCCTTCTTGGTCTCCCAGAAGATCGTGTCGATCTCAGCGATCTTGTCGAGCAGGTCCTGCGCGACGGCGGGGTCCACCGAGCCCTTGCCACCGGCTGCGCCGGCGGCCTTGGTGGCCTCGTTGAACAGCTGGTGCAGCTGCGGGTACTTCTCGAAGTGCGGCGGCTTGAAGTAGTCGGTCCAGAGCACCCAGAGGTGGTGCTTGACCAGTTCGGCGCGCTGCTCCTTGATGAGCAGGGCACGGGTGCGGAAGACCGGATCCTCGTTGCCGAGGTACTTCTCGATGATGGCCTTGACCGACTCGGCCTCGATACGGGCCTGGGCCGGGTCGTACACGCCACACGGCAGATCGCAGTGGGCAAAGGCAGTGCGGAGCTTGAACATCGGTGGAACGACCTCCTGATCACGACATCGGCGGTGTCGATTGCGACCCTACTCTGATCATGTGCTGAAACTCGTGCGGGTGTCGGGGCCCTCGATGGTGCCGACACTCAAGCACGGCGACGCCGTCGTGGCCGTCCGCACCTCTCGCGTACGGCCGGGTGATGTCGTACTTGCCCGCTACCGCAGCATGCCCGCCAAGCTCGTGGTCAAACGGGTCGTCCGGCCGCAGGACGACGGCTGGTGGCTCGCCTCGGACAACCCGTATGCGGGCGGGGACAGCGACGTACACGGAGCCGCCGAGGTCCTTGCCCGCGTCGTGGTGCGGATCAGGTCGTCACGCCCGAGCCGGGTGCGTTAGAACGCGCCAACCCCGTTCGGCGTGCCCAGGCCGGTTGGGCCGTCCCAGCCCGTCCCGGCCTTGCACCAGACCGCGGTGGTGCAGGTGCCGTTGGTGCCGGAGGTGACGTCGTGCAGCGAGGAGGCGTGCGCCCACGTGTACGACGCCGGGTACCCGGACGTGTTGCCGCCCAGCGCGTAGACGCTCGCGATGATCGGCGACGAGGCGCTGGTGCCGCCGTAGACCTGCCACCCGACCCGGCCCTGGTAGCGGGTCGAGTCGTAGACCGAGACGCCGGTCTGCGGGTCGGCGACAGCCGAGACGTCGGCGTTGGCCTTGCCGGAGCACTGCGTGGCAGCGGTCTGCCAGCTCGGCTTGGTGTTCTTGCTCGAGCACCCGCTACCCGTCCCGCCCCAGGCCGTCTCGGTCCAGGTGGTGCCTGACCTGTTCAGGCTCGTCCCGCCGACGGCGACCACCGTCTTGAAGCTGGCCGGCGACTCCACGCCGTACCCCGCATCGCCTGTCGATGCGGTGATGGCGATTCCGGGGTGGTCATAGGCGCTGAGTGGGGCGCTGTCGGACCCGCCGTAACTGTTGCTGATCGCTACCACGCCGGCGACGCCCGCGGCGTAGTTGACAGCAGCGCCGAGATCGGCGAACGAGGCGGAGTTGGCCTCGACGAGCAGGATCTTGCAGTCCGGGCACGTCGCGCTGACCATGTCCAGGTCGAGGCTGATCTCGGTCGCCCAGCCGGCGTTCGCCCTGGGCAGCTTGCTACCGGTCTGGCCGACCTTCGTGAAGCAGCCGTTCGCCGTGGTGCAGGCCGGGAGGCCGAACTGTGAGCGGTAGACGCCCAGGTCCGCCTCGGCGGTCGGGTCGTCGTACGCGTCGACGATGGCCACCGTCTTGCCGCCACTGGAGGCGCTGGTGAGGCTGTACGCGGAGCGGATGTCGCTGGGGTTGTAGCCGCTCGGACCGGAGGCGGCGAAGGGTTTGCCGGTGCTGTCGGTGCGGACCCGGGCGTCACAGGCCGCGTAGCCGGCCGGTGCCTTGGCGCAGGTCCGCACCGACCGGTTGGTCAAGGTCGGCTGCACGGTCCGGGCCTGGGCTACGGTTCCTGCGCTGAGCGACGCGACGACGGCGGTGGCCGCGACGGTCGTCCAGAGGACGATCTTCCTCATCTGCTCTCCAGTCGTGAGAAATGCCCGCTTTGGGCGGGTTCGACCCTGGACCGCCTGGTGGCTGCCGTCAACGGCCGGCAAGGCCGCGGCGGCGCGTCGCCGGGGGCGTTCTCAGCAAGAGTGGGCCCAAGCTACCGGCGGGTCAACCGTCGGCTGCAGGTCGGTTGAACACGCGTGAGAAACTTGGAGTGTCGGGCGAACCCCGGCAGCTTCGAAGCACCTGCGCGTTGACGACGAAACCGCAGTGGTGGGGTCCGTGAGAACTTCTCTTTGAGGAAGAGGCGCAGAGCCGTGGGGTTCGATCCGCAGCACGCTGTGTTCCGCGTGCACGAGGGCGGAAAGCTGGCGGTGCGCAGCAGGTTGCCGCTGACCGACCGTGAGGCCCTCTCGCTGGCCTATACGCCCGGTGTCGCCGAGGTGTGTACCGCCATCGCCCAGGACGCCGAACTGGCCCGTCCGTACACCTGGGCGTCCCGTCTGGTCGCCGTCGTCAGCGACGGGACGGCAGTACTCGGCCTTGGCAACATCGGCCCGAAGGCCGCCCTGCCGGTGATGGAAGGCAAGGCCGCGCTGTTCAGCGAGTTCGCCAGCGTCAACTCCGTCCCGATCGTGCTGGATACGACCGACGTGGACGAGATCGTCGAGACCGTCGTGCGCATCGCGCCGTCGTTCGGCGGCATCAACCTGGAGGACATCTCCGCGCCGCGCTGCTTCGAGGTCGAGGACCGACTGCGGGAGCGGCTGAACATCCCCGTCTTCCACGACGACCAGCACGGCACCGCGATCGTCGTTCTCGCCGCCCTGCAGAACGCGGCCCGGGCCACGGGCCGGACGCTTGCCGACCTGCGGGTCGTGGTCTCCGGGGCCGGCGCCGCGGGCGTCGCCTGCACCAAGATCCTGCTGGCCGCCGGCATCGGCGACATCGCGGTGGCCGACACCCGCGGCATCATCTATCC
>Ga0105247_10002779_pt1 | contig 11716 bp, 10 predicted proteins | sample KBSS24metaG_FD_81519 | JGI IMG/M metagenome (GOLD analysis project Ga0105247, IMG submission 81519) | Switchgrass rhizosphere microbial communities from Kellogg Biological Station, Michigan, USA - KBS S2-4 metaG | ecosystem: Host-associated > Plants > Roots > Rhizosphere > Soil | place...
CATGCGACCGAAATGTTACTTAGCTTCAGTGTAGCAGTTCCTAGTTCCTTAGTCGGGCGTCTTCTGTGGTCATTATTGGGACTTTCACAGAGCGTAGTGAGCGCTCCAACCTGGAAACAGGCGATGTAAAACCGCCGTCTTCACGCGAATCGGATGCAGGACGATCTTGCCAGTCTTCGGATCCTTCTTGGTGGCGTCCTCCACGTCCTTGGCGGCCTCACCCACCTCCTCGCCCGCCTGGCGCATGCCCTCGCGGACATCGGACTTGGTGGTGTCGGAGCAGCCCGCGGCGAGCCCCGTGGCCGTGGCGGCGACCAGCCCCGCCGTGATCGCTCCATCACGTAGCACCTTCGAATTCATCGACGGCCTCCTCCTCGGGAACGGGGGCGCGACCGCGGCGCCCAGCGCCGCCGCGTCGTCCGCTCCGCGACTGCCGTCACGCTATGCGGGCCGCGCCGCGGTCCACAACCACAAATGAGATTGGCAATCACGATTCATCGTGAATTGTGCCTAATCCACCCCGCGGCAAGGAGTCCCGTATTCACGGTCGGCACCGGGACGTCGCGCGCGCGACACCGTCCTATTCGCGTCGCGGGCGATCTTCGGGTGAACGCGCGCCGCTGGTCACGCGCGCGGCCGGGCCGTCCCGTCAGTCGGTCGCCCGCGCCTCTTGCTCCCGGCGAGGGCGCAGGCCGCCGAGGACGCGGAGGAGGCTCTCCACGTTCACCGGCTTCACGAGGTGCTCGTCGAAGCCGGCGGCGCGGGCGGCCAGGCGATCGGACACGCGGCCGTAGCCGGTCAGCGCGACCAGCCTCATCGCGGCGTGCGCCGGCGCGGCGCGGAGCCTCCGCGCGACCTCGAAGCCGTCCATCCCGGGCAGGCCGACGTCGAGGATCGCGATGTCGGGGCGCACCTCGTCGATCAGCTTGAGCGCGGCCGGGCCGCTGTCCGCGGTGCTGCACCGGAAGCCGACGTGGACGAGGAGCTCGCAGAGCATCTCGCGGCTGTCTGCGCTGTCCTCCACCACGACCACCGACGCGCGGGGCAGCGGCGGCGGGGGCCTCCGGGCGAGCTCGCCGCGGTCCTCGCGGATGGCGGGGCCGTCGGTGAGCGGGAGGCGCACCACGAACTCGCTGCCGGTCTTCTCGCCGTCGCTGTGCGCCGAGACCGTCCCGCCGTGCAGCGTGACCAGCGATCGCACCAGCGTGAGCCCCACGCCGAGCCCGCCGTCGGAGCGGTCGAGGGTGCGGTTCGATTGGACGAAGAGGTCGAACACCGAGTCGAGGATGTCCTTCGCGATGCCGGCGCCGTCGTCGCGCACCCGGATGACCGCCTCCCGGTCCTCGCGCGCCACGCGGAGCAGGACGTGCCCGCTCCGCGGCGTGTACTTCGCGGCGTTGTGGAGCAGGTTGACCTGGATCTGCTGGAGGCGCGCCGGGTCGCCGTCCACGAGGAGCTCTTCACGTTCGATGTCGACGGTGAAATCGAGCCCGTGCGCGCTCATCACCTCGCGGACCGACTCGGCCGCGTCGCGCGCCACCGCGCCGAGATCGACGACCCTCTTGCGGAGCTCGATCTTGTCCTGCGTGACGCGGCTCACCTCGAGCAGATCGTCGAGCAGCCGGGCCATCTGCCTCGACTGCCGATCGACGATGTCGAGGAGGCGCGCCGGATCCTGCGGCGTCACGCCGTTCCCCTTGAGCAGCGCCGTCGCGGTGACGATCGCGCCGAGGGGGTTTCGGAGCTCGTGCGACAACATGGCCAGGAACTGGTCGCGGCGGCGCACCGCCTCCTGGATCTTCTCCTCGGAGTGCTTCTGCGCGGTCACCTCGCGGAAGATCACCACCACGCCGACGACCTCCTCGCCCGCGTCGCGCAGGGGGAGCCGAGTCACGAGGTCCCACGCGTCGGTGCCGTCCGCGGCCCGCCGCTTCTCGAGGCGGTAGTGCTGGGCCGCGCCGGTGCGGAGCACCTCCTGGTCCTGCTGGTGGAGCGCGAGCGCCACGCCCTGGTCCTTCAGGTCGAACGCCGTCTTCCCCACCGCTTCCTTCGGATCGGCGAGGCCGAGGCGGAGCGCCATCGCCTGGTTTGCGCGGATGAACCTGCCGCGCACGTCCTTGAAATAGATCGCGTCGGGGACGCCGTAGAGCAGGCTGTTCAGCAGATAGCGCTCGTGGAAGAGCGCGTCCTCCGCGGCCTTCAACCCGCTCACGTCGATCGACGTGAGGACCACGCCGGCCGACGTCCCCTTGGTGCGGTAGGGGAGGAGCCGGAGGAAGAACGAGCGCCCGCGCGCGTCGCGGAGCTCCCGCTCCACCGGCGCGCCCGTCGCCAGGACCTGCTTCAAGTCGTCGAGGAGCTCGGGGTGGTCCATCTTGTGGGCGAAGGTCTCGATCGATCGCCCCACGTCGTGCAGGACGAGATCGAAGGTCTCGGCGATCTGCGGGGTGAACTTGCGAATCTTGAGATCGCGATCGAGGAAGATCGTGCCTATCTGGGTGCTCGACAGGAGGTTATCCATGTCGTTCGTCAGCTCGGTCAGCTCGGCGATCTTGCGCTGGTACTCGGCGTTGACCGAGTAGAGCTCCTCGTTGACGCTCTGGAGCTCCTCGTTCGTGCTCTGGAGCTCCTCGTTCGAGGCGTGCAGCTCCTCGTTCGACGCCTGGAGCTCCTCGTTGCTGGTCTCGAGCTCCTCGATCGCCGACTGGAGGTTCTCCTTCGTGTGGGCGAGCTCCGCCTCCAGCGTGCCGACCTGCTCCCGCGACACCTGATCGAGCTCGATCTCGGTGGCGGCCGCCCCCTCGCGCGGCGCGCCCGTCGCCTCGAACGTCACGAGCACGTGCGGCGCGCCGCCGCTCTTCCCCTGCACGCGCCGGAGCGAGACGGTGTGCGGGCTGGTCCCTCCGTCGCTGGTGACGCGCACCCCCTTGAACACGATCGCCCCGGGCTCGCTCAGCGCGCGCCGCATCCCGCCGGCGAGCACCATGCGCAGCTCGGAGTCGACGAAGTCGATCACCTCGTTGGTGAGCCTGCCGTCCCGCGGCCGCAAGAAGCGGCTCGCCCCGGCGAACGCGTGGACCAGCTCGCCGCGATCGTTCACGAGCAGGCTCGGCGGCATCACCTCGTCGAGCAGGGCGTCGTACGTCCCGAGGAGCTGCGACACCGAGTAGCGCGCCGGCGGCACCGAGAGGTGCGCGGCTCGCGCGCTGGACGGGGCCGGCTGGATCCGCGGGTCGACCGCCACGCGCGAGTCGGTGTGCTTCTGGTAAATCCGCCAGTGCTTGTCGACGCTGGCGAAATCGCGGGTGAGCGCGCCGATGCTCTCGCTCGGCCCGAGGAAGAGGATCCCGCCGCGGTTCAGGGCGAAGTGAAACAGCGAGAGCACCTTCTGCTGCGCCTGCGGCTGGAGGTAGATGAGGAAGTTCCGGCACGAGACGAGATCGACCCGCGTGAACGGCGCGTCCTTGATCGCGTTGTGCGCCGCGAACACGATCATCCTCCGCAGCTCGGGCACCACCTGGTACGCGCCGCCGCTCCGCAGGAAGAAGCGCTCGAGCCGCTCGGGCGACACGCCGGCGACCGCCTCCTCGTCGTAGATCGCCTGCGACGCGCGCTCGATCGAGCCGCGGTGCACGTCGCTGGCGAAGATCTTCACCGGGCGCTCGCCGTGCTTCGCCATCAGCTCCTGGAGCACGATCGCGATCGAGTACGCCTCCTCGCCGGTCGCGCACCCCGCGACCCAGATCCGCAGCGTCGCGCCGCGCGGCGTGCGCTGGAGGATCTCGGGGAGCACGTGCCGCTCGAGGACCGCGAACGCCTCCGGATCGCGGAAGAAGCGGGTCACGCCGATGAGGAGATCGCGGTACAGCGTGTCGAGCTCGCCGCGCTCGGACCGCAGGCGCGCGACGTACTCCGCGACGTCCGAGGAGCGCGCCAGAGTCAGGCGGCGCTCGATCCGCCGCGTCACCGTGCTCGGCTTGTAGTGCGTGAAGTCGAGGCCGAACTCCTCCTCCAGCATCCGGTACACCGCGCCGATCCCCTCCGGCTCCGACGGCGCGCCGCTCACCGACGCGTCGGCCTCGCGGCGCGCCGCGTGGTCCGCGAGGACGCGCGGCATGTCCTCGGGCGGGAGCACGTGATCGGCCACGCCCGCGTCGATCGCGGTGCGCGGCATGCCGTCGAACTGCGCGGTGGCCGCGCTCTGGACCAGCACCAGGCCGCCCGCCTCGTGCACGTCGCGCACCCCGCGCGAGCCGTCGCTGCCGCCGCCCGAGAGCACGACGGCGACGGCGCGGCTCCCGCAGTCCTGCGCGAGCGAGCGGAAGAACACGTCGATGGGGAGCGACAGCTCTTGTTGCGGGCTCCTCTCGCTCAGGAGCAGGCGGCCCCCGGTGATGATCATCTCCTTCTTCGGCGGGATCAGATAGACGCGCCCGGCCTCCACCGGCATCGCGTCCTCCACGAGCTGGATCGGGAGATCGGTGTGGCGGGCGAGGAGCTCGTCCATCAAGCTCCGGAAGTCCGGAGAGAGGTGCTGGACGAGGACGAACGCCGTCCCCGTCTCCTCCGCCATCTCCTTCGGGAGGTGGTCGAAGAACCGTTCAATGGCGTCCAGGCCCCCTGCCGACGCGCCGATGCCGACGACGTAAAGCGGGCTCCCCCCCGGTCGTGAGCGAGTCATCGCGAGCTTCCGAAGAGGCCGCCGCGGCGACGTGCCGCGGGGGGCCTCATCCCCTGCCGAGCAGAAAAGCAGCCGTCGTGCCGACGCCTGGACCGCGGCGATTTCGGCGGCGGAGCAGCGGGGAAACGGCCGTTCGATGGTCGATTTCGTGGCGAAATGCCACGATTGAGCACTCGCGGGGCGTTTCTGCCGCGGCCTGCGCCGCGCGGACGTGGCACCGCGTGACCACGGGCGCGTCGAAGGTTTGCGTCCACGCGCGAGCGCCGCGCCTTTACTCGAGATCGCGGCAGCAGCGGAGGCCCTCTTGATAAAACGCGTAGTCCTCGCCGTGGGCTCGGGTCGACGGGCGGCAGCGCGTCCGCACCGGGCCCCAGTAGCCGCCTTTCAAGATCGACGGGCGCTCGCCCGGGTGGACCGAGGTCGTCCACTCGTCGATGTTGCCCGTCATATCGTAGACGCCGAACGCGCTCCGGCACGCGGCGCGCGATCCCGACGGCTCGCCTTGCCAGAGGTGGTCGAGCTCGACGAGCGCCGCGTGCGTGTCGCGCGGAGAGAGCGCGCGCTCGTTCACCGCGCGGGGCCGACGATCGATGACGCACGCGTCGGCGTCGCGCACGTATCCGTTGGGATAAGGGGTCGCCTCCTCGCCCTCGCACGCGAACGTCCACTCCACCTCCGTGCACAGGCGCTTTCCTTGCGCCGCGCACAACGCGACCGACTCGTGCCAGGTGACCTCGATGATCGGATATTCGCCGCGACGGTCTGGATACTCGAACCGGTCGATGCAGAACCGCATCGCCCGCGTCGGCAGGCGCTCGGAGAGCCGAAGCCACGCGTCGCGATCGAAGCGGAGGCAGCGCTCGGGGAACTGCCGATTGATCCACGCCGAGCAGGTCGCGTTCTGGAGCGCCTCGATCGACGTCGCCTCGTCGGTCTTCATGCGCCCTCGGACTTCGACCATCCCCTCGGGGCAGGCGCCGCGCGTCCCTTCGCGCGCGTCGGTCGCGCTCGGCTCTTCGCCCGCTCCCTCCGTTATTTGCCAGTAGCGTCCGTCGATCAGCCGCCACGCGCGCGAGACGTCGTCCGGCATGCCGTCGAGCGCGCCGGCCACGAGCAGCGATCCTGCGGCGCCAAGGAGGAGGCGGCGAGGTGTGCTTCGAGGTCGCATGGCACGAGCAGGCGATATTGCACGAACCGTGCGCCGCGCGCGGACGGCGGCGGCGGCGATCGCCGACGATGTATGGACGGCGACAGCACGCATGAAGCGCGCGGAGCCGCGCGACCCATCCATCGTAATCGCGTCGCGCGGTCTCCAGCGCGATAATCGCGTATCGCCGAGCGGCGCGACCTCGGCGCCTCTTCGAAGGACGCAGGGGAGGAGCTGCGCTTCGCGAGCTCGACGAGGGCGGAGTCGATCGCCATGGCCCGGCGAGGGACGGGTATACCGCCGGGAGCGGCACGAAGCCGAGCTACCGCGCAAAAGGACACGAACGGCAAAAGTGCGCCAAGCGCCTCGAGGAGGTGCATCGTAAGACGGCTCGGTCTGCGCCGGCTCGCGACTCGCGTGGCCGGAGTCAGCCGCTTACGCGCCGGCACGCAGGAAGGAGCGCGGGCACGTCGCGGAGGCGGACGCGCCCTCGACGGACTTCCCGACCGCTCGGATCGTCGGGAGCGCGACCACGGGGCGGCATGTGCGTTGCTTTTTTTGAAGCAGTCAGGAGGACTCCATGGAAACCACGTCATCCACCACTCGGAACATCGGGTGGATCGCGACCGTGCTCGTCGTCATCGGTGCGCTCAACTGGGCGCTCGTCGGGCTCTTCTCGTTCGATCTCGTCGCCGCGATCTTCGGGAGGCTCTCGCCGCTGTCGCGGATCATCTACGTCCTCGTCGGCGTGTCCGGCGTATACCTCATCTTCTTCGAGCGCTCGCTCGCGCGCGACGCCGAAGCCAATCGTCCACGAAGCGCGATCTGAGGGGGGTGCGCGGCGCGGGCGTGGGCGCAGCACGCCCCGCGGCGCGTTCCGGAAGAGGCCGCGCCGGTGCGCGGCCGCACCTGCCGGTGCGGATGCGTGGCGCTCTGGCTGCGGTGTGCCGGCGCCGACACATCGGGCGCGCGCACCCACGCGCGCTGCGCGCCCACCGCTCCGTCGTCGCGGAGGCGGAGCGCCGCCTTCACTCGCTCGGCGCGCGATGCAGGAGCTGGATGCACACCGAGCCTTCGCCGACCGCCGCCGCGGCGCGCTTCACGCTGTTCGCGCGGACGTCGCCGACGGCGAAGACGCGCGGGCGCGTCGTCTCGAACAGATAGGGCTCGCGCGCGAGCGGCCACGACGCCGCGTGCAGCATCGCAGGCGTCAGCCAGGATTCAGTGTATCTGGGCGTGGTGAAGGAGCGCGAGACGTTCGAGGACGATCTGTACGAGAAGTTCTACTAGCGGGCGCCTCGCGACACCCGTCACTCCGTCGACAAGAACTGATCGTCGGCGTAGCAGTAGGCCCACGTCTCGCCGACCTCGCCCGACGTGATGACGGGGTGGTGCGTCGCGCGGTGGTGCGCGGTGGCGTGCCGGTTCGGCGAGTCGTCGCAGCAGCCGACGTGCCCGCACGAGAGGCAGATCCGGAGGTGGACCCACCGGCCGTGCGTCTTCAGGCACTCCTCGCAGCCGGCCGTGGGGCGGTGGGCGCGGCGCGGAAGGTCGGGCGTGACGTGGGCGCAGGGGTTCGAAAAATCGATCGCGTCGCGGGCGTCCATCGACGCGACGTTACCACCCGCCCGAGGGAGCGGGGCTCGGTCGCCCGCTCTTCGCGTAGCTGAGCTCGGGGGCGCATCGGAAGGCCGCTCGACACGGCTCGGGCTGCGCCGCTCTCGCCGGCGGGGTCAGCGGTTCGTGGGTGGGACGACGTACTTGCGCTGCGGCGTGAGCGAGAGCCGGACGACCTCGACCTCGCCGTCGGGCGCGAGCGCGCGGCCGACGTGGTCGATCGCGAGCACGTCGCGGGCGGGGCGCGTCCGCTCGATGCCGGTGCATTGCGACGCGCTGGTGCATTCGTTCCAGCGCGCCACGCCCCCCTCGACGACGAAGCCCCACCCGAGCGTCGAGTCGGGCTCCCCCTTCGCGGTCTCGATGTAACCGCGCGTGTTGTTCACGTTCCACGTGACCGCGTTCGCCGGCTCCGCCGTCAGCGGGTCGTAACAGCCGGCGAAGAGCAGCGCGCCAGCCGCCATGCAGAGGTGTGCACGCATGACCCTCATCTCAACGAGCTTACCGCCCGCTCGCGAGAGAGATAGCGCGCGCTCGATTCACGGCTGAGCGCAGCCGGGCGGCGGCCCGCACGTCGCCGTGTAGGCGGAGCTCGACAGCGCGCCCGGTCACGCGGCTTCGAGGAGCGATTTCAACCGGGCCAGGTCCTTCCGGTTCGCGCGCCGCATGGCCATCGCCATGAACGGCGCGGCGAGCTTGCCGAAGCCGCTCGGCTCGCCCCGATTACGCAGCGTCATCCGCGTCCCCCCGCCGCTCGAGGGCTCCCACGTATAGGTCGTCTCCATCGGGAAGGGGCCCTCGCTGGTGCGCATGACCAGCTTCGCCTCCGGCGCGAGCTCGACGATCTCGTACGTGTACGCGAGCCGCCGCCCGAGGAAATGGGCGACGAACGCGACGCGCGACCCGACCGCCAGCGGCGCGGGCGTCCTCCACTCGACCGACTCGATGTTCACGTACCAGCGCGGCACGTTGTCGGGATCGCGCGCGTAGGCGGCGACCTCGGCGGTCGGCCGGGCGATGAGGATCTCGGTGGTGACGTCGACGGGCATGCCGCTCATGGAAGCGCCGGACGGGGGCCGCGACAATACCGTAAAGTCGAGCCACAACGTCCCATGAGCGAGACAATCCGTATCGAGGACATGCGCCTGTTCGCCAAGGTGGCCGACGCGAAGAGCTTCACCGGAGCGGCGCGGCAGCTCGGCATCCCGAAGCAGACCATCAGCCGGCGTGTCGCGGAGCTCGAACGCGCCCTCGGCGTGGAGCTGATGCATCGCACGACGCGGCGGCTGCACCTGAGCGACGTCGGCGCCGCCTACGCGGCGCGCTGCGCCGACATGGTCCGCGTGGCCGAAGAGGCCAATCGCGCGATATCCGACGTGCACGACGTCCCGCGCGGTACGCTGCGCGTCACCGCCGACCCGGTCTTCGGCGACGCGTTCGTCACCGGGCTGGTCACCGACTACGCGCGGAGGTGGCCCGAGACGCGGCTCGAGGTGGTGCTCACGCGCCGCCGCGTCGATCTGATCGACGAGCGGTTCGACGCCGCGTTCCGCGTCGGCCAGGCGGACGACGCCGCGCTGTCCGGCGTCGCCCTCGGCGCCGCGCGAGTCCGGTATTGCGCGAGCCCCGCGTACGTCGCGCGGCGCGGAGCGCCCGCCCGGCCGGCGGACTTGAAGGATCACGACTGCATCGTCGTCGCCTCCGACGGCGGCCCCGCGCGGTGGCCGCTCCCCGGCGCGAGCGGGCCGAGGCTCGTCGCGGTCTCGGGGCGGCTGTCGGTCTCGAGCTTCGCGATGGCCCACGCCGCCGCGCTGGACGGCCTCGGCGTCGCGCTCTTCCCCGAGCTCGCGTGCGCGGACGATCTCCGTCGAAGGCGGCTCGTGCCGGTGCTCGGCGGGTGCGTCGTCGACGTCGGCGCGGTGTGGCTCCTCCACCCCGCGCGCCGCTTCGTCCCCGCCCGGGTGCGCGCGTTCGTCGACCTCGCGCGGGAGCGCTTCGCGCGCGCCCCCCCGTGGTCGCCGGCCGATCGCGCGCGGCCCGCCGCGCGCGCGCGCCGAGATCCCGCGCCGGCGCGGCCTGGCCGCGAGCGCCGGTGACGTCAGCCGCCTCGGCGGTGTGATGCAGTCATCGGCCTGCCGCCCGGGGCGGCACGGTCGGAGCACCCGCGCGCCGTCGCTCGCGTGCAATCGCCTCGCCCGATCACCCGAGGAGGCGTCATGGCAATATCCAATGCGCCTCCGGCGCGGCCTTCGATGTGCGAGTCGCCCATCTTGGCGTTCGACGGGTTCGCGTCGCACCCTGCTCACCCTGCAGAGCGGCTTCGCGGAGCGCGCTCCAGCGTGCGCTCGAGCTCCTCGAGCAACGCGCGCGCGTCCGGCGGGCGGCGCGCCGGGTAGACGGACAACGCGCGCGCGAGCACCTCTTCCCACGCCCCCGCGTCGACGCCGGCCTTCGAGGCCGTCGGCCGCCTCGCCTCGTCGAACGCCAAGGCAGAGCGCGCGATCGCGTCGTCCGGGTAAGGCGACCGGTCCGTCAGCACATAGGTCAGCATCAACGCGAGCGCGTAGACGTCGGTCCAGGGCCCCGTCCGCGCCCCCGAGAGCTGCTCGGGGGCGGCGCATACGGCCGAGAACGCCCGCGGCCACCTCTCGGTGGCGGTCGTCCCGGCGGCCGGATCGTCGCCGCGCACCTCCGCGGCCCCGAAGTCGATGACCTTGATGGGCGTATCTCCCGAGGGCAGCACCATGACGTTGCTCGGCTTGAGATCGCCGTGGATGACGCCGGCGTCGTGGGCGTGGATCATGGCCTCGATCACGGGGCGCATCAGGGCGAGGGCCTCGCGCGGGGCGCGACCGCCTCGGCCGCGCCGGCCCTCGAGGTGGCGCGCGAGCGTCTCGCCGTCGAGCCACTCGAGGACCATCCACGGGACGGCGCGCGAAGCCGCGTCGACCCACGTGACGCCGGCGTCGACGACGTCGACCACCGCGGCGTGCCGCAGCCTGGCGATGGTCTTGGCCTCCTGAAGGAAGCTCGCGCTCTCGTCCGCCCACTGCTCGGAGCTCGCGCGCGGCATGGGGCGAAGCACCTTGATCGCGATCGGCCGCTCGAGGACGAGGTGGAGCCCCGCGTAGACGACCCCGAACCCCCCCTGGCCCACCACGCGATCGACGCGGTATTTCCGCTCCAGGATCGACCCCTCGAGGCCAAAGAGGTCAGCGAGCCGGCGGCTCTCGTCCTGGCCTTCGACGAGCCGAAGCGGGCCTCGACGCGCGCGCTCCTTGCCTCGCTCGGTGTCGCGGCCGACGACCCCCGGGCAGGTCTTCGCGCCGTCCTCGCTCATGGCCATTTCGAGATCGTGAGGAAAAATTTTCTCGGCGAGATGACGCGGCATTTCAAGGTCTCCCTGGCTCTCGCAAGTTTCGTTCGGCGGTGCGCCCGACGCGAAGACCAGCGTGCCGTGCCCCGACGCGCGCGCCATCGGAGGGCGTTCCCTATTTTGCGGCGCCCAGATCCCCAGATTGCACGAGCGCGCGGTATTTCGCGGCGGCTTCGCGGCGGCTCAGCACCTCCAGCTTCCCGAGCACCGCCGAGACGTGGTGGTCCACCGTCTTGGCCGAGATGAAGAGGCGCTTGCCGATGGCGGCGTTGCTCGCGCCCTCGGCGACGAGCGCCAGCACCTCGACCTCGCGCCGGGTCAGGCCGAACGGGTTGGCGCGGGTCGTACGACGAGGACCGCGCGGGAGCTTTCGGACCCCCATGGCGCGCAGGCGTCGGGCGACCTGCGCGGCGGCGGCGGTGGCGCCCATCTCCTCGAACGCCGCGAGCGCGCGGCGCAGGGACGCCTCGGTGCCGACGTCGACCTCCGCGTACGCCGCGTCGACGAGGCAGCCCTTCTTGCGCCACGCCGCGGGCGCGCTCGCCCGCCGCGCGCCGAGCGCCGCGCGGCAAAGGGGCGGGAGCCACGCCGGCGCGGACGCGCGGCCACCGGCGCGCCTCCGCCAGAACAAGAAGCGGGCCGTGAGCCACCGCTCGCGCGTCGCGCGTGCCAGCGGGAGAGCGAGATCGGCCTCCTCGCGCGCGCGGGCGTCGTCGCCGGCCAGCCACGCCGCTTCGCTCCGCGCGAGGCGCACCGGGCCGATGCGCTGCAGCTCGTTCGTCCGCTGCGCGAACGCGAGCGCCTCGTCGAGCAGCTCGTCCACGTGGGGAGCGCCGCGTCGCGCGCGCACGACGCCGAGGACGATGAGCGGGAGGAACCGGTTGATGGCGGACAC
>Ga0105247_10002783_pt1 | contig 11708 bp, 7 predicted proteins | sample KBSS24metaG_FD_81519 | JGI IMG/M metagenome (GOLD analysis project Ga0105247, IMG submission 81519) | Switchgrass rhizosphere microbial communities from Kellogg Biological Station, Michigan, USA - KBS S2-4 metaG | ecosystem: Host-associated > Plants > Roots > Rhizosphere > Soil | place...
CCTATTCATCGCCGCGGGCACACGCCAGACGCAGCTATACGACGCAGCCGTGTCAGTGCATGGCAACGCTCCGTTCACGAAAAACTCCACTCGCGTAACACCAACGTTATCACTCGCCGTCGCCGCGATCGTCACGTTTGATTTACGCGCAACGTTCGCGCCGTTGGCCGGACTCGTGATCGACACAGTGGGCGCAATGTTGTCGCCCGACGTCGTGAATCCGATGCGATTCACCGAACCGGCGCCGCGCGCGAGATAGTAGAGAAATCCGTCAGGCGAGACCTGCAAGTCGACTGGCGATGAAATGCCTGTAGCAAAGTCCGACACTGCATTTCCATTCGCCGGGTCGAGCCTCCTGATCCAACCGCCACAGAAATCTGCAAAGAAGTAGTTGCCGACGAAGTTCGCTGGAAACTGAACGACCTGCGGATTGTAGAACGCACCGCCGGTGATCGCGCACGTGCTCGCGTCGTTTGCGTAAGCAAAGATCGGATCACGGAAATTCGCGTTCGGCGGATTGCAGAAGCCTTCGCACGTGGGCCAACCATAGTTGGAGCCGGCGATGCCGTCGTTGATCTCTTCCCACGTATTCTCGCCCACGTCGTTGATGAACATGCGACTGGCACCTGATTGGAACGTAAACGTAAACGGGTTGCGCACACCGAGCGCCCAGATCGCCCGATTGTCGCCGGTGGCCGTGTTGAAAAACGGATTGTCAGTCGGAATCCCGCCGGTTGAAGTGATGCGCAAAATCTTTCCCAAACGCGTCGACAATGATTGCGCGTTCGTGCCGTTGGCGTTGTCACCGACTGCGACGAAGAGAGTGCCGTCTGGTCCAAAGTGTAGCGCGCCGCCGTTGTGGTTTGTGGCTCCACTCAGATTCGGCAGATCCATCACTATCGTTTCACTGCCGGCGAGTGCCACATCGCCATTGGCAGTGAAGCGACTGATGCGATTGTGAATCGTCGGTGTCGTGGCAGTGTAGTAAACATAGACCAGTTGATTCGAAACGAAATTCGGATCGAACGCGACGCCGAGCAACCCGCGCTCGCCTTGTGAATCGACGGTGACGGTGAGAAACGGAGTGGGCAGGAGAGCGCCATTCTTAATGACGCGCAACGCACCGCCCTGTTGGCAAACGAAGATACGACCATCGGGAGCAAGGGCCATCGCCGTGGGATTCGACAAACCACCGGCAACCAACGTGTCAGTAAACCCCGACGGCACAGCGGCGGCACTGGTAATCCGCGTACTGGTGGACGTGATTGCCAGCACAACGACGCATAGCACTAAACTAAACGAGAATATCGAGCTCCTTAAATTCATGGCAGCCTCCAACAATTGACTTTAACTGGGCAAGCTTTTGGTCGGGGTAGGAGGACGCGACTTTGCCATGATTGTTTCCCGAAAGTTTGTCTATAATTCTCCAGATGATGAAGACGGAACTCGATGTTCTGCGTGATGTGTCCCAACGACTCGAATCGAGTGGAGTGGCGTTCATGTTAACCGGGTCAATGGCGATGAATTTTTATGCCCAACCTCGGATGACACGCGATATCGATCTGGTCGTGAAACTCAACTCCGACCAAACGGAGCTCTTGATACGTCTGTTTGAAGCGGAGTATTACGTAGATCGACTCGCAATCACCAAAGCTATCGCACAACGTTCGATGTTTAATCTGATTCACAACGAGACCATCATAAAATTCGACTGCATCGTCCTGAAGGATCAGCCATACCGTCAGGAGGAGTTTGCGCGCCGGCAGAGAATTACACTCGGAGATTTTCAAACCTGGATTGTTACTCGTGAAGATCTGATTCTTTCGAAATTGTATTGGGCCAGGGATTCAAAATCAGAACTTCAGTTGCGCGATGTGAGAAATCTCTTGAGCTCCGACTGCGATATGCCCTATCTGTTTAGTCGTGCTGAGGACCTTGGAGTAAGGTCATTGTTAGAGGAAAACATAGGCACTCATGAATGATACTGATCCAAAGATCGCCGAACTCGTACGCCAGCGGATGTTGGAGCGCTCCGGAGCAGAGCGAGTCATGATGGCGAGCGGGATGTTTGAGACTGCAAAAGCGATGGTCCTTGCCTCACTCCCGGCCGGGTTGACCGAAATTGAAATCAAGGGACTGCTGGTTGAGCGATTCTATGGCGACGAGGTCGACGCCCGAGCATTTGTCGAACATCTAAGGACCCTCAAAACACCATAGCCCACCCAAACAAACGGCACAATTTCAGCGAATTTTGGGCCCTTTTGCGGCTAATTCGGATTTGTCCGACACGAAAACTCCATATTTTAAACCGTTCAAACCTGTTAGACTTTCTTCTCCCCGACTGGATCTCCCCGGAGGATGCCTGGAAGCCCCAAGCCCTCATTACGATCGTAAGAGTCCTGTGTGAAACCACCCCACGGTTTCCGGAGTACCAAATGAAGCGTTACCTAAATCCCTGGCTTTGGAGTACTTTCGCCGTAATTCTGTTCTCAGCGCTGTTCCTCCTCCAAACTGGAACACGCGCCGAGTCAGCCGTGTCACTCGAACGAAAGATCTCGAAGGACATTCTCAAGAAGGTTTCCGACGGGCGTGGCGGCGACTTCGTCCGCGTAATCATTCAACCGGCGAACGCGGCCGATATCTCGATCGATACGACGCTGGTCGTTTCAGGTGGGGAAAATATCCGCAAGTTCAAGAATTTCGCGGTGCGCGTGGTCACTTTGCCGGCCTCGGCCGCAGTGGCCCTTGCGGCCCGAACCGACGTTTCTTACGTCTCACTAAACCGCGACGTCATTCCGATGGGCCATCTCTCGAGCACCAGCGGCGCGGACCAGATTCGCAATAGTGGTACGTCAGGTTCAAGGCTAGATGGCACAGGCGTCGGCATCGCCATTATCGACTCCGGGATCGACACCGATCATCGCTCATTTCTGAATCGCTCAAACGCCCTTCGCGTCGTGTATAGCGAAGACTTCACCAATGAAGGGCGCACTGACGATCCGTACGGCCACGGAACACATGTCGCTTCGCTCGCAGCGGGCAACGGGCGCATTTCCAATGGCCAATACGTCGGCATCGCATCTAACGCAAACCTGATCAATCTTCGTGTGCTGAACTCAACCGGCGTGGGTACAACAGCGTACGTACTGCGCGCGTTAGACTGGGTCGCGACGAACCGAACAACGTACAACATTCGCGTCGTGAACATGAGTCTCGGCATGCCGGCGATCGATTCTTATAAAAACGATCCGGTGTGTCGTGCAGTGCGCAGACTGGTCGACGCAGGTGTGGTTGTTTTTGCAGCCGCCGGCAACAACGGCAAGGACAGCGACGGAAACAAGATTTACGGTCACATTCATTCGCCCGGCAACGAGCCATCGGCAATCACTGTCGGAGCGACAAACACATTCGGCACCGACGATCGCAGCGACGACGCTGTCGCCACGTTCAGCTCGCGTGGTCCAACACGCAGCTACACCGTTGATGACGCAGGTGTCAAACATTACGACAACTTCGTCAAACCGGATCTCGTAGCGCCCGGCAACAAACTGATCGACGCAGAGGCTGACAACAACTATCTCGTGACGCAAACACCGTCGCTGGATGCAGGCGTCAGCGGCGCGGACAATCGCAAGATGATGTACTTGAGCGGCACTTCGATGGCCACACCGGTTGCAGCCGGAACTGCGGCGTTGATGCTGCAAGCAAATCCGAGTCTGACGCCGAACCTCGTGAAAGCGTTGTTGATGTACACCGCACAACCGCTCGCTGGTTACAACATGTTCGAGCAGGGCGCGGGACAGCTAAATATCGCGGGCGCGGTGCAGCTAGCCCAGGCAGTGCGAACTGATTTGAGTGGCGCGACAACGGTCGGCTCATCGCTTTTGACGGTTGGTCCACCAACACCGGAAACCACGATCGCAAATTATACGTTCACGTGGTCGCGCGGCATCATTCTCAACCACACATACGTCACCGGACTTGATCTGATCACGAAGTACCAAACTGTCTACTCACTGGGAATGTTGTTGGGTAACGGTGTCATCACTGGCGACAGCACCTTGGTTCTCGATCCTTCATACTTTTCAGGCGGCGTTATCACGGGCGATCATATTCTTACGAGTTACGGCGTTATTACGGGAGACGGCTCTGCCTTCCTCGCGGTAAATCTTTTGTTCCAGGATCTGCTGCCGGAAGGTAGTATGGTGGGAGACGGAGTAATAACCGGAGACGGCGTCATTACGGGCGACGGCGTGATCACAGGCGACCTCGTAGCCAGCGCTCAGTCGGCCATGCTTAATGGCGATGGTAGTTCAACGATGGCGGCACCATCAGACGATGGCAACGACTGCTTAGATTATTAAACTGATCCACAGTTTACATAGATTGCGCTGATTACACGGCAGGTTTGATCCGTGTAATCGGTGTGTTCTGTGGCTACGAGGTAGAACTATGAGCGCGGCAGAAGTAGACGTTAATCGGCCCCAGTTCGGACAAGTTTACATGTGGTCGCTGGTGATTGCCGGCGCCGCGATCGCGCTTGTCTCGCTTTATCAATTACCTTATCGCGACCTCGATACACGTTTTGGCTTCCTCTGCCTGATGGTGATGGCAAGCGCGCTCATTGCTATTCCCATCCCTCGTGTCAGCGGTCGTATAACAGTTGCCGACACTTTTGTGTTTTTAACGATGCTGTTGTACGGCGGTCCTGCGGCAGTACTCGTTTCAGCACTTGAAGGTATCGCCGCGACACTGATCATCAGCAAGCGGCCACGCACGATTCTTTTCAATTCAGCCATTCTCGCCACGTCGACTTTCTGTACTGCGACGGTCCTTCATTTGGAATTTGGGTCTATAACTGAACTCAAGCGGGATTTCACACAGAACTTCTTTGTCGCGGTCTCTTTGATGGCGCTCGTGCAGTACATCGCCAACACCGTTTTGATCGCGATCGAGAAGGCGAGCAAGATCAAAGAGTCAGTCTGGAACACCTGGCGAACTTATTACCTGTGGACTTCAGTGACGTATTTTGCAGGCGCGTCTGCGGCCGGGATCATCGCGATTCTCATCGATAAACACGGCTTCTACGCGGTTGTGGCTACGGCGCCGATCATTCTCATCATCTGTTTTACGTACCAGACTTATCTGAAGAATATCGAGGCTTCGCTGGAACAGACCGAGGCGGCCAGACTACACGTCGAAGAATTGTCGCGTTACATCACCCAGTTGCAGCGTTCGGAAGAAGCGCGCGGTCACTTGCTGCTGCGCGCGGAACGAGCACGTTCTGAAGCGGAAGCCGCGAATCGAATCAAAGACGAGTTTCTCGCCACGCTCTCGCACGAGCTGCGCACACCGCTGACGTCGTTACTTGGCTGGTCCAGCGTGCTGCGTGAAGGCAAGCGCGATGAGAAAGTGCTGGCGCAGGGACTCGATGCGATCGATCGCAACGCGCGCGTGCAAGCGCAGCTCATCGACGATCTGCTCGATGTGTCGCGTATTGTCTCGGGAAAACTCAATCTCGACGTTAGGCCGTTAGACATCGCGTCAGTTGCGCGTGCGGCGATTAATGTGGTCCAACCGGCGGCTGACGCTAAAGGCATCACTCTCGACTACTACGCCGAACCGGGGCTCGGCGCGATCTCGGCCGACTCGGCGCGCGTGCACCAGATCATTTGGAACCTGTTGTCGAATGCGGTGAAGTTTACGCCGCATGGCGGAAAGATCTCTTTACGCGTCGAGCAGGATGAAACAGATGCGCGCGTGACGGTGAAAGACTCGGGCCAGGGAATCGATCCGGAGTTTCTGCCGCGCGTGTTCGATCGATTTCGCCAGGCGGATAGTTCTACGACGCGAAGTTTCGGCGGGTTGGGACTCGGCCTCGCGATCGTGCGACATCTGGTGGAGTTGCATGGCGGCACTGTCTCGGCGCAAAGCGACGGCGTGACCAAAGGCGCGACATTCACAGTCACGTTTCCGTTGATGGCAGATCGCACCGTGCCTGTGGCCCATACTTCGGATTTTACCTCGAGTGACACATATTCACTCGACGGCTTGAAAGTGTTACTCGTCGACGACGAACCCGAAGCGCGCCAGATCATCAGCACCGTAATCACACGCACCGGCGCTGAAGTGAAAAGCTGCCAGTCGGCCCATGAAGCACTCGTAAAGCTCTCCGAGTGGAAGCCGGATGTGATTCTGAGCGACATCGCGATGCCGGAACAGGATGGCTACAGTTTCATCAGACAGGTGCGCTCGCTTCCGCGCGACAAAGGCGGTGACACGCCCGCGGCGGCCCTGACTGCGTACGCGCGCGACATCGATCGACGCCAGGCACTCGCGGCCGGCTACCAGATGCACATCGCCAAACCCATCGGCGCCAGCCAACTCGTAACCATGATCGCCCGCCTCGCCGGACGCGACTCGTGATTTGCAATCCGTGTAATCTGTGGCTTAAATAATAAGGCCATGAAGAGGTCACCGGTTGGAATCGGAATCATTGGGACCGGGTTTGCCCGCACCACGCAGATCCCGGGCTTTCGCGATTGCATGGGCGCAAAGGTCGTTGCGATCGCTAGTCGCAACCGCGATCGCGCTGAAGCGATCGCAAAAGAGTTTGGCATCGAACACGTCGCAGACGATTGGCACGAGTTGGTGCAACACCCGGACGTGGATCTCGTCAGCGTAGTCACGCCTCCATCAACTCACATGGAGATCACTCTCGCCGCAATCGATCAACGCAAAGCAGTACTTTGTGAAAAGCCGATGGCATTGAATGCGGATGAAGCGGCGCGGATGGTCGAGAAGGCCAATTCCGCCGGCGTACTCGCGCTGATCGATCACGAGCTTCGCTTTCTGAACAGCCGTCGCGTGATGCGCGGGATGTTGCAATCAGGCGAGATCGGATCGGTGCGTCATTGCAACTACGTTTTCAGGTCTGACTATCGTGGCCTCGCGGATCGTGCGTGGGACTGGTGGTCGGATGAAAAAATGGGTGGCGGCGCGCTCGGCGCGATCGGATCGCACGTCATCGATTCGTTTCGCTGGACCCTGAGCGCGGAAGTGACGAAAGTGCTCGGCATGCTGACGACCCACATCAAGCAGCGTCCTGATAAAGCGAACGGCAACGGAATGCGGAAGGTCACGACTGATGACGAAGCGAAACTCCTGTTTCGTTTCAGCGATGGTCCACACACGGAGAATGCGACCGGAGCGGCTTCGATCTCGGTAGTTGAGTCGGGTAAGTACGAAAATCGTCTCGAGATTTACGGCACTAAAGGCGCGTTGATGGTCGAAGAGACTGGTCAGTTGTGGCGTTCGCCCGTAGGATCGGGCACGTGGCGGCCGGTTCAGGTCGATCAGGACCACATGGCCCAGGGCATGCGCGAAGGAAGTTGGTCCAGGGGCTTCACCGCGTTCTCGATCGCGATCTGTGACGCGTTGCGGGCGGGTAAGTCAACCGTTAAGGATGCGGCGACGTTCGAAGACGGGTATCGTGTGCAGCTCGCGCTGGATGCCATTCGCGCTTCGAATGAAAGCGGCTGCTGGGTAACAATAAGTCAATAATCGGGAGATCCTCATACGCATCGGCGTCGACACGGGCGGAACGTTCACCGATTTCGTTTTCGAACGAGACGGGCGCGTTGAGCTTTTCAAGCTTCCCTCAACTCCTTCAGATCCTTCGTTCGCAATTCAGCAGGGCCTCGCGCGTATCTGCGCTGACACCGGCGCACAGCTTTCTCAAGTCGAGGTCGTACACGGCACGACTGTCGGCACGAACGCATTGCTGCAACGCCGCGGCGCGCGCATCGCGCTGATCACAACGAAAGGTTTTGAAGACGTGCTTGTAATCGGACGGCAGGCGCGTCCTGAGCTCTACAATCTCAACGCCATCAAACCTGCGTCACTCGTCGATGATGATCTCCGGCTCGGCGTTCGCGAGCGTGTCGTTGCGTCCGGCGACGTGATCGAGCCGCTCGATGAAGACGACCTGCGCCGGCTCGTTAAGAAACTAAAGCAGTCGCGCGTGGAAGCGGTCGCCATCTCGCTGCTGTTTTCTTTTCTGCACCCGCAACATGAAGAGCGCATCGCCGCATCACTCGCCGGTCTGAACCTGCCGTTATCAATTTCGAGCCGTATCCTTCCGGAGTATCGCGAGTACGAGCGCACCTCGACGGTCGTGATCAACGCCTACCTGCAACCATTAATGGGCCGGTATCTAAAAAGACTTTGTAGGGGTGGCCCTCCGTGGCCACCCGTGCCTAATCTCCGCGTCATGCAATCGTCGGGCGGCAGCATCTCCGCCGACGTCGCTGCCATCGAACCAGTTCGAACGATTCTTTCCGGACCTTCGGGCGGCGTTGTCGGCGCTCTGCGCGCGGCGCAATCGGCCGGAATCCAAAACGTGATCACGTTTGACATGGGCGGCACGTCGACTGACGTCGCTCTTTGCGACAGCGGCTCGATACGAACCACGAATGAAGCGATCGTTGCCGGACTACCGGTCGCCGTTTCCGTGATGGACATCCACACCGTCGGCGCAGGCGGTGGATCGATAGCGCGTGTTGATGAGGGCGGCTCGTTGCGTGTTGGACCAGAGTCTGCCGGCGCAGATCCCGGGCCGGCGTGTTACGGGCGCTCGTTGTTACCGACTGTAACCGACGCGCACGTTGTGTTGGGTCACTTCGGTGGGCAGGGGCTGCTCGGTGGTGAGTTCAAGCTCGATGAAAAGCGCGCGCACGAGGCGATGTCGAATCTTGCGACCGATCTGAGCAAAGTAACCGGCAAGCGGTGCAGCGTGATCGCGGCGGCTGAGGGCGTGCTGTCTGTGGCAAACACAAACATGGAGCGGGCGCTACGGCACATTTCAGTCGAGCGCGGGCACGATCCGCGACAGTTTGCGCTACTGCCGTTCGGCGGCGCTGGTGGTTTGCACGCCGTCGATCTTGCGCGTGCGCTTCGCATTCCGACGATCATCGCTCCGACAGCTCCGGGCGCGCTTTCGGCAGTCGGTGTGCTGGTTGCGGATGTAATCAAAGATCAGAGCCGCACCGTGATGTTTACACTGAAAGAGATCGGCAAGCTAGGAAAAGTATTTACTGAAATGGAAAGGGAAGCGACTGTCTTGTTGCGCAGTGAAGGCTTTCCTCGTTCGCGACAACGACACGTGCGCTCTCTCGCGATGCGTTATCGCGGGCAGTCATTCGAGTTGGAGGTGAGGAAGACGAACGGAGATCTGGCGGCGGAATTTCATCGTGTGCATCGCGAGCGTTACGGTTACGCGCAGGAACAGAGCGAGATCGAGATCGTGAGTGCGCGGCTGCGATCGTTTGGTGTGGTCGAGAAGCTGCCGCTAACAAAAATCAAATCAGGCAAACTGAAGCCGCACGGTGAAGTGAATATGTATCTACAGGGCCGGAAAACCACGGCGGCGCTCTACCGGCGAGATGATCTGTTTGCAAATGCCAAATTGATGACACCGTGCCTCGTGACGGAATACTCGGCGACAACACTGATCGACGCGGATTCGAAAGCACGGATTGACGGCTTCGGCAATTTACTGATCGAGTGCAAATGAAATTTGATCCGACGACGTTGGAGATCTACCGCGCGCTATTCACTTCGGTGGCGGAGGAGATGGGTGTCGCGCTGCGTCGCACCGCGTTCTCGCCAAACATCAAAGAGCGTCGCGATTACTCGTGCGCGGTGTTTGATGCGAGCGGTCGGGTCATCGCGCAGGGTGATCACATGCCGGTGCATCTCGGATCGATGCCGATGGCAGTCGCCGCGGCGCTCGCGGAGATCGATCTCGTTGAAGGCGATGTGGTCGCGCTCAACGATCCCTTCGCCGGCGGCACACACTTGCCTGACGTCACGCTCGTGATGCCCGTCGTCAGCAAGAAACGCACGCTCTTTTATGTCGCGAATCGCGCGCATCACGCTGACATCGGTGGCGCCACGCCCGGCTCGATGGGCCTCGCAACCGACATCTACGGTGAGGGGATTCGCATCCCGCCGATTCGTCTTGTACGCAAAGGTGTTCTTGATGCTGACACGATGCGGCTGTTGTTGGCTAACGTACGTGGCAACGTCGAGCGTCGCGGTGATTTCGACGCGCAGATCGGCTCGTTGAAGACCGGCGCTGTGCGACTGCTCGAGATCGTCGAGCGTCGCGGCGAAGGTGAGGCGACTGAATACGCGTCGCAACTGATCAACTACTCCGCGCGCTTGATGCGACACACGATCGCTTCGATCCCTGACGGCGCGTACGAAGCGGAAGACGCGCTGGACGATGATGGTGTCGAGGATCAGCCAGTGCCGATCAAGGTTCGGATCACAATCAAAGACGAGCGCGCGCTGGTTGATTTTACGGGTAGCGCGCCGCAGGTTGTTGGTGCGATCAATGCGGTCGAGGCGATAACGGTCTCGGCGGTGTCGTACGTGTTTCGCTGTTTGATTAGCGGTGAGGTACCCGCGAGCGCGGGGCTGATGGAGCCGATCGAAGTGATCGCGCCGCGCGGCACGGTGGTGAATGCAAATCCGCCGGCGTCTGTCGCGGGCGGCAATGTGGAGATGTCGCAGCGCATCGTCGATGTGTTGTTCAAGGCGTTGGCCCAGGCCGTACCCGATCGAATACCGGCGGCGAGTCAGGGAACGATGAACAACCTGACGATTGGCGGCATCGATACGCGCACCGGACTGGAGTTTTCGTATTACGAAACAGTCGCGGGCGGAATGGGTGCGCGCCCGTCGGCTGATGGCATGAGCGGTGTGCACACGCACATGACGAACAGCTTGAACACGCCCGCTGAAGCGCTCGAATACGCTTATCCGTTGCGCGTTCGTGAATATCGATTGCGGAAGGGTTCAGGCGGGCGAGGGAAGCATCGTGGCGGTGACGGTGTTGTGCGTGAGATCGAGACGCTCGTTCCGGCACGGATGTCGTTGTTATGTGATCGACGCAAACGTGGACCATACGGGTTGTTTGGTGGAGCGGATGGAGCGGCCGGGATCAATGAACTGATTTCTCAGAAAAAGAAATCGAGGCTTGCGTCGAAGGGGTCGCATGATCTCAAACCAGGAGATCGAATTAGAATTGAGACGCCCGGTGGTGGCGGCTGGGGATCCACAGATGACGCAGATTAATCCGTGTAATCTGTGGATTAAGTTGTTAACCGCCTGTAGATCCCGGGGAGGCGTTCGGGGAGGGAGAGGACGTCGTCGATGATGGTGTAGCCGACTTCGCCATAAAGATCCCGCAGCTCGGATTCGGATTCGCGATCTATGGTTATACAGAAGGGGGTTATGCCTTCGTTCTTGGCTTGGCGCAAAGCTTCGCGCGTGTCTTCGCGCGCATAGCGTGCATCGCCGTAGTCGTGATCGTACGGGCGGCCGTCTGAGAGGACGATCAATAGACGCGTGCGGGCATCTTGTTTGGCGAGCTTCGCGGTTGCGTGTCTGATTGCGGCGCCGAGGCGAGTGTTGTTCTGGTAGCTGATGCCGCCGATACGCCGCTTCACTTCTTCGTTGTATTTCTCATCGAAGTCTTTCACGACATAAAACTTCACGTTGCGTCGTCCTTCAGAAGTAAAGCCGTTGATCGAGTAAGTGTCGCCGACGGCTTCCAGCGCTTCGCTCATCAGCACGAGCCCTTCTTTCTCGATCTCGATGATGCGTCGTCCGGGTCGGGTGTACGGTTGCAGCGGATGACG
>Ga0105247_10002784_pt1 | contig 11704 bp, 18 predicted proteins | sample KBSS24metaG_FD_81519 | JGI IMG/M metagenome (GOLD analysis project Ga0105247, IMG submission 81519) | Switchgrass rhizosphere microbial communities from Kellogg Biological Station, Michigan, USA - KBS S2-4 metaG | ecosystem: Host-associated > Plants > Roots > Rhizosphere > Soil | place...
CGCATTCATTTCATATCGATGGCTGCGCTGCGCTGGAAGGTCGTCGTCTTTACGGCCGCAGGCGTTCGTCCGATCTACGGCGCGAGTGCGGGCGTCTCGACAAAAGATACCGGGGCAGGATTCCAGTGGAAGCCATACATCGATGGCATTCCATTGAAGCCTTACGACGGCAACGAACGCGACATCTCAGTCCGCGCCGAAGAAGCGGTCTTCCGCTATCTCACTTCAATCGGCAAGCCAGTCGTAAAGACCAGCCTTGAAGAAAATAGAAGCGGCTGCGACCTCAAGCTGCTCGACGGCAGCGACAGTTTCGAAGTCAAGTCGCGCGACGGTGCGTTTGACTATTTGTTTGTGCAGATCAGTGAAACCAATCCCGACAAAAGGTATATCTGAATGTCTACGCTTGATGTCTTCCCGCTCGAAACATCCGCCTATCTTGGCGACACGCAACACCTGACCCTCCCGCAACACGGCGCATACTTCCTGATCCTGATTACGATGTGGCGTGCTGGCGGCTGGATCGATGATGATGACTGCAAGCTGGCGCGTATCTGCAAAACCACGCCGCTCGGCTGGCGCAAAATGGCACCTGTGATCCGCGCGCTGCTGGTATCCCAAGACGGTAAGCTGACGCAAAAACGTCTGCTCAAGGATGCGGAGATCACCCTTGCAAGGATGAAAAAATGCACCCTTGCAGGGAGTCTCGGCGGCAAGGCTAAGGCATTGAAAAACAAGGAAACCGATGTAGCGACCGCTAGCGATTCGCTATTTCCGGTCGAAAACCATCCTATGTATAAAGAAGTAAGTAAGAAAGAAGATAGTACAGTAGGTCGAAAACGAACGTCGGCTAGCGTTCGCTTCCCGCAAGAGTGGATCGAACCGGATGGCCCGGCTTTTGAGTTCGCCCGGACGCGCGGCTGGGATGATCTGAAAAGCCGCACCGAGTTCGAACGATTCCACAGACACCATATCGGCAAGGCGACCAAGTGGGCGCGCTGGGACTTGGCGTGGCACACATGGGTCGACAACGAAGTGAAGTGGGCAGCGCAGCGTGCGCCGCGCAATGGATCAACCATCAAGGACCAGAGGGCACAACGAAATGCCGACATCGAACGAGCGCTTGACGAAGCCATCCTACGAGAACGCACTAAAATACACGCACCGCCTGTACCGGCTCTACCCGGACTCGACAAAGACGGAAGAGTTAACGGCGGCTATCGTTGAACTGATCATGCGATATCCGTGCGGTGCGCTGGAACGGTTGTTCGATCCGCGAAATGGGATTCAGTGTCAGCACACGTTCATGCCGAAGTGTGCGGAGTTGACGAAGTTTCTGTCGCCGATAGAGGGGCAGCTTTACATCGAGCACGAACAGCAACGGCGGCGCGAACAACAGTTGTTGCCCGAACCGCCGCGCAAGGACCGGCCGACCTATGCCGAACTGAAGGCGAAATACTCACCCCCCGGCACGCATTGGGGACTGCAAACGACCCGCGACTCAGTCCCGAAAAAAGAAAAGGAACTGGCGCGGATCGAGGATATGAAGCTGTCGGAAGAAGCGAAAGCGCTGATATTTGACCATGGCGAAGCTATCGACTAGAACTAGCGCTTCCTGATGTCCCTCTTCACCGGGGCGATATTTTGGACGACGCCCGGCCGCTCTTCGGAGGGTCGGGCGTTTTTTTATTCGTCGTTGAGGATGAACCCCGTTTCGCTCGTTGTGACGACGACGTTGCCAAAGTTGTTTCCCTTTGTGCTCGCAGCGCCAGTTCTTTTGGCCCGATCTTGATCGCCATCTGGTGTCTCCGGGTTAAACTCAGGATCATCATTGCGCCGCTCTAATAGGTTCGCAAGCTCGACTAGCCGCTGGGCCGCGCCAAGCACGCGGTCGTAAACCTGCTTCTGTCGCCATTGCAGGTAGTGACGTCTGTCGCAAGCCTCGCAATCTTCATGGCTGAGATCGAAAACATCCTTGCACTTGTCGACCTCTAGCGCCAGTTCGCGCAGGCGGGCGGCGGTTGGTAGGAAGTCGCGCTTCATCACACCGACTCCTTTTTTGCCGCCAAGAGTTTCTTGGGATCGATGCACGGGATATCCTTGTGAAGTTTATCCGCGATCTTTTCTGCTTGCTTCGCCCGCGAGGCAGCGTCTAGCCAATCATTGATCTTGGCTTGATGCTCTATGAGCGCGAGTTGCCTGAGTTGGACCTTTGACCGGCTCTTGCCTTGCGTGATCCAACACTCGCGTATCTCGCCGTCCGGCTGACGATAGCGGCTGGTGTCGGGCTCACATAGCGACGTGATCAGCACCTTGGTGGCGGTCGGCTTGCCCCACGAGTTGTCTTCCAAAAGATAGGCTTCGACATCCACCCGGCGCTCGCCGCGCGATACCGCGTCGAGTTTTCCTTTGAGAGCCTTCAGGCTGGGATCGCGCAGTTCTGGTTCGTCGCAATGCCATGCGTCCGTGTCTTCGCGGAAATATAGCTTGTGCTTTTTATACTCGATCTGTTGCATCGTCTTTCCTTTCATCTTCGTGTTTGATCTTGTAGTCGTGCAGGACGAAGCCAAGGCTGGAGTCGCCCCGCTGGTGCTCGTTGATCCAAATCTTATTGCCGTCATGTCGCCAGTCGCGTCGCCAGTGGCCGCGAACCATGTGCGCGCGTCGGCGTGAAGCAATGACGGCAGCATTGGCCACCACGCGCGGATCGCGCCCCTTCGGGATCAGGATGCTGATCACCGAATGCTCGACGAAGTTACGGTAGCGCCCGCGCGCCACGAAGCCGCGTGACGGCTTCACATGCTTGATGCCGACAGGCACGTCATTGATCGCGGCCAGCAATGCCCAAATGTAGCGCAGTTCACCCATCCATTCGCCCAAGGCGCGCGTTGCGGCCTCTGCTTTTACGAAAGACATTTCCGGCACGGTGCCGATCACGACATTGGGCACGTCATAGCCGTGGATGCCCGTGGCGATCCGGCTGTCGGAGGGGTTGTCGGGCGGCGTTGACTTCGGGATGGACGGCACGCTGGTATCAGTTGTCCATGCGAAGTTGCAGGGCAGCGTTATGGGGTGAATGTCTTTGCCGCCGACTAGCATCGTCACCACGAAGGTTTCGCCGTATTGCTCCATCAGCCATCCCATGTGCGGAACGATGTCTTCCGGGGGCGCGACGTCTTTGGTGGCGCGCATAACGGTCCTTCCGTCAAGCGTGCGCTCGGGCGAAACGTGCCTCACCTTGTCGCCATAGGCTTCAAGGGTGCGTCGGCGAAACTCGCGCGGGTCATACTCGATCCAAGTGATGGCATGGGGAATGCGCGCCAAGACACGCGTGCGGTCAACGATGGCCGGATTCTTGTTGTTGGGGTCATCGGTAAAGCTGGCGTGCGCCAGATCGGACAAGAACGCGCTGGCGGTGCCGTCAAGAACGAACTTCCGCGCTTCCGCGATCTTGCGGCCGATCCGGGCCGGGACATACGGCCGGTGGTTGCGCAAGGACTCGCGGATCGCGGCGTCAGCTAGTGTTGGGGCGGGTTTCATTTGCAGTGCGTCACGCCGCTATGCTGGTGACAGCTATGGTTGGGATGTGCTGGCGCAGCGGTCGTCACCGCGACCAGTGCGAGCAGTGCGAGCAGAAACATTTTCAGCCTTTGTGATCGTGCCATGTATGGCCCCCGTCATGAGAGTGAGCACCGTGCCCGACAACTTGTCGGTTGATGGATCGTCCGGCCATTTGCTCGGCTTGGGCGATCTTGGCTTTGGCCAGTGCCGAACCCGTCGCCATCAGGCGGCGGTAGGCACAGGCGTCGGTCACGCCGTCGCGCTCGTTGTCGGCCCACGCGGAGAATGCGACCGCGCCTTGCGGCCCCACTTTCACACGCACCTGACCGCGTGCGATCAGCTTGTCGAGTTGCGTGACCGCGCGCCGCACTTCAGCGGCGCGCTCTTGGATGGTCTGCTTTGCCTTCAGTCTGGTATCGCAGGGCATTTTAGCAATCCTCTCCCGCCGCGTAATAAGCGGCCTGTCGCGCGTCGATCTCTTTCGAGCGCTTCTCATTTTCGGCATTGTATGCCTTGTCTTCGGGCGAGAGATCGACCACCCGAACCTGTTCAACCGGAGCGCTGACATCTTTCACCGGGCCAAGGTCGAGGAACGCTGTCCGCGCTTCCGTGATGGTGCGGATCGCCTGTCGGTCAACCTCTATCGCCGCTGCCTCACCGGCTTTGACGATCTTCGATGCGGCCTTTCGGGCGGCCTCGATGGCGACCTTCACGCGAACCTCTGCGTCCATCGAGAGCATCGCGGCGACACTTCGCGCCTTCGCCGCTGCCTCGCGGATCACCTTCACATTCAGGTTGGACACGCCTTCCTGCATGGCATCCAGCAGTTCCTTGACTTCGCTGTTGATGGCGCGAACCGCTTCGACGTCATCGGGAGCAATCCGGCCCGTGATGGCGTAGACGCTGACCCGCGTCAGCTTTGCCGTCTCGTTGAAAGCGTCGACGATCTTTTTCGCTTCCACGATCCCGGCTTCCAGTTCATCGGCTTTCGACTCCGGGCAGAGAAGTCCGAAGGCGGAGACGGCGCACACCTTGCTGATCGCTTGTCGTGCCTGCTGGCGTGCCTTGGTGGCGGCTTCGTGTTCAACCGGATCGGTAATCACTCGCTCGGTTTCCCACTTGGCCTCTTCGGTGCCGTCTTTCTTAATGCGTTCCGGCACGATGTCGCGGCGCGTGTAGTGCACGTTCCCGCTGACTGTGCTTTTGAGGCTCACCAAGAGCCCCGGTCGGAGGGTCGAAGTTTTCATTTCAGCGTCCTTTCTGTTTGAAGGTTGGGATATCCAGCACGCGCAGATCGGATTGCACCGCGCGAACCGTCTCGGTTGTCTTGGTCGCAGGCCGGAACCGGCCCTTGGCCTCTTCACGCATTGTCGTGATCTTTTTTTCTGCGGTCTTGCTGAGTGGCACGACCGTGGCCGCCGCTTTCAGCAGATCGTCGGCGTTGATCTCGCGCCCGTTGTCGGCAAACGCTGCGAACAGCGCATCCGGGACAATGGCCGCGATCTCGGAACCCGTGAACCCGCTGCACGCCTTGGCGACCTTGGCGAGTTCAGCGTCGTCCTTGAAGATGTCCGGTTTCCGCTTGTAGGTTCGCAGCGATGCCAGCAGCACCGCGACCCGCTCTTCATCGTTGGGCAGATCGACCCAAAACAGTTCATCGAAGCGGCCCTTGCGGAGCAGTTCGGGCGGCATCGCGGAGACATCGTTCGCGGTGCAGATCACGAAGGCTTCGCCCGCGCGTTCTTGCATCCACGTCAGGAAGGTCCCCAGCGCATCGGACGACACGCCACCGTCAGCCGACCCGGATGTTGCACCCTGCATGGCCTTTTCGACTTCGTCGACCCACACCACGCAGCGACCAATCGCTTCGATGGTCTTGAGCGCCTTTCGCAAGTTGCCTTCGCTCTGGCCAACGAACTTGGATTTCAGCGCACCGAAGTCCAACCGGATCAGCGGGATTTTCCACGCTGTCGGGACCGCCTTCGCCGTGAGTGTCTTGCCGCAACCAGAAATCCCGACGATCACCAACCCCTTCGGCGCGGGCAGACCGTAGGCTTTCGCTTTCGGGCTGTAGGCCACGCTGCGGGACATCAGGTAGTCTTTCAGGTTTTCCAATCCGCCGACCGCATCGAGGCCACCGGGAACGGGTTCGACCCATTCCAGCACACCCTCGCGCGAGATCACCCGCTTCTTTTCGTTGGCGACCGTGACCGGATCGATCTTGCCATGCTGCACGAGCGACTTGGAGAAGCAGGCTTGTGCCTCTTCGCCGCTCAGTCCGACCGCTGCGTCAATCGCGGCCTCACGCTCGCCGTTGTCGATTTTCAACTCATACTGCTTTGCCAGCGCATCGACCATCGCCGCGACTTCATCGCGATCCGGCAGCGGCCACTCGATCACCGTGACATGGCCGCGCAGATCGGGCGGTACATCGCCGGATGTCGTCAGCACGACAATCGTCTGTGCGGATGCTCGTGACACGCCCGGCCATCGTGCGAAGTTTCGTAACTGGCGCATCAGTGATGCGCCCGGAGGACCAGCAAGCCACACCGGCAGATCGCGCATGATCCACACGCCGCGCTCGCGTTTGTCTTCGCGCCCGGCCTGCGGTTCTGGTTCCTTGGCGCGGTTCATGATCGCCGTCAATGTCGCGCCCGGATCATTGTCGCCGATGTTGGCGGGACTGCCGTTGATGTTCGTCACGCCTTGCGCGATGTCCCACATGCGCGGCATGTATCCGGCCGCACCAGCGGCCTCGATCAGATACCGCTCCACGCGGGCCTCTTCGTTTGTCACAACCCACAGGATCGGGTTACGTGCCCGTTTCAGGGCGGCAACCTCCGCTGCGGTCTTCTGGCTTCGAGTCATCGTCATGCTTCGTTCTCCATCTCCATCTTAATGATCTTGACCATCTCGACCGCATGATAAAAATCATGCGCCCGTTCGTTTCCTTCGAATGTGATTGGGAGCGCCCACGCTGCATCGAGCAGGGCTTGAATGTCATAGTTGTAATCAGCGGCCAGCTTGCGTGCCTTCCGCTGATCTTCGGCGATCCGCTCAAGGACCGCCTTGTTGTCCATGGGGCCGATCATCAGGCTGACACCACTATGGCGAACAGGAAGAGGATCGCGATGTAGGGGAGGGTTTTTTCGACTAGCGTCATCTTGGGTCCTTTCGTTGAGGCTCTATGAGCCCTGCACCCGTATATATACGCTTCTAGCCTCTGTATATCAAGGGCTATCACAGGCTATCTTTGCTAGCAGCATCAGGCACTTACGGCGCTTTATGCGCAGGGCGAAAAATAATCGCTTGTCCATGCGCTTTTCGTGTGCCAGCTTGCCGACTCCCTGATCCTTGGCCGATACCAATGAACAGCCCCAAAGCAGACGACGAAGTGATTCCGACCGCGACTGTTGAAGAGCGCGTCGACGAATATCTTTATGTCGACGACGAAGTCGGCAAGATGATCTTCAAGAATCCATCGGGCGCAAAGTTCGCAATCATGTTTCCGGTAAAGATGCTGCCAGCGGTGAACGTCATGTGCTGGCACCTGATGGCTGAGTGGCATGTGGCGAAGCCGGACAAGGGGATATTCATCCGTCCGGCTGGCGAAGTCAGCGTGCACGCTTCGGACGAACATCGCGGCAAGATCATCATGCAGTTCGACAAGGACATCGGCCACGTCCTGTCGGCCGAAACCGCGCTGGAAGTTGCCAAGCTGCTCGTGCAGACCGTCGAGCGCACCGAGACGGAAGACGAACGCAAGGCGCGGCTGTTGAAGAAAGCGCCGACACTTTTTCGACCACCAAAACCGAACATCTTAAAACCATGACCGTCTACAGCGTTCAGCCCGGATCAAAAACAATCCGCGTATCAGATGGCCGCACGCTTGTCGGCGAAGGCGACATCTCATGGGGACAGGACAACACGCTGGGCGGCTTTTATCTCTGCCAAGCGATCCTGTTGGACATCTACCACGACGCCCCGATGGCACGTCGCTATGCGCAGCGCATGAAGTGGCGCAGCATCCGCAACTGGAAAGCGGATCAGCCCGGCGCAATCACCGATCAGGAAGTTCGCAATATCGTCGACGCCATCCGCGCTGTTGAAGATGAGACGCGGCCCATGGTCGAGCGCATGGCGCGCGAGAAGCCGCAGTTCGTCACCGACCGTCCCGGTCCCGGCCAGCAATACGATTCCAATCCCGAACTGAAACCAAACCCGACAAGGAGTCCCGACAATGAACACGAGAAAAACGCTCAGCCCCAAGGAGCGGCTGACCCTGATCGAAAAAGAGATTGACGGCATTTATGGTATCTGCGCGACGATGGCGACGCGCGAAAGTAACCTGAACATCCGCAGGCTTGCGCAACGTGTGATGCGATTCATCGAGGCGTATCGCAGCACGCCGCCGACGACGGAAGAGCCGCCACCCAGCCACCACGCCTAGCGCTTGTCATGGCCCGCTTTGCCGCAACGACAAGCGTCTCTGCTGAACAGACACGCACCGAGATCGAGCGCACATTGTCGCGCTACGGAGCGACGTCGTTCGCGTTCTACTCTTCGCATGGCCGGGCGATGATCGCATTTGAAGCGCACAACCGGCGCATCCTTTTCGAACTGCCGCTGCCGAACGACAAGAACGAAAACAAACGTGCGCAGGCGATCCGTCAGCGCTGGCGGGCGCTGCTGCTGGTGATCAAGGCGAAGCTGGAAGCGGTCGAGAGCAAGATCACGACCTTCGAAGATGAGTTCATGGCGCACATTGTCATGCCGGACGGGCAGACGGTGGCCAGCCATATCCGCTCCCGCATCTCCAAAGCCTACGAAACCGGGACCATGCCTGCGCTGCTCCCGGCACCCGGAGACTCACGATGACATTCCGAATGCTCTATGCGCGCGATCCGCTCGATGCGAAGGTATGGGATCATTGTGTCGCTGCGCTGCCGGTTGAGCAGCGCGATGTTCATTTCACGTCAGCCTATGGTCGCGTGCAGGAAGCCTTGGGCGGTTCAGCGATCCTTGCGCTATGGAGTCCCAACGGTGGCGGCTTCATCATGCAGCCGTTCATCAAGCGCCCGATACTCACGGGCGGGTGCGATCTGAAGAGTCCATATGGCTACGGCGGCCCGGTGCAGGCTGGCAGCGGATGGTCGGGCATCGACAGATTTTATAGTGATCACCTTTTTCCATGGTGCAACAGCAACAATGTCATCAGCGAGTTTTGCTATCTGCATCCGCTGTTCACCAACCGCAACTCGGACCCACTCAGCAAGGATCAGATCAAGGACACCGTTACGATTCACCTGAATGAGTTTTTTTCACTTGAAACCGTTTCGCGGCGAGTCCGGCGCGGCATCGAAAAGGCGACGAAAGACTACAACACTTTCGTCACATGCCTACAGGATCAGCCGATGGCGCGGGCGCGTTTCTTCCAGCTTTACAATGCGTCGATGGACCTGAAGAACGCATCCGACCAATGGAGATTCCCTGCCGATTATTTCGAAGCGCACCACGAAGAACTCGGGACCTATCTTTATTACGCCACCAACGATCTCGGGGGTGCGCGGATGCTGATGGTGATCGCCGGGGAAAATCGCATCGCCTATGCGCAGTTCCTTGGGTCTAACGGCGGAGCACCGCGCAGCGGTCTGGATGAAACTCTCTACTTGTTCGCCGCCGAAGACTTGCACCGTAAAGGCTACGTCCACTTCCATCTTGGTGGCGGACGCACGAGCGATCCGAACGACTCGCTGCTCTTTTTCAAGTCGGGGTTTTCCGATCTGCGGCATCCATTGTTCAGCTACAAGCGCATCTTTGATTGCGATGAATACCGCACGCTGGAAATCCTGAAGGCTGCCGAAGAAGTCGAGACGCATGGGCGCGCATCGACATCGAAGTTTTTCCCGGCATATCGAAGGGAGTTCGCATGACGACCTTTTCGCTTGAGGCGCAGATCGCCGAAGTCGACCGGGAAATCAAAATGAGGGTCGATGTTTACGCGCGACAAATCGCGTCAGGCAAGATGAAAAGGTCGATTGCGGAATATCACACTGACTGCATGGGCCGTGCTGGCGACATTGGAAGGCATCAAGAAAGAACGGATCAAATGACACACAACCCGGTCGATGAAGAGTTCAAGCTGATGATGAATCTGCTCGATGTGGCCACTGACGCAGGTAAAGCGCGATGACGGCGCAGCGGCACTGAAGGCAATGCAAGACGCGCTCGATTCCGCCAAGCGTCTACCGAAGAAAGATCGGCCATGACCACGTTCCAGTTCACGTTTGTCACGATCCTGCTCACGATCATCGCGGCCAACCAAATAGCAGCAGAGATACGGGATAGACCGCAATCGTCTTCAGCGAAGCATTTGGCCGTGGCCTTCTACGCCATCTTCATCTTGTTAATCACAGGCGTTATCGCCAGCATTGTTGCGCGGGCATCGGCATGAAAACCCAGTCGTTCACTTTGGCTTTGCTCGATGCGGTCTTCGCTTTGGTGCTCGCAGGCATCATCGCCAAGATCGTTTCATTGGTGCTGTCATGATCGAGATCATTGCGGAGATCGGCGTCAACCATAACGGCAGCTTTAATACTGCCTGTGTTCTGGTCGAATCGGCCATCAAGGCTAGCTGCACGGCAGTGAAGACCCAGCTATGGGACACGGAGCGCGTCTATCCGCGCGAACGCTGGGATGAGATGAAGAAACTGGAACTGAGTCGCGTCGAGATCGCCAAGCTGAAAGGCTACTGCGATCACCGTGGCATCGAGTTCATTTGCACGCCGGACGAAATCGAAGACGCGATCTTCCTTGCCGATGAAGTCGGTGTGAAACGGATCAAGACATCATCGCAGGACGTCACCAACATCCCATTTCTCAAAGAGGTCGCCCGGCTGAACCTGCCGATGATCGTCTCGACTGGCGCATGTACGCGACAAGAAATGGACGATGCAATGGTCGCCTGCTGGGGCGCAACCAGTCAGAAGATCACGCCACTACATTGCGTGAGTGCCTATCCGGCCCCGATGTGGGACATGAATATGCGCGTCATCAACTATATGCGCAAAACCTACGGCGATCCGGTCGGCTTTTCCGATCACACGACAGGATGCGAAGCGGCAGTCCTTGCTATCTCTTGCGGCGCGACAATCTTCGAAAAACACTTGACGCTCGACCGGATGCAGGACGGCCCGGATCACAGTGCGTCCCTAACGCCACATCAAATGGCAGAATACGTCGCTGTGCTGAAGCGTGCCGATGAATGTCTCGGCGATGGCGTGAAGCGCATCATGCCCAGCGAAGTTGAAAACCGCAAACGCTACGAAGAGTTCATCGCACCACGAAAGGAAAGAGCATGATTGTCGCGCAGATCAAAGTCACGACCGGCCGGTTCTCTATGTCGAACGAAAAGAGTCATGTTGTCGCGTTTGACGATCTGGAAAAAGCGCAGGGCGAATATAAGCGCATTGCCGAGTTCCTTCAGCGGAAGGCCGACCATACCAATGATGTTCCTAAAATAGTGGAAATGGATGGCATGGCTGGGAGCAAGCTGACTGTTAACATGGACGATATCACCACGATTGCGCTGTTCGATTTTGTAAAAGCAAACGAAGCTGAGAAAGGCACGAAAGATGCCTTCCCATTTCTCTTCCGGGAAAAAGTGTGATGCGGTGGTTTACCGGCCCGCGACCGCCGACGCGAGAGGAAATGGCGTTGTTTCTGCGCTGTCTGAAAAATGTGCCGCCAGAATATTTGAGCAGCTACAAGGATCGAACATTGGCCGACTACGGAACGCTTTACACCGCCGTCTATGTCACGGTCGATTGGCTGCGATACAAGTTCAAGGTGAAATAAAATGCTGACCACCCTGCGCCATACCGTCTCCACGCCGATCAAGTCGGCGCTGCGCGTCGCTACCGGACGCAGCGCTGTCTTGCATCTCGCCCGGCTGTGGAATCCAGAAAAGGTGTTCATGCCCTGCTTTGTGCCGGAAGGAATCATTCGGCCGTTTGCCAAGCACACCAAGGGCATCATCTTCTACCGGCTGGATGAGCAACTGCGGCCCGATCTCGATTACTTGCAAACGGCTATGAGCGCCAACAAGAGCGAGCGGCCTTTGATCGTGGAAATCCGCTACTTCGGC
>Ga0105247_10002790_pt1 | contig 11697 bp, 10 predicted proteins | sample KBSS24metaG_FD_81519 | JGI IMG/M metagenome (GOLD analysis project Ga0105247, IMG submission 81519) | Switchgrass rhizosphere microbial communities from Kellogg Biological Station, Michigan, USA - KBS S2-4 metaG | ecosystem: Host-associated > Plants > Roots > Rhizosphere > Soil | place...
ACGAACAATGACCCCTCTCGGACGAGCACGTCGTGCGGATCATGACGCAGGCGCTCGCGGCGATCGCCGCGGCGCACGACATGGGCGTCCTGCACCGCGATCTGAAGCCCGACAACATCGTCATCTTGCAGCAGGTCGACGACGAGGGGACCGCGACCGATCTCATCAAGGTGTGCGATTTCGGGATCGCCAAGCTCTCGAGCGGCGAGATGGCGCCGGGCGGCGCGCGCCTCCCGCCGGTGGCCCTCCCGCCGGGGAGGGCGCGCCGCCTCACGCACGCCGGGATGGTGATCGGGACGCCGGCGTACATGTCTCCCGAGCAGGCGAGCTGCGGCGAGATCGACGCGCGGAGCGACATCTACTCGCTCGGCGTCATCCTGTTCGAGCTCTTGACCGGGCGCCTCCCGTTCGACGATCCCGCGCCCGACGTCCTCGCGCGGATGCACCTCACGGTCGATCCGCCGCACCCGCGTGACATCAACCCCGAGGTGCACCCGGCGCTGGCGGCGGTGTGCATGAAGGCGCTGCAGAAGGCGCCCGCGGATCGCTACGCGGGGGCGCGCGACATGCGGAACGATCTGCGCGCGGCGCTGGCGACCGAGGCGAGCGCCGGCCGCCCGCGCCTCGTCGCGGCCGACGCCCCGATGTCGGAGCGGCTGACCGACTCTGCGTCCTCGGGCGCTCCCCGGTCGCCTTTGGAGGCTCCGGCGACGAGCGAGCGAGTGGACGCCGAGCGCGGCGAGGCGCCGAGCGCGCCCGTCAGCATGCACGTGCGGTTGCGCGCCGCCCCCGCGGCTCGCGGCGGGGACGAAGGGCGGGCCTCCGCGCTCGCGACGAGCGACGAGTGGCTCGGGGAGCGCGGCGGGGACGGAGACGGGCGGGCCTCCGCGCCCTCGACGAGCGACGCGGGGCCGCGAGGGGAGGGCGGCGCGGCGCTGCCCGCGAACGACACCGAGTGGCGGCGCGCTGCCGCGCCTTCGACGCTCGACGCCGAGCCGACGCCCGAAGCGCCGCCCTCGGTGCGCGACGTGACGCGCTCACCGGCGCGGCGTCGCGCGTCGGCGCTCGCGGCGCTCGTGGTGGCCGCCGTCGCGGTGCTCGTCGTGGCCGCACGCGGCGGGCTGCACGCGCCGATCGCGCGCGTGGCGTCGCTCGACGCGCCGGCCGCCCACGGCGCCGCACCGGCCGCGGTCCAGGCGGCGCTGCAGGTTCAGAAGGAGGCCGAGGCCGGCGGCGCCGTCGCTCACGGCGCGCGCGGCGCCGGGACGAACGGGACGAACGCCGGGGACGGCGCGCCGTCCGCGTCGCGCGCCCCGAACGGCGACGTCGCGGCGGCGCTCTCGCCGTCGTCGATCGAGCCCCCCGCCGCGCGCGCGCCGTCGCGGCCGCCGCGCGCGCTCGCCGCGATCACGCAGCCCTCGCGCCCGTCCGCGCCGGTCGCCGCGACCGAGCCCCCCGCCGCCGTGGCGATCGCGGCGGACGCGGCGGACGCGGCGGAGAGCGTCCGTGCCGTCGGCCCCGCGTCGTCTCCGGCTCCCTCCACCGCGCCGCCGCCCGTCGTCGCCGCGACGAGCGCGCCCCCACCGGTCGCCGAGCCTCCGCCGTCGCCCGCGTTCGATCCGGCGAGGGCGCGCCTCAGGGTCGGCGCGCTCGACACGAACCACGTGAGCGCCCACGACGTGAGCGCCGCGCTCGCGCACGCCGGGCTCGACGCGTGCTTCGCGGCCGCCGCGCGCGGCGAGCGACCCGCGCAGCCGCGGTCCGTGACGCTGGTGCTCGCCATCGACGACCTCACGGTGAACGGCGCCCAGCTCGTCGGCTTCGGGGTGACGCCGGGTTTTCGCGCTTGCGTCGTGCAGAGGATCGGCCGCGCGCGGATGCCGAGCGCGGACACCGGCGCGGCGACCGCGACGATCCCGCTGACGTTCACGGATCGATGACGGAGGGGCGGACGCCCTGCGTTCGCCGCGCGCCGGCGCAAGCGCCGCTCCTCGCGATCGCCGTGGCCGCGCTCGGGTGCTCGGCGATCGAGCCGAGCCTCGGCGCGCCGGTGGGCGAGGTGGCGCCCGCCGACGCCGGCGACGCGGCCGGCGCGCCGGTCTCGTTCCGCAACCAGATCCGCCCCCTGATGAACCGGTCGTCGACTGATCCGGGCGGCCACGGGTGCAAGGCGTGCCACTACCCCGCGGAGGCTTCGCACGTCGGCTTCGATCAGACCGGGCTCGACCTGTCGACGCTCGGCTCGCTCCGCCGCGGCGGGAGCACGACCGGCAGCGACATCGTCATCCCCGGCAACGCGGACGATTCGAAGTTGTATCAAAAGCTCGAAGGGACGTATCCATCGGGCGCGCGGATGCCGCGCGACGGGCCCGCGTACTGGTCCGCCGAGGACATCGGTCTGGTCGAGCGCTGGATCCACGACGGGGCGCGCGGGGACGACGACGAATGACGAGGCGACCGGGGGGACGATGGGGAGCGGGGGCGCGCCGCGCCGCGCCCCGCGAAGACGGGCGCCGATCGTCCGGCGCGATCGCGATCCGTCGCGGCGCGGGCGCGCGGCGCGGATCGCCCGTCGCCGCGGCGTGGGTCGCGGTGGGCGCGATCGCGGCGGCGCTGGCGCTGTTCGCGTGCGGCCCGGCGAACGACGGGCGCGGCGGCGTGGATCCGGCGACGCTCGCGCCCGAGCTCCGCGACGACTACGCCGTCTTCGCGCTGCGCTGCTCGAAGTGCCACGCGCTGTCGCGCCCTCTGGAGAGCGGCATCGACAACGACGGCGCGTGGGTCCGCTACGTGGCGCGCATGCGCCTCCAGCCGGCGAGCGGGATCTCCGCGCGCGACGCCGAGGCGATCCTCCGCTTCCTCCACGTGCTCGTCGAGCGGCAGCGCGCCGCCAAGCGAAGCGCGGAGTCGCCCAGGGACGTCGCGCCCAGGGACGTCGCGCCCAGGGACGTCGGGGAGCCATCGAGGACCGGCGAGCCGGCGAAGGACGGCGCGGAGCGGGCGAAGTGAAACACGCGCTCTTCGTCCTCGCCCTCGCCCTGGCCGTGTTCGTGGCGCTGGCGGCGCGGGGCGGCGACGCGCTCGCGGTCGATCGCACGTTCGCCGGCTCGGCGCAGCTCGACTACCACCTCGTCCCGTCGCAGCGCGGGGCGAACGGGAGCGCGATCGGGTTCGACGGGTTCACCACCGAGGCGTCGCTGAAGCTCGCCGTCGACGTGAGCGATCACCTCTCGGCCAACGTGAAGGTCTGCTTCGGGTGCCACGGCTTCGAGACCGACATGGCGTACGCCGACCTCCGCGTCGTGGACGAGCTGAACTTCCGCATCGGGCGTATGAGCCCGAGCTTCGGCGCGTACAACCTGCGGCACGACCCGGCGAACCATCGCCTGAGCGACAAGCCGCTCCCTTACGACATGGGGCGGATGCTCCGGATGCGCGACTGGAACCTCGGCGTCCTGCCGAGCCCGTTCCCCGACAACGGCATCGAGGTCGACGGGACGCACTGGTTCGGTCAGGGCGCGCAGCTCGACTACGCCGCGTACCTGGTGAGCGGCTTCAAGGCGCAGCGCGACGCGGTCGACCTCGATTTCGCGCAGTCGCGATCGGGGAGCGCGTACTACGTCGACAACAACGGCCGCCCGACGACGGGCGGGCGGGTCGCGCTCACCGCGAAGCTGTCGAGCGTGACCGATCTCACCGCGGGGGGGAGCGCGATGTACGGATCGTTCGATCCGAACAACGACCTCCACTACGCGATCCTGGGGGGCGACGTGAGCCTCCGCGTCGTCCGCACCAGCTTCCGCGTCGAGTACCTTTTGCGGCGCGAAGAGTTCGACGTGTCCGACCCGACGCGGTTCAAGTTCGCGGTGCCGAAGGCCCACGGAGACTTCTTCGCGAAGCACGGCGCGTACGTCGAGGTGGAGCAGCCGCTCAGCGACAGGCTCGACATCATCGCCCGCGCCGACGGGATGACCCGCGTCGGAAACGTCCTCGTCGGATCGGCGCTCGATCGTGTGAGCTCGGTCGGGCGCTTCACGCTCGGCTCGTCGTTCGCGGTCGATCCGAACCTGCGCATCAAGGGGTCGACCGAGCTCTGGGGCTTCACCGATCGCGACGACCGCGGGCACGTCCGCGAGGTGAGCTTCCACCTCGGCGCCGTCGCCACGTTCTGATCGCGCGGCTCGCGCGCGGCGCGGCTTTCTGCTCCCATCGTGACATGAGCTGCTGGCACGGGTACGCGCCGATCGAGGGGAACGAGGCGGCGTTTCGCGTCGACGCCTCGGCGGTGACGTTCGGCCCGGGCGCGCTCGGCGAAGCGGGATCGCACCTGCGCGCCGCGGGGTGCCGGCGCGCGCTCGTCGTCACCGATCCGTGGCTCGCGCGCACGCCGCACGTCGACGCGGTCCTGCGCTCGCTGCGCGCCGCGGCCGTCGACGCGGTCCTGTACGACCGCGTGCACGTCGAGCCGACGGATCGATCGTTCCGCGACGCGGCGGCGTTCGCCGAGGACGGAGCGTTCGACGGGTACGTCTCGGTCGGCGGCGGCTCGTCGATCGACACGTGCAAGGCGGCGATCCTGTACGCGACGTATCCGGCGGACCTCTACGCGTACGTGAACGCGCCGATCGGCGAGGGGCGCGCCGTCCCCGGGCCGCTCCCGCCGCACGTCGCGTGCCCGACCACGTGCGGCACGGGCAGCGAGTGCACCGGCATCGCCGTCTTCGACGACCTCGCGCTGCGCGTGAAGACCGGGATCGCGTCGCGCGCGCTCCGGCCGACCCACGCCCTCGTCGATCCGACGTGCACCGAGACGCTCCCCGCGATGGTCGTCGCGGCGAGCGGCTTCGACGTCCTCTGCCACGCGCTCGAGTCGTTCACCGCGCGGCCGTTCGTCGCGCGCGTTGCGCCGGCCGACGCGGCGGCGCGCCCGATGAGCCAGGGGCGCAACCCGTGGAGCGACGTCGGCAGCCGCGAGGCGCTCCGGATCGCGGGGGAGACCCTCGTCCGCGCCGTGACCGACCCCTCCGACGCCGAGGCGCGGCACGCCCTCGCGTGGGGCGCGACGCTCGCCGGGATCGCGTTCGGCAACGCCGGCGTCCACCTCCCGCACGCGATGTCGTACTCGATCGCCGGGCTCGTCCGCGACTACGTGTGCCCTGGATATCCGGAGGGCGCGCCGCTCGTCCCGCACGGCGTGTCGGTCGTCGTCTCGGCGCCGAGCGTCTTCCGCGCCACCGCGGGCACGTCGCCCGATCGTCACCTCCAGGCCGCCGCGCTCCTCGGCGCGGACGTCCGCGGCGCGCGCCCGGACCACGCGAGCGACGCGGGCGAGGCGCTCGCAGGCGCGCTCGCGCGCCTGATGCGCGCGACGTCGATCCCGAACGGCGTGGGCGGCGTCGGCTACGGCGACGCGGACGTCGAGCCGCTCGCGCGGGGCGCGATCGTGCAGAAGCGGCTCGTCGACAACGCGCCGATGAAGGTCGACGAGGACGCGATGCGCGCGCTCTTCCGCGGCGCGATGCGCGTCTGGTGACGCGTGCCTGGTGACGCGTGCCTGGTGACGCGTGCCTGGTGACGCGTGCCTGGTGACGCGCGCCTCGTGATTCGCACATCGTGAAGGAGCTCCCATGTCGACGACGCCGAGGCCCGCCCCCGAGACGCGCGATCGCTACCGCCGCTTTTATCCGATCCCGACGCGCTGGATGGACAACGACGTCTACGGCCACGTGAACAACGCCGTCTACTACGCGTACTTCGACACGGTCATCAATCGGTACCTGATCGACGAAGGGGGCCTCGACGTCACGGCGGGCGCCGCCATCGGCCTGTGCGTCGAGTCGGGGTGCAACTACTTCGCGCCGGTCGCGTTCCCGGAGGAGCTCGAAGGGGGACTGCGGGTCGCGCGCCTCGGCGCGTCGAGCGTCCGCTACGAGGTGGGGATCTTCGCGCGCGGGAGCGCCGCCGCCCGCGCGCAGGGGCACTTCGTCCACGTCTTCGTCGATCGCGCCGCGCGCCGCCCCGCGCCGCTCCCGCCGAGGCTGCGCGACGCGCTCGCGCGGATCACGGCGCCGCTCGGCGACGGGTGACGTGCCGCCCGCGGGTCGATCGAAGCGGCGGGCAAAACGGGGCAAATCCGGGCGCCGCGGGGCGGCCGAGACGCGGCAGTTGACCGCGATTCCGCGCCGGCGGTAGCGTGACGAGCTCGATGCGCGCCCTGCGAAAATTCGCCGCGCTGTCGGTCTTCGCCGCTTCCCTGGCGGGGCTCGCGGGCGCGGGGTGCGGCGGCGTCCACTACGCGACCACCGTGAACACCGCGGCGTCGCGCCTCGAGGAGGCGCGCGAGAACGGCGCCGAGCAGCTCGCGCCGTACGAGTACTACTACGCGAAGGCGCACCTCGAAGAGGCGCAGGTCGAGGCGAGCGAGGCGAACTACTCCGACGGCGCCGCGTTCGCCGAGACCGCCGAGGAGTACGCGCAGAAGGCGATCGAGCTGTCGCAGGCGGCGCGCCGCGCCGCGGCGGGGCATTTGTGAGAGGGACGAGGGGACGCGCGTCGCGGCGCTCGGGTCGCGCCCTCTCGGTCATCGGGCTCGGCGCATCGCTCCTCGCGTGCTCGCAGGGCGCCGTCGTGCGCGGGCGCGTCGACGGCCTCCAGGGGATCGTCGCGGCCGCGGAGCGCAACGGGGCGATCCGCTGCGCGCCCCGCGAGCTCGCGACGGCGCGCGCGCAGCTCCGCTTCGCTAGCGTCGACCTCGATCAAGGATCGCTCTCCGACGCCCAGGCGCACCTCGCCATCGCCGAGCCGAACGCGAAGGCGGCCCTCATGTTGAGCCCGGCGGACCGGTGCGCGGAGCGGCGCGACGGCGATCGCGACGGCGACGGCTACCTCGATCGCGAGGACAGGTGCCCCGACGCCGCCGAGGTCTGGAACGGCGTCGACGACGGCGACGGCTGCCCCGACGATCCCGACACCGACAGCGACGGCGTCCCCGACTCGCGCGATCAGTGCCCGCTCGTGCAGGAGGACCTCGACGGCTACCTCGACGACGACGGCTGCCCCGAGCCGGACAACGACCTCGACGGGATCGTCGACGCGAACGACCAGTGCCCGCAGAAGGCCGAGGACGTCGACACGTTCGACGACGCCGACGGCTGCCCCGATCCCGACAACGATCAGGACACGGTCCTCGACGTCGACGACTTCTGCCCGAACACGCCCGGCCAGCCCGGCGGCGCGCGACCCGGGTGCCCCGGCCTCGTCATCGTCACGGCGAAGGAGATCCGGATCACGCAGCAGATCCACTTCGAGTTCAACAAGGCGACCATCCGCCCGGAGAGCTTCCCGACCCTCGACGCGGTCGCCGACGTCCTCCGCCAGTTCCCGAACATCAAGCTCGAGGTGCAGGGGCACACCGACAACGTCGGGGGCGCCGCGTACAACTTGAAGCTGTCCGACGCGCGCTCGGCGAGCGTCCGGAAGTACCTCGTCGATCACGGCGTCGACGGCGGGCGCCTCACGTCGAAGGGCTACGGCCTCACCCAACCGCTCGTTCCCAACACGACCGCCGAGAACCGCGCGCTCAACCGCCGCGTGCAGTTCATTCGCACCGAGGCGCCGGCGCGGTAGTCGCGCCCGCGCCGGGGGGCGTCGCGCGCCGTTCGGCTTTTCCGCCACCCGCAGCTCGTTTCGTTGTACTGCAAGGGGGTGGAGAAACGCGTTTCCACGCTCGTCGTCGCCCTGATCGCGATCGCGGTCGTGCTCGCCGCGCTCCCCGCGGCCGCGCAGCGCGGCGTCGAGGCGCAGGCGAGGAGCCTCGACAAGAAGGCGATGGAGGACGACTACCTCGCCACCGAGTTCGAGAAGGCCGCCGACAAGGTCAACAAGGCGATCGGCCTGTGCGGCGACGGCAAGTGCGGTCCGGCGTTCCGCGCGCAGCTCCGGCGCGATCTCGGCGTCATCCTCCTCGGGAGCGGCGGCGACAAGGAGCGCGCGATCCAGAGCTTCGTCGACGCGCTGAAGATCGATCCGAACGTCACGCTCGACCCCGACGTGAAGACGAAGGAGCTCGACGCGGCGTTCGAGCAGGCGCGGCGGAGGGCGGGCCTCGTCGCGGCCGGATCGGGCGGAGCGTCGTCCTCGGGGGCGCTCCCCACCGGCGACTTCATCCACACGCCGGCGAACGAGCAGCGCGTGCGCACGCCGGTCCCCGTGTACGTCGAGTACGCGGGGGTGGAGGCGCTCGTCAAAGTGATGATTCGCTACAAGGCGGTCGGAATGACCGACTTCAAGGCGCTCGAGCTCCGCAAGCTCGGGAAGGGGTGGGGCGGCGAGATCCCGTGCGCCGACGTCCTCGAGGGGCAGGTCGTCTATTATCTTCAGGGGTTCAACGACAAGAGCGAGCCGGTCGCGACGTCGGGCGATCGGAACAACACGTACCGCGTGCCGATCAAACAGAAGCTCGACGGCGAGCCGCCGCACAACCCCGATCAGCCGCCGCCGTCGCAGTGCGGCGACAGCTCCGACTGCCCCCCCGGCTTCCCGTGCGAGACGAAGGGCGCGGGCGGCGAGGCGCCGTCGACGGGGACGAAGCTCGAGGGCGAGTCGTGCGACATCGGGAGCGAGTGCAAGAGCGGCGACTGCAAAGAGGGCAAATGCACCGCGCCCGACGCCGCGCTCAACCAGCCGAAGCTCTTCTTGGGGCTCGGCGTGAGCCTCGACCTGACGTTCCTGAGCTCCGGCCAGGACGTCTGCCTCCTCAACAACAAGACCGCGCTCCCGGTCAACGACGCCGGGTACTACTGCACGAACCCGAGCGGCACCGACTACCCGCGCCGCGACAAGAACCTGGAGAACGGCCTCCTCACGCCGGGGAAGGCGGGCTCGGTGAACGGCGGTGTCGCGCCGGGCAATGTCCGCCTCTCGTTATCCCTCGACTACGCGGTGTTCCCGAACCTCTTGCTCGGGGTACGGCTCGGGCTGGTGCTCCGCAACACGTACCCGGGTCAAGCGGCGCAGCAGGACGGCAAGGCGATCCTCCCGTTCCACGCCGAGGCGCGCGCCACGTACCTGATAGGGAGAGACCCGCTCGTGAAGGCGTTCGCGCCGTACATCGTCGTCGGCGCGGGCGCGTCGCAGTTCACCGCCAGCGTCGACGTGCCGGTGAGCGAGACGGGCGCCAATCCCCCGACCAAGACGGTGCAGGCGTGGATGATCGGGGGCCCGGGCTTCGCCACCCTCGGCGCCGGCATGCGCTTCGGCATGGGCAAGGCGAAGCGCGTGGCGCTGATGTTCTCGCCGCTCAAAGGCAACGTGGCGTTCGGAAGTGGCGCCCTCGTCCTGTCGCTCCAACCCGAGCTGGGGATTCAATTTGGATTCTGAAGACACGCTGGTCAGTCTGTTCCGTACGCAGATCGTCGACGGGGCGCGCCGCGCCGCGCTCCGCACCAAGCGCGGCGGAGCGTGGGAGTCGATCACGTGGGCGGAGTGGGGCGAGCGCTCGCACGCCGTCGCCGCGGCGCTCCTCGCGCGCGGGATCCAGGCCGGCGACCGCGTCGCGATCATGGCCGGTACGCGCGAGGAGTGGCTCGTCGCCGACTCCGGGGTGAACCTCGCCGGCGCGATCAACGTGCCTGTGTATCATACATTGATAGGCGAACAGGCGGCGTACGTCATCGAGGACTCCGGCGCCCGCGTCCTCTTCGCCGAGACGGCGGCGCTCGCCCGGCGGGTGGTGCAGGCGAGCCCCTCGATCGCCGCGCAGCTCGAGTGGGTCGTCGTCTTCGACGGCGCGGCGACGGACGCGCCCGCGCCGCTCGCGGCCAAGACCACGACGTTCGCGCGCGCCCTCGAGGTGGGGCGCGAAGAGCTCCGCGACGAGGCGGTGCACGCGGCGCTCGAGGCGCGGATCGCGTCGGTGAAGGCGACCGATCTCGCGACCATCATGTACACGTCGGGGACGACCGGGCACCCCAAGGGGGTGATGCTGACGCACGACAACTTCGCGTTCATCACCGGCGCGTTCAACCGGCTGTACAAGCTCGGCCCGTACGACGAGCAGCTCCTGTTCCTGCCGATGGCGCACATCTTCGCGAAGGCGCTCGTCGCGATGCAGCTCCGCGTGGGGTACGTGACGTCGTTCGCCGAGTCGCTGGTCAAGACGATGGACAACGCGCTCGAGGTCGAGCCGACGTTCATGGGCGCCGTGCCGCGCCTGTACGAGAAGATCTACGCGGCGGCGAACGAGCGCGCGAGCGCCGAGAAGCCGGCGAAGAAGAAGATCTTCGACTGGGCGGTGAGCGTCGGGCGGCGCGTCGCGCGCGCCGAGGAGCAGGGCGGGCGCGCCTCGCCGCTCCTGCGCGCGCAGCACCGCGTGGCCGACAAGCTCGTCCTGTCGAAGATCCGCGCCCGCTTCGGGAAGCGGATCCGCTTCGTCATCACCGGCGGCGCGCCGTTGGCGAAGGAGCTGATGGAGTGGTTCTTCGGCGCGGGGATGCTCGTCCTCGAGGGGTACGGCCTCACCGAGACGACCGCCGCGGCGACGATGGGGCAGCCGGGCGCCTGCAGGTTCGGCAGCGTCGGCCGGCCGCTCCCGGGCGTCGAGGTCAAGATCGCGCCGGACGGCGAGGTGCTGATCCGCGGCGCGCACGTGATGCGCGGCTACTGGCACAACGACGACGCGACGCGCGCGGTGATCACCGAAGACGGGTGGTTCCACTCGGGCGACATCGGCGTCGTCGAGCCCGGCGGCTTCCTCCGGATCACCGATCGGAAGAAGGACATCATCGTCACCGCCGCGGGGAAGAACGTGGCGCCGCAGAACATCGAGAACCTCCTCAAGCAGTCGCCGTGGATCAGCCAGGCGATGGTCCACGGCGACAAGCGCCCGTACCTCGTCGCGCTCGTCACGCTGAACGCGGAGACCGCGGGCCGCTTCGCCGAGGAGACCGGCAAGGCGCGCGACATCGCCGCGCTCGCGACCGACCCCGAGGTGCGCGCGCGCGTCGCGAGCGAGGTCGACGCCGTGAACAAGAAGCTCTCGTCGTTCGAGACGGTGAAGCGGTTCCGGGTCCTCCCGGGCGACTTCTCGATCGAAGGGGGCGAGCTGACGCCCACGCTCAAGGTGCGGCGCAAGATCGTCACCGAGCGTCACAGCGGCCTGCTCGCGTCGCTCTACGCGGACGATACGGGCGCGTAGGGTCTCCTCCCGATTCGCCGTCGCGTTCGCTGGTCGCCCGGCCTCCTCGCCTCGGCTCGTGGCGCTCGCGGGTCGCCCGGGCTCATCGCCGTCGAGCGCGGAGGGGCGCGCCGCGCCGGGGGGCTTTACGTCGAGCTCGATACCACTACGTTCCGGGTATGGAGTCGCGAAAAGATCCGCGCGCCCGTCCGCGGGTCGTCATCGTCGGGGCGGGGTTCGGAGGGCTCACCGCCGCGCAGTCGCTCCGCCACGCGCCGGTCGACGTCGTCGTCATCGACCGGCGTAACCACCACATCTTCCAGCCACTCCTCTACCAGGTCGCGATGGCCGGGCTCTCGCCGGCCGACATCAGCGCGCCGATCCGCGGGGTGCTCGCGCATCAGGAGAACGTGAGCGTCCTCCTCGGCGAGGTGCTCTCGATCGACTACGACAAGAGGCACGTCGCCACCGACGCGGGCCTGATCGCCTACGACTACCTCGTCCTCGCGACGGGGATGAAGACG
>Ga0105247_10002793_pt1 | contig 11680 bp, 8 predicted proteins | sample KBSS24metaG_FD_81519 | JGI IMG/M metagenome (GOLD analysis project Ga0105247, IMG submission 81519) | Switchgrass rhizosphere microbial communities from Kellogg Biological Station, Michigan, USA - KBS S2-4 metaG | ecosystem: Host-associated > Plants > Roots > Rhizosphere > Soil | place...
ACCGGCGTAGCCTTCAACACATTGATCACTGCGAGCTTCAGTGAGCCGATGAATCCATTGACCGTCACCGCGGCGAGTTTTACGGTGGCCTGCCCGACCAGCGCTGCGATTACCGGCACTATCGGTTACGCGGTGAGCGGCAATGTCGCAACGTTTACGCCGACGAACGATCTTCCTGCCAGTACGATTTGTACGGCTCGGATCGGCACTGCCGTTACGGATGTGGCTCACAACGCCATGGCGACGGCCTATAGCTGGACATTCACCACTGGAGTGGCGCCTGACACGACGGCGCCCACGGTGAGCTCGACCAATCCGTTCGCAAACGAGACGGGGATAGCGACCAACGCGCTCATCACTGCGAGCTTCAGTGAGCCGATGAATCCAGTCACGGTAATCGCCGCCAACTTCACGTTAGCCTGCCCGACAGGCACAGCTGTCACGGGCACAGTGGGATACGGCGTAAATGGCAACATCGCGACTTTTACCCCCACGGGCAATCTTCCGGCCGGCACGACCTGCACGGCGCGCATAACCACAGGTGTTAAAGACGCGGCCGACAATGCCATGGCCACCGCGATGAGCTGGACCTTCATCACCGCCGCTGCGCCTGACGTCATTGCGCCGATCGTGAGCTCAACGAGTCCCGCGGTGAATGCCACCGGCGTAGCCTTCAACACATTGATCACTGCGAGCTTCAGTGAGGCGATGAATCCACTGACGCTGACGACCGCGACCTTCACCCTGGCCTGTCCATTGGGCACGCCCATCACCGGTACAGCGGGTTATTCGGTGAACGGCGATGTCGCAACCTTTACACCGGCGAGCGATCTTCCCGCCAGCACCACGTGTGCGGCACGGATCACCACCGGTGTCAAAGACGTCGCCGGCAATGCCATGACCACTCCCTACGACTGGAGTTTTACGACTGGAGCCGCGCCTGACACCACTGCACCTACCGTGAGCTCCACAACTCCAATGACGAATGTCACCGGGGTCCCCGTCAATACACTGATTACCGCCAGTTTCAATGAGGCGATGGATCCCTCGACCATCACCACAGCCACCTTTACGCTCGCCTGTCCTTCGGGCTCGCCGATCACGGGTGCCACGGGTTATGCGGTGAACGGTAACGTCGCAACCTTTACGCCGGCGAGCGATCTTCCTGCCAGCACGCTCTGCACAGCCCGAATCACCACGGGCGTCACAGATGTGGCTCACAATGCCATGGCGGGTGTCTTCAGCTGGACCTTCACGACCGGCGTCCCCCCCGACACGACTGTACCCACAGTGGAGTCGACGAACCCCGTTGACAGTGCCGTTGGGGTCTGTATCAACAAGACCATCAATGCGACTTTCAGTGAGCCGATGGATCCACTCACGATCACCACGGCTACTTTTACGCTGGCCGTAACCGCTGGCGCTTCGGTTACGGGAGTTGTGGCCTACGATGCGCTGACGAATATCGCGACCTTTGACCCGACAGCCAATCTCACCGGGACTCCTGCAACCCAATACACCGCCACCCTCAAAGGCGGCGTTAGCGGGGTCAAGGACCTGGCCGGTAATGCACTGGCGGCCGATAAAGTCACGACCTTCACCACCAATGCATCGACCTGCACCACGGCGCCCGCGCTCGGCGCCGCTGCGCCTTTCGGTGGTTTCGGCGGCAGCGCCACACTGACCAACGACGGGGTGGGTACCGTGATCAACGGGAATATTGGAGTCAATGCGGCGTCAACCACGATTACGGGATTGCATGATTCGGGCGGGAATGTCTATACGATCACGCCCGATAACAATGGACTTGTGAACGGGCTCATCTACACGAGCACCGCCCCGCCGGGCTCCGTCCCGGGCGATGCCGTAACGCAGGCGCATGCCGCCGCGCTGGCCGCATTCAACTCAATATCGCCCGCCACTCTGACAGTGGGCATCAACATGGCAAGCCTGGCGCAGTGTCCGAGCTGCGGCGGAGCCGCAGACGGCGCCAATGAATTGGCCGGGCGCACGCTTCCCCCGGGCGTGTATTTGTCCGCAACGGGGACGTTTGACATGGGCGGGGCGGGACATACTGCGGCCAATCTTACTTTGGATGCCGGAGGCGACACGAACGCGGTCTGGGTATTTCAAACCACGCCGGGGACCGGCACTCTCAACGTCGGCCTTACGGGTCCGGCGACACCGGCAGTGCCGATCCAAGTTTTGCTCATCAACGGCGCACAGCCCAAAAATGTTTTCTGGTATGTCCCGGCCGGGGCTGTCATTGGCACGGGATCGACCGTGGCGGGTACCCTGTTGTCCAACGCGGCGATCACCATGTCGACGACTGGCGGCAGCCCGCCGACAGCTGTCATCACAACGCTCAATGGCAGGGCGATCGCCCTGACGGCGGCAGTTACGATGACGAACGCCGTCATCAACGTGCCTGCGCCCTAACGTCCTGGAGCGAGAACATGAAGCCAGTGCGGACGTTGAACGATCGGGTTTGGGCGGAAGACATGGTGGATGGCGGCGCGACCTTTTATTTTTCGCTGTCGCGGGACGGTTAGTTCATTACCTGGGCATACATTTCTTTCGCGCCCGCGTAACACCCGCAGGATGCGTTTTCCATGCCGCGTCCATCGAGAATGGTCATCTTGCCGCGACTATAGTGAATCAGCTTGCGCGACTGCAGAGCGCTCGCAGCGCGATTGATACCTGCGCGGCGCACGCCCAGCATGTACGCGAGAAATTCCTGCGTGAGATAAAACTCATTGGAGTGCGCCCGATCGCGGGTCATCAAAAGCCAGCGTGCGAGCCGCGCTTCCACCAGATGGAAGGGGGTGCAGGCCGCCATTTGCGCCACTTGATTCATCAGCACATGCAGATAGTTCTCCAATTGTCGTTGCAGGGCGGGGCAGCGGCACAGCTCGCGGGAAAACCGCGCAGCGTCCATGCGCAAGGCGGAGCCGCCGCCCTGCACCAGCCCCTGCAATGGAGCGATATTTACGCCAAGCACCAACGACGTGCCCAACATTCCTTCAGAGCCAATGAGTCCCACTTCGAGCTTGGAGCGCTCATCTAACGAGGAGATCAGCGAGATGAAGCTGCTGGTGGGAAAATGCACGTGCTGAATGCGCTCACCTTGCTCATACAATACGTCGCCAAAAATCAACTCGACAGGTTCGCAATTCGCGATGAGCCGGCGGCGATCGTTGCCAGGGAGCGCTTCGAGCAGCAGATTCGCATGCGCGGTCACTGGCGTCTCGGGATGGGAAGCGATTTTCTTGGCGCGGTGAGGCGAGTGTTGCATTACGTAGTATCGCGCGCCGGCAAGTGCGCAGTCGGTGCGCCCGCGCGCACAGGCGCGGCGTCGTTCAGCGCAATGGCCATATCAGGGTCGCGCCTACGAGCCTGTAAGCGTAGTTAGGGCTAGCGATGAATCCAGCGGAGCGGTAATAGCCGGCGTGCAGCGCCAGCCGCGCGTCCCGGACGACCGGGCCATCGACGCGTAGCTCGGCAAGATACGATGAATGTGAATCGATCCCTCGCAACCGTTCCTCGCCGGCGCCGAGCGTCCCGCTGAAGATCCATCCCGCATGGCGCTTGCGGATTGCCGCAACGCCAAGCCATTGCCGGTAGCGATCCGGATTGAAGTACGCGCCACCGACGTCCGCGTCGCTCGTTGCATATTGCCGGTAGCGAAACTGCAATGTCATACCGGCTTCAGGTACCGCGAGCCAAATCAAGCTCGCACGCAGATGAGCACGCGAGTTTCCGTCCGTGAAAGCTTGCCAGCCGGCAAGCGCCGTGGCAGTGAAGCGTGCGCCGAACTGCTGCTCTGCGCTCGCGGAGACGAGCGTGTAGCCGATGCCGCGGTTGAGTGCTATCGGGGTTTCAACGAGATCAGCCGAGGCAGTCAGGGCCACAGCACTCGTGGAGGTTGGAATCAGACGCCACGTCGCCTCACCGATGGGACGCAGGTGACCCGAGACGCGAGCGACACCGGCCTCAGCGTCGAAACCGGCGAGCGTGTCGCGATTCTGATTGCGGTATAAACCGAGAATACCGTGGGCCTCTTTGCGGAAATCCTGCTGTGCATAGTGCGTCGATTGCGCTGCCACGCCTGCATAACTCCACGGATTGGCATAAGAGAGCAAACCGCCAGCCCGCGCACGCCACGCGTCGAATCCATCGGTATCCGAGCTGAACTCGAGACTGCCGATCAGTGCCTGACCGGATGCATTCTCGGCAGCAGCGCGGCCCGCGCACGCGGTTGCAATCGCGAGCAGGCCGACGGCGATGCGTTGGCCCGTCGTCATTTCGTACCCCAGCTCTTGCGTAGACCGAGGAGCTCCGACAGATAGCCTATGACGCAGGCAGGCTGCAGGATCAGGCTATAGCAGAGCGCGTAGATCGCGAATCCCGCCGGGTTGAAGCGGACGTTCAAGCCCTGCACCTTGAACATCCCAGCGCCGACGCGATACATGATGCCATTGATGATCAGCGCAAGCGGCATCAGGATCAGCGTCAGCGGGCCTGCCATCCAATAGATGCCGAAGAGCGCGAGCACGATTCCAGGAATGAAGCACAGCGTGAAGGCCAGATCGAGCCACGGAAAAAACAAATTCCACCAGACGAACACCGTCGACAAGCGCGGCGCGAGGAGGATGCGTGGATGCCGGCGGAATGCCTCGACCATCCCGCGTGCCCATCTTTGCCGCTGCTTGAGGAATTGCCGCAGTGTCTCGGGTGCATTGGTGAAGCAGACGGCATCCTCCGCGTGGCCAACGCGCCAACCTGCTGCGAGGAACGCCCAGGTGAGCACAATGTCCTCTCCGACGCAGTCGTCCCAACCGCCCACGTCGCGCAGCGTCTGCCGGTCGTAGATTGAGAAGGCGCCCTGGGCCACCAATGTGCCGTGATAGAGCGACTGGACGCGTTTGGTGGCGGCGATGCCGTGGAAATAGTCCCACTCCTGCATCCGCGTCACCCAGTTGGTGCGCGAGTTGCGCACCAGCATCGCGCCGGCCACCGCACGCGTTCCTCCTGGATCTCCGACATAGCGCTCAACGAGATGTTGAAGCGCGTCGGCATACAGATACGAATCCGCATCGAGAGTCACGATCAGATTGTGACTTGCCGCGGCGAGGCCGCAATTGAGCGCCGCCGACTTGCCAGCGTTGCGCGGCTGGCGCAGCAGCTTGAGCCAGGGAAAGCTCATTGCCGCGACGATGGCCGCGGTCGTGTCCGTCGAGCCATCGTCAATCACCAGTACTTCGAGTGGACCTGGATAATGCTGCTGCTCGATCGATTGCAGCGTGTCGGCGATCGACATCTCGTTATAGGCTGCGACCAGGATCGTGAGGGCGGGGTACTCGATGAGCGGGCTGGCCGTTGGACGCCGGTCCAACAGCAGACTGCTGATGAGGAACGCGTTCATGAAGCCGGGTATCAGAGCAACGCCACCGACCGCGAACAGGGAGACGGCCCAGTTGCTCATCGAAGCCATGTCGCTCATCCAGGGAAGCGCCACCCATATCGAGAAACCCAGCCAGGCACAGCTGACTCCCAGGGCGATACTGAACTTCAGCGCAACGCTAACGTACCAGTAGCGCCAGAGCGAATCGCGCAGGGCAATGAGCTTGACAGTGGCGGCCGACGGTACGGCTACGCGAGTCGCAGCAGGACGGGCTTTGCGGGCGGCCAACAATCCGCGGGCCATGATGGACTACGAGTGAAGGAAGGCCGGCGGACTATCGCGCCGATCCTTCGCCTTCGATCCTCACCTCGCCGGGGTTGGCGATCACATCCATGACCACGCGGCGATTTCTAGCGCGTCCTGCATCGGTATTATTATTGTCGACGGGTTGCGTTTCGCCGTAGCCGCGCGCGGTGAGCCGGTCGGCCGAGACACCGTGATCGATGAGGTATTGCCGCACCGAGTCGGCGCGTCGTTGCGAGAGTGCCCGGTTGTAGGCGTCGCTACCAACACTGTCGGTATGCCCCTGCAGCTCGATGCGCAACCGGGGATATTTTTTGAGATTGGCGGCGAGCTCCCCGAGAATGTGGCGTGACTCGGCTGTCAGCAGCGCCGAGTTGTATTCGAAATTGATGCCTTCGAGAGTCACCGATCCTTTCAGAGGGCAACCGGTGGCGTCGACAGCCACGCCTCGCGGCGTGCCCGGGCATTTGTCGACGTCATCGGTGACGCCATCGTTATCGCTGTCACGCAGGGCCTTGGGGGGCGGTGGCGGAGTTGCGGGCTCCGCCATCGCGACCGGTGTTGGAGTTGTGGAGGGTGCCGCGTGTGCGGCCGGGCCGCCGAACCCAAACAGCACACCGAGCGAGAAGAGATCGATGTCCCCATCGTTGCCGACGGCATCGTTGATCCGGTACCGCTCGGCCTCGGCGCGCATCGCGAAGGAAGGGGTGAAAGCATACTGCAGGCCCACGCCGAACTTGTAGTTCGTATCGCGTTCCTTGCGGCTGGGATCTAGCACGTTGACCAGGCCGGTTGCGGTGAATTTATCTTTGGCCTCGGCGTAGTTGGCCCCGGCTCGACCGAAAGCCGCAAATTTCTCGGTGAAGGGGATGAAGCCGACGAGATCGAGATTCACGCCTTTGACTTTGATTCGACCGCTCAAGGTGCCCGCTGGCAAGGTGGTCGCGGTAAAGCTGAACTCTCCGAGATCGAAATAGCCGCCTTCGAGCGCCCAATATTTATTGAAGCGATATCCGCCGAAAAGCTTGTAGCCGGTGTCGCGCTCGTCCTCGTCGATCGAGGTCTGTGTAATTCCGGCTGAGGCCAGATCGTCGACGATTCTCGCCTCGTCGATATCCGCTTGCGCGCGGCCGATGTTGGCGCCGAAGTATCCGCCGGACTCCTGCGACATGGCCATTAAGCTTATAAGAGTAGCGAACGCCATCAGACCTAACGCTGAGGCTTTTGAAAACTTCATATGCTTCTCCGGGAGGCCTTACGGGGTGGGAATATTGATGACGGTGTTCACCAGAGTGACGGAGGCACCCAGGGACAAAGCCCGGCCTTCGAGTGTCACAGGATTGGTGTTGCCGACCGTTGAAAACGCGGCGCCCGCCTGGGAGATGATCGTTCCCACCATGGTGCCGCCGCCGGCTGCATTGATCGTCGCAGCGCTGCCGACTTGCCAGAACACGTTTTTGGCTTGTGCACCGTTGGCGAGAATGATGCTTTGCGGCGCTGCCGCGCCGGGTCCGCCCACGGTGAGTGTGGTCGCCATTTGAAATACCCACACTGCATTCGCATCGCCCTGAGCGTCGAGCGTGAGATCGCCTCCTTCTATCAGGAAGGATCCGGCAGGGGCCGTGTATACGTCAGGCGGCAGAGTGAGATTTGCGAGGTTGGCGCCCGGATTGGTGCCTTGCGGCAGGCCCGCGAGCTTGAGATACGCAGCCTGCGCGTCCAGGCGTGCTTGCGTTGCAATCGCGCAAGAGACGGCATTGGGACCGGTCGAGGTGGGGCCGGTAATCGAATTGGTGCAGGTGTAGATGCGCCCGTTCACCGTTCCGATATTGGAGCCCGACTCGGTATAAATATCGCCTGCCGAATCGTGAAAGCCTGTGATGGTGGAGGTTGTCGTAGCAATTGTACCGATGTCCCCGTCGATCACGGTCAGAATGCCGGTGTTGGTCATTCCGGCGGTGCCGCCAAAGACGCCGTAAGGCGTGGCCGTTGCCAGATCGACCGGCGCAGTACAACTACCCGTCGCGGGCCCGACAGTGAAGTCCCAAGTCTTATTGCTCACCATGACATTGGCCGGGATAGACATGTCCTTCACTCCGCTGGCGCCGCCGACGATCGTAGCGGTATAGAGGCCCCCCACGACCAGCGCCCCTTGCGGCGTAAATGTGGCGATGCGGCCTGTTGCCGCGTCGAGGACGATCGATGCTGCGTTGACAGTCGTCGTCGCGGGGAAGGGCCCTTTCACAGTGAAAGTGGCCGCGTCGACCGTGAGAGGGTTCATCCTCACGCTGAATGTCGCATTGATCGTGGCGTTGGGACATACGCTCAGTTGATTCGCGCTGGGATTCGTGGAAAGCACAGTCACATTTGCGGCCGGCGTTGCGACTCCAGTGGTGAAGGTCCACACATAGGCACTGGCCGCGGGCAGGGCGGCTTGATTGCCGGCCAAGGCGTTGCCGGCTAAATCTGTGGCGCCCACAGCGATGGTGGCGGTGTAGGTTGTGTTGGCATTGAACGCGGCAGCGGGCGTGAAGATCGCAGTTCTATTATTTCCAACGTAGCTCACACTTCCGGCCGGAGAGACGCAAGGCAATGTACAGGTCACCGTAAAGGTGGCGTCGGTGACGGTCCCCTCATCCATATCTTCCGTGAATACTGCGGTGACCGCGGCATTGGTGGGTGCGCTGGTTGTTGGACCAGGATTCGTCGTGAGCGGCACAGTTAGGGTCACTCGCGGACGGGTGTTGTCCGAAGCTGCGCCTGCGGTGACGAAATTCCATACGCTGGGCGTCGCCAGTTCGAGGCCGGTGGCAAGACTGCGGGCCCCGGTCACGGTAACCGTATAGAGCGTGAGGGGCTTGAGATCTGTTGCCGAGGTGAAGGTGGCAACGGTGTTAGTGGAGTCAAATGCAATCGTTCCCGTGGGAGTGGCGCACGGCGCCTCACAGGTTACCGTGAAGCTTGCTCCGCCTGCGATTGCCGCCATTGCCTGATCGAACGTCACGGTAATGTTGGGGGCGCTTACCGACACGCCAATGGCATCATCGCCCGGCGTGAAGGCGGTTACCGTGGGTGCGAGTGACGCACTCCCGTCGGTGCCCAAAATTTTATCCTGCCCGCCGCAAGCGGCCAGCGTGCAGAGCAGCAATGTTGCGCATCCGGGGAGAACCCGGGAGCGTCCGTGGACCTGATTCATTGGCGTTCCTTCGTTTTCAATACAAGCACCGGCCGGCTAAATTAATGCTTATCGAAGAGTGAGGACCGTGCGGAGGCGTACATAGCAGGCCTACGGGACTGGTACATCGATCACGGTATTGGGCATTGTGACCGCTGCAGTGAGAGCAATCGCCCGACCATTGAGTATCGTCAGTACGGCCGTTGGCGGGCTGCCGCCTGTGGTGGACATCGAGATCGCAGCATTGAACAACAGCGTGCCCACTACAGTCGAGCCTGTGCCGATCACTGCGCCCGCCGGCACTTACCAGAAAACATTTTTGGATTGCGCGCCGTTGATGGGCTGTACCTGGACGTGACGCCTGTGGACGAATATATCCCTGGGGGAAGCGTGCGCCCGACCATTTCGTCCGCGCCGCCGCCGATTCCACCGCAGCTTGGGCAAGATCGCCACCCCATATGTGCGCCGACGCACCGACTCGTTTGTGGTGCAGGTAATACTTAATAGAGGGAGCTTCATGGAAGTACTCGAACGCTTTTCTACGACATCAGGATGGTGTGTGCTATCGCTGTTGAGCGTCTTGATAACCGCATGCGCAGGCGGGCGGGGCGCCATCCCGGGCGCTGACGGCGGCGCGGCATTTGCACCCAAAGTGACGGCCTTCGCGCCGGCCGACGCGAGTGCGGGCGATGTGGCTTTCACGCCGGCCTGTGCGGCAGCTTGCACAAATCCCACTGGCACGGTGGGTCTCGATGCAACCCAATCAATCGCTCGCTTTACCCTGATCCCCGCCACTGACCTTGAGCCGGTCACTCTCTGTACCGCAACGCTCACCGGCGTTCGCGCTGCTGCTACTGGCATCGCATCGGCAAGCCCTTATGTGTGGTGTTTCACGACCGCAGAAGTCGCCGGGACCGCGGCACCCATGGTGAATTCGACGAATCCCATCGCTAATAACGCCGGCGTGGCCGTCAACTTCGGCAATCAAACGCAACGCGAATAAATTGCCAGACATCTTTGTGGCGCAGGTCACCGCGGAAATTCAGGAACATATGGACGAGGAAATCTCCTCGAGGCGTGCGGCCAATGGCTAACAAGACAATTCTCATTGTAGACGACGATCCGGATGTCCGCCAGGGCATGCACTTGCGGCTCAAGGCCAACGGCTACGATACTTTCTTTGCAGCCGATGCACTCTCCGGCATCTCTGAAGCGCGCAAGCACAATCCGGATTTGATCGTCCTCGACCTCGGTCTGCCGGCGGGCGACGGGTTCGTCGTGATGGAAACCGGTGGACAATGCCGAACTTTTGGCGGTCATCCGCCAAACCCTCGGAGAGCCCGCGCAGCCGCACGACACCAACACGTATGAACTGAAATTCCTGCCATGAATGTGAGCCACGCCACGATCTCGTAGCGCGTCGGCTGGAGTTACTGGACTATGTTAGGTACCGAACAGACCGCGCTTTGGCGAGTTTGCTGGAATAAAGTGAGTTAGGATTGTGCACCGCAGCAAGGAATTCTCATGTCGCATATCATCCTTCTCATCCAGGACGATCCGCTGGGTGCCAAGGCCGTCCGGGACGCACTGGCGAGCTCAAACGACGGGTCCTTTCAGGTCGAATGGGTCAGGCATTGCGCGGAGGGCCTGGCGCGACTGAGCGCGCAGGCACGGCTAAGCCACGCCGGCATCGCGGCGGTGCTGGTCGACCTCTCCCTGCCCGATAGTGCCGGAATCGAGACCTTCGACCGGCTGTTCCGCGTGGCACCGCACATTCCTATCCTGGTCCTGGGTACCGAGCAGGACGAGGAAGTCGCCAAGCTGGCGGTACAGCATGGGGCGCAGGACTATCTCCTGAAATCCCGCCTGGACAATTACCTGTTGCCGAAGACCTTGGAAAACATGCTCGAGCGCACGGCGAACGCGGAGGCATTGTTCGAAGAGAAAGAGCGCGCCCAGTTCACGCTCAACTCCATCGGTGACGCCGTCGTGAGCACCGACGCCGGCGGCCGCGTGACCTACCTCAATGTCGCCGCGGAAAGCATGACGGGCTGGTCGCGCGAGGAAGCGGCAGGCCACCCGCTCGGAGAGGTATGCCGCATCATCGACGGCGCCACGCGCACAGTCGCCACCAATCCCATGGCGCTGGCGATCCGGGAAAACAAAACCGTAGCGCTCACCCCGAACTGCGTACTGGTCCGGCGCGACGGAGTGGAAACCGCCATCGAGGATTCCGCCGCCCCCATCCACAACCGTCACGGCGAGGTGACGGGCGCGGTGATGGTGTTTCACGATGTGAGTCTGGCGCGCGCGGCATCTCTGCGGATGTCTTATCTGGCCCAGCACGATAGCCTCACCGACTTACCCAATAGAATGTTGCTGCAGGACCGGCTGACTGAAGCGCTGGCCCTGGCGCAGCGCTACAAACGGGAGCTCGCGGTGCTGTTTCTGGACGGGGACCGCTTCAAACACATCAACGATTCCCTGGGGCATACCATCGGCGACCGCCTGCTGCAGTCCGTCGCGCAGCGGTTGCGCGCTTGTGTACGGAGCTCGGACACCGTAAGCCGTCAGGGGGGCGATGAATTCGTGATCCTGCTCCCGCAAGTGACGCATGCGCAGGATGCGGCCGTCTGCGCGGACAAGATATTGGCGGCACTGCGTACGCCCCATCGCGTCGAGCAGCACGATCTGCACATCACGGCGAGCATCGGTATCGTCACCTATCCGCTCGATGGGACCGGAATGGAAGGTTTGATGAAAAATGCGGATTCTGCGATGTACCACGCCAAGGACAG
>Ga0105247_10002797_pt1 | contig 11672 bp, 11 predicted proteins | sample KBSS24metaG_FD_81519 | JGI IMG/M metagenome (GOLD analysis project Ga0105247, IMG submission 81519) | Switchgrass rhizosphere microbial communities from Kellogg Biological Station, Michigan, USA - KBS S2-4 metaG | ecosystem: Host-associated > Plants > Roots > Rhizosphere > Soil | place...
CAGGAAGGCTGGTCCGATCGTGCGGCGGTCCTCGCAGGCGCAAAGAGGTTCGCTGAGAGCGGTGGAAAACTCGTGAAGCTGGAGTTTCCGAAGACCGAGATTCAGGTCTACGGCAACACGGTGATTATTTACACGACGTATGCGTACGAGATTGAGGTCAACGGGCAACGTTCGACTGCGAGCGGTCGCGCCACGGAGATGTTTGTGAGGCGTGGCGACGAGCTCGTGAACGTCGGCTGGCACATGGACTCGGGAAAATAATTATCGGACCGTGACGCCAATCGGCGAGCGCAGTCTTTCCGCAAACTGATCGACGTACGCTTTCCAGCTCTCCGCCGACGTGATCTGGCCCGCGCGGTCCCATGCAAAGCCGGCCCAGTACGTGATCGGCGTGGCGACACCGGGCTTCAAGACTACTAAGTGGTTCAGTTTGTCTTCAGCGAGCTTGTCGACTGTGCTCGGATCGACGACGACCGCCAATCCCTGCATGCCGAGGTTCTTTTCTACTGGCTCCCAGATCGTTAACCATCCGCGTGCCTGATTAAACTCTTTCTGTTCCTCTTTGACTTTCTTCAAACCCACCGCCAGCGCGAGCGGGTCGGTTCCCGCCGCTTGAGACGAGACTCGAAAGCGATCCAACTGGCTGCCCGCATCCAACGACACGCGCAACACCTGCGACACCTTCACGCCATTCACATCGAACGGCTCATAAACCAATTCAAACATCACGCGGATCGGCCCGTTGGCCAGCACACGCGAGTCGACAAAGTTTGTAGGAATGTAGAGCTGCCCGTTGGACCAGATACCACTGCCACCGCAGCCGCGTGTTGGACCGGCAGAATACGCATCAACACCTTCGCCGTGATCGGCGTGATAGTTATCGACCATGTACCAGTCGTTGATGACCAGCTTCGATGTGCGCTTGGACCAGATGTCGATCGCGCTGCTGGTGAGTGGCTCGCCTTTCCATGTGATGAGAGCTTTTCCGTAAGTGCGATGAGCGATGCGATCGTTCTCCCACGCGAAGTCGTCGAAACGCTCGCGCACGAAGCGACCGTAGGCGCGAAAGTCTTCCTTCGAATACTCGCGCTTGGCGCCGGCAGTCAGGGTGAAGGTTTTTGTTTCGTTCGGGCCGAAGTCAGCCTGAAAGATCAGCGCGTCTGGCTTGTGATAATCGTCGTAGTCATTATCGACCGCCTGGGCCAACACTTCCTTCCCTGCACCATCACGCACATGGATCTTCATCAAATCCTTTTCCCCGAGCGGCGCAAGCGCCTCCGCCGTCAACTCAATCGTCTCACTCTGACGCGGGGTTTTAAGTTTATTGACCGCGGTAACAGTGAGTTGAGCCTGCGCCACGACAGTGGACGCAATTACAAGAACGAGCAAAACAGAAAGCGAAGTAACCCTCATCAGTCACTCCTCAACCGAGCTATGGTGGAACGGCTCAGGATTCTACACTATCGGGACCACTGTTAAAGCAAAAACGAGGATGCTAGAATGACGAGCGAGGACGTCGAATGATCGCAAATCTCAGTAACAGCGATAATAGCAAGCCCGCGGAAGAAACGAATGATCAGTCCGGGGATGCTCTTACGCAACTGTTGAGGGAATGCGCTATCGACACCGGTGTTTCTGATCTCGCCCACCAGCACGATCATTACCTCTACGGCCTTACGAAGACGTAACTGATCCTTACAGATCTTGGAAGAAGCCATGAGACTCCCGCCAGCCAATAACGAACTTGAGCGCGCCTGGATTGAAGTTCATCGAGAATATTACTTAAACCAGTGGGTCGCCCTTGATGGAGATCGTTTGATTGCACACGGCCACGATGCCAAACGAGTCTACGATAAGGCCAGAGAACAAGGTATTACCTCACCTTACCTCGAACGAGTGTCCCCTAAACAAGAGACCTTCATCGGGGGCTGGCAGTAGTTATTCAATTGAAATACGCCGAAGGCGTTGGCTAATTTCAGCCCAAGGTTGGAGCGCAGCGAGAACCTTGGGGAAACCAATCAAGCAAAATCAAACCCTGAAAGGGTTCGGCGATTGGCGAACCCTTTCAGGGTTCTATATATTTTTGTTGACTGTACCCAAGGTTGGAGCGCAGCGAGAACCTTGGGATAAAATTAGCCAACGCCTTCGGCGTATTTTCAGACTGGACCAGTGCGCAAATCGCATTAATCCTGTCCACAAACTACTGGTAACTGGACCTCGTTTAGTTTACGTTGGAGCGATGCGGGATCAGGTTGAGCAGGCGCGGTGGATTGCCGTGCTGGTGGTGACGGCGATTGCGCTCTACCTATGCTGGCTCATGCTCAGGCCGTTTATGGGGGTGCTGGCGTGGGCGGGCGTGCTGGTCGTCGTTTTTTATCCGGTTCACAGAAGAATAGCGGAACGCACCGGGCGCCGTAGTTTGAGTGCGCTTATTTCGTGTTTACTGGTAGTGCTGATGGTGGTTTTGCCGCTCACAGTCGTCACCGCAGCGGTGATTCATGAATTCAACAAAGTCGCCCCTAACCTGCCGACAAACCTTTCAGCACTACTCAGCCAGCAGCCCGCGATTCTCGCCCGCATCACGACCTGGATGCAGGATCGTTTTGGCATCAACGTGCTGGCCTATCAGGACTTCTTCATTCAACAATTGCGGAACGTAAGCCAACGATTGCTTGGCGCTTCTTTCAGCCTCGTGGGAAACATCGTCACCAGCCTCGTCAAAGCCTTCTTCGTCATCTTCACGATGTACTACCTCTTCCGCGACGGCGACAAAATCGCCAACCGACTCCCAGACGCACTCCCTCTAAACCGCGAACAAAGCGAAGCCCTCATCTTTCGGACCAAGCAGGTAATCAGCGCCAGCGTGTACGGCGTCGTGACGATTGCAGCGCTACAGGGACTTCTCGCGGGCCTCGCTTACTGGATACTGGGAATTCCTTCGCCGGTGTTATGGGCCGTGCTGACGGCGTTCGTATGCATGATTCCGATTGCCGGATCATTTATGGTGTGGCTGCCACTCGCGATCTACCTGATGATTAATGGCTATTGGACCAGGGCAATACTGTTGCTTGTTTGGGGCGGACTCGTCATCAGCACGATCGACAATCTATTACGTCCGAAACTTGTGGGAACGCAAACGAAGCTACACGAGCTCTTCATCTTCTTCTCCGTGCTGGGTGGGATCAGCGTCTTCGGACTACTCGGCATCGTGCTCGGACCAGTCGTGCTGGCAATCACACTCGGCCTGCTTCAAACTTTCCAGTCGCGGAGCTACGCAGACTGAATTCGCTTCATGATAGCGCGAATCGCAATCCCCTCGTTGGCTTCGTAAGTTCCGTTAACATCATCGAGTCTCGTAACGTTCGCGCCGCCACCGTGATGAAGCGCCACCACTCTCCATCTCTCTGACTCAAACACCGGACTGCCGGAGCTCCCCGGCTCAGTGGGCGTTCGGTAGTGCAGCAGTGTCTCGTTACATGCCAAAAGATGGTTGTCCTGGATTGAAAATTCAATATCGCGTCCCATCGGATGACCGATGATGTAAAGACGCGGCGCCGCTTCAGGTGGCTGAGGCATCTCCACCGCTTCGTCGTGAAGAACTAAAGGCTTGGCTTTCGGCTCCCCGTCGAGTGTCACAAAAGTCGCATCAAGCTCCGCAATCGGGCTGGTCCATATAATCTCTTTCACCGGCAAGGTCTCGCCGATGGTTTGGAAGTTTGCCTGTGCATCTTTGGGCCGAACACACCTCGGGATAACGTGCTCGTTGGTTAACAGCAGCACTCCTTCGCGACCCTCAAAGAAGTCGCTCGCTTTTACCAGCCAACCTGTTCCGCAAGCTCTACCGTCAGGCTTCTCAATGCGTGCGACCGCATTACACTGCTCCAGCCCCAGCTTGTACCACTTGAGCGTAACGGTGCGCGCTGTTCCAAAGAGCGCCTCGAGTTCTTCGACCGCCAAACCAACTGCTTGAACTTCTCCCGCAACTTTCTCCGGCTCGCGATTCGAAAAACCTCCTTCTTTACTCAGTTGCGCTGCCTTGAGCAGCGGTAAGAGATGATTGCCCGGAGGTCCATCAAACTTTAGCTGCCACACCTCCTCGAGTTGCCTTATCGTGCTCTTGATCTTAAACGCGTCGGCATCAACACTATCAACGTATCGCAAAGCAGCAATGTCAGCGTCGTGAAACTGTCCGAGCGCGACATACGCCTCCATCCTCGTGGCCTCGTCATAGGCATTGAGATCGCCGGTTGCCTGGGACTCCGTCTCTTCGATGGCCGTGAGGATTTCTCGAGCCAGCGCCAACTCGTCAGGCATGCCGGCGAATGACAGACCATCGCGACGTCCACGCGCTGTGAGTGCGACTACATTAATTCCATGCCACAGATTTTTCTGCGGGTTGACACGATAAGCCTCGTAATACAGCTCGAGAACGCGCCGCAGGTTCGCCGTTTTCTCTTCCGTCGAAGCGTTAGGATTGTTTACATAACGCTGCTTGTAAACGCGGCCGAGGAGGCCACGCGCCTCCATGAGTTCCCCGCTCCTGGTCATCGGATCCTCGATGATCGCGTTGAGCACACGCTCCGCGTCGTCCAGGTATCCATCGTCAATCAATGCCTGCGCATACTGACGCCGTACTTGAGTCGAGGTCACGCCCGACGCAATGACCGCCTCCGCAAGCTGCCGCATGAGTGCGAAGCGGCGCTTGCTACGCAGTCGCTCTAGCAGCAATCTCGCTGTCTTCTCCGGGATTGGTTCCGAAGATTTCTTGATGCGATCGATAATCTCGTTACAGATTACGGCAGCGCCGTGCCAGTCAAACGTATCGAGCGCGCGTTTTAGTTGACTCTCGAGTTGTGCAGCGTCTTCCCACGCCATGCGCTTGACCTCCATTGTTTATCCGATCGTTGTAACTCCGCGGCGCAGTGAGCCTTCAGTTATACGAAAAACCAAGATGCACGCCTGCACGTGGACTGGCGGTGAAACTTCCGCCTAACACACCAAAGGTCAACGTCAATTTTTTCGTTACTGAATACTGCGCGCCAATCTGCGCGGTCAGTTGTCCGCGATCTAACTTAAAATTGTTGGTGACTGCGCCAAACACTTCGGCGCCAAGACTCAACTTGTCTGAAAAGGCGCGCACGAGCGACAGGTTGCCAGTGTAAACCTGTCCGCGTTCAGTCCGAATCCCGATCAAACCGGTCGAGCTATTGCCACTAAACAATATCCCACCATTAACGCGCGCGGTGGTTCTCGTCGTCAAAGACTTCTGCGCGATGCCATAAAGCCAATAATCCGTCAGTCCGGATCCGAGTTCCTTCCTCGTACTTCCGGTTGGCGCTTCAGCGTAAAAGACGATCGCCAGCGCGGGCAGCTTCGACTTCTCACGTTCACTACGAAGCTTGTACTTGATCCCGAATTGCACATCGCCCTGACCACTGACGGCTCCCGAATCGACGATACGCGAGTTGATCAATGTGATGTAGGGGGCGTTGACTCCCAACTCGAGGTTTTTCGTCAGCCCGTAGTTCAAAGTGAATACCAGCGTGTTCTGCCGCTTCACCGGATACGCCGATTTCTGCAGTATGTCGTGCTCGTTGTACATCTCCAGATGGAGCTGTCCTTTTGGAGTCGTGTCGGCATCGTCTGTGTAGAAGGGAATTTGTGAATAGACAGTGATACGGCAGAGCGAAATGCAGAACAGGAAGAGGGCCAAATACTGGGGGCGCATTTGACGGCGTGTTATATCACGGAAACATACGTTATGGTCCGTTTTCAGTTATTATCCGCACGTTATTCAACCCCACGTTTTCGAGGGAGTGAAATTATGGGATGCGACGTCGAATTGTTGGCTGGCATTGAATTTTTTGCGCTGCTCAAGGAAGAAGATCGACAGGCGCTCGCAAACGTCGTCGATTCGATAAGTCTAAACACGGGCGACACGCTTTTTCATACCGGCGACCCGGGTGAGTCGTTATTCATTGTTCGTTCCGGTTCCGTCGAGCTATTCATTAAAGACACAGTGGGCCAGAAGATCGTGCTCACTATCTCCGAAGCAGGCGATCTCTTCGGCGAGCTTTCGCTGCTGGATAGTGGTCCAAGAACGGCGACTGCCGTTGCGTTGAGTGAAACAGAGCTGCTCATGCTCGATCGCGACGATCTGTTGCTGCTCTTTGAGAAGCGACCTGACGCGGCGCTCAACATGCTGGCGGCGATGAGCGCGATGACGCGCAAGGCTGACGAGTTGCTGCGCACGCGCGTCTCGCGCAACGTCAACGAAGAGATGGAAGAGCACAGCACGCCGCTGCAACGCATTGCTGACTGGATCGCGTGGTTCAGCGGCAGCATGCCGTTTCTGATCATCAACGCCGCGTGGTTCGTCGTCTGGATCTCGCTCAACACGCTTCATCTCGGCATTACGGCATTCGATCCGTACCCGTTTGGCCTGCTCACGATGATCGTTTCACTGGAAGCGATTTTCCTGTCGTGCTTCGTGCTCGTCAGTCAGAACCGCCAGGCTGAAAAAGATCGCGTGCGAGCGGATATCGAGTACGAAGTGAACGTGAAAGCAGAGCTGGAGGTCGCGCATCTGCACGAGAAGACCGATCGTCTTTACGAAGGCATGCTCGCGCGCTTTGCCAAGTTGGAGAAAATGGTTCAGCCGGGGAGAGTGGTGTGACTAAAAAACAATTCTACTGACACAAAGCGCGGGCCGTTCTCGCCGACAATGCTCTTCACCTGGAGGAGCGAAACTATGCGTTGGCGAGGCGAACGGCAAAGTACAAATATTGAGGATCGACGCGGTATGTCCGTCGGCAGAGTGGCGGTCGGCGGTGGACTGGGGACCATCGTCATAATGATCCTCGCGCTGCTTTTCGGCGTTAATCCGCAGCAGTTGTTCGAGCAACTGCCTTCCGATCAGCAACAACCGGGCGTGCAGACGTCGCGTCCCGCCAATCCGCAAGAAGACGAGCTGAAACAATTTGTCGCGGTGGTGCTGGCGAAGTCTGAAGACGTTTGGACCGACGTGTTTCGACAGAACGGGCGGCAGTATCGAGAGCCGACGCTAGTGCTGTTTACTGATCAGGTGCAGTCTGCGTGCGGCATGAGGGGCGCTGCGGTTGGTCCATTCTATTGTCCGGGTGATGAAAAGGTTTACATCGATCTCTCGTTTTACGAACAACTGCGACGCGAGTTCAAGGCGCCCGGAGATTTCGCGCAGGCGTACGTCGTCGCGCATGAAGTTGGTCATCACGTGCAGAAGCTTTTAGGGATTTCCGATCGTGTCGATGCGTTGGCGGGACGAGTGGACGAAGCCAGGGCGAATGAGTTGTCGGTGCGATTGGAGTTGCAGGCTGATTTCTTTGCGGGTGTGTTTGCGCGCTACGTGCAGAACCAGGGACTGCTCGAGGCTGGTGACGTCGAAGAGGCTTTGCGAGCCGCGAGTGCGGTTGGCGACGATCAGATCCAGCGACGCACGGCGGGTTACGTCGTGCCCGATTCGTTCACGCACGGGACGTCAGAGCAGCGGTTGCGCTGGTTCAAGCGAGGGTACGAAACCGGCGATATCAGGCAAGGAGATACATTCGGCGCGCGTAATTTGTAGTAGAAATTTCGTTCACATAACGTCGCGTCGAGTAAATTCAAAACATCCCAACACGGCTACGACAATTCCCCCAACAGCCCCAAGTAACAACGCCATCGCAAATCTCCCATCGACGAAGATGTTCATCGGTAAGAGCCACGGGTAATACTTACCGAGCGACGCGCTCGCCGCGAAGAGCGCGAAGAACGTTCCACCAATTCCAGCGCCCAGCGCGATCGGAAACCCGGACCAACGCATGCTCATCCACGTGTGAATCGCGATAATCAACCAACTCGCGAGCCACACGAACGTTACCTGCTTTGCAAGCCAAACGTACGGCACCGGCCCCGCATTCGCGAGCTCGGGCCGCAGGTACGTTCCTGCCACACCCACGATTACGATAAACACTGCCAGCATCAGCGTGCTCGTCAAAATCAGTCCCTGGGCCACGATCAGTTTGGCGAAGTAAACCGCATAACGCGGCACAGGCAGCGCGAAGAGATGTTTCCACTGCTTATCGCTATGCTCGATGCCGTTGAGCAACGCCGTGACCAAAGCGATCAGCAACGGCATCATGAACACGGCCCAGATCTGAAACGAGTTCGTCGGGTGCGTCTGCCATAGATTGAATCCGGGCGCGTATCTCTTCGTTCGCAAGATCACGAAAAACTGAAGCACCGCAATCAACAGCGGCAACACGAAGACCACGCGAAACACGAGCGTGCGTTTTAGTTTCAAAACTTCGGCATTCAGTGCGCGAAACAGCGACATCATCTCGACCTCCCATTCGTCAGGCTGAGAAAAATGTCTTCCAACGATCGTTGCGACACCGCCAGGTGAAACACGTCCAGACCACGATCGACCAGCAGCTTGTTAATACGCACCGCGTCGTCCGGCGCTTTAGTCGAAACATTGAGCAAATCATCGACGGACCGCTGCACACTCCAGCCGGTCTTCACCAGAAACTCCGTCGCTTCGTTGACTTGCTTCACGCCCACGCTCAGTTGTGTTTGTTGTTTTGACTGCAACTCTATGAGTGTGCCCTGAAACACAAGACTGCCTTCGTTAATGATGCCGATATGCGTGGCGATCTGTTCGACCTCGCCGAGCAAGTGACTCGACAGAAAAACCGTCACGCCAAACTCGTCCGGCAAACGCCGGATCAAGTCGCGCATCTCGTGAATGCCCGCCGGATCGAGTCCATTCGTCGGCTCGTCAAGAATCAGCAGGTCGGGATTGTTTAGCAGCGCGAGGGCGAGTCCGAGTCGCTGGCGCATGCCAAGCGAATACTCGCGCACACGTCGATCTGCATCTTTCGTGAGTTTGACGGTCGCGAGCGCCAGCTCGATCAGGTTGCGATCAGAACCAATCAGGCGTCGTGTGACCTCGAGGTTTTCTCTTCCGGTCAGGTGCGGGTAAAGCGACGGCGCCTCAACCAGCGCGCCAACACGACGCATCAACGAGCGATGATTGCCGTTGAGCGCTTGACCGAACAGCCGCACTTCGCCTGCATTCGGCCTAATGAGACCGAGCAACATTCGGATCGCCGTCGTCTTGCCCGCGCCATTTGGACCAAGAAATCCATAGACGCCCGTTGCGGGCACGAGCAAATTCAAATCATCAACAGCGCGCTGGGATCCGAAGCGTCGCGTCAGCCCGCGCGTCTCAATCAGGTACTTATTTGTCACTGAAACAGTAAACGCACCCGGCCGTGATTTATTAACGCTATCCGCTTCGAATACTATTCAGTTGATGGAGGTAAACGACATGGGGACGGCTACGCCGGCAATCTTTTTCGGACACGGCAACCCTATGAATGCGCTGGCGAAGAACGATTGGACCGAAGCGTGGGCAACCATCGGCAAAACGATGCAAAAGCTCCGCGGCATTGTCTGCGTCTCCGCTCACTGGTACTTGCCCGCAACGCTCGTCACAGCGATGGCGACGCCGCGAACGATTCACGACTTCGGCGGTTTTCCGCGCGAGCTGTTTCAGGTTCAGTATCCCGCGCCCGGCGATCCCGAGCTCGCACAACAGATTCATGATTTGCTCCAGCCAATCGACGTTGGGTTAGACCACCAGTGGGGCCTCGATCACGGCACGTGGTCCGTGTTGTGTCATGTGTTTCCGAACGCTGACGTGCCGGTTGTTCAGTTGAGCATTGACGAAACAAAGCCGGCAGCATTTCATTTCGAGTTAGGCAGACGCCTCGCACCGTTGCGTGATGAAGGAATCCTGATCTGCGGCAGCGGCAACCTCGTTCACAACCTTCACACGTACGCGTGGGGTAAACACATGCAGGAACCATACGACTGGGCCGTGCGGTTTGAGTCGACCGCGCGCGAGTTGATGCAGAGCAGAACCTTCGAACCCCTCATCAATTACGAGACACTCGGTCGTGACGCACTCCTGTCGATCCCAACGCCAGATCACTACTTACCGCTGCTCTACGTGCTGGGCGCCGCTCGCGAGAACGACGCGATCAGCTTTCCAGTCGAAGGCGTCGACGGCGGCTCAATTTCCATGCTCGCTATCAGCGCGAATAGACGGAACTAAAGTCATGCCTTGGAAGTATAGAGGCGCATGACTTCTGCAAATCCCCTGCGAGTCTGGCCGGGCGTTGCGGCCGTCGCACTCCAATGGCTGGCGCGGTTCGGTATCAAAGCCCTCATCCCCGGAATTAAAGGTTTTGGACGAGGCATGATGGTCTCGTTCGTCTTCACGATTGCGCTCATCGTCTGGTGGGCGTTCTTCAGTCGCGCCAGCCGCAAGGAACGCTTCGGCGGACTCGGCCTCATTGTCGTCGCGCTCGGCGCAACGTGGCTCTTCCGGCACGATTCGATGTGGCTGCCGTGGTTACTCGCCTACGCTATTCCGTTTCTGAGTCTCGCTTTCGTGATCTGGGCGGTAGCGACACGTCGACTGCCAGATCGCATTCGACACGCGACGATGGTCGCAACGATTCTGATTGCATGCGGCGCATGGCTGTTCGTCAGGCAAAACGGGATCAATGGCGATCACCAGGCGGAGTTTGGCTGGCGCTGGTCGAAAAGCTCTGAAGAACGATTACTCGCTGAATCTGCGAACGAGCCAGCGCAAGCTCCCACAACAGTAGCTCCCGCGACAACAGCCGCCACACCAACTGCATCACCGTCACCATCCGCATTACCTGAAGCTTCGAAGAGCCCGGCGCCGGCGACTGAGACACGCGCTGAGTGGCCGGGCTTTCGTGGTCCAAGACGCGATGGAGTCGTTCGCGGCGTACGTATCGACCCTGACTGGTCAGCAAAACCGCCCGTGCAAATGTGGCGTCACCCGATCGGGCCGGGATGGTCGTCCTTCGCCGTCCGCGGCGATCTTTTCTACACACAGGAACAGCGCGGCGATAACGAAGTCGTGGCCTGCTACAAAGCATCAACCGGTCAGCCCGTGTGGACGCATAAGGACGCAGCACGTTTCTTCGAATCGAACGGGGGCGCCGGTCCACGCGCGACACCGACACTCAGCAACAATCGTGTCTACACGTTTGGCGCGACCGGAATTCTCAACGCTCTCGATGCAAGTAACGGCTCGGTCTTATGGACGAAGAATGTCGCGTCAGAGACCAACACGAAAGTTCCGTTCTGGGGTTTCTCGAGCTCGCCACTCGTGATCGGTGATCTCGTAATCGTGGCGGCTTCGGGTCAACTCGTCGCGTACGATGCGGCGACTGGCAATCGTCGCTGGCTTGGACCAAACCCGGGCGGCAGCTACAGCTCGCCACATCTCGCAACGATCGACGGCGTGCAGCAGGTGTTACTCGTAACCGGCGCCGGCACGACGAGCGTGACGCCGGCTGACGGCAAGCAGCTCTGGTCAGACGCATGGGCCGGCAACAGCATCGTGCAACCGGCAGTAACGCCCGATGGCGACGTGCTGATCACGAGTCAGGAAAATGGCACGCGCCGCATCGCTATCGCGCACAACGGGAGCGGTTGGTCCGTGATAGAGCGTTGGACGTCCAACGGTCTCAAGCCTTATTTCAACGACTTCGTGGTCCACAAAGGTTACGCCTACGGTTTCGATGGTCGCATTCTCGCTTGCATCGATC
>Ga0105247_10002798_pt1 | contig 11669 bp, 10 predicted proteins | sample KBSS24metaG_FD_81519 | JGI IMG/M metagenome (GOLD analysis project Ga0105247, IMG submission 81519) | Switchgrass rhizosphere microbial communities from Kellogg Biological Station, Michigan, USA - KBS S2-4 metaG | ecosystem: Host-associated > Plants > Roots > Rhizosphere > Soil | place...
CGGCTCGAGCGCCTTCGTGTCCGGCGGCGGCGCGCGGTGACGACGATCCTGGTCGGTGAGCGTGCAGCCCAGCTCCACGCGCGCCGATGGGGTCGCGACGGTCGACGCCGACGAGTCTCCGCGCGCCGCATTCGAAAGCCGGTACGCGCGACGTCCTTGCGCGGGCCTGAGTGGCTGGCCGCATAGTGAGCCGCGATGCGGTCGAGGCGGGCTCGATCGTCGGCGTCGAAGCGCAGCCTGAAAATCTGGTCTTTCGACATGGCGTCGGTCCTGGTTCGTTTTGGGGTGCGTCGGGACGCATTGTTGATGACTTGTGGAATGTAACCCACAAATGAGGTATTGGGCAAGATGAATCGGGCGTTTGGAGGGTGTTGGTCGATTGACCAACGCGGTGACTCAGGAAACGAAAATCGCCGATTTTGGAGACGCCGTTAGCGCATGAGCGCGGCGACTGTGGGGCCGAGGAGGGCGCGCGATGTTCGATTTCGGGCGATGCTCGCTCCGGTAGCGCTCGGGGGCGTGGCGTTCGCCACCGAGGAGTGCGTCGAGGTCGGAATCGGAAAAAGGGCCCCTGCGACCGCCGTCCCAAGTCGCGCGGGGGCCGCTACGATGAGCGTATGATCGCACAAGCATTCGTCTCAGAAGGCAAGCTGCGTCCGCTCTGGCGCGCGGTGATTTACTTCGTGCTCGGCACCTACGTGCTGTATCCGCTGCTCGGTATCGTCGTGCCGTCGATCGCGAACGCGTTGCACATCCCGAACAACCTGAGCTCCGCTTCAATCGCATTTAGCGAAACCATAGGATTCATCGTCGCGTTGATTTGCACGGCGGTTCTTGCGACGTACGAAGGCCGCCGCATCGACAGCTACGGACTCTCGCTGGGTCGCGCGTTCGGGCGCAACACGTGGGAAGGCATGGCCGTTGGCGTCATCATGGCGGGTGCGGTCGCACTCGGAATGTTCGCGTTCGGCGGAATGAAGGTCCACGGGCTTGCTACGACGGGGTTCCCGCTGTTGGCCGCGGCCGTGGGCTGGCTTCTCGCGAACATCTGCATCGGCATCGCGGAAGAGTTTTGGTACCGCTCGTACTTTTTGCAGACGTTATGGAAAGCGCTCGGGTTTTGGCCGGGCGCAACGGTCGTCGCGTTGATCTTCACGGCCGACCACTACTTTTTCAAAACCGGCGAAAATATTTGGGACGTCATCACGCTGGTCAGCTTGAGTTTGTTGATGTCGTACTCGGTCTTACGCAGCGGCACGCTATGGTTCGCCGTTGGATTTCACATCGCGTTCGATTACATGCAACTCTTCATCATCGGCACACCGAACGGCGCTCAAATTCCCGTCGGCCGTCTCCTCGACGTCACATTTCAAGGCCCCGCATGGCTCACCGGCGGCGTCTTGGGGACCGAAGCAAGTTTCCTGATGTACCCGGCAATCGTGCTGCTCTGGATTTACCTCCATCGGAGATATCGCGGCAACTTGCGACCGTAGCGTCACCCATGTGTCATCCTGAGCGGAGCGCAGCGCAGTCGAAGGACCCGCGCTACCCTGCGCATCGCACGAAGGCATCACGGGGTTTGCCACGATAGCCGGCGATCGCCATAGCTTCTGGGCCGGCCTCGCGGCGAAGGCGCTTTCCCGAAAGAACATCCGCTGCGCCCGCTCTTCCTCGGGAGCGAGGTGACCTTGCGGTCGATGCCTACGCTCGAGTCTCGGCTTCGGCATTCACGCTCATGCTCGGCTACGAAGAGCTCGGGTTCACGTGCAGCTCCGGACGTCTTCCCACCTACGAGTGGATCGCGGAGACGATGCAGCGTCTGAAAGTGTCGGACCTCTACATCATCTCCCCCGCCGTCTCGTGGACGCTTGTCGTGACAAATGAGCAAGATAGCTATGGCGGGCCTTTCTTCGTGGTCGACCATGCAGCCGACCCTGGCGGGGGCCACGGGCTGGACGCGTGAGCCAACGTCGGCCGTCCGCGCTCACCCAGCGTCCAGGCACGTCTATTTCGATGAAGACAGCTACGAGAAGGCGGCGTTGATTCGGAGGTGGGCGGCCGAGCGCTTCTCCGTCGAGCTCGGCAACTGGAACCTGGAGCCCCGCGGCCCGCACGTGACGCCGTCCTTCTACTTCGGCTTCACCAACGACCTCCTACCGGTGATCATCCCGTGGCTGCAAGGTCGTGGTGCGGCGCGGCGTAGCTTAGCCTGGCTCGCGTCGGGCTGCCGCTCGCGCGATCGGCTCGTCTCTCCCCGTGCATCGTGAAGGGTTGACGCGAGCGCCGCGGCTTCCCACCGTGTATTCGCTTGAAGTAACGTCCAGCGCAGCCATGGAGAAGGGGACCAAGGCGACGGTGCGCGTCGTCCACTGTGATGCGCTCACGACGAAGGTCGGCTCGGGCCGCCGCACCGTGTCGCGGTCGGCGCTCGAGCCGGGCGCGGTGGTCGGCGATCGCTATCGAATTTCGACGCTGCTCGGGCAAGGCGGGCAGGCGCGGGTCTGGCTCGCGGACGACCTCGAGGAGCAACGCGAGGTCGCGTTCAAGGAGATGGCGGGCGCGCAAGAGCAGACGGCGGCGGAGGTCGAGCGCGCGGCGCTCCTCTTCCGTCGCGAGTTCTTCGCCATGAAGAAGCTCCAGCATCCCGGCACGGTGCGGGTCCACGACTGCGGCTACATGGAGACGGGTCACCGCTACATCACGATGGACGTCGTGCACGGCCGCGACCTCCATCGCCTCGTCGAAAAACGCCCGCTCGAGACGTCGGAGGTGTGCTCGATCCTGGTGCAGATCGCGCGCGTCCTGTCGTTCATCCACGCGCGCCTCTTCGTCCACTGCGACTTGAAGGCGAGCAACGGGCGCGTCGCGGACGACGGCTCGGTGAAGGTCATGGACTTCGGGATCATGCACCAGCTCGGCACGCCGGCGGGCGCGTCGATGCCCGGGACGCCGACCTACATGGCGCCCGAGTGCCTGCGCGGCGGCATCGTCGACGGGCGCACCGACCTCTACGCGCTCGGCGTGCTCGGCTTCTTCCTCGCGACCGGGCGCCTGCCGTTCCGCGGCAAGGAGACGGCCGACGTCCTCGACGCGCACCTTCACAAGCCGCCGCCGGCGCCGTCGTCGATCGCGCCGGTCGACGCGAAGCTCGAGGCGATCGTGCTGCGTCTCCTCGAGAAGGACCCGCGACGGCGCTTCCCCACCGCCGCGGAGGTCATCGCCGCGCTCGGCGAGGCGACCGGCAAAGACCTCGGCGAGGACTCGCTGGCCGCGCGCGCGAGCTACCTGCAAATGCCCGAGGTCGTCGGTCGCGAAGAGGAGGTGAGCCGCCTCGCGACGCTCCTCGACGCGACGTCGCGTGGGAACGCGCGCGCGCTCTTCGTCGGCGCGCCCGCGGGCGTCGGGAAGTCGCGCCTCTTGCAGGAGTTCGCGCTGCTGGCGCGCGTCGACGATCTGCCGGTCGCGGTCGGGCAATGCCGCGCGGAGGGGCTCGCTCCCCTCGCGCCGCTCCATCAAGCGCTCCGCGCGCTCGTCCCCATCACGCCCGCCCCGATCCTCGCGCGCTACGGCCCCGTGCTGTCGCGGTTCTTGCCGAAGCTCGACGGGCAGGGGGCGGCTCCGCCGCCGTCGGCGCCGCTCGAGAAGGTCGAGCTCTTCGAGGCGCTCTCGGGGTGGTTGCGCGAGCTCGCCAGGGCGCGGACGTTCGTGATCGCCTTCGAGGATCTCCACTGGGCCGACAGCGCGACGCTCGAGCACATGAACGTCGTCGTGCGCGCGCTCGACGCGACGCGCGGGCTGGTGCTCGGGACGTTTCGCTCCGACGAGGTCGATCGTCTGAGCCTCGTCTTCCAGACCGTCGACGAGGGCCTCGCGGACGTCGTCGAGCTCCGGCCGTTCTCTCGCGCGCACCTCGCGGGGCTCGTCGAGCACGTCCTCGGCGGCAGCGAGGTGCCGGGCGCGTTCGTCGACAACCTCCACGCGACCACCGGCGGAAACGCGTTCTTCGCGATGGAGTGTCTGCGCGCGCTCATCGAGGAGGGGGCGCTCACGCTGGTGGGCGACCGCTGGCGGATCCGGGGCGACCTCGGCGCGCGCCGGTTGCCGCGGAGCATCGACGAGGTCGTCGTCGCGCGCCTCGCGACCCTCGCGCCGGAGCGGCTGACGTTCTTCCGGCGGCTCGCGCCGGCGGGGCGCGTCGTCGAGATCGAGCTCCTGCGCGCGATCGCGGATCTCCCCGACGATCAGCTATTTCCCGCGCTCGACGAGGGGATCGAGCGGCAGTTCCTCCAGTACGCGCAGGGCCGCTACTTCTTCACCCACGACACGGTCCGCAGCGCCTTCTACGACCACACGCCCGACGACCTCCGCCGGTCGTTCCACGAGCGGATCGCGCGCGCGATCGAGGCGCGCGCCGAGGGCGCCCCGGAGCACGCGCGGGCCGTGGGCTACCACTACGCGCGATCCTCCGAGCCGCGGCGCGCGATCGCCCCGCTCCTCCGCGCGGGCTCGCACGCGATCGCCAACAAGGCGTTCGTCGAGGCGACGGTCGTGCTCGAAGAGGCGGCGAGCCTCCTCGAGGTGCACCCGGACTACCCCGAGCAGGCGCAGCTCCTGACGTCCGCGTGGTGCCGGCTCGTCGAAGCCGGCTACACCAGCAACCCGGCCCTCTGCTGGCGCTACGCGGCGCGGCTCTTCGACTACTGGGACGCGAGCGGCCGCTACGAACAGGGGAAGGAGCTCGTCGCCGCGGAGCTCGCGAGCGCGACCTCCGCCGGCGAGGAGCGCCGTCGCGCGATCCTCGCCAGCGTGCTCCGCGACGTCTCGCCGGACGACGTGATGGGGCCGCGCGAGGTGTTCGTGAAGCGCGCCGAGTACAGCGTCCTCGTGAGCTTGTCGCTCGGCATCCTGGGGAACATCCCGGAGCTCGAGCTCCTGATGGCGCGCATCGCCGCGGACCAGCCGCCCGGGTTCCCCTATCGCGCGGTGGCGAGCGCCGCGCGGGCCGGCGTCGCCGCGCACACCGGCCGCTTCGCGAGCATCCTCGACGAGCACCGCGCGAACATGTGGGCGCTCCTCCGCCTGCGCTCGGAGCTCCGGACGATCCCGCGTCAGCTCGCGTGGTCGATCGCGATGGGGACGTACGTCCTGAACGTCTGCCTGGGCGTGATGGGGAACCCGCTCGACGAGGAGCTCCGGCGAGAGGGGATCGCGATCGCGGACGAGATGGGCTTCGCCGACGTCCGCGTCTACCACGCGTTCTCGCAGCTCTTTCGCGCGTCGTTCGCTGGCGACGGATCGTCGTTCGTCCCGCTCCTCGGCGAGCTCACCGAGTGGACGCGGCGCGTCGGCAACCCGCGCCTGCCGCAGCGCAACGTCGTCGTCTACTCGGCGCCGTATTATCTCGAGCGGATGGAGCTCGATCTCGCGCGGGCGCTCGTCGCCAAGGCGGTCCGCATCGCGCGAGCCCTCCCCGTGGATCGGTGGCTCGCGCTGTACGTCGTCGTCTACGGCGCATGCGTCGACGTCCTCGCGGGCGAAGGCGGCGCGGACGCGGACGGTCGCCTCGATCGGGCGATCGCGGTGACGCGCGCCGCCGACGTCCGGATGCTCACGTTCACGCTGGTCTACGCCGCTCGCGGGCACCTCGCGCGAGGCCGGGTCGACGCGGCGCGGGCGCTCGCCTCCGAGGCGCTCGCGCGGGCCGTCGATCCCGCGCTCGCGAACCCGTTCGACGAGATCCTCGCGCGGCGGGCGCTGGCGGACGTCGAGCCGGGCCCCGCCGGCGTCGCTCACCTCGAGCGCGCGGCTCGCGTCGCGATCGAGAGCGGCAACGTGCTGCAAGACGGCATCGTGCACCTCGCGCTCGCGGAGCGTCTGCGCTCGAGCGACGCGGCCGCGTCGCGCTCCCACCTCGACCGCGCGCGGACCCGCCTCGCCCACGCGAGGGCGACCGAGTGGCTCAAACGCCTCGAAGCGTTCCCGGGTGAGCCGCCGACCGCGCCCGACTGACCCGGAGCGACCCTGGCGTGGGCCGCGAATCCTCGCGCGACGAGCGAGCTCGCGCGCACACCAAATTGGTTCGAGTGGGGACGGCCGCACCGTTTTTCGTTACTTTCCGCAAGCGTTGGCCACACCGGCGCCCCACGGTCTGGCGCGCTCGGTGCTAGGGTGAGGGCGTGGTCAGCCGCGATGAAATGGACGAGCTCGTCCGGGCGCATACCGCGCTCGAGGAGCCGATGGAGACAGCGATCTGGATCCGACGCGAGGATCGCGAGGCTTGGCTCGTCGAGCTGATCCCGTCGCTGGCGGTCGACGATCACCCGGAGCGTCCCGTCGCGTTCAACCCGGGCCGCTCGTTCCGCCACCCGCTGAACCTGATCGCCAGCAACCTGGACGGGCTGCGCCGCGCGATCGAGACCGATCAGGCGCTCGCGCGCGATATCGCGGCCGGCGACATTCTCTTCGGCGACGAGCGCGGCCGCGAGCTGCAGGCGATCGCCCGAGCCACGAATGGCCACGCCCACGCAGGTTAGGACGTGGATCGCACAGGCCGACGCTGACCTCGTCGCGGCCCGCGTGGAGCACGACGGGCTTGGTGAGTGCCACCGTCGCTACTGGCTCCAACAGAGCTACGAGAAGGCCATTAAGGCCTACGCGCTGATGCGTTGGACGGGTGGCGCGGAAGACGAGGCTCAGTTCGCGCGGCTATTCCTTCTCCAGCACTCGCCGCTGAAGACGGTCGCCGAGGCCAACACGCCGCTCTCGAAGCCGCTCCACCTTTTCGGTGTGCGCGCTCAGATTGGTTCGAGTGGGAACGAGGGTGCCCTTGAACGCGTTAAATATCTTATGTAAACGATGGGTTACGAGATTTCTGGTTTCCTGGAACGATCAGCCGCCGTACGTCACCGGCTGGCTCGGCGCGTACGCCGGCGAGGATCGGAGCGAGAGCGGGCCCTCGCCGGACACGCCGGACTCTGGTCTCATCCGGAGATGCTCCGCGCCCTGCCTCGGTTCGTCTGGCTCTCGGCGTTGACCTCCGCCGTCGCGTGCGGATCGTCCGGATCGCCCGCGCCGGCGGCGCCCGCTCCGGACGGAGGAGACGCCGCGACCGAATCGGCCGATCCGCCCGACGTGGTCCGGTTCCCGAAGGGGTTCTTGTGGGGGTCGGCCACGGCGGCGTTCCAGATCGAGAAGGGCGACGCCCACACCGACTGGGCGCACTGGGTCCAGATGGTCGGCACGATCAAGAACGGTGACTCCCCGGACAACGGCGGACCGGACGCGCTCGCCCACGTGGACGACGACGTGCGCGCGCTCGCCGACAGCGGACAGAACGCGTACCGCTTCTCGCTCGAGTGGGGGCGGATCTACCCCACGCGCGCCGCGTTCGACGCCGACACGCCGGACGCCGCCGCGCTGGCGGCGTACGACGGGCTGATCTCGAAGCTGCATGATGCACACATCACGCCGCTCGTGACGCTCCATCACTTCGCGTTCCCCGACTGGCTCTCCGACGTGAGCGCGCCGGCGCAGCCGCAGGGCTGGGAGCGGCCCGAGGCGAGCGACCTCTTCACCGAGTTCTGCCGGCGCATGGCGGCCCGCTACAAGGACAAGGTCGACTGGTGGGTCACGATCAACGAGCCGCTCGTGATGGCGCTCCAGGGGTACCTCCAGGGCGGATCGCCGCCCGGCGTGGCGCTCGACACCACGCGCACGTTTGCGGTGAGCAAGGACGAGGCGCGGGCGCACGCGAAGGCGTACGACGCGATCCACGCCGCCGACACGGCCGACGCGGACGGAGACGGCAAGGCGGCGATGGTCTCCGTGGCCGCGCACCTCCGCACGTTCCACGCGGCCGACGCGGCGAACCCGGACGACGCGGCGGCCGCGGAGCACGTGCGGTACGTGTGGAATACATGGTTTCTCCAGGCCATCGTCCGCGGCGACTGGGATGACGACATCGACGGGAAGCTCGACGGCCCGGACGACAGGAGAGGCGACCCCGCGCTCGCCGCGCGCGCCGACTACCTCGGGATCAACTACTACTCGGACACGCTCGTGAGCGCGCACGACGGGTTCGTCATCCCGGTGGTGAACGCGGCCGTGACCTTCGACCACATGCCCACGTCGCGGCCGAAGACCGACGTCGCGTGGGACATCTACCCCGAGGGGTTCCGGACGGTGATCGAGGAGATGAAGCCGTTCGGCCTCCCCGTGATCGTCACGGAGAACGGCATCGCGGACGCGGCCGACAGGAACCGCGCGCGGTTCCTCGCCGAGCACGCGTACCAGATGGGGCTCGCGATCAAGGGCGGCGCCGACGTGCGCGGGTACTTCACGTGGTCGCTCATGGACAACTTCGAGTGGGCGTCGGGGTTCTGCCCGAAGTTCGGCCTGTACGCGGTCGACCCGGTGACGGGCGCGCGGACGGCGCGCGGGAGCGTCGCGACGTACCGCTCCATCGCCCGCTCCGGCCGGCTCTCCCCGGCCGACATCGCGCCCCTTCCGGCGTACGCGCCGGGCTCGCTCTGCCCCTGATCGGCGGCCCGCGCCCTCGACGAGCGCGCCGGCGGAGAAACCGAACCTCTCGATCCAGACTCGCTCAGGACGCCGCGCAGCGTCTCGGGGTTCGGTCTGGCGTCGCCCGCGCGTCGCGCGCTCCGGAAGCTCCGAGCGCGCCCGTCACGACCAACCTGGACGGGCGTTCAATCCTATCTGCCGTCTTCGGGCGGCAGCCCCATGAAGCTCGTCGCCGGCGGGCCCCTCCTCACGCGGCAGCGCCTCTCGCGCCGCCCGCGCCGCGCGCGCGTGTTGACCTCGAGCGGCGCTCGCGCGCAGCATGCTCCGCCTGCGATCGACCCGGCCAGCAAACCAACAAGGAGCAGCGTCGTGAGCCTCGTCTTCTATTACGCCCCCATGTCCTCCGCGTCCATCACCGCGCTCGTGCTCGAAGAGCTCGGCGTACCGTGCGAGCGGGTGAAGCTCGATATCCAGAAGAAGGAGACGAGGACTCCCGAGTTCCTGAAGGTGAACCCGAACGGCCGAGTGCCCGTCATCGTCCACGACGGGACGGCGATCTGGGAGTCCGTCGCGATCACCATGTACCTCGGCGAGACGTTCGGCGTGGAGAAGGGCCTCTACCCGCCGCCCGGCCCGCGGCGCGGCGAAGCGATGAAGTGGATCGCGTGGGCGAACGTGACGCTCGGCGAAGCGGTGTTCCGCTGGACGCGGAACACCATGGCCTGGTACCCCGCCGAGGAGCAGAACGCGAAGGCGGGCGCGAGCGCGGAGGCCGATATCGCGAATTGCCTCCGTGTCCTCGAGCGGTCGCTCGACGGGAGGCAGTTCTTGGCCGGGGACTACACGCTCGCCGACACGCACGTCGCCGGGCTCATCGGCTGGCTCCGCAGCATGAAGATCGACTTCGCGCCGTACGAGCGGATCAACGCGTGGACCGGCCGATGTCGGGCGCGCCCCGCTTACGCGAGGGTGACGGCGCCCGGGGGCGAGTAGCCGCGATCGCGGCGGAGTCGTCCCTTAGCAGGGGATGATACGGTCGATATACCGCCCGATCCGGGACGCTATCGACCTGTTCGGCCAGAGCCGCCGTCCCGATGGGCGCGCGAGGCGCGGCGCCGTCGCGGCCGTCGCGACCACGCCGGCCGCGAGCGCCGCCGCCAGCACGGGGTGCTTCGAGGCCTTCACGTACCAGCTGCGCCGGCGCACGTGCCCCTCGTGCGTCCCGCGCTCGTGGAGGCCGTAGCCCGCGTGGTGGAGCGCGCTCGTCTCGCGCGAGCGCGACGGGCGGTCCGCCTGCTGCGAGCGGAACATGACGAGCTCCATGACCCGATCCGTCAGGCGCGGGGCGAGCGCGCCCAGCACCGCGCCGGCCTTCGCCTGGAAGCCCACGAACATGTCTCGCCTGGGATGCGTGGCGGCGAACAGGATCGCCTCGGCCACCGCCTCGGGCGGGTAGATCATGCCGCGGTGCGCGGGCTGCTCGGGGATGTAGCTCTGGGCGTGCTCGTTGTAGGGCGTGTCGATGCGGCCCGGGTGGATCAGCGTCACCGACACCGGCGCGCCCTCCGCCTCGAGCTCCATCCGCAGCGCGTCGGTGAACCCGTGCACCGCGTGCTTGGCCGCGGCGTAGGTCGACTGGAGCACGGTCGCCCGGTCGCCGAAGATGCTGCCGACGTTGATGAGCGCCACCGGCCTGTCGTGCTCGCGCGCGTACGCCACCGCCGCTCGAGATCCGTAGACCACGCCCCAGTAGACCGTGTCGAACATGCGGCGCATGTCCTCGATCGAGACGTCCATGATCCTCCCGAAGATGGAGACCCCGGCGTTGTTGACCCACGTGTCGAGCCCGCCGAACGACGCGATGGCGACGTCCGCGAGCCCGCGGATCGCCTCCTCGCTCCCCACGTCGGTGACGGCGTAGGCCGCCTTCCCGCCGCGGCCGCGGATCTCGTCCGCGAGCTGTCGCAGTGCGTCCTCGTTGCGCGCGCCGAGCACGACCTTCGCGCCCGCGGCCGCCGCCATCCGCGCCGTCACGAGCCCGATGCCGCTGCTCGCGCCGGTGATCACGATCGTCTGCTGGGAGAGTTTCTTCAGCTGAATCTTCATGCAGGTCTCCTGTGCTCGGCCGCCCCGCGCCGGCGCGCCGCGCCCGCCCCGGCGAGCGCGCCACGCCGGCGCGGGCGGCGCTTCGTCGCGTCGAAAAGCGCCTTGGAGCTCGCGGCTCCGTCTCCCCGGACGCCCCCGAACGTCGTCGGGCGGGTCCGCGAAGCGGCGACGCGGGGCGGCGCGCTAGGGCCCGCCGCCGTCGCTCCCTCCGTCGCTCCCTCCGTCGGCGCGCAGGAGGCCGTCGATGCGCTGCGCCTCCGCGAGGTGCGCGACGACCGCGGCGCGCACCGTCCGGAGCTCGGTTCGGAACAGATCGGTCGACGCGGCGGGCAGGAGGACCGAGTCGATGAGCGTGAGCACCTGGCTGTGCTCCTGGATTTGACCGGTGATGTACGCGCGATCGAAGGTGACGCCGGTGAGCGGCTGGAGCTGCGCGATCATCGCGTCGGACGCGGCCTGAAGGAGCTGGCTGGTCGCGCTCGGCTGCACGGCGATCCCGGTGATCTGCACGAGGTGCTGCTCACGCTGCTGCGCCGCCGTGTGGTCCGTCACCATCATCGCCGCGAAGTTGCGCACGTCGACGGCGATCGCCTTCCCCTCCGCGAGCTGTCCCTGCTGCACCTCACCCGTGTTCGCGACGAGGACGATCGCGAGCACCTGCGGGTCACCAGCGACGCCCGTGTCCGCCGCGTCCGCGTCTCCGTCCGCCGCGCCTTCGTCCGCCGCGTCGCCCGCGTCCATCGCGTCGCCTCCGCCGGCGTCGTTCGCTGCGTCCGTGGAGGCGTCGATCACCACCGGTCCTCCGTTGTCGTCGTCGTCGTCGTCGCATCCTTGCGTCACGCCGGCCGCGGCGCCGAGCGCCATCGTGGCCAGCGTCAACCATCGATATCGAGTCATCTCTTGCCCTCCTCAGCTGCCCTCGCCGCGTGGGGCTCGGCACATCGTGCCGCGGATTGAAAAACGCGAGCCTCACCGCGTCGATCGGCGAACGATCGGCTCCGCGGCGGCGACGCGAATTGCAATTCACGAACCACGAGGTCGGC
>Ga0105247_10002801_pt1 | contig 11662 bp, 11 predicted proteins | sample KBSS24metaG_FD_81519 | JGI IMG/M metagenome (GOLD analysis project Ga0105247, IMG submission 81519) | Switchgrass rhizosphere microbial communities from Kellogg Biological Station, Michigan, USA - KBS S2-4 metaG | ecosystem: Host-associated > Plants > Roots > Rhizosphere > Soil | place...
AAAGCCGCCACACGATTCACGTCATCTCCCACCGTCACCAGCGGAGGTTCGGCAACGCCATCCGGACGGGTCTGCGGATATCCGATGTTCGCGAGCAGTGCGTTACAGAGACACTTGCGCCCGACGGCATCTTCCACCCTTCCGCCCTTTGCGACGTACGAGGTCTCCGGCTCTGCCGAGCACCGGTACGCAATCATTCCGTTCTCAGTCCAGTACGCCTCGCGCAAATACCCCAGATCGCAAACCCGGGTTCGCGCTGCAGCTACACCTGCATCCGAATAAGTCCCGGCAAGCTGCGCTACCTTGAACGGGAAACCCGTCGGCGAAGCAACGGGATCCGTAAACACCTTCGCCGTTCCTTGCGAAGCCTGCGCCACAAGCATCTTCTTCATGTCGTGCCGCAGTCCCGATTCCTCGCTGAACGCGAAGGCCGTGCCCACCTGCACCCCGGCTGCGCCTTCGTCGAGCGCCTCCTTCAACTTCTCCGCGCTTCCATATCCACCCGCCATCCAGAAAGGCACGCCGAGTTTTCGCAACTCCGCCAGGTCCACGCGATCGCGCTCTCCATAAATGGGCTGCCCTGTCGCATCCAGAGCCCCCTTCCCACGCGGAGGCGCATTGTGTCCACCAGCCGTCGGACTCTCAATGATCAGCCCATCCACCTGCCCTGACGCACGACGTAGCATCGTCGACGCCAGCGTGTTCGACGAGACGATCGCCAGAAATTTCGGCCGCTCCAACTGCGGCAAAGACCCCTCCGCATATACCTGCGGATCAAAATGCATCATCGTATCCGCATCAGACGGCGCACCCGTCACCGTGAGTTTGTATCTCGCTGATCTTCCTGCGGCGAAGTTGTCCAGTACTCCCGGGATATGCAAGGGAATTCCTGCTCCCATCAAGATGTATCCCACACCCGCCAGCATCGCTCCATAGATTGATGCAAGATGCGGCAGCTGGACCTTCTCCAGAAAGTTCACGCCTATTTTGTTGAAGTGCCCTTCCCGGGCCAGAAATACCTCGACGAAGTTGCTCACCATCAGCAGTTCGATCAATTTCCGCGAGTCCCGTCGCTGATGCATCGGAACCGTCGGATACGGAGTGCCCGCGGGTCTGCCGCCTGCCTGGAAATACTCGCCCCAGATCCGCTTCGCCATCTCCGGAAAGGGAAACGCATCGAAGCCGCGCCGCATGTGCCCGTCTTCATCCCCGTCAGCGAGCCGCCGCACCAAAACCTGGTCCAGCGCTGTCCCCGACACTACACCGAGCTGACCGAGCCGCGACACGGCCTGTGCTAGCTTCCAGTTCGACACCCCAACTCCCATGCCGCCCTGGATGATCTTTGGTATCTGAAGCATCGGGGCATTCTTTCACACCCGGCAGCGGACCGTCAGTGACAACTGAACGGGAAGTATGATGACCCGGCGGGTTCAGGCTGTCCGGCTCGTTCCCTTGTCCCCTCGTCCCCTCGTTCCCTCGTTCCCTGGTCCCCCGCCCTTCAATCCCAAGGCGTTTCCTTGAATGCCTGCGCCATCCCCGGATAGAAGGCCAAATACCCGCAAATAATCAGGTTCATAGCCACACCGACGAAGATGGAAACCTGCTGCCCCGGCGACATCGGTATCGGCGACCCGGCTGCACGATCTGCGACATAGTTTCCCAGCATCTTCGCGGCCGTCGCTCCCGACATGAACATCACCACCCACCTGGCACGCCAATCGCGGCTGTACCAGCGCCAGGCCGTCAGCCCATACAGGAATGCGCTCACGTAAAACACACCCTCCGGCGGCATCTGCCTCGGCCAGGCATCGAAGTTCGCCACCACAAAGTTTGCCACCGCAGTATCCGGCGCAAGTCCCACAGTCAGCGCGAAAATCAGGTTTACCGCCGACCGTAATACCAGCAGCCACACGAACACCTTGATCAACGCAGGCAGCTTGACCGGATCAACCCAGTCGCCTCGTTCCTTTGCCGGGCCCTTCTGCTGTTCCTGGGGAACATAGGTCCTGATCCCGTCTCTTGGTGGCATGCTACCTCCTCACAACGAACACATTTCCAGCATGGAGCAGCGCCCGTCTGCTCACTCGTTGCGGATCAAATTGTTGTATTTGAAGTGCGCCCTGCACAGAAATCTTAGTTCAGAACCACTGACAATCCCAGCAACTTCGTGACCAGTGCCAGAGTACCGATGCCGAACTGCCAGTGGTCCAGAACTCTCCTGATCCCTGTCCCGGTCCCCTCGTCCCCTTGGTCCTTGTTCCCTTGATCCCTTGTTCCCTGCTTCTTACAGCTTTTCCCGCAAAAAGCTGATCACATGATCTGCTTGCACCACTCCCACCATGCGTCCGACCTTATCGACCACCGGCAGCGCATGCAGATTGTACTTATCGAACATCTCTGCCAGTTCGATCTGCCTCATATCCGCCGGACACGAGAGAACTCGCGCATCCGCCAGCACCATCAGCTTCGAGTCCGGCTGAGCCATCACCAGGCGTGCCAATGGAACCGCCCCGCGTACCACACGCTTCTCATCTAACAGGTAGATCTCCGTCACCGATTCGAGATCCCCATCGAAGCTGCGTAGAGCTGCTCCCACCTGCGAAACTATCGAATCTGTCCCCAGATAAACGAAGTCCGTGGTCATCGCACCGGCCGCCGAGTTCTCGTCGAACTCCAGCAGTTCCGCAACCTCCTGCCGTTCCTCCGGCTCCATTTCCTCGAGAATTGCGTCCGACCTGTCCTCCGGCAGCTCTGCCAGCAAATCCGCAGCCGCACCAGGATCCATTTCTTCGACGATGTCGGCGATTCTCTCTTCGTCCAACTTCTCCAGTAGCGAAATCTGCAGCTTCGGATCGACCTCTTCCAGCGTCTCAGCCGCCACCTCTTCATCCAGCGACGTGAACACTGCATCGCGCTCCGCCGGGCTCAGGTCCTCAAGAATCTCCGCCAGATCCGACGGATGCATCTCCGCCAGCCGCTCATACTCAATGCGCAGCTTCACGCGCCGCGCTGGATCCACTTCGATTACGTCCACGAACTGCCAGGGAATTCCCCGATCCTTGAACCGTCGCGAAAGCTGATCCAATGTCGTTTTAGGCAGAACTCCCTTGAACACCCGCCGAAACGCCCCGCGCAGCCCCACTTCCACCTCGGCTACGCGCAGCGAGTGTGCCGACCCATCGGCCATCCACTCCAGATCGACGTCGTTAACACGGACAACCTTGCGTCCGTGGACATCGATGATCTGCCGGTCCACCAGGTCCTGCTGCAGGTAGATGTATGTCCCTTGCTCGGCAAGAGGAGTGATCGCGTCCATCGACAGCACTTCAAGCGTTCCCGCCGCCGTTTCGCGCACCTCCTGCGATGGCACAAGCGCCAACCCCGCGCGCGTTTTCAGGACCAGCCCCGCCACCTTTCCTGCGTCCGCACCGGTCGCCACTGCAATGTCTTTCAACTTCCCGCACACGCTCCCTTTCGCATCCGTCACCGGCGTGCCCAGCAGCGCCGTCAGACTCACGCGGGTTGTCCTGCGGTGGTTCATACGTCGAGTGTACTGCTCAGCCCGAAAGCTTGATTTGATCCGCCCAAATCACCAGCACCACGCATCTCACTGCCGTGCGGCCGAAGAGACCACCGCGACGGCAATGAATTCACCGATGCAAATTCTTGCTGATGACGATTTCCCATCACACTGCTGCACCTCAGATTCTCCGATGCTTCAGCCGACTCAAAGCAATCCTTGACACAATCCGCCTCAACCATGAAACTGCCCTCTATAGCGTCTTTTCCACAAATTCCCAAAGACGTGTTACTTCCTCTCGCGGTAAGGCGTTGGGCTTTGCCATTCCCGGTAGAGGCGGAGACGAAGCCGGTGACCAATCCGAAAACTGGAAAATTGAGCTTCTCGCTACCCTCTACCATGGAGAGCGTCAGCGAGGTAGAAGCAGCCGCAGAGAAGCTAGCCGCGGAGGCCGGCATCGACGAGGACGAACGCTTCCGTATCACCATGGCCATCCGCGAAGCAGCCGTAAACGCCGTTCTCCACGGCAACGACTATGACCCGGCCAAGCAGGTGACTGCCAGCTTCGAAAACAACGGCAAATCCCTCATCTTTACCATCGCCGACCAGGGCAAAGGCGTGGACTGGGAACATCTCCCCGATCCCCTCGCCCCGGAGAACCTGCTCCGCGGTACCGGCCGCGGCATCTTTCTCATCCGCTCCTTCATGGATGAGGTTCACTTTCGCCAACTTCAGCCCGGCACCGAGCTCACCCTGATCAAACACCTCACCCCGGCGCCAGAACAGACTTGAGGCATCCGGCCGCCTGCCTGCGCGGTCCCGGTCCTCCGCATCGCTGGGAGGAACCGATCCACAGAACTCCATCAGCTTCGCTGGCTTGCAGTCCGGCTTCAGATGCTATAACTTGTATGACTCACAAAGGAGGAAATTTCCGTGGCACTTACTATCGCTTCCCGTGAATTGGACGGAGTCACTGTCCTGGACCTTAGCGGGCGAATCACTCTCGGCGAGGGGAGTGTGCAGCTGCGGGAGGCCATTCGTGACCTGATCAGCAAGGGCTCGAAGAGCATCCTGCTCAACCTCGGCGACGTGAACTACATCGACAGCTCCGGCCTTGGCGAACTCGTCGGCGCCTACACCACTGCCAAAAACCAGGGTGCCAGCCTCAAGCTCCTCAACCTTACCAAGAAGGTCAAGGACGTCCTCCAGCTCACCAAGCTCTACACCGTTTTCGATATCTACGACGACGAAGCCAGCGCCATCGCCTCTTACAAGTAGACGACCGCGCACCTCTCCCAGGTGAGTCGCAAACCCGTTCAGCCTTCTGCACGATCAGGGCCATCCACGATGGATGGCCCTTCGCTTTTCAGTGCGCGCGAGCTAGGTGCCGATCGCTAAAGCTCCGAGCTGGTCTTCACCCACGACCGAATACTGAACACATACACCCCGATACAGAACAGGTTCGCCGGAATAAAGCCCAGCTGCCCCGTCCGCAATCCGATGAGGCAAATGATGACGCTGTTGACTCCAGCAACAGCAAGCCCTGTCCATCGCTTGCGCCCGACCAGAACCGTGGAGAGAACCGTAAGACAACAAGACAAATAATCTAACCGGAACACAGCGGACCACCAACCTCCGGAAGCTCATTGGAGAGATACCTTCACTCTGCCCGAGTTCCGCTGTCTTCACGGTGATCTATCGCACTTGGCTCATATCGAAGGTACTCAGCACAAGCCTGAACACCCACAGGATTGGGTTTCCAGGTCCGGGGTCCCCGCGAATAAGTCCAGGTTCGCGGGGTGAGGTCTAGATTCTGAGACCTGGAAGCTAAAAGCTAGAAGCTAGTAGCTGCCTCTCAGAACTTCACGTTCGGCACCTGTTGAGCCTTCTCACTCGCCTTGAAGTACGCATCATTCGTGTGATATCCCGCCATCCCCGCCCAGATGCTGTTCGGAAATTGCTGGATAAACGTGTTGTAGTCCTGAATGGACTGGTTATAGTGCCGTCGCGCAACGCTGATCCGGTTCTCCGTCCCCGCCAGCTCATCCTGCAACCTCATGAACTGGTCGCTCGAACGCAGGTTTGGATAGTTCTCCGTCAACAGCAGCAACCGTCCAAGTGCGCCATCGAGTTGTCCATTGGCTGCGATCTTCGCTTGCGGTGTCTGGGCATTCAGCATTCCGGCGCGCGCATTTGCAATCTCCGAGAAAACAGAGTTCTCTTCCTTCGTGAATCCCTTCACCGTCTCCACCAGGTTCGGAATCAGATCCGCCCGGCGCTCCAGCTGCACATCCACCTCAGACCATGACGCCTTCACGGTCTGATCCTTTGCCACCATCTGGTTCTTCGCGCTCACGTAGCTGCCACCGACCAGCAGCAACGCCACAATGATGACGCCGATTACTCCCAACCCAACCCACTTGCCCATAATCTTGTCTCTCCTTGATGATTCAACTAGTCCCGGTCCTACGTCCCTAGTCCCTAGTCCCTCGCTTGTTATTCCTACTCACTACTCCCTAATCCTTGTTCCCTGCTCTTCACCAGCTTCCTCCAGCCCCACCACCTCCAAAGTCCCCTCCACCAAATCCTCCAAATCCACCACCGCCTGAGTCACCGCCGCCTCCGCCTCCACCCCAGCCACCACCCCCAATAAACGGTCCGGAGCCGCCCGTGTACCGGCGTCCACCGAGCGCGCTATTGAATAATCCCAGCCAGAACAGGAGCCGAAACAATCCGAATCCGCCGAACATCAGGAACAGGATGATGAATAGAAGAATCGCACCTACAGGCGAACCATGCTGTTGCCTGTGTCGCACCGGCGGCGGATTCGGCAGCGTATCGCTCAAGGTCACATGCGCATCGTCTGCGATCACCCGGGCCAGTTGCCCTACAGCTCCGACGATTGCGCCGTCATAGTCTTTTGTCCGCAGGCTCGGCACCATGGCCCGCCCAATGTCGCCCACCCGCGCATCGTTCAGAATCCCTTCAAGCCCATACCCCGGATCGATTCGGTACTTATGATCGTCCACTGCCAGCAGCACCAGCAGACCACGGTCCGAACCTTTCTTGCCCATGTGCCACTTGTCTTCAAGTTGGTTTGCCCAGTCCGCCGCATCCTCACCGTCCAGGTTGCGCACGGTGACCACCGCAATTTGTGTATTCGCCTGCGAGTGATCCAGTTCCGAGCAGACACGATCCAGCTTTGCCACCGCATCAGGCGACAGCACATGCGCAAAGTCGTTTACATAGTCGGTGGGCTTGGGAAGCTGGCTGACCTGCTCGGCCACCAGTACCTGGAGAGGAAGAAAAATAAGCGCCGCCAGTACCAACCGGCAGACCAGCCTTGCACCGCGGTGAAAATCTTCCATCGCACTCAATTGTACGTTTCAACCCTCCCCAAGGTTCCCTCCTGCTCAAAACCCATGCCGGCGAGCTTGACGCTCCCAATGCGCACCCCAGAGGATCTCTCCAGCAAGCTCTTTTGATGCACTGGAAATTGTGGTAGACAAACTTTGATTTCACTCAATGCATCCAACCCCTCGAGGCGTCCTGACCAGCGAACTGGGCCCCTGAATCTCAACCTGGAACCTCGAGTGATCCTTCGTTCTACCCGGCAACCGGACCCGCGACCCGCAACGCCCCCAACCTTCCCGACGCTTTCCCCCACAAACCGGCGTAGGGTCCTTTTCCGGAGTTGCTCCCATGGCTGCTGAATTCACCCAAGCCGCAACGCCAGGCGGACAACTGTTCGAGATCGCCGAACCCGTGGCGGCGCCCGACCCCCATCAGCACCTCGTTGCTCTCGTAGATTGCTCGGATGAACCGATCATCAGCAAACGCCTCGACGGCACCATCATCAGTTGGAATGCCGCCGCTACCCGGGTTTTCGGGTACCTCCCCCACGAGATCATTGGCAAATCCATCCTCACACTCATACCTCCCGACCTTCAGCACGAAGAGCATGAGATCCTGCGAAAGCTGCGCGCCGGCGAGCGCATCGAGCACTACGAGACCACCCGCATGCGAAAGAATGGCGAGCGCTTCCCCATCTCCGTCACCATTTCGCCGATTCGTGATGCGTCCGGAAATGTCGTCGCCGCCTCCAAGATCGCGCACGACATCTCAGACCGCCGCAAAAACGAGGAGAGCCTGTCGCGCCTTGCCGCCATCGTAGACTCCGCAGATGATGCCATCATTGGCAAGAACCTGAGCGGCATCGTTACCAGCTGGAACAGCGCCGCGCATCGCATCTTCGGCTACACCGCCGAAGAAATGATTGGCCAGTCCATCCTCCTGCTCATCCCCGAGGGCCTTCAGTACGAAGAGGACGAAATCCTGCGCAAACTCCGTGCGGGTGAGCGCATCTCTCACTACGAGACCACGCGCAAGAAGAAGAACGGCGAGCTCCTTCAAGTCTCCGTCACCATCTCGCCCATCATCGACCCGTCCGGTAAGGTCATCGGCGCATCGAAGATCGCCCGCGACATCTCCGACAAGAAACGGGTCGAGCAGTTGCTCATCCAATCCGAGAAGATCGCCGCTACCGGCCGTATGGCAGCTGCAATTGCTCACGAGATCAACAACCCGCTCGAGGCGCTCATCAACGTCATCTTCCTCGCCCGCCAGCACTCTGCTCCTGATAGCCGTGTCACGCAGCTTCTCATCACCGCGGAGCAGGAACTCGAGCGCGTCTCGCACATCGCCCGCCAGACCCTCGGATACTACAAAGACACCGGCGCGCCCACGGATGTCCATATTCATGATCTGATTGAAAACGTATTGACGGTCTACAACTCCAAGATGATGTCATCCGACATCGCAGTTGACTCCCGCTTCAACGACCTTCAGAAGATCAGCGTCAGCAAAGGTGAGATGCTTCAGGTGTTCTCGAATGTAATCGCGAACTCCATCGATTCCATGAAACAGGGCGGAGTTCTCACCATCACCACTCGCAACGTACTCGCTGCTCCTCAGGATGGCATTGAGATCGTCGTTAGCGACACCGGCATCGGCATCGATCAAGACAATCTGCCTCGCGTCTTCGAGCCGTTCTTCACCACCAAGGGAATTCTCGGCACCGGCATCGGTCTATGGGTTGCAAGGCAACTCGTCGGTCGACGCGGTGGACAGATCACGATCGCCAGCAGTACAACACCAGAGAATTCCGGAACCACCGTAACAATATTGATTCCATTTGCGCATCCGCCATCTTCCACTCAAGGCGAGGGCAATGACCTTCTCTGAAATCCCGCCGGCTCTATTCCACGAAATCAACCGGTTCTACGCACCTGATGAGCCCACGCGCACTCCCCATGAACCCGCATGGCGCACTACCGATACCCCCGAAAAGCAGGACAACCGATCCAGGGTCCTCATCGTGGACGATCAGCGGCTGATCGCCGACACACTCGCTGAGATCCTGGGCAACGCCGGTTTCGATGCGGTCGCCGCCTACGACGGATTCGACGCGCTCGACAAAGCATCTCGCTTTCAACCGAACTGGATCGTCACGGACGTGCTCATGCCTCGAATGAATGGCGTCGAACTCGCCATCGCCATTCGCAAAAACTATCCTGGCAGCTCAATCCTTCTCTTCTCCGGACAAGCCGGCATTTCGGAAATCCTGCAGGATGGCCATCGCCAGGGCTACCAGTTCGAACTCATCGCCAAGCCCATCCACCCCATGAGGCTGATTGAGCGCCTTCGCGAGGCTTAGCTCCCGCCAGGGCAGTCCCACCCCACTCATGTTTACCAGCTGTGCAGCCACTCCTCATCTCGTCCGATCCGTACCGGCGCACCGAAGAGTTCGCTGAGCCGCGACTCAGTCAGCTGTTGGTCGCGCGGTCCATCTCCCACGATCCGCCCGCCCCGCATCAGGATCACCCGTTCAATCTCCGGCAGGATATCCCCAAGGTGATGCGTAACCAGCACCAGCCCTGTTCCCTCCTGCGCGAGACGCCGCAGTGTTTCGCGCAGTTCGCGCTGCGCCGCAAGATCGAGCGCGTTCGAAGGTTCATCCAGCAGCAATTGTCGCGGCCGGTGAACCAGCGCGCGAGCAATCATGATCCGTCGTTTCTCACCGGCCTACATCTCCCCTACCAGTTGCTCTGCCAGGTGAGTAGCCTCCATGCGTCCCAGTGCCTCTCTGGCGCGCTCGCGCATCTCCTCCGTCACATGCAGATTCGGCCACAGCGTAGACGCCGAGAAAAAGCCTGCGATCACTGCATCCAGGCCAGTCGTTACCGCCGTACGTTCGCCCGGAAGTTCTCCCATTAACCCCGCGCCTACAACCCCGAAGTGCTTGCGCATTTGGGTAAGGTCCCATCGTTCGCGACCGAATATCCTGACGCGCATCCCCGCTTGCACAATTGGATAAATCTGGCAGGTGATCGTGAAAATCAGGGTCGACTTCCCGCATCCGTTCGGTCCCAGGATCGCAACATGCTCTCCTGCCCGGATCGTGAGATTGACGTCGTGCAGCACCACTCGATCGCCTCGCGCAACATTCACGTTCGCGAGTTCCAGAAACTGCTCCTCGTGAACCGCGTCGATGTTGCCGCACTCTTCCAATCAAGCCTCCCTGGCGAGCCTTCTTTGTTAGATTAAATGGATTGACTCCTTTTCTTCGGCGCGGTTCGCGGCACGCGGGCATAGCCGAATCTTCTCCAACCTCATGAGCGATCTTTCTCAATTCGTCATTCCCCGCGGATTCCGCTTCGGAGCCGCCAGGGCCGGCCTCAAGCAGAGTGGCCGTACCGACTTCGCACTCATTGTCGCCGATTCTGCCGCATCCGCCGCCGCAGCCTTCACCTCCAACCGCGTGAAAGCTGCTCCGCTCCTCATCGATGCTGAACATCTTCGCGCCACAGCTGGTAAAGTCCGCGTCGTTGCCATCAACGCCGGCAATGCCAACTGCGCTGTTGGTCAGCCCGGCATCGACGCCGCCCGCGCCACCTGCGCGGCAGCCGCTTCAACCTTCGGCTGCAAGCCCGAAGAAGTCTTCCCTTCTTCCACCGGCGTCATCGGTGTCCCGCTTCCCGCCGAGAAACTGATCGCCGTTCTCCCCGAGCTTGCAAGATCCATCGGCTCGCAATCGGACCACTTCCTGCAAGTTGCCGAAGCCATCATCACCACCGATACCGTGGAAAAAACCGCCTTCGCCCGCATCGAGGTCAACGCGCCGGAAATCGATGGCTCCGGTGAAATCCCCCAGGAGATTCGCATCGCCGGAGTTTGCAAAGGCTCCGGCATGATTCATCCGCAACTGGTGCCGCATGCCACCATGCTCGTTTACATCCTTACCGACGCAGCAATTGAACCCGCGGTGCTCGACACCTATCTTCGCGATGCTATCGAAACCAGTTTCAATCGAATCTCCGTCGATGGCGACACCTCAACCAACGACACTGTTCTCCTGCTCGCATCGGGCGCGAGCGGCGCGCGTATCGGTCAAGGCAATCGCGAATTCGCCTCCGCGCTCGCGCAAGTCTGCACATCTCTTGCCCGTCAGGTCGTTGGAGATGGCGAAGGCGTATCGCACGTTGTCGAACTTCACATCCATGGCGCTGTGTCCAACTCCGACGCGGTTCGCGTCGCCAAGGCCATCGCGCATTCACCCCTCGTCAAAACTGCGTGGGCGGGCTGCGATCCGAACTGGGGACGCCTCGTGGCCGCGATCGGCTACTCCGGCGCGCAAATCGACCCTGAGCGCATCGACATTTCCTTCGGCGACCTGCTCATCTGTCGAAACGGCGGCCGCGCAACCGAGTTCGATGAAGTCGCGGCCCACGCTTACATTCAGCAACCTGAATTCTCCATCAGCATCGACCTTCACCAGGGGCCCGGTACCTGCAAATTCTGGACCACCGACTTAACGCACGAGTACATCCGTATCAACGCCGACTACACCACGTAGCATCTAACTGAGTTCGGGTTTGCTCGATCGACTCGAACACACTCATCAAAGACTCGCAAATTTTTGAAAGCATGGCGAAAACTCAATCGAAAGCAACAAGCGAAACCAGCACCTTCTCGCTTATCTCCAACGAGAAGCTTCTCGGTATTTACGCAACGATGCTCAAGTGCCGGCTACTCGAGCAGCGCGCCACCGCACTCTTTCAGCACGGCAAACTCCACAGCGAT
>Ga0105247_10002803_pt1 | contig 11660 bp, 8 predicted proteins | sample KBSS24metaG_FD_81519 | JGI IMG/M metagenome (GOLD analysis project Ga0105247, IMG submission 81519) | Switchgrass rhizosphere microbial communities from Kellogg Biological Station, Michigan, USA - KBS S2-4 metaG | ecosystem: Host-associated > Plants > Roots > Rhizosphere > Soil | place...
ATTCTCAATCAGTGCACAGCGGCCCAACGGGCGTTGAACGGCGATGAAGACGTTAATTACAGCGACGCGATGTTTTGTGTCGGCCTCGTTCAAGGCATCACCTCGACGCTGATCCTTACCCAACTGACCGGGCATGCGCTGACGTGCATTCCTGAAGATGGAATTAGGACCGAACAAGTGGTCCGGATTTTCATAAAATATCTGTCTGCAAATCCCGAGCAATTGCACCACAACGAGACGTACCTCGTGGTTCACGCATTGCAAGAAGCCTTCCCCTGCCCTGAGTTTGAGTTACTACTGCCAGACATCCACCCCAGCAAACGCTAGTCAGAGCAATGGCGGGCGCCGTTCGCCTGGCCACCATTCGCGGTCGAATACTGGTCGAAGTGTGGATACCCGCGTACATACGGAATGCAGTGCTGCAATGTCTCAGCCATGCGTCCCGGTCCATGGTCTCAATGACCTAATTTTGCTGGCATAGGCTGCGCCGGTAGCCGCCAGAGACCCGCAGCGAACGCGTTCTGGCAACGGCTATCGGATCCCTCTCCACGACTACGGTGTTTCTCCCCTACACCGTCTCGATCGTCATTCTTCCCATTGGCAACCCAACATTTGCGTGCCGTGCACTCGGAGGAAGTCCTAGCTCGCCAAAGCCACGAAATTGAATGTGCGTGACTCGCCACCCACAGCCGCGAGCACTCTTCCGGAAGTTCACATTCCCAGAAGAGTTCGGGTCGCAACATGACGCAGAGCTCGTTCTGGACGGTGCTGCGGTCAACGAAGTCAATCTCAGTAAAGGGAAATGTCGGTATTCACCCGCCGCTTTCCAGTGTGCCGCGCGCCTCACGAACTGAGACGAGATCGCAGCCGATGGCTGTACCCGCGCGGCCGACTCTCCCGTTTTCAACGGCGAGCTCAATGGGTCGCTGCAACACCATCTATTCTGAGCAGCTCGATAGAAGGTGGTGCTTATGTTGCGACCAGGACCTCCGGGACTTTCGGAAGAGCAAAGGGTTGATACATGGCGTCGTTGGAAGCACGGCCAGGGCGTGAGGAAGATCGGACGAGCGCTTGGTTTCGATCATGGGTCAATCCGCACGCTGTTGATTCAAAGAGGCGGGATTGCTCCGCCTCGACGTAAGCGAGGCTGTTCGGCGCTGACACTAACCGACCGCGAAGACATCTCCAGAGGCATCGCGTCCGGCGCGTCCTTCCGGACGATCGCAGCACGCCTCGGCCGAGCTCCATCGACCGTAAGCCGAGAGGTGGCACGCCACGGAGGGCGCGATCGGTATCGCGCTACTCGAGCGGATGATCGTGCCTGGCGGTTCGCGCTGCGCCCCAAGGAGTGTCTGCTCGCGCGGAACCGAAAGCTGTGCCACATCGTCGCGAGTAAACTGGCGTTGGATTGGTCGCCGGAACAGATCTCCGGTTGGCTGAAGATCCACTTCCCCCATGACGAGAGCCTGCGTTTGTCTCACGAGACGATCTATCGAAGTCTCTTCATTCAAGCCCGCGGCGTGCTGAAGAAGGAGCTGATGGATCATCTACGCTCAGGCCGGCGCCTGCGGCGCGCGATCAAGGTTGATACAGATGGGGAACGGCGTGGAAAGATCGTCGATGCCGTCTCGATCCGCCAGCGTCCCGCAGACGTTGAAGACCGAGCCGTGCCGGGTCATTGGGAAGGCGACCTGCTCAGCGGCTCGAAGAACAGCCATATCGTCACGCTCGTTGAGCGCCAATCCCGGTTCACCTCGCTCATCAAAGTGCGGAGCAAGGAGACGACCAGCGTGGTGACGGCACTGACTCGGCAAATCCGCAAGCTGCCGGCATCGCTACGCCGTTCGTTAACCTGGGACCGAGGCCACGAGATGGCGACGCATAACAGCTTCACCGTCGCAACGAACGTGAAGGTGTATTTCTGCGATCCGCACAGCCCATGGCAGCGCGGAACGAACGAAAACACAAATCGGCTGCTGCGGCAGTACTTTCCGCGGGGAACTGATTTGTCGCGCTACTCGCAGTCGGAGCTCGACAAGATTGCTCTTCGCTTGAATCAACGACCGCGAGAAACACTGGGATTCCAGACGCCAGCCGATAAACTCCAGGCGAGTGTTGCGATGACCCATTGAGGCCGCCCCGAATCTTGGGAAAGATGGCGCGATCACCGGACGGCGAAGTGACTCGTGAAGCTTGAGACGGGCGGCACCCCTGAGCTTTGATGAAGCGTCAATCCCCGCGAACGCCCGTCTGCATGTCTTCGTTGCGGGCGTGGTCTCTATGGAGTTTGGAGTGGATCGATCAGGGGGGGTGTCCGAAGTCCGAGTTATGCAGTCTGTTGCGTGAACTTCAAATATTAGATCCTGTGGACTGACGAAATCGACAACAGCGCTTCTGTCGGTTCTGTCAGTCCTTCGGATCGCACTTTTTGTGTTTCGCGAGCGCGTCTCATGTAGCGCTTTCTGCGACTCGTTCCGAGAAGATCTGGGCGCTGATCGCTGGTTAGTGCTTCAGCGACAGCAGTACCACGCTTTCTTCTACCTGCTCGCGGACGAAAGCGAGTCGCGTGCCGTCCCTCGACCAGGCGAAGCGCACGATCTGGCTTTTGTCCGGCCCGAAGGTCGTCACGGCGTGCGGCGCGCCGCCGTCGAGTGGAATCGCCCAGATATCCGTGGGCGGCCATGCGACGTAACCGAGCTCTTTCCCGTCCGGCGTCCAGCGCAAAATGTCGTGGTAGTTCCGCGGCGGACGCAGCTCGAGCCGGTTCGAGCACTGCGGCAGCTCGCAGACGACGATGGCTTGCGCACTGGCAGAGAAAAAAGCAAGCCGGCGGCCGTCAGGTGAGGTGTCGAGTGTCGTAGCGGGCTCCCGGACGATCTCGATCGGGTCGCCGCCCTCGAGCGGCACGATCCACGGCGACACAACCCCGCTGCGATTTGAGGCGAACGCGACGGAACGGTCCCTAGTCACAACGGGCTCGACTGCAAAACCGCTCACCAGTCGAACTCGTGACCGGCCCGAGGCGTCGACCTTCCACAGTCCTTCGCGGCCGCGTACCGGGCTGCTGAATACGATCGTCGCGCCGTCAGGGGACGCCGCGACATGAAACGCGTCGGGCACGACTTCCCCCGCGCTCGCACCGGCCCCCGCGATCTCGGCGATCACTGGACGCCCGTTGAACGTCGCGTCGTACAGCAAACGATCGCCGGCCCACGACATGAACACGTTTTCGCCGCCGTATGGCGTCCACGGGACGACCTCTTTGGCATTCGCCCCTGCCGCATCACCGATCCAGACCGCAGTCCGGCGATCGAGGCGCTGCGTCACGAGCCGCGTCCGCGAGCTGTCGAGGTCGATGCCGCGATAGCTCGATAAGTCGTTAGTAAGCCGCGTGATCGCACCACTCGGATAGGACATCCGCCAGAGCTGCACGCGTTGTCCGAGACCTTCGGGCTGGCTCAGCACGAGTGTCGATGGCCCGAGCCAGCCGATGCCGTTAGGAACGAAGCTACCCTGCGTGTCGAGGCTGGCCTTTTCCTCTTTGGTCACGGGATCGAAGAACGTGACGCGCGGTTTGAGGAGGTCCGTGAACTCGAAGAGCGCGATGAGGCGGCCGTCCGGCGACCAGGAAGGTCGAATGGGCGGACCGCCGACAATGTTTAATGAAAGGAAATAGGCTGGAACGGTGCGCATCGCCAGCACTTGTTCTTTGCCGCCAGGGTCACGCACGACAAGTGACGTGTTCCCGTTGGCGTCGTAGCGGACGAAAGCTCCGGACTCGCCGTCGGGCGACCAGCCGATCGGCGTCGATACGGAGTCTGCGAGTCGGTGCGGCGTGCCGCCGAAAAGCCCCACCCGCCAGAGTCCCGAAGGGCCGGTGCCGGTGCCGATGTCGATGAAGTCGATGAAGTTCCCATCGGGCGAGACGGTCGGCACGAACGGAAAAACCGCAGGGTCCGACGCTAAGACTTTTTGTTTGCTGCCTGTCGCGATTAGCTGAATCCATAGGCTTATCAAACGATCATCATCGTGCTGCGGATATATGACGTACCTGCCGTCCGGTGAGATCGCCGGCGTCCCGGCGCGGCCGGGCGTCGTGATCAGCGCGATCTCGTAATCGAGCGCTCCCGTTGCGGCGCTCGGGGCTTCGCCCGTTCCTGCAAGGCGAGACACGACGAGATACGCCGCGGCAGCTAGCACAAGGACGGACGCCGCAACTAAAACAATTCGACGTCGCTTCGACTCCGGTACGCCAGGCGCTCGCGTGTTTGCCGCGTTCGCGTGATCCGTGGGCGCAGAGCTGGCGGACTCAAGCAGACGCTCGACGGGTGGAATGAGCCGGTAACCCTGTCCGCGCACCAGCGCGACATACCGAGGCCGCTCGGAGTCGTCCTGCAGCGCGTCCCGCAGCAGCTTCACGCGCTGCGTGACTGTCTCGGGGCTCGTAGCTCGGCCACCCCACACACGCTGGACGAGCTCATCGTGGGTCAGCACGTTTGGCGCCGATTCCACGAGCGCAACGAGCAGCAAGTAGGTGAGTCGTCCTAACTCGATTGGCTGCCCGTCGCGTTCAAGTCGGCGTTGCCCGAAATCGAGCTTCAGGTCTGCGAATCGATAGGCGAGCGGCGTAGACACCGGCGCACCTCTAGCACTGACGCTAGTTTTTTGGCGTTCTTTGGGCTCGTTTTGGCGCGGCTTTCACACTAACCGATTTTCGTGAGGTTAGCTTGCTCGCACGTTAACGGAGATGCGACTCCGACCAATGCGAGGGCTCGTCAGTGGATGTTGCGGGTTGTGCCTGGCGCTCGGCGCCTCGGCCTACGCGGGCGAGTTCTGGACCCGGGTCGCGGAGGTCGAGAACGTCGCTCTGCGTGTCCATTTCGGTTCGCTCGCCGAGCTGAACGCGGCGGCCAGAATGCTCGGCAAGACATCCTCGACCGAGCCGATGGGATTCGCGGTCCTGCGCCAGGATGTCGCGACAGGCGCGTTTACGTGCGACATCTACATAGCGCAGTCTCCGGACAGAATCGATCGGATCCAGAGTTTGCTCGGACACGAGCTGTTGCATTGCCTCGGGTTTTCGCACGACTTGCGGGCGCGCCGCGCCGGCGGCGTCGAGCGCACGGAGTCGGGTCGATGAGCGCAATCGCTAAGTTCTAGTTGGCACGCCGTCGAAACGACCAACCAGGCCGCTTGCGGAAATGCCCGTTTTTCGCCAGAGTCGTCCCTGGTGCGTGCTGCGCGCTTCGAACGTCTCGGGCCAAGGCGCCTACTCACATCATGGCGGCGTGGCTCAATGACTCGATCAGTAAGTCCCGGTGGAGTGGAAGCGTTGGCGACGTCTACCTCCTCAAGGACCAGACGCAAGACGTAAAACTGGGGCGCATTGTCCTACCGTCTGGACTATTCCGGGTTGCGGTCGGCGACGTGATAAGCGCTCAAATTCGGGGAAACCCCGCGCGGCCCTTCCATTTTCTTTGTTAGCCTATACACGCGTAGGATCATGCAACGACAAAAACGAGAGCGGGGAGGGCGATATGTTCGATAACAAAGTGCCTATCCGGTTAGAAGTGACGCACGAAATGCTTAACGATCTGGCGCGCAGGGGTTTGAATGAGGCGGATATCCTCGCCGTGGTTACGGGCAATTTCGACTCGGACAAACACGCCGCGCGGGTCGCGGAGCTAATCGAGCGCGACGCCCGACCATCAGGCTAAAGACGGGCATTCGGCACGATAAGGGGGGGGCGCGCTCGGCGACGGGCGCCTTCTTTTTTGATTTTGACACAGCCGGGCCTATGCTCCGCGGAGCAGAGCCCGCGGGGTTGGGCCGGCTGACGACCATGCTTGATGAAAATATTCACGCTCGCATCAATGCGTACATCGCCGCTGAAACTGCGCCGCGAGGGCGGGCGCTAAAGGAAGCGCTGCAGGCCGAACAGAATCGGCTGAACGCACGCGGCTTGCTCAGGTCAGGCAACGCCGTAAGAGCGGCCGCGGGTTTGGGTGCAAACGAGTTGCGTGTGCGCGCGACGATCGTTAGAGACGCGGTTCTGCGGTCCCACATCTCGATGAGCGGCCAACTTGCGGAAAGTACGCTCGAAGATCTTAGAGAGGAAATCCGAGGACACGTCGGCAGGCAAGCGAGGAACGTGCAATCAATAGTCGCGGCTTCGGTCACGATCAGCATCCGCGGTATGGGCACTGAAGCAAAACTAGCGCAGTCTGTAACTGATGAGCTTGCCACTTGCGAACGTGAGGCGGTCAACCGGCTCGATATCGACATACAGGAATACGTCGACAGCCTGAAGCGATCTGCTGAAGCGTCAGCGAGACGCGCCCCCGGCGCGCCGACACCGCCCTTCAACTTCTACGGTCCGGTCGGCTCCGTGCAAACAGGCGACTACGCGACCGCAAACGTGTCATTTTCCGATCCCGCAGATCGTGCGCGACTTATTCACGCTCTTGAGGAATTACACGGAGCAATCGAACAGAACACCGAAATGCCCGCCGACGCTCGCGCGGAAATAGGCGAGATTACTGGCGAAGTGATCGAAGCAGCGAAGGCTGAAAAGCCGAACGGGCGCAAAATTTCGATGCTACTCGGCGGGCTCGCTCAGGGCATTCAAACAATCGCGAGTCTTCGCGGAGCGTGGGATCTTGTGAGCGACGCGTTTGCTATGGCGGGCGTGACTCTCCCGCGGTTTCCATAAGCCGCCTTTTGTAGTCGTTCGGCCGCCTCGCGCGCGACCGCCATCCTAGACCGAGCGGACTGGCTGTCCATAGCCAGGACCTACATGCTTAAGTATCTTGGAAGGTCTGATTTGCCACCGGATTGACACGGGCGCGCCAGGGAACTCGTACCGCGCCGTGGTGACTGCGCCCTCAAAACACATTCCCGAGAACGGCTGTTAATTGGAATGAGGCTACGCGCGACTCCTCCAGAATCCCTTGAACCGATCTGGTATACCGAACTGTGTGCACGATGTTGCGGTGACCAAGGTACTGCTGGATCGCGCGCGTGTCTCGGTCTTGGCCGGTCGGATTAGCAGATGCTTGTCCACGGCAACGCGGACTGTCGTGAGATACTTCCGTCTCAGTCGGCAGCCGCAATCGCGGGCGACTCCTTCTATATGCGCCGCATACTCGAACGCCTCGAGCGCGGTGTGCTGACGATCAGCGACGCGACTCGGTCGTTCTCGTCGCAACAAGTCGTCCGCTCCGCCTGTGCTACGCACGCGCGTCGCATCTCGGCAGAACAACCACTTATCTACGTGTAACTGCTAAATTCGTAGCACACGTCGACGCACGCAAGTATGTGCCGACTCTAAGGAAATTGGTGGTGGGCGATGCAGGGATTGAACCTGCGACCTCTCCCGTGTGAAGGGAGCGCTCTCCCGCTGAGCTAATCGCCCTTTCGTCAAGGGACCGGGGCTTGCTCTAGGAGCGGCTGCCACCGGCGCGACGTGCGGTATTTTGCCACAGTTTTTGGAGGTCGAGGCGCCGTTCGTGAAGGGAGTCCGAGTCCTGGGCGTGCGCTGTAGTATGCTTTTCCACTGATCTCATCCAGCTCGGAAACCAAATGCGGGTAACGATTTTTGGCTCGGGGTACGTGGGCCTTGTCACCGGCGCGTGCCTGGCGGAAACCGGCAACCACGTGCTGTGCGTCGACATCGATGCGAACAAGGTCGAGCGGCTCAAGAAAGGGGACATCCCGATTTACGAGCCCGGACTCGATCGGCTCGTCGAGAACGGCCGCCAGGCGGGGCGCCTCGAGTTCACGACCGACATCGGCGCGGGCGTTGCGCACGGTCTGTTCCAGTTCATCGCAGTCGGCACGCCGCCGGGTGAGGACGGCTCGGCCGACTTGTCGCACGTGCTCGCGGTCGCGCGCTCGATCGGCGAGCACTTGTCCGATTACCGCATCATCGTCGACAAGTCCACGGTCCCTGTCGGAACAGCGGATCTCGTACGCGCCGAGGTGCAAGGCGTCTTGAACCGGCGCGGCCACGCGATCGACTTCGACGTCGTCTCGAATCCCGAGTTCTTGAAAGAGGGCGCCGCGATCGAGGACTTCATGAAGCCGGATCGCATCGTGATCGGAACGGACAATCCGCGCACGGCGGAATTGCTGCGCGCGCTGTACGAGCCGTTCAACCGCAATCACGAGCGCGTGATCGTCATGAGCATCCGCTCGGCGGAGCTCACGAAGTACGCTGCGAACGCGATGCTCGCGACCAAGATCAGCTTCATGAACGAGCTCGCGAACGTCGCGGAACGGGCGGGCGCGGACATCGAGGACGTGCGTAAGGGCATCGGCTCGGATCCTCGGATCGGGTACTCCTTTATTTACCCGGGCTGCGGCTATGGAGGGTCCTGCTTTCCGAAAGACGTGCAAGCGCTCGCGGCGTCCGCCCGGAAGATGGGCTACGACAGCGAGTTGCTCAAGGCTGTCGAGAGCGTCAACCAGCGCCAGAAGCAGGTCTTGTTCGCGCGGATCAGCAAGCATTTCGGCGCGGACCTGAGCGGCAAGGCGATCGCGCTATGGGGGCTCGCGTTCAAGCCGAACACCGACGACATGCGTGAGGCTTCGAGCAGGCCGCTCATGGAGGCGCTCTGGGCAGCGGGCTGTAGCGTTCGCGCCTACGATCCGGTCGCCGAAGAGGAGGCGCGCAAGATCTACGGCGAGCGCGCGGACTTGATTCTCTGCAAGAGCGCCGACGAGACGTTGGACGGCGCCGACGCGCTCGCGATCGTGACGGAATGGCGAGAGTTTCGGAGCCCGAGCTTCGAGGACATCAAGGCTAAGCTCAAGTCCCCGGTGATCTTCGACGGACGCAACCTCTACGACCCGCGTTTGTTGAGCAACCTGGGGTTCACGTACTACGCGATCGGCCGCGGCGATTCGGTCGTGGTGCCGCCGCATCGCGAAGATCGTCGAAACGCCGCCGACCGGCGGCGCGCGCGCTAGCGCGCGCTCGGCGGATTACGCTTCGACAGGCCGCGATAGCGAATCCCGAAGGTTACGGACGTCGCGTACGTCTGTCCTGGAAGCACGATGTCGTTCGGGTATTTCTGACTAAGCCACTCGACGCCGCCGACCAAGAACAGCACTGGCTTGATCGCCCAATCCCATTCCGCCGTCACGACGCCGTAGTTGCGGTCGCTGGTCGCGTTCAGGTTGCCCAGCGTCTTGGTCTCTTGCAGCCTCACGCCAAGGTCCATCGTGACCCTTTGCGTGAACTGCACGTTCATGGCCCAATCTATTTCGCGTCTCACGACGGCAAAGCCGTTGGAGCTGGGGAATACGTCGCGAATCAAATCGAGGTTCATGCTCGATCGTTCCGAGCGCTTCCTGAACCCGAGGTTGATGACGTAGTCGGTCGTGGCGCTCGTGGTCGCCCGGTTCAGGAGATCGACTACCGTGTAGTCGCTGCGCAGCACACCCGCACCCATGTTGAAGGTCCAGAGCTGGTTCACCGGTCGAGTGAAGGTGCCCTTGAGAGTGACCGTACGGAAGTCGTTCGTGTTGACGTCCGCTTTGAACTGTTCGACGGTCATCACCGCGGCGACTTGGGTCCGCTCGTCCACATTGCGCTGTAGGCTCGTCGTGAGCACTCTGTCCTTGTACCCGGTTCGAAACGCGAGGTCGCCGCCGGAATAGCTAGTGTCGTAGTTCGCGAAGTCGAATCTCAGCGCGTTGCGCGGCGAAATATTGAAGATCACATAGGGCGACACCCAGTAGAAATTGCGGTACTGGTCTATGAAAGCCGTTCGCCCGGTATCGCCTGTGTCGGGGTTCTGTTGGTCGAGGTTGAAATCGATCGAGCTGAACTCGGCGGCGGCTAGGTGCTCGCGCGTGAACCTGGCGACGAACCCGGCCACCGCTTTTTCCCACGTATACCGGCCGCTACCCGTGAAGTAGTAGTCGGTGCTCTCGAGGTCGTTGTAGGACTTGTCGGAGTATTGGTAATTGATGACCTCTGGATCGAAGATCAGCGAGCCTCGATCGGTGTAGGTGGCCATCTCGACGCTCGCGTCCAGGATGGCGCTCGAAGTGCTTTCCTTCTTGAGCGCCGGCGGCGCGTTGTCGGGAATGTAGCGCGGGTTATCTTCGCCTCGGGCGCGAATGTCCAAGCCGGGCACGAAGTCCCACGCGGCGTGCGCGGTTCGCTCCGCTAGCCCGCCAGCGAGCAACATCCCGATCGAAGCGGCGGCAGCGCGTAGGCGTCCGTGGTTGAGCATCATTCCAGTCCCTACAGAGGCAGATTGCCGAAGCTGAAGCGCATCGAGATAGTCGTGACATCGATGTCGCCGCTCTCATGTTCCAACCCTAAACCAAGGTTCTGGAAGAAATACCAGCGAAAACCGGCCTTGATCGAGGTTCCGGACTCGTATCGATGCGCCGTAAGGTCGGCTTTCTCGACCGCCGAGTAATGGGCGATGGCGAACAGCTCGAACGGTTTTCGCGGGTTCCAGCGGAGGCCGAGATTCGCGGCGGCACCCGAGTCCTTGAGATCGAAGTTCTCGCCGCCGATCGACCCGAAGTCATAAAATGAGGACTCGTAGCCGATATCGGCGGTGAAATCGAGCTTCTCACCGAACTTGTGCACGTAGCCGATCGAGAGGCTCGAGCCTACGAGGTCGAAAGTGCCCGACGCCTTGTCCGTCGCGATTGGGCTCGTAACCACGCCCGAATAATCGACGACGGAGCTCCTGTAGTAGCCGCCGAAGTAAAACCGGCTGCCGAATGCATAGGAACCGGCCGCGGCTATGCCGTTGCCGCCCGAAGTGTCGATCGTCACGGTTTGGCCGGGCAGCGGCGATTGCTGCGCCGTCTTGTTGATCGAGTTGTTGAGCGACTGGAAGTCGAGGTAGGTATAGCTGAGATCAGTCGCGCGCGCGGTCAACGACGGCAGCGCGGCAATGATCGCCCAGGCCGCAAGTCTTTGCTGCGTCACGATTTTCTTGGTCTCCAACGCGCCTCCCTCTGTCGCCTCGCTGCAATCATAGCCAATATGAGGCCCAGGACGAACTCGAAGCCCGTGGCGCCGCCGCCGCCGGTCGAGCCGCCGACCGCTTTGACGGTCACGGTCCGAGTCACGGGAGTGGCCGCGTTGCCCGAGGTGTCCTTCACGTTGTAGGTGACCGTGTAGTCGCCGATTTGCGCGGTGTTCACGGGGTTGGTCGTGACGATTTTGGCGCTGAGATCGCCGTCGAGCGCGTCGCTGGCGGTCGCGCCCGCGTCGGTATAGGTGTCGCCGACCGTGACGGTCACAGAGGCAGCGCCCTTCAGCGTGATCGTCGGCGGCGTGAGGTCTCCGCCGCCGAGGTTCCCCGCGCCGTCGTTCCAGAAGACCGCGATGCCGCTCGGGCCCGCGAGCGCGACGTCGAGCCGGGCATCGACGCTGAACTTGCCGGTAGCGACCGCGAGCGCGCCGGCCACGCCGACCTGCTGCGGGAAGAGATTGAACGCCCCGCTCGAGGTGTCGGAGTTGGCGTAGACCTGGTGCGCGCCCGTCTTGTTGACGACGATCACGTCGGCGCTGCCGTTCAAATCGATGTCGGCGGCGGCGACCGCGGAGTTGAGCGACGCGCCGAGCTGATCGGAGAGGAAGAAGCTGCCGCTCGTCGCGGAAGTGTTGAGCCAGACCTCGCCGC
>Ga0105247_10002811_pt1 | contig 11633 bp, 9 predicted proteins | sample KBSS24metaG_FD_81519 | JGI IMG/M metagenome (GOLD analysis project Ga0105247, IMG submission 81519) | Switchgrass rhizosphere microbial communities from Kellogg Biological Station, Michigan, USA - KBS S2-4 metaG | ecosystem: Host-associated > Plants > Roots > Rhizosphere > Soil | place...
ATCGAGACCACCCTGGACATCGATCTGGACCTGCTGACCAAGAAGTCCAACGACAACCCGGTCTTCTACGTCCAGTACGCCCACGCCCGGACGCGCAACGTCACCCGCAACGCCGAGACGTACGGCATCGGTCTGGACGGATTCCAGCCCGAACTGCTGGACCAGCCCGCCGACGCCGCGCTGCTCACCGCGCTGGGCGAGTTCGGCCGCATCGTCGCGCAGGCCGCCGAACTGCGCGCCCCGCACCGCATCGCGCACTACCTCGAGTCGCTCGCCGGCATCTATCACCGCTGGTACGACACCGACGAGTGCCGGGTGACGCCACGCGGCGACGCGGAGGTGACGGACGGGAACCGGGCGCGCGCCTGGCTGAACGCCGCCACCACCGTCGTCCTCGCCAACGGCCTGTCCCTGCTCGGCGTGAGCGCCCCGGAGCGCATGTAATGAGTAGGTCAGCCCATCCGGCCGGGCCGCGGTATGCCGACGTCATCTCCGAGCACCACCACGCCGGTGCCCCCGCCGACCTGAACGGCCTCGACCCGGTCGTCTGGCCGCGTTCGGCGACCCGCGTCGAGGGCGTCGTCAGCGTCGGCGGCACGAAGGTCACCGACCTCGCAGCTGCGCATGGCACCCCCGCGCTGTTCCTGGACGAGGGCGACTTCCGCTCCCGCGCCGCGGCCTTCATCGACGCCGTCCCCGGTGTGGGCGTCGCCTACGCCGGCAAGGCGTTCCTGTGCACCACCGTCGCCCGCTGGCTCGCGACGGACGGACTCGGGCTGGACGTCTGCACCGGCGGCGAACTCGCGGTCGCCCTTGCCGCCGGCTTCCCGACCGACCGCATCACTGTCCACGGCAACAACAAGTCCGTCGGCGAACTGACCCATGCCGTGATGGTCGGCGTCGGCCGCATCGTGGTGGATTCCTTCGACGAGATAGGCCGATTGAGCAAGATCGCGGCCAGCGCAGGCATCCGCCAGCCCGTCCTGATCCGCGTCACCGTCGGCGTCGAGGCGCACACGCACGAGTTCATCGCCACTGCCCACGAGGACCAGAAGTTCGGCTTCTCGCTCAGGGACGGCGCCGCGCTGAAGGCCGCCGGGGAGGTCATCGCCTCCGACTCGCTCGAGCTGATCGGACTGCACTCGCACATCGGCTCGCAGATCTTCGACACCGCCGGCTTCGAGGTCTCGGCACACCGCCTGGTCGGACTGGCCGCGCAGATCCGTGACGCCCACGGCGTCGAGGTCGGCGAACTCGACCTCGGCGGCGGCCTGGGCATCGCCTACCTGCCCGGCGACGACCCGCAGGCGCCCCAGGAGACGCTCGGGCGCCTGGTCGCGATCGTCGAGCGCGAGGCGGCGGACGCAGGACTGCCCGTACCGGCCGTCAGCGTCGAGCCCGGCCGCGCCATCGCCGGCCCCGGCACGATCACGCTCTACGAGGTCGGGACGGTCAAGCAGGTCGCCCTCGACGGTGGAGTCGTCCGCACCTACGTCAGCGTCGACGGCGGGATGAGCGACAACATCCGCACCGCCCTCTACGACGCCGAGTACACGTGCGTGCTCGCCAACCGCGAGTCGGAGGCGGCGCCTGCGCTCGTGCGGGTCGTCGGCAAGCACTGCGAGAGCGGCGACATCGTCGTCCGCGACACCTGGCTGCCTTCCGACGTACGACCCGGCGACCTGATCGCCGTGGCTGCCACGGGCGCCTACTGCCGCAGCATGGCCAGCAACTACAACCACGTGCCGCGCCCGCCGGTCGTCGCGGTGAAGGACGGCGCCGCTACGGTGATCGTCCGACGGGAGACCGTGGACGACCTGCTACGACTCGACCCGGGAGTGGACAGCAATGGCTGAGCCGTCTGCGCAGCGCACTCTCAAGGTCGCGCTGCTCGGCTGCGGCGTGGTGGGCTCGCAGATCGTGCGGCTGATGCGCGAGCAGGCCGACGACCTGGCCGCCCGCGTCGGGCGCCCGCTCGAACTGGCCGGCGTCGCCGTCCGTCGCCCGCAGCGGCACGCCGAACTGCTCGGCGACCTGGTCACGACCGATGCCGCTGCGCTCGTCGCCCGCGAGGACATCGACGTGGTCGTCGAGGTGGTCGGCGGCATCGAGCCCGTCCGCACGTACCTGCTCAGCGCGCTGGAGAGCGGTAAGAGCGTCGTCAGCGCCAACAAGGCCCTGCTCGCCGAGGACGGCGGCACGCTGCACGACGCGGCCGCCAAGGCCGGTGTCGATCTCTACTACGAGGCCGCCGTCGCCGGCGCCATCCCGCTGCTGCGCCCGTTGCGCGAATCCCTTGCAGGGGACCGGATCACGCGCGTCATGGGCATCGTCAACGGCACCACCAACTTCATTCTGTCCCGCATGGACGCCACCGGCGCAGGGTTCGACGAAGCCCTCGCCGAGGCGACCGCGCTCGGTTATGCCGAGGCCGATCCGACCGCCGACGTCGACGGCTTCGACGCCGCCGCCAAGGCTGCGATCCTCGCCGGCCTCGCCTTCCACACCCGGGTCACCGCGAGCGACGTGTACCGCGAGGGCATCGCCAACGTCACCTCCTCCGACGTCGCCAGCGCCCGCGCCATGGACTGCACGATCAAGCTGCTCGCCATCTGCGAGAGAGTCGCGGGCCCCGACGGCGACAGCGTCAGCGTGCGCGTGCACCCGGCGATGATCCCGCGCAGCCACCCGCTGGCCGGCGTCGGCGACGCCTTCAACGCCGTCTTCGTCGAGGCCGAGGCCGCCGGTTCGCTGATGTTCTACGGACGCGGAGCCGGGGGAGCCCCGACCGCATCAGCCGTCCTCGGTGATCTGGTCGCCGTGGCCCGCAACAAGGTCAGCGGCTCGCGCGGCTCGGGAGAGAGCGCCTACGCCGCGCTGGCCGTCCAGCCGATGGGCGAGGTCCGCACCCGCTACCACGTCGCGCTGGACGTCTCGGACGAGCCGGGCGTGCTCGCCCGCGTCGCGAATGCCTTTGCCGATCAGGGCGTCAGCATCCAGACCGTCCGGCAGGAGGGACGCGGCGACGCGGCAACCCTCGTGATCGTCACCCACACCGCGCCGGACTCCGCCCTGGCCCGGACCGTCGACGAACTGACCAAGCTCGATCTCGTGCGCCACGTCGCCAGTGTCATGCGGGTCGAAGGAATGGGAACGGAATGACCAAGTACGACGCTTGGCCCGGACTGATCAACGCCTTCCGCGACCGGCTTCCGGTCACGGACAGGACGCCGGTCATCACCCTGTTCGAGGGCGGCACCCCGCTCGTGCCGGCCAAGCACCTCTCCGAACTGACCGGCAGCGCGGTCTATCTCAAGGTCGAGGGTGCCAACCCCACCGGTTCGTTCAAGGACCGCGGCATGACGATGGCGATCAGCAAGGCCGCCGAGGCCGGCGCCAAGGCCATCATCTGCGCCTCCACGGGCAACACCTCCGCATCGGCCGCGGCGTACGCCGTCCGGGCCGGCATGACGTGCGCAGTCCTTGTGCCACAAGGGAAAATCGCCCTGGGAAAGATGGCCCAGGCGCTCGTCCACGGCGCCAAACTGCTGCAGGTCGACGGCAACTTCGACGACTGCCTGGAGCTCGCCCAGAAGCTCGCGATCGACTACCCGGTCGCCTTGGTCAACTCGGTCAACCCCGACCGCATCGAGGGGCAGAAGACGGCCGCCTTCGAGATCGTTGACGAGCTCGGTCGGAACCCCGACGTGCACTGCATCCCGGTCGGCAACGCCGGCAACATCACTGCGTACTGGAAGGGCTACAAGGAGTACGCGGCCGGTGGGATCAGCACGGGCACCCCGAAGATGTTCGGCTTCCAGGCCGCCGGCGCCGCCCCGATCGTGCGCGGCGAGCCCGTCCTGAAGCCGATGACGATCGCGACCGCGATCCGCATCGGCAACCCGGCGTCGTGGACCTTCGCCGAGGCGGCGCGGGACGAATCCGGTGGCCTGATCGACGCCGTCACCGACAAGCAGATCCTCGAGGCCTACAAGCTGGTCGCCCGCTCCGAGGCGGTCTTCGTCGAGCCGGCCTCGGCGGCCAGCGTCGCCGGCCTGCTCATGACGCACGCGGACGGACGCCTACCGAAGGGCTCCACCGTCGTCTGCACCGTCACCGGCAACGGCCTCAAGGACCCCGAGTGGGCCATCAGCGGCGCCCCGAAGCCGATCACCGTCCCGGTCGACAGCCACGCTGCTGCCGCTCAGCTGGGTCTTGCGTGACCACCCCACTAGATCCTTCGCTGCGCTCGCGATTCGTCGGGGACCCCGGGTGAAGCCAGCCTTCCGGGCGGGCGCGGCGCACGTCCGCGTCCCGGCCACCAGCGCGAACCTCGGCCCCGGCTACGACGCCCTCGGCCTGGCGCTGGGCATCTACGACGACGTCGTGGCCCGCGTCGGTGAGGACGGGCTGCTGATCGACGTCGCCGGCGAGGGGGAGGACCTTCCGCACGACGAGAACCACCTGGTCGTCCGCGCCATGCGCGCCACCTTCGAGCGCCTGGGTGGACAACCCCGCGGCCTGGAGCTCTCCTGCGCGAACCGCATCCCGCACGGACGCGGCCTCGGCTCCTCGGCCGCCGCCATCGTCGGCGGCATCCTGCTCGCCCGTGCCCTCGTCCTCGGCGGGGACGAGGCCTTGACGGACGAGGACGTGCTGGGCCTGGCCTGCGAGCTCGAAGGGCACCCGGACAACGTCGCCGCGACCATCCTCGGAGGTCTGACGATCGCCTGGAACGAGGCGGACGGGACGGCCCGCGCGCTGCGCCGGGATGTCGACCCGCGCGTCCTGCCGGTCGTCTTCATCCCGCCGTTCGAGTCGTCCACCAAGGCCGCCCGGGGCGTCCTGCCCGAGGCCGTCCCGCACCGGGACGCGGCGTTCAACTCCGGCCGCGCAGCGCTGCTCGTCGCCGGGCTGACCGGCTCGCCGGAGGTGCTCGTCCCGGCCACCGAGGACACCCTGCACCAGCCCTACCGTGCGTCGGTCATGCCCGAATCCGCCGCTCTCGTCGGGGAATTGCGATCGTCCGGCGCGGGCAGGCATGCCGCCGTCGTCTCCGGCGCCGGGCCGACGGTGCTGGTCCTGGCGACGTCCGCCGCCGAGGCGAAGGAGCTCGAGGCGGACGCCCCCGCAGGCTGGCGCATCGTGGCCCCGGGGGTCGCGGTGACCGGTGGACAGCTCGTCCGCTGAGCGGAGAGTGGAATACAACACCGGCGGGTCCGGTTGCTGCTGTGTGGGTGAGCGTCTAGGCTTACCAACAGTCAGTGCCGGGAATCCGGCCGATCTGGCCCACCGAACTCCAAGGTCTGAACCCGCGGAAACCACCGCGAGGACGGATCGTGAGCGGCGCTGACCCTCCATCGCACCGGATTATCGGCGTCGCAGCGCTGAGCACGGCCGGGAAACGCGATGGCCGGCCGTGCCGATCCGTGCCACGGCCACCTTCGGAAAGGTTCCGACTACACAGTGACAGAACTCGATCAGCAGGTCGGCCAGCCGTCCCTGCCCCTCACCGGTGCCGAATCCGGCGCAGCTCCCGCCGAGAAGCCGGCCGCGGCGCCCAAGGCCAAGGGTGGCGGCCTCACCGCCCAGACGGTCGCGGAGCTCCAGCAGTTGGCCTCCGGCCTGGGCATTGCCACCACTAAGCTCAAGAAGAGCGAGCTGATCGCTGCCATCAAGGCCGCCCGCAACGGGGGCGGGAACGGTGGCAGCGCCGAAAGCTCCCCGCGCAAGGCGGCCCCGCCGACGGCCCGTGAGCCGCGAGTGGCCGCCGAGGCGCCCGCCGCCGCAGCGGTGACCGCAGTCGCACTGGCAGGCCGGACCTCTGCCGCGGACACCGCCGCGTCGACCGACTCCGCGCCGTCGACCGACTCCGCCCCGGCAGGTGACGGCAATGGTGGCCAGCAAGGAAGCCGCCAGCAGAACAACCGGCAGCAGAACCCGAACCGCCAGAACAACCAGGACCGCCAGGGCGGTCAGGGCGGCGGCCAGAACAACCAGGGCGACCGGCAGAACAACCAGGGCGACCGCGGCAACAGCAGCGGCCAGAACCAGAACGCCAACAACGGCGCGAATAACGGCCCGGACGACGACGACTTCGACGGTGGACGCCGCCGCGGACGCCGCTACCGCGACCGCCGCGGACGCAACCGCGAGCGCACCGGCGGTCAGGGCGGCGGCATGGGCGGTGGCGGCAACGAGCCCGAGCCGACCGTCTCCGAGGACGACGTCCTGGTACCCGTCGCCGGCATCGTCGATGCGATCGAGGACAAGAACGCCTGGTTCATCCGGGTCAGCGGGTACTTCGCCAGCACCGACGACATCTACGTCCAGAACTCGTTCGTCAAGCGCTTCGGCCTGCGCCGCGGTGACGCCGTCACCGGCGCGATCCGCCAGCAGCGCGACGGCGAGCGGCGCGAGAAGTACATCCCGCTTGTGCGTCTGGACACGATCAACGGCAAAGAGGCATCCGAGGCCAACGCCCGCAACCGTGTCGAGTTCACCAAGCTCACTCCGCTGTACCCGCAGGAGCGGCTGCGGCTGGAGACCGAGCCGCACATCCTGACGACCCGCGTCATCGACCTGGTGATGCCGATCGGCAAGGGCCAGCGTGCGCTGATCGTCAGCCCGCCCAAGGCGGGCAAGACGATGGTGCTGCAGTCGATCGCCAACGCGATCACGGTCAACAACCCCGAAGTCCACCTCATGGTCGTGCTGATCGACGAGCGTCCTGAAGAGGTCACGGACATGCAGCGGTCGGTGAAGGGCGAGGTCATCGCCTCGACCTTCGACCGGCGTCCGCAGGACCACATCACGGTTGCCGAGCTGTCCATCGAGCGGGCCAAGCGCCTGGTCGAGATGGGCCACGACGTGGTCGTGCTGCTCGACTCGATCACCCGTCTCGGACGCGCCTACAACCTCGGCGCTCCGGCCAGCGGCCGCATCCTGTCCGGTGGTGTCGACTCGACCGCGCTGTATCCGCCCAAGCGGTTCCTGGGCGCGGCGCGCAACATCGAGCACGGCGGGTCGCTGACCATCCTGGCCACCGCGCTGGTCGAGACCGGCAGTGCCGGCGACACGGTGATCTTCGAGGAGTTCAAGGGCACCGGCAACGCCGAGCTCAAGCTCGACCGCAAGATCGCCGACAAGCGGGTGTTCCCGGCCGTGGACGTCGACCAGTCCTCGACCCGTAAGGAGGAGCTGCTGCTGAGCCCGGACGAGCTGGCCGTCACGATCAAGCTGCGTCGCGTCCTGCACTCGCTGGACCCCCAGCAGGCGATCGACCTGCTGCTGGACCGGCTCAAGAAATCCAGGACGAACCTGGAGTTCCTGATGCAGATCGCCAAGACGACCCCGGGTCAGGACCAGTAATCCCGCCGAATCGTCCCGGAAACGGCCCCGACACCAACGGGGCCGTTTTCATTTTGTTTGCAACGATCAGGTATCGCTGAGAGCGCTCCCTTTCGCTTGAGTGTGATGTGTGCCATTGTCCAGGAGGCGTTGCTGGACCAAGATTGGTAGCGCTCTCACACACCGCAAGAAGGAGTGCAGCACATGCGTTTGAAGCGCCTGTCCACCGCCGTTCTGGCGGGGTCGGCGGCCCTTGCCCTGGTCGCCGGCTGTAGTAGCAGTGGCGACTCGGGCACTCCGGGCTCCGAAGGCCCCGTGTCATCGCCCACCGGCGACAACAGCAGCAGCAGTTCCGGCGGCGTCGTCGTCTCCGACCAGCCGGCCAGCAAGATCACGCCGGCCACCATGACCGGTGACTGCGAGCCCTACGGCAAGTACGGCCAGTACACCGGCAAGACCGTGACGATCTACACCTCGATCACCGCGCCGGAGATCGACTACCACATCCAGGCGATCAAAGAGTTCGAGAAGTGCACCGGCGTCAAGGTGACGTACCAGCCGAGCAAGGAGTTCGAGGCCGCCCTGAAGACGAAGGTCGACGGCGGCAACGCTCCCGACATCGCGATCTTCCCGCAGCCCGGACTTCTGGCCGAGTTCGCTGCCAGCAACGACCTGAAGCCGGCGAGCCAGGCCGTGACCGAGGAGGCCCAGAAGAACTGGGTGCCCTCATGGGTCGGCTACGGCACCGTCGATGACCTGTTCTTCGCCGCGCCGCTCGGCGCGAACCTGAAGTCGCTCATCTGGTACTCGCCCAAGTACTTCAAGCAGTGGGGCTACACCGTCCCCACCACGTGGGACGACATGATCAAGCTGTCTGACAAGGCGGTCGCGGACGGCCACAAGCCGTGGTGCGCGGGCATCGAGTCCGGTGACGCCACCGGCTGGCCGGCCACCGACTGGCTCGAAGAGGTGCTTCTTCGTCAGGCTGGTCCAGACGTGTACGACCAGTGGTGGAAGCACGAGATCCCGTTCAACGACCCGAAGATCCAGGCGGCCCTCGCCGAGGTCGGCAAGATTCTCAAGAACCCGAAGTACGTGAACGCCGGCATCGGTGACGTGAAGTCGATTGCGACCACGGCGTTCCAGGACGGTGGCAAGCCGGTCACGACGGGCAAGTGCGTCTTCCACGCGCAGGCCAACTTCTACGCGGCCAACTGGCCGACCGGCACCAAGGTGGCCGAGGACGGCGACGTCTTCGCGTTCTACGAGCCGACCATGAGTGACCAGTTCGGCAAGGTCACCGAGGTGGGTGGCGAGTTCGTGGGTGCCTTCGCTGACCGTCCTGAGGTCGAGGCGGTCCAGCTGTACCTCGCCAGCGGCGAGTGGGCCACCGCCAAGGCCAAGCTGAACGCTACGGCGCACACCTCGGGCTGGGCCACGGCGAACAAGTCCGTCGATCCGTCGGTGTTCGTCGACCCCATCGACAAGTTGTCCGTCCAGGTCCTCACCGACCCGGCTGCCGTGGCTCGCTTCGACGCGTCCGACCTCATGCCGGGATCGGTCGGAGCAGGCACGCTATGGAAGCAACTGACCCAGTGGATCCTCGGACAGGATGACAAGACGACGCTCGACAATGTCGAGGCGTCTTGGCCGAAGTAGTTCCCTTGTGAGCTGAATCACTGTAGGAAAGCACGTAAGCAGTCTGGCGGCGGTCGGGCGGGCCCTCACGGGTTCGTCCGGCCGCCGAGGACGTCAGTGGACGGGTCGGAAAGGAAGCACCGTGGACTGGCTGCACGACCTGGCTCATTCGACCTCGTCCTGGGGCAAGCTCGGCTTTGCCGTCCTGATGGTCGTCCTGCTGTTCGGCGTCATCGGGATCCTGCTGTTCCTCGTGGACAAGGCACCCAGGACCGGCCGGGAGAAGATCCAGGCCTTCCTGTTCCTCCTGCCGGCGCTGATCCTGCTGGGCATCGGTCTGGTGGGACCTATCATCAAGACCGCCGTGTCGTCACTGACGTCGCAGGCGGTGAACAAACCCAATTGCGTGCCGCGGCCTTCCGATCCGGGCAGATGCGTCCTGGACCCGGGCGGGTCGTGGAACAACTTCGCGCACTTCCGCTGGCTGTTCACGAACCACGACGCGCTGTTCGCCTTGTGGCACACGGTGTTGTGGACCCTCGTGGCGCCTATCGGTGCCACCATCATCGGGCTGGGGTACGCCTACGCGATCGACAAGATCCGTGGCGAGGCCATCGCCAAGGCGCTGATCTTCCTGCCGACCGCAATCTCCTTCGTCGGCGCAGCCGTCATCTGGAACCTGATGTACAAGGAGCCTTCCGAGCAGGGCGCCTCCGGCCTGATCAACGTCGGTTTGAACTGGGTCGGGCTCGGGCCGCTGCACTTCCCGACCGTCGGCGGCTGGAAACTCACGCTGATGATGATCGTGGTGATGATCTGGATCCAGGCCGGCTTCGCCACCGTCGTCCTCTCGGCCGCGATCAAGGGTGTGCCGGCCGAGTTGAGCGAGGCAGCCAAGATCGACGGCGCCAGTGCCGGACAAGCGTTCCGCCGAGTAGTGATTCCGAATATCCGCCCGACGCTTATCGTCGTGCTCGTCACGATCTCGGTCGCAACATTGAAGGTCTTCGACCTGGTCCGGACCTTCGGTGCCGACCAGTACGGCGGGGACACGCTCGCCAACATGATGTACACGCAGTGGCGCAGTGGCGGTGACCTCGGCGGGCACCGATCGTCGGCGCTGGCCATGGTGATCTTCCTGCTGGTCCTTCCGTTCGTCGGATACCAGGTCCGTCAGATGATCAAGGAAAGGGCCGTGCGATGACCGCAGTCATCAATCCCACCGGCGAGTCACCGGTCGGGCCGGAGGAGGAACCGCGCCCCGCGACCGCGATGGGTCGAGTACGTAAGGGGTTGACCAACCCGGTCGCCTCCGCGTTCGCGCTCGTCGTCGGCCTGCTGTGGACCGTCCCGACAGCCGGCTTGCTCGTGCAGTCCTTCCGCGACCGAGACGCCCAGGACGCCAAGGGTTGGTGGACCTTCAGCGGTCTGACGTTGGACAACTACCGCCAGGTGACCAGTGGCGCGAAGAACATCCTGCCCAACATCATCAACTCGCTGGTCATCACCATCCCGGCGGCACTTATCCCGATCGCGGTCGCCGCACTGGCCGCATACGCGTTGGTGTGGATCGACTTCCGCGGACGCGACTGGATCTACGTCGCGATCTTCGCGCTGCAGATCGTCCCGCTGCAGGTCGCGGTCGTGCCGCTACTGCGCTTTGTCGTCGACGGCGCCCACGTCGGTGATACGACGATCCTGCCCGCGTTGGGTCTCAACGGCACGGTGGCCTCGATCTGGCTCGCCCACGCCTGCTTCGCTTTGCCGCTGGCGGTCTTCCTGATGCACAACTTCATGTCCGAGATCCCGCGCGACCTACTCGAGGCCGCCCGCATCGACGGTGCGAACCATGGGCAGATCTTCCGCCAGGTGATGCTTCCGTTGCTGCGTCCCGCCTTGGCCGCATTCGGCATCTTCCAGTTCCTCTGGGTGTGGAACGACCTGTTCGTCGGAATCGTGATGTCAGGCGGGAACTCCGATATCAGCCCCATCACCGTCGCAGTCAGCCTCCTGATCGGCAACACCTCCGGAGCCGGCCGCGAACTGATTCCGGCTGCAGCGTTCTTGTCGATCATCATCCCCCTCATCGTCTTCATCGCCCTCCAGCGCTACTTCGTGCGCGGCCTGCTCGCCGGCTCCGTGAAGGGCTAGACCCCGGGCTAGTCGGACCGGCGTCAGCCGGGCCGCCATGGGAATTTGGGGGAGTGCCTGCGGGTTTGGCACACTGTACGGACACACCACCTGGCTCCGGTTCACGTCCATCCTCGTTTCCATCGAGCAGGACGACCCGGCGGCCGCTAGCAAAGGACCCAAGGACATGAAGCCCGACATCCACCCGGAGTACGTCGTCACCGAGGCGACCTGCTCCTGCGGCAACACCTTCACCACGCGCAGCACCGCGAAGAACGGCGTCATCCACGCCGAGGTCTGCTCGCAGTGCCACCCGTTCTACACCGGCAAGCAGAAGATCCTCGACACCGGCGGTCGCGTGGCCCGGTTCGAGAAGCGCTTCGGCAAGGCCGGTTCTACCGCTTCCAAGTAGCTCCACCACGGCGTCGGCCGGCACCCATCACGGGTGCCGTCCGGCGCCGTCGTCGTACCCGGCTGTTCTTGTTTCTGTGTGGAGAGGGACCCCGTGATCGAGG
>Ga0105247_10002815_pt1 | contig 11613 bp, 15 predicted proteins | sample KBSS24metaG_FD_81519 | JGI IMG/M metagenome (GOLD analysis project Ga0105247, IMG submission 81519) | Switchgrass rhizosphere microbial communities from Kellogg Biological Station, Michigan, USA - KBS S2-4 metaG | ecosystem: Host-associated > Plants > Roots > Rhizosphere > Soil | place...
ACTTCGGATTGGGTGAGTTAGCGGCGCGGTCCGCGCGTCGGCTTGGCCGCGGCGCTGGCACCTGGCGTATTGCCGCCGCCGCCTTCGCGCTGCGCCTTTTTGCGCGCAAGCTTGCGGGCGCGGCGGATGGCCTCGGCCTTCTCGCGGGCGCGCTTCTCCGACGGCTTCTCGTAATAATTACGGAGCTTCATCTCGCGGAAGATGCCTTCGCGCTGCATTTTCTTCTTCAGCGCCCGAAGCGCCTGATCGACATTGTTATCGCGAACGACGACTTGCACGCGTCTAGCTCTCCGTTTTTGGCCGTTGGATTTGGGAATTGAGCGGGCGGCCAAATTTAGCCTGACCTAGTACCGGTCAGGGTCCCCGCTTCGCGGATTGCTCTAACAGAAGCACCCCCGGTTGTCCAGATAGGGGTTTAGCCCTTGGGAAACAGCCGGGTGACGTGGCCCATTTTGCGGCCGGGACGCGCCTCGGCCTTGCCGTAGAGATGGACGGCGGTGCCGGGCTCGGCGGCGAGGGCGCGCCATTTGTCGACATCGGCGCCGATCAGATTGGTCATCACCGCATCGCTGTGGCGCGCCGTCTCGCCGAGCGGCCAGCCGCAAATTGCCCGAACATGGTTTTCGAACTGGCTGACGAGACAGGCATCGAGCGTCCAATGGCCGGAATTATGGACGCGCGGGGCGAATTCGTTGACGATCAGCGCTGGGCTCTCGCCTTCGCGTTCGAACATCTCCACGCAGAGCACGCCGACATGGCTGAGCGCGTCAGCGACCTTGCCGGCAATCTCTTTGGCCGCGACCGCCGTGCTGTGGGCGATGCGGGCGGGCGCGCGGCTGATGGCGAGGATGCCGTTCTGATGCACGTTCTCCACCGGATCGTAGAAGGCGAGCGCGCCGTCCTGACCGCGCACGACGATCACCGAGATTTCGCGTTCGAACAGCACCAGGCCTTCGAGCAGCGCCGGCACGTTGCCGATCGCCTCGAGCGCGGCAGGCGCCGCATCCTCGGTGTGGATCGGCGCTTGGCCCTTGCCGTCATAGCCGAAGCGGCGCGTCTTGAGCATCGCCGGCGGTTTGATGCGCGACAGGGCGGCGCGCAGATCCTCCAGCCGGTCGACGCGGGCGTAAGGGGCGACGGAAATGCCGAGCCCGCTCACGAAATCCTTTTCGGCGAGGCGATCCTGCGCGACGGCGAACGACTTGGCCTTGGGGAAAACCGGCGCCGCGCGGGACGCCGCTTCAAGCGCCTCGGCCGGCACGTTTTCGAACTCGCAGGTCACCACGTCGACCGCGTCGGCGAAACGCGCGACCGCCTCGGCGTCGGTGTAAGGGCCGACCGTCTTCGCCGCCGAGACATCGAAGGCCGGCACGCCGGCCTCATCGGAATAGATATGCGTTTTGAGGCCGAGCCGGCTCGCCGCCACGGCCAGCATGCGGCCGAGTTGCCCGCCGCCCAGGATACCGATGGCGCCGCCGGGCGGCAGCGGGCGCTCAGGCATTATCCTCGACCGCCTCGGGGATAGCGTCGGTCTGGGCCGCGCGATAGGCGGCGACGCGGACGCCGAGGCGGGGATCGTGCAGGGCGAGGATCTGCGCCGCCAGCAGTCCGGCGTTGATGGCGCCCGCCTCGCCGATCGCCAAGGTGCCGACCGGCACGCCGGCCGGCATCTGGGCAATGGAGAGCAGGCTGTCGAGGCCCTTGAGCGCGCGGCTCTCGATCGGCACGCCGAGCACCGGGAGTTCGGTCATGGAGGCGGTCATGCCGGGGAGATGGGCGGCGCCGCCGGCGCCGGCGATGATCACCTTGAGCCCGCGTTCCCGGGCGCCGGTGGCGTAGCTGTAGAGCCGCTTCGGTGTCCGGTGCGCCGAGACGACCTTGGTCTCGTAAGGCACTTTGAGCTGATCGAGGACGTCGGCGGCGGCCTTCAGGGTTGGCCAGTCCGAGCGGCTGCCCATGATGATGCCGACGACGGGCTTCTCGCTCATGTTTCAAGTCTCGGGAGGAACAGGCCGGCTCGCGGAAAGCGCGGGATTATAGGGATGGGGCCTTGCTTGGCAAGGCAAAGCTCGACGATTCAGCCCCTGGGAGCGCAAGAGGACCCCTGGACGAGGCAAGGGAGTTGGCGCAAATCAGTCCGATGGCTCCAACACCGGCACGGGCCGACAGGTTAATGCGCGCCTACCTCCTGCTCGTCGCCGTCTTGCTGGTGCCGATCGCGCTCAGCTACGGCGTCGCGCCCGCAGCGATCCTTCCCAAGGTCCTGGACATCACCGTCGCGGGAACCGATCAGACCCAGATTTTCCGCGCGCTGATGTGCCTCTATCTCGCCACCTCCACCTTTTGGGCAATCGCGGCGTTCAATCCGGCCTGGCAGCGTGTCGCGGTGATCTGGGCGATCTTCTTTTCGTTTTCGCTCGCCATCGGCCGGGTGATCAGCCTTGTGGTGGACGGCCCTGCCAGCCGATTGCTCGACCTCTATCTCGGTCTGGAAATCATTGGCGGCCTGCTCGGGTTGGCAGTGCTCGCTTATGCGCGGAAGTCAGCCGTCTAAGCGATGATGTCGGGGAGAAGCTGGTCCTCGATGCGGGCGATCTCGTCCTTGAGATAGAGCTTCTTCTTCTTCAGGCGCTTGAGCTGGAGCGCGTCGGCGCGGCCGGATTCTTCCAGCGCGTTGATGGCGCTGTCGAGGTCGCGATGCTCCTGCTTGAGCCGGAGCAGCGTCGTCCGGAGCTCGCGAATCTCCTCGCTCTCCATCGGACGTCCCCTGCTCCTTCGTTGCCCCCCGGGACGGCGGAAAGTATCGCGGCGAACCGGGGGCCGCGCAAGGCCTTGGCGCGATTTGCTAAGGGGTTGACTTGGGTTGATCCAGCGCAAGGAGCGACGCCTGACCGCAGGCCAGCATTAGACAAATCGTCGTCGATTTGACAGAATGGATGATCGGAGACCAACAAAAATGGAGGTCCGATATGGCGCTAGACGCACACCTCGTGGAGTTGTCTGAGAAGCATCGTGCACTGGATCGTAAGATCGAAGAAGAGTTGGCCCGGCCAACGGCAGACGACCTCAAAATCGCGGAATGGAAGCGTCAAAAATTGCGTCTCAAGGATGAGATGGAGCGTCTGAAGCACGAGATGAGCCACTAGCTCACCCGCGCTCTGGGAGTTATGACAGGCCGTGGGGGCGCAAGGACAGCTCGCGCCTGAACGGCCTTTCATTTTAGCCTTGCCGCCGCAATTCGGCGCGGGCCGCACGCTAGGATTTCAGGCGAATCACCTTTGCCGCGAGGGGTATTGGGCAATGCCGGCCGGAACGCTCAAGGATCGGGGGAAGGAGCTCGCGGCGTGTCTCGCCACTGCTCTCGTCTTTGGATTTTTGACGTTCCCGGCGTTCGCCGCCGACAAGGACCTGACCAACAAGGGCGAGGCGCTGGTCAGGGAAAACTGCTCGCGCTGCCACGCCATCGGCAAGGAAGGGACGAGCCCGCACCCGCAGGCGCCACCGTTCCGCACGCTCTCCAGCAAATATCCGATCGAGGACCTCGCCGAATCGCTGGCCGAGGGGATCGTCTCAGGTCACCCGGACATGCCGATCTTCGTGTTCAGCCCGCACGACGTCGAGGCGATCATCGATTATTTGCAGTCGATCCAGGAACAGCCGTCGCCGCCAGTCGAGCAACCCGACAAAGGCTAGTCGGCGGCGCCTTCAGGCCACATCAGCCAATCGCGGGCGGCTTCGACCTCACCCGGCGAAAAGTGCTCCACTTCGCAACTCATGAAGGGGGAGACCAGGCTCGACCAGAGATGATGCGTGTCGGGATTGCAGACGATCGCCACGCGGCTGAAATCCTTCACATGGCGCAGGCTGAACTTGATGTCGTGCCAGAAGGCGATGGCGTCCATGCCCTCGAAATCCTTGACGATCTCGAGCACGCGCGCATGCCCATGGCGCGCGATGAAGGCTTCGAGCTTGCCGGCCACCGCGTCGAACTCCTCGGTGGACACGCGGCCCGCGAGCAGGATTTCGACCGCTTGGGCATTGTCGTATTCCTTGTAGGAGAGCATGCGGATTTCTTAGTGCCTGCGGTAGCTCGCTTTTTTGACGGTGCCTGTGACCCGGCGACGACAGTTCACGCGAAATTAAACTTAACAGACCGATAAAGGCTCACCATATGACACGCTGTTGCCGCCTTTTTTGCCGCTAATGGCCGCCGGAGACGGGAGAGTTACCATCAAAAAGCTGATCACTTCGCTTCTTGTCATCGGCGCCATCGCCTGTGGCGCGGTGTATATGGCGCTGACTTCAGGCCCCGTCGTCGTCAAAAAGGCCGACACCCCGCCTGCCGCGCGGCCGTTGGCCTATGAGCAGCAGATCAACCGGCCGGACACGTCCGCTCCCGCTCCCGAGGAGAATGCACCCGGGCAGCAGGCGGCGGCGCCGGCTGAGCAGCCTGAGGCCGCGGCCGACGAAGCCGACCAGAACTCCCCTGCGAACGCGGACGCCGAGGCCGGCCCGTCGGACGACAATCCGTCGCAAATGGCGGCGCTGCCGCATAATGGCGATGTGACCGTCTCCGAACCGGGCGCGCTGCCTTGGCAAAAACCAGATCCCGCCAGACAAGGCGAGGGGCCCGACGGCTCAGGCCCGGGCGCACAGGGTGAGGATGCCTATCCGCCAGATCCCATGGCGGCGGCACCCGGACCGGACGCCGATCCCAACGCCTATCCCGCTCAGCCCGAGGAGGAGCCGCAGGAATGGGTGCAGGTGCTCGTGTCGGGTGCCGGCATGCATGGCGCCGCATCGGAAGACGCGCCCGCGCTGTTCGCTTTCCCCTATGGCCGCACATTGCGGGTCGTGTCGCGCTACGAGAACTGGGTCGAGGTGACCGACCCGCAAAGCGCCGCCACCGGTTGGATGAAGGCGCAATATCTCGCGCCGGCCCCCCCGCCGGGGGCTCCGCCGCAAAGCGATGCCTGGTACGACGACCAGCAGCCGCGGCAGCGCCACGGGTGGTTCCAGCGGAATGGCGGCGGCTTCGCCGACATGATCAACCGAGCGCTTGGCGGTCGCTAGTTGCTGCTGCGAATAGCCGCGGCTGCGAACCAACCTCTCACTTACGTTTGATCAATCTCGTGTCGTCGTCGCGCTTGAGCAATGTGTGGCGACGGGTGTAGGGTGTTTTCGACGGTGGGACACACGATGCGGAGTTTGGCATGCGTGGCCTATTGCCGTCGGTCTGGCTGCTCTTAGCCGGCCTCTATACTGCCTCACTAGTCGCTCTGATCCAGCCGTTCTCGTTTGGCGACGACTGGCCGACGCCCCCGCCCCGCAATGAGACGGTGCGCGCGAAGGAACCCGGGCACGCGGCCTTGTCGCCTTCCCCCGAAACCGGCGCTGCATCCTTGCAGCGCGTTTCGCTCGTTGCAGCGCTCGCCCCAAAGGGCGTGGAGCGGCAGGACCAATGGGCCCGGATTGGCGGCTACACCACCGTGGCCCGCGCGGAGCCCACGACGATCGCCCCGGTGCTGTTTGCCTTTACCCCGGGCCGCCCGCTCAGGGTGATCGCGCGTGAGGGCGGGTTTGCCCATGTGCAGGATCTCGGCAGCGGCCAATATGGCTGGGTGAAGGAAAGCGCGCTCGCTCCGTTAACCGGCGGCGATCGCCAGCGCGAGGATGTGGCGCCTCAGCCGCAAGTGGTCGCCTCCGCCGCGCCGGCTTCCGTCCCGGTGCAAGTGGCCGCGCCGACAGCGGTTGTGCCGCAAGCGGTCGCGCCGCCAGCGCCCGCCGCCAAGGCCGTTGTCGTCGCCGCCAGGAAGCTTCGGCCCCCGCGCAGCGATGCCGCGGCCGCGCGGCCCGACAAAGAGACGGTGGCGGCGGCAGCCGAGCCCGAGCAACGCGGCTTGTTTGGCTTCCGGCGCAACCGGCCGCAGCGGATCGCTCTGAGCGGCAACGACTCGGGCTTCGCCGGGATCATCAACCGCGCCTTCGGCAGCCGGTAGGTTGCCGATCGATTAGGCCGGAGGCGACGCCTCGGGGCGGGGCTCTTCGTGCTCGTGGGCGTGGTGGTCGTGATGGGCGTCGTCATGCCCATTGCCCTCTTGCCCATTGGCGGTCTGCCTATTGTCGTTGCCGGCATGCGCGTGAGGCTGGTGGCCGGGCTTGGCCGCCACGCGGCGCTCGCGCTCGACCGCGGTGCGCGCCGCCTCGTTCTGCGTGTAGATCTCCATATGCTCGGAATCTTCCTCGGCCACCGGGGTTAGCGCCCCGTCCATATAGGCCTTGGCGTTGGGATCGGCCTCGATCTTGCGCACGATGGCTTTAAGCATGCGCCAGCGCTTGGCGAGCGCCAGCGCCTTGCGCGACATCTCGGCGGCGTAACGCGCATAGAACGGGATCGGAGATTCGAGCGGCAGGCCAGAGCGGCGATCGGTGCGGCGCTTGATGCGGAAAATGCCCCATTGCAGCGGATGCAAATTCTCCACCGGCACCGCGCTCGAGAACCAGAACAGCACCGGCATCAGCGAGCGGATATTGATGCCACAGGCGTAAGCGCGGCGAAGCACGGTCTCCAGATGCTCCTCGGTATAGAAGATGCCCCAGGCGGTGCGGTAGGCCTCCTGCCATTCGTCCTTGCTCATCTTGGCGTGGGCGGTGACCACGTGCTCAAGCTCGTATTTGTTCATGTCGGGGTCCATCCAGACCCCCTTCTCGGCGAGCACCTTGTGGTCCTCCGAGCCCGGCAGCGGCGTCAGCACGAAGAACTCGAGCATGTCGAGCGGCAGCTCTTTCTTGATGATGTCGAGGTCGTGGCGGATCGACTCCGGCGTGTCGTTGGGGAAACCGAGAATGTAGCCGGCGAAGGTCATGATGCCGTACCGCTTCCATTCGAGCAGCATCTTGCGGTACTCGGTGATCTTGTTCTGCCGCTTCTTGGCGGCGATCAGATTGGCCGGGTTGATGTTCTCCAGCCCGATGAACACGCGGGTGACGCCGGCGCGGCGCGATTTCTCGATGAAGTTCGGGATGCGGTGGCAGAGCGTGTCGACCTGGATCATGAAGCGGACGTCCATGCCGTCCTCTTCGCGCAGCTTGATGATGCGGTCGTAGATCGCTTCCCAGTCCTTGTTGCGGGCGAAATTGTCGTCGGTGATGAAGAAGCGCTTGACGCCCTGCGCCCAGTTCATGCGCAGGATGTGCTCGACGCTGTCCGGCGTGCGGTAGCGCGATTTGCGTCCCTGCACGTTGATGATGGTGCAGAACGAGCATTGGAAGGGGCAGCCGCGGCCGGCGTCGAAGCTGGTCACGTTGCCGACGGTGCGCTGCACGAAATCGTAAGGCAGGAAGGGCGGGGAGGCGATGTTGCCGAGGCCCGGCAGGTCCTTCATGTAGTTGTAGAGCGGCTTCAGCCTGCCGCGCGCGGCGTCCTCGATGACCTCACCGATATGCTCCTCGGCTTCGCCGGCGAAGATCGAGATGCCAAGCGCCTGCGCCTGCCGAATATCCTCGGGGATCTCTTGCAGCATCGACAGGCACCCGGAGACGTGGAAGCCGCCGATCATCACCTGGATGCCCGCCGCGCGCAGCGGCCGGGCGATATCGACCGCGCGGGGGAATTCGTTGGATTGCACGCCGACGATGCCGACCAGCCCGAGCCCGCCATGCGCGGCGATGCGGCGTATCAGCTTCTTCGGCACGACGTGGGTGTTGGTCTCGTCGATGGCGATGACGTCGATCGGCAGATCGGGGCCGAGCACGCGGCGCTCGGCGGCGCCATTGGCCAGGCTGAACACCGCGGCTAGCGAATTCGACGGCATGGTTGAGCGCAGCCATTGCACGACGTAACCGTCGGCGTCGTAATGCGACGGTTTGATCAGGATCAGCTGAAAGCGCCGTGTCGTGCCGCGTTTGGTGTCGAGCATCCCTCAGTCCCAGGAAGACGATGTCAGGCAGAGGGAAGCTCGAACGGCCCCCTGCAAGCCTTTCGCTTCCGACTGGACGCTTACCGGCCTTCGCGTCCTCGACCCCCGAGAATACCGCCGGACGGGAGACCCCTTCGGCTCCCGCTACGACTAACTCCAAGGACTCAAACATATTCCCGGCGGGGGGTCCAACGGAATAGGTCCGACTACGGGGAAGGTTCTACCAGTCCTGGTAGTGGCCTGTCAGGCGGAAGGCGGATTTTGGCGGGATTCGCGCGCCTGATCGAACTCGGCGATATCCTTGGCCAGGAAATAATTCAGCATGGTGCGGATGGCGGCGATCACGGCGAGCTTGGTGATGTCGTCCCAGGTGGGGGCAACGGCCGTGCGCACGATGTCGGCGGCGAGCGCGAATTCCAGGGCGAGCAGGATCCAGGTGGCGAATTTCAGCCAGATCTCCCGGCCCTGCATCTCGTCGGCGGCGCGCTGGAAGATCAGCACGATGACGCCGCTGAGCGCCTGTAGCGCGCCGAAGGCCACGACGAACACCGCCGCGGCCTCGATGGCGAGCGCCACGTAGACGGCGATCTCCTTGAAATTATTCTCGATGAGTACGGTCGCGTCCCCCTGGATCAAGATTGCGCGAAGGGCGGGTGCCGCGCAAGATGGTTTTCGGAGCTCAGCTCACGCGTCTTTCGCCAGGTCGCGCAGCTTGAATTTCTGGATCTTGCCGGTCGAGGTCTTGGGCAGCTCGACGAACCTGACGCAGCTCGGGCATTTGTAGCGGGCAAGCTTCTCCTTGCACCAGGCGATGATCTCCTCCGCCGTGGCTGTCGCGCCCGGCCTGAGCTCGACGAAGGCGCACGGCGTCTCGCCCCATTTCGGATCGGGCTTGGCGACGACAGCGGCCGCGGCGACGGCGGGGTGCTTGTAGAGCACGTCCTCCACCTCGATCGAGGAGATGTTCTCGCCGCCGGAGATGATGATGTCCTTGGAGCGGTCCTTCAGCTGGATATAGCCGTCGGGGTGCATCACGCCGAGATCGCCGGAATGGAACCAGCCGCCGGCAAAGGCGGCTGCGGTCGCCTTCTGGTTGTGCAGATAGCCCTTCATGACGATGTTGCCGCGGAACATGACCTCGCCCAGCGTCTTGCCGTCGGCGGGGGTCTTCTGCATGGTCTCGGGATCCATCACCGTCAGGTCCTCGAGCGCGTGGTAGCGCACGCCCTGGCGGATGCGCTTGCCAAGCCGGTCCTCGGCGGGAAGCTCGTCCCAGGCCGCGTGCCATTCGTTCAGCGTCGCCGGCCCGTAGGTTTCGGTAAGCCCATAGAGATGGGTCAGCTCGAAGCCCGACTCGTCCATCTTGGCGAGCACGGCGGCGGGGGGCGGGGCGGCGGCATGGCTGAAGGCGACACGCTGCGGAAACATCCTCCGGTCGTCATCGCCGGCATTGAGCAACGCCGACATGACGAATGGTGCGCCGGAAAGATGCGTCACCCTGTGCTCGGCGATCGCGTCGTACATGGGCTTGGCGCGGACGGCGCGCAGGCAGACATGCGTGCCGGAGAGCAGGCTGATCGACCAGGGGAAGCACCAGCCGTTGCAATGAAACATCGGCAGGGTCCAGAGATAGACCGGGTGCTGGCCCATGCCGGTGGCGATGGCGTTCGAGTAGCACATCAGCGCCGCGCCGCGATGGTGATAGACCACGCCCTTCGGATTGCCGGTGGTGCCGCTGGTGTAATTGAGCGAGATGGCGTTCCACTCATCTGATGGCATGGCCCAGGGAAATGCCGGGTCGCCCTCGGCGACAAACGCCGCATAGTCGAGAGTGCCGAGCCGCACGCCATCCACGCCGCATTCGAGATCGCGGTAATCGATCAGCAGCGGCTTCACCTTGGTGTGCCGTAAAGCCTCCTTCAGTACCGCGCCGAACTCGGTATCGCCGATCAGCACCTTGGTCTTGGCGTGGTCAAGCATGAAGGCGACGGCCGGCGCGTCGAGCCGCGTATTGATGGCGTGGAGCACGGCGCCGGTCATCGGCACGCCGTAATGGGCTTCGAGCATAGCGGGAGTGTTGGCGAGCATCACCGAGACGGTGTCGCCGACGCCGATGCCGCGCGCGGCAAGCGCCGACGCCAGCTGGCGGGTGCGCGCGTAGAGTTCCGCGTAGGAGAGCCGCGATTTGCCGTGGATGACGGCGACATGCTCGGGATGCACGCTCGCCGCGCGCTCGAGGAACACGAGCGGAGTCAGCGGCTGGTAATTCGCCGGTGTCTTGTCGAGGCCGGTGTCATAAGGATTGGCCATCGCCATCCCTGGGGAGCGTTTCCTAAGTCGCACCCTAACGAACGCGAGAGCCGATCGGCAATCGAGAATCCGAAAGACGAGAAGGCGGAAGCGATTGCCTCCGAGCCTGACTTCAGCCGTGTGAGCTAGCGATGGGAATAATAAGCGAGCGCGGCGGCGAAGCCGAACATCGCAACCAGCACCAAGCCCAGATAGAACACGTCGATCGCAGCCATGCGACACCTCCAAAAAATGAGTGCCGACGATGGCGTGCCGAGAGCCATTCCGCTTTGATCCGGCTCAGGAATCCCCCTGACACAGGTCAGGGATCCTTCCACTGGCGGGGAGGGATCGCTATTCCGACGTGACGTCGGTGCGCTTCAGGTCTTTCAGCTTGGCGAAGACGGACTCGACGTCGGGCGTCTCTTCCTCCTCCTCGGGAGCGGAACGGCGGTCGCGGGCCTCTTGGGCAAGCGCGGTGGCCATCGGCCGCTCCGGTTCCGGCGCCGGCGGCGCCTCGGCGATCGTCTCCTCGGCGGGCAGCAGGGTGCCGGCCTTGGGCGGCTCGGCGATGCCGGCCTCCTTCCGCTCGCGCTCCAAGCGCGACGCGGCCTTCTTCACCTCGGCATCGAGGTCGATCTGCGAGCAGAGCCCGAGCGTCACCGGGTCCTGCGCCTGAAGGTTGGGCGAGTTCCAATGCTGGCGCTCGCGGATGGCGATGATGGTCGGCTTGGTGGTGCCGACCAGACGCATGATCTGCGAGTCCTTCAGCTCGGAATGGTTCTTGAGCAGCCAGAGGATGGCATTGGGCCGGTCCTGGCGGCGCGACACGGGCGTGTAGCGGGGGCCGCGCTTGGTCTTGACCTCGGGCACCTCGACCTTGGGCTCGGACAGCTTCAGGCGGTGCGAGGGATTGAGCTCGGCATTGGCGATCTCCTCGCGGGAGAGCTGGCCGGAGGAGATCGGGTCCATGCCCTTGATGCCGTGCGCCACGTCGCCGTCGGCGATGCCTTTCACCTCCAGCACGTGCAGGCCGCAAAATTCGGCGATCTGCTCGAAGGTGAGCGAGGTGTTGTCGACCAGCCAAACGGCGGTCGCTTTGGGCATCAGGGGGGTACGGTCCATGTTGGTCTCAAACCTCAAGCTTGTGGGGGCGCGTCTTCCGCCCCTTCAGCGAAAGAGCAAACCGAAATAAAATGAAGGGGAATGCGCCCTATATAGGGTGCGCTGTGCCCGGTGGCAATCTGGATCGGCGCTGCTTCTTTGGGTTGGTCGCATGGTTCGAGACGCAAGCTGCGCGCGCCCCTCACCATGAGGACCCAAATCCTCATCCTGAGGAGGGCCGAAGGCCGTCCCGAAGAGATGAGGCCTCAATCCACGATCAGCACGATCTTGCCGATATGGG